>Ga0207674_10008060_pt1 | contig 12212 bp, 7 predicted proteins | sample KBSCornC72_FD_184303 | JGI IMG/M metagenome (GOLD analysis project Ga0207674, IMG submission 184303) | Corn rhizosphere microbial communities from Kellogg Biological Station, Michigan, USA - KBS Corn C7-2 (SPAdes) (version 2) | ecosystem: Host-associated > Plants > Roots > Rhizosphere > Soil ... | reverse complement strand
GACATGCTTTTGCGCTCGCTGGGCAAAACCACCAGAATGTGGGGCAGCCTCTCCAAGATGCAGAGCAGCATCCCGGTCAATCCGCAGATCGTGATTGAGGATTGGGACAATACCTGGGCCAATCCAATTGCGATGATGCAGCAGGGGTTCAAGATCATTAACGCCAACGATCTTGAACTCTATATCGTGCCGCACACCTCCTATTTCCATGATTTCCTGGATACGCAGATGCTGTACAACAGCTGGGACCCCTCAATCTTTTCGTTACAGGACCCATCGCTCAATCTGCGACCCGGTGATCCGCATCTGCTCGGCGCAACTTTCGCGGTCTGGAATGATAAAATGGGTACCATCGTGAGCGATGCTGACATTACCTCACGCATCGAGCCGGCGCTGCCCGTGCTCGGCGAAAAAATGTGGAACGGCTCTGGCCAGGCCTTCAACTACGATCAATTTGAGGAGATTACGCGCCGTGTTGGCTTCACGCCCGCGACCGTCCAGCTCTCCAACTAATCAAGAGCCAAATGCACACGAGTTGCTTGTCCGTTAGAGCGGCTTGAACATCATTAGCCATTCGATCTCTTAGACCTCAGAGAAATTTCCAATAGCCTCCCCTTTGACGTCGCTTCATTCGGTACTGTCGGATCGTACCGACATGTCGGTACGATCCGACAGTACCGAATGACAGAGGTGGCTCTCATGAATCAACGAGATATACGACTAAGTGTCATTCTATGTATATCAAGATGCGTCGAACCGAAAGAAAAAACCGGAGAAACGGAAGGATGGAAACGTGAAATACAAAGACGTTCTGTGCGCAGCCAAAAGATGGAGAAAGGAATGCGGATTTCGGACCTAAAGAACTGCTAGATTTCAAACAGGCAGTAAATTGGCAAAAACTCTGCTTTCCAGAAGTACTTGCCAGAATGCTCCAACATGTGAATAGTGAAGAATTACCTTGACAGCGAAAAGTGGCACAGGTAAAATCATCCAACATTCGTGGCACTTCTCAAGGAAAGATATTTTAAGGAGCATCACAGTAGTATGTATGAGCGACAGAATACCAACTTGCAAGGAAGACGTCGGGTGGTATTGGGGCTGACGGGACTCATGGGAGTCCTGGTTACAGGCTGTTCATTAAATGACAGCGCGCATAGTCCAGCATCTCCGTCACAGAGTGCAACACAGCGCAGAGTCACCGCGACACCAACTTCCAAAGTCGCGCAAGGAACCACTTTATATGTGTACACAGAGCACAACGCTCCGGTACAAGATCTCGCCTGGTCACCTGATAGCATTTCCATTGTCTCGGCAGCGCGTCCCGGGGCTGCTCAGTCTCCCATCCGTGTATGGAATGCGCTAACAGGTGCGGCGAGTAGCATAGACCAGACGAGTATTGGCCTGACCCAGGCTCCGCTTGCCTGGTCGCCCGATGGCAAAAACATCGCCACTTGTAGTCTCGCGATTGATGCCGTAGGAAGCCAGCAGGTTTTTATATGGGATGCACAAACTGGCTCGTCGGTCAGTACCACTCGAAGCCAGAACGATTTCATTGCTCAGGTGATCTGGTCATCCGATAATAGTCATATCGCGGTGGCTGGCTCGTATGGAGTGGAAATTGTCAATCCCACTTTCGGCAAGGTCATGCTCACCTATCCCGTCCCATTGACATCAGAAACGAAACAGCCATCAATGGTTGCCGCCTGGTCGCCCGATGGGCATACTATTGCTTCTGCTGCTGCCAAAACTGGACACTCACTCCAATTCTGGAACGCCAAGACTGGTCAGCCGCTCCATTATTTTCTCGGTTCCAGTCCAACCGTTACCGTCTGGGCTCCAGATGGACATACACTTGCTACCGGTAGCGCCACCTATAGCCAGTCACCCCAAGTTTTGAATGTTCAGTCGGGCCGGGCAATTCTGACGGCTCAGACACAGTTACCAATCCCTCCTGACGCTGGACAGACAGGCGAGGGCCGCGCGCTTCCACATACCATCTCCTGGTCGCCCGATAGTACCCTGATCGCGGTTGCCAACAACCAGAATCAAGTGCAGATCTGGAATATTGCCACTAAGAGCCTCGCGTACACCTACCGGGAGCATACTGCTCCCGTGATGGCTATAGCCTGGTCCCCCAATGGCTCGTATATTGCCTCCGCCCGTTACGACAAGACGGTGCGGGTATGGCAAGCAGTATAGACTTATCTCTCCAGACATAGCGCCAACGATAAGATAATTGTGCGACTCTCTACGCAGCATTCTATGGATGCAAAGTCGATTCTAGAATGCTGTTTTCTATCGATGGATTCAGCCCCGTTGACAGCCAGGGCCACGAGAAGCCATAATCCAGAGTAAAGACGGATTATCAGCCTGAAAGAAGAAGGACTGGCTATGCAAAGCGCATTTGAAAACGCACATGAGTATACAGACACGTTACCCGCTCCTTATAAAGAGAACGCGCAGAGTATCGTGCTCAACGATCCTGCACAGGTGGAACGGCTCAATTTGTTGATCGAGGAGTGGTTACTAGAGAAATACCAGCAGACGCAGAGCGTGAAAACGCGCCAGACGTATCGTACGCTGCTCACACAGTATCGGGCCGCGCTACAACAACAGGGGCTTGACCTGGATCGCGTCGATTGCCTGGCTCAACTGGTGACAACCGCGCGTCTCTTCTCGGCCTTTTCCGCACGCGGCAAGCAGGTCGCGGTCGCCACCAGCAATTTGCGCCTCGCCGTGATCTCTTCATTTTATGAGTTTGCGCAGCGTAACGATCTTGTCGATGTCAACCCGATCGACAAGATTAAACGCAGCAAGACGCAGCGGTATCAGGGCGCGCACGCCATCCAGCCCGACCTCGTGCAGGCGCGTTTGCGTTCGATTGACGCCAGCACGCTCGCCGGCCAGCGCGATCGCGCCCTGCTACTGGTCTATTTGCAGACGTGCCGGCGACTCTCGGAAGTGGCTTCGCTGCTCTGGCGCGATCTTTCTATCGAAACTCGCACCGATGCGCAGGGACGAACGCAGGAGCTGGTTACGCTGACCTTTGAACGCTGCAAAGGGGCAAAACGCATGGTCGACCAATTGCCCGCAGGCATCAGCCAGATTCTCCTGGCCTGGCTGCGCACCTATTACGACGGCTTGCCCCCGACTCCAGAATCTCCCATCTGGGTCGCTCTGGCGGCGGGCGGCAGAAACGGCAAGAATCGCGGCAACCAGTTGGGAACCCAGGCAATCGCCGATATTTGCAAAAAATATCTCGGCACCTCAAAGGTCCACACCACCCGTCATACTGGAACGCTGCTCCGGCTCACGGCAGGCGCGACAGTTCAGGACATCAAAAAGCAACTGGGACACGACTCACTGGCCACCACCGACTATTATATCGAGGTTCTATTGCAAGGCCCCGATAAGTATGCCAGCCAGGTTGAGAATCTGCTGCTCTGACACTTCTTCAGCGGCGGCTAGACGGATACACTCACCCTATGGTATCCTGGGCAAGCAAAAGACATGCAGCCAGTACGTCCGCGTAGCGCGGACTCGTCATTGATAGGAGCGTAACGTAGTGCTTGAGCCATTCTCCTCCAACCCGCGAACCGCGCAGAGCGAGGGTGAAAAAGTGGATCTGGTTGTCTATGTGGAGGAACTTGGTGGCGAGAGCGATTACTGGCTTTCGATCACCGATGCCTCCAGAATTTGTCGCGTGCAGGATGTCTCGATTCGTCGGGCCATCACGCGAGGCAGTTTGCCGGTGCGACGGCAGCGCGCGGGCCAGAATAAACGCACGCGTTTTGTGCGTGCCAGCGATCTGCCACGCGCGGGCTTTCCCATCATCGACGAAAGTGCGGCCATCACGACCGAGATCGGCAAGGCTGATATCCTGAGTATCCCCCGGCAGCAGCAACAGATCGTCCAGGATCATCGCCAACTGCTGAGCGAGCTGGCCGACCTCCGCACAAGCAACGCCACCGAGCATACCGAACTCCGCACCGATCTACAGCAACAACAGGTCGCGTGGCAAACGGCTCAACAGACTCAGACACAACAGCATACCCTGCTTGAAACACGCCTCGTCCAGGAGCAAACACAACTCCACCAGACCCTTACTGAAACCGAGCAGCGTCTATCTCATACGCTCCAAACATTATGTCAAGATATCGCACGTCTACAAACAGAAGCTCGCCAGAACGCGGAGGGTTTTCATAAGCTGCTCCATGCCCACCAGGCCGCGTTAGAGGCTGCTCAACAGGAGAATCGGCGCGAGCTGACTGAACTTGCAGCACAGCAACAGCAGCAGATGGAGAGATACCATGCGCGTGTGCAGGCACAATTTCAGCAGCTTGAGCAGACGGCACATGAGCATGCGCTGAGGATGGAAACGCAATTGCAAGAGGTCAAGCAGACCGCAAACGAGCATCTAGCCGCGTGCGAACAAAGAATGGCCGATAGTCTTGCTGAGCAAACGCGCCAGTTCGATGTCCAGCTTGTCGCCCTGAATGCAAAGCTTGCATCTGCCCAGCACAAAGTGGAACAGCTTGAGCAGCGTCTGAGCGAGCGGGACCAGGAGCTTGCACGCGAGCTGCAATCTCAGCAGGAGCAGCTTGGTCAGCACGCACAACTCTTACCCTTGCTCCCTTACACCCAACAGTCATTGCTCACGGCACAGGACGAGCAGCGCTGGACACAGAAGCTGGCCGAGATGGAGGCAAGATTGCTCGCGGCCCAACGCCAGGAACAGGCGCGTTACCAGCCGCTGCTCGCGTTATTCACGTCGGAACGCCTGGAAACACTTGCCCGTTTGCTGGCAGACGACGAAAAAAAATGAGCTGATCTATGTAGGCTTCTGGGCGCGTTGATAGGCCGCGCAGAGCATGCCAAAGTACGTTGGGACCTCATACGAGAGCAATTCACCACGCAGGTCTGTGCCCTGGATCGCGCCGTGGAGATTGAGCACCTGTCCAAAGGCATCGGTCGCGGCACGTGAGAGCCAATCCAGATCAAAGTCCAGCAGACGTCCAAGATCCTGCGCAAGGATCGCCTCCTGGAGCGCAGCATCGAATTCAGACGAAGCCGGATCAAGCCCATAGGGACCGTGGAGATCGTGGGCATGTCCCAGGTCGGCGCTGGCAATCAGTGCGACGCGCCGACCTGTCACTTGCGCGGCCTGCCGAATGGCCTGACCGAAAAGCGGAAAAAGTTCCCAGGGAAGATCAGGATTACCCCGATCGGGGCAGGCAATCACGACCTTTGGCTGTGGTGAGAGCAGCGCGGCCATGTGCCAGAGCGGGATCAACGCGCCCCAATCCAACTCCTGGAGAAATGCTTCTTCATCGGGGACCGCGTAACCAATCCTGGCAATGGGAACACCCAGTTCACGCGCCTGCTCGCGTAACGCCTGATTGAATTCCTGGTCGACCAGAAAACTCAACGTCAACGTGTTCGCGTTGCCATCCTCCTCAGCCTCAAGTGTGCCGCGCACCCGTCGATTGTTGAGCAACGAAAAGACGCCATCGACGCGATGCCCGTGCGGAGTAATCACCACAATCGTCTCTGGCGCGGCCTCAAGCATTCGTCTACCCAACTCTTCCAGCGCCAGGCGTGTTTTCAGCGCTTTGCGTGCCTCAGCACCTGCCAGGAGCGGCAGGGTAATCCCTCCATGCGGAGCAATACAGGCAAAAACCAGTTGATCCATCTTTTCCCTCCCTGGCAGATGCAGGTCATACGCATATTTAGGGCAGCGTCAAAATTTCGGGCGCACCGTCGGTAATGGCCAGCGTGTGCTCAAACTGAGCCGAAAGCTCGCCATCCTTTGTGCAGATCGTCCAGCGATCGGGCAACGTCGTCGTCTCGTAGGTGCCAACGTTGATCATTGGCTCAATGGTGAAGACCATACCCGGACGCAGCCGTTCGCCAGTATTAGGTTTGCCATAGTGCAGAACCTGAGGATCTTCGTGCAGCGAACGCCCCACGCCGTGTCCGACCAGTTCGCGCACCACCGAGAAGCCATGCGATTCCGCGTACGTCTGGATGGCCGCGCCGATATCTCCCAGTCGCTTATTCATGCGTGCCTGTTCGATGCCGAGCTGCATGCACTTATAGGTTACATCCATAAGTGTTTGCGCCTTCTCACCGAGCTTCCCAACCCCGTAGGTCACACAGGAATCGCCGACCCAGCCCTTGTAGAGCACTCCGATATCGACGCCGATAATATCGCCTTCGCGCAGAACGGTTTCGCGGCTGGGAATGCCATGACAGATGACCTGATTCACCGAAGCACAGATAGTCGCGGGAAAAGGCGGGACCGCAGGTTGGCCTCCACGCGCCGGATGCGCGCCGTATCCCTTGTAAATCGGCTTACCACCGCGACTCAGCAGAAAATCTTCCGCGATTTTATCCAGTTCCTCCGTGGTGGTTCCAGGCACCACGTGCGGGCGCAGCACCTCGAATGTTTCAGCGACCAGCCGTCCCGCCTCGCGTAGATGGCTAATCTCCTGCCGCGATTTCAAAATAACCGCCATATATTTCTATCCCCTTTTCTCTTGCCTGCACAGATCGTTCACCCACAGGCTTCAACTAATTGCGCATGCGCATCTGGTTTCTGCTCCCACGCGAGCAGATCGCTGGTCGTGACTTCAAAGTACCGATTGAAATAGACGAGCAAATTATCGATTGTAGTGTAATCGATACGCTGGCTTTTGCCGGTATTGAGAGCTGCGAGAACACTTAACGAGACGCCACTTTCCGTGGCCAGACGACGCAGGCTGAGTGGCTCTTTGCCATCTTGCGCGCGCTCAACATTCACGCGCGCGACCAGTAAGCGGAGCTTACAAGAAATAGTCACGACCATACCCTCCTCTGCGCAAAAAAGACTGTGCAAGATTGTTTTCTGGTGAATAGTGTAGCAGAAAGTGTTGTTGAAAGTCAATACAATGTTATGACTTTCCGTTATGCCTCTGGCGCGAGCAAGGTAAATAGGAAAGCGAGCTATTCCTCATTTTTCCCTCTTTTTATCCGCAGTTGCGCCCATCGCTCAAATGCATCGCCATACTTGAAGGTGAGGATGAGCACGACGAGCGCACAGACGCCAATGATGATCCATTCCCAGAGCGAGAAGGAGAGCGCGCCCGCCCCAATTAACGTGGTTAAGAATATGCCTGGAAGCCGACCAAGCAGGAGGAAAAGAATAAAGATGCGTATGGGTAGCAAGGAAAGCCCGGCCATGAAACACAGAATATCATCGGGAAAGAAAGGCAGCAAAAAGAAAATAATGAGGCTTAATCCCCATTTCCCGGTGAGAAGATGACTGTAGCGATCAAACGCCTTCTGCCCGATAAGGAAAACGACAAGGCGTTGCCCCAGGAGCCGCGCCAGAAAAAAAGCCAGGAGTGAGCCAACGATGATCCCGGCACTGCTTAACAAAAAACCTGGTCCTATTCCAAAGATGAAGCCGCCAGCGAGGGTGGTCACATTGCCAGGAATCGGCGACACGATGATTTGCGTTACTTGAAGCAGAAAAAAGATCACCGGTGCCCAGAAGCCAAAAGGCTGCAAGAACGCGCGTAATGCCTCACGCGATGAGAAAAGCCGCGCGATCTCATCCCCATAGGGCCGCAGGACAAACCAGCAGAGCAAACCAACACTTCCCACAACAATCAGACCTACAACCAGGCGTTTTTTGACCATCCTGGCTCGTTCAGGCGTGCTTGTCCATGAAGACGTGTTCGCGGCCAACGCTGCAAACGCCTTTTTCAGAGGACCGGCCCCCAGCTTCGCCAGTTCCAGCACCCACAGCACGGAACTGGCTACCGCCAGGCAGAAAAGCCAATCCTGGAGACTCAGAGGAACGGTGGAGAAGGCGGCTTGCAGCGGCGGTAGATAGATCACTGCTACCTGCAACAGCAATGACAGAAGAAGTGCCAGCCAGAGCAACTTATTCTTAAAGAAGGCACGAAATGCGCTCATCTGTTCATAGCGAGCGTTAAACACATTGAACAATTGGGCAAAAACCAGGGTTGTAAAAGCCATCGTCTGAGCATAGCGCAAAGAGCCGTGACCGGGTATGAGGCCACCAGGCAAGCTCCAATCGATGATAAAGAGCGTGCTGATCGCCATGATGATCCCCACGAGCAGGATCATACCCCAGGTGGAGCGTGTAATCATCGGACTTTTGGGATCGCGCGGTGGCCGGCCCATCTGGTGAGGATCGCGTGGGTCCACGCCCAGGCCAAGCGCCGGTCCGGCATCGGTCAACAGGTTAATCCACAGAATCTGCGTGGCCAATAGTGGGAGCACAATCTCTTTGCCCGCCTCACTTGTCAGCCCAATCAGGCTCGCCAGGATAACCCCGAAGAACATGGTGAGCACCTCGCCAATATTGGAGGAGAGCAGATAGCGCAAGAATTTCTGAATATTGGCGAAGATCGCGCGTCCCTCTTCCATTGCTGCAACCAGGGAGGCGAAGTTGTCATCGGTCAAGATCATATCGGCGGCATCTTTGGCAACGTCTGTGCCGGTTATGCCCATCGCTACGCCGATATCGGCCCTCTTGAGTGCAGGAGCATCGTTTACTCCATCACCGGTCATCGCGACTATATCCTCATTGGCTTTGAGTGCCTGGACAATGCGCAGCTTCTGCTCTGGTGCCACACGCGCGTACACTGAGATCCTGCGAACCGCTTCTTGCAAATCCTCGTCACTCAGTTTCGCCAGCTCGATGCCATCCACTGTCTGTCCATCCTCCACGAGAATACCCAATTCGCGGGCAATGGCCGCGGCGGTAATCGGATGATCGCCCGTAATCATGAGGACTCTGACACCTGCCCGTTGCACCTGGCGCACCGATTCGACGGCCTCCAGTCGCGGTGGGTCCATCATCCCGATAACGCCAAGCCAGGTCAAATCCTGCTCAATATGCTCGCCCAGTTCACCTGATGGATCAATCTCTGCGCGTGGCACGCTGCGTGCCGCGACACCAATGGTACGTAATGCTGAGGCTGCGAGGCCCTCCACATCCTCCAGGATGCTTGCTCGACGCCCACTGGTCAGCGGTTGTGCCTGTTTGCTCCCACCAACCTGCTCATACTCACAGCGGGCCAGCAAAATATCGGGCGCTCCTTTGGAGAAAACCAGCAGATGCTCTTTCTGCTCCGTATCCTCGTGAGCGGTACTCATCATTTTGCGGTCAGAAGAAAAGGGCAGCTCTGCCCTGCGTGGGGAATCTGCTTCCAGGTCTTTCTTGCGCAACCCCATTTTTTGCGCCGCGACCAGGAGCGCCCCTTCAGTTGAATCTCCCTGGATGGTCCATGTACTATTGAGGGAGTGCAAGGAGGCATTATTGGCCAGGGAAGCCGCGCGCAGAACCGTTTCAACTTCCTCTTTGAGCAAAGGATCAATCAGTTCCTGCCCTGCTTGCAAAGCCATGCCCTCTGGCTGATAGCCCACACCGGTGAAATCCACTCTCCCACCAGGTGTCACGAGTGCTCGCACTGTCATTTCATTCTTCGTGAGCGTTCCCGTTTTGTCGGTGCAGATGACAGTCGTCGAGCCAAGGGTCTCTACGGCTGAGAGCTTGCGTACGATCACATTGCGCTGCGCCATACGCTGGATACCAAGCGACAGCACAATGGTCGTGATGGTCGTCAAGCCCTCCGGTACTGCCGCGACGGCCAGCGAGACGGCCAGCAGCAGGAGATCCACGAAGGCTCTGAAGGTGCCTACTCTGTCAACGAGGAGAATCGTGCCACTCATGACGAGCGCAATGAGGATGACCAGGCTTCCCAGCCACTTTCCAATGCGGTTAAGTTCTTTCTGAAGTGGTGTAGCCTTCTCGACAGTGTGCTGGAGCGAACCGGCAATGCGCCCGATCTCTGTCCACGGGCCTGTCGCCGTCACAATGGCACGCCCACGCCCCGCCGCCACCGCAGTGCCACTGAATACCATGTTAGTTTGATCCCCAATGCTCAGTTCCTGGTCAAGTGGGGCGCGACTCTTGTTAACTGGTGTGCTCTCGCCTGTTAGAACCGCCTCCGCGACACGTAGCGCATTCACCTCCAGCAAACGGGCATCGGCGGCAATAGTATCCCCTTCCTCAAGCACAAGAATATCGCCCGGCACGACCTCAGTCGTTGGGATGATCTGCACATAGCCATCACGCAGCACATTTGCCATTGCGGCTGACATGGCTTGTAGAGCCGCGACTGCCTGCTCTGCCCGGCGTTCCTGCATATATCCCAGGAGACCATTGAGGAGCACAATCGCAAAAATGGCAAACGCTTCGTAGGGAAAAGCGCTCTCCCGCTCGATCCACCAGACAACAAAGGAGACAACGGTAGCAACGAGCAGCAATATCGTCAATGGATTCCAGAATTGGGCGAGAAATTTCCGCCAGGCCGGAGGCGGAGGCTGGCTGGGCAATTCATTCCTTCCGTAACGCTGCACACGAGTCCGGGCTTCCTCTGTATCCAGTCCCGTTTGGGGATTGCCCTCCAACGCAGCAACCACAGCATCAGAGGGCTGCTGATAAGCCAATCGGTTCTCTAAAAACGCTCTGGCAATCATGCGGTCTCCTTCTGGAAAACTGCCGTACGGTCCCCCGATCTGGCAGGCGACCTTTGGACCATCGTATCTGCTTATTGTTGAAGCATATCACAAAACATTTCTCGCGATGAAGAAGAGTTTTGCAATAGTGGTGCAATGGCTTATAAAGCCTATGGAGGACAATATTCCTGGCAGGGGAAAGCCATTGGAAAGATCAACTTTCCAACGCACTACTTGCGGCGGTCCGCTGCACTGATGTCTGATAAACCCTAGCTTACAAAATATGGAAAAACAGTAGATGTTTTTAGATGCTTTACAGAGAAATAGAGGTAGAGGAATGAGGCGAGTGCAGTGGAAAGTTTGCCTTGAGGCTTTCCACTGCACTCGTGAACTTTGTATAACGTGTGACTTTGCATGACAGCAGTGTGTAGTAGTATTTGACAACACATTTTGATTTTATCGAGGACCTGCGAGACTTTCTTCGGGGGAAAGCCGACTATTCAGAGAAAAAGCTACCTTTGAAGATAAGATGCCAATAGCTACTCATCGGGCAACTTCTTCTCTACATCGGGCGGCATGAGCCTCGCTGTCATATACAGTGGCACCTATCTTTTTGCACATAATATAGTACCCAACAAGCTCAGAATTGGCAATGGAGAAGAAGCCCTAACTCACGCTATGCATTTTATTTTCCATGCTCGTAGAGGCGTCTCCTGATAGATACTCTCTATCAACATTCACAAAAACGAAACGATGCGTGCGCTGCTTTCCTTTATACTCCAAGCAAATAAACGGCGAAACCATGTACAGTTCGTTATGTTAGACAAAATAGTATCAAACTAGTGAAGTTGAGAGTAGATCTTTTCCGCGCTTATCTCTATACTAAAATACGAGATAAGCGACCAAGACGAGAAACCAACCCATTCAAAATACAAGAACATGAGGAGTAACTGATGGATCTAGCCACTTTGTGGACAGTATGGCCCGTACCTGGCCCTTGGAAGCTTTCCCCGACAGTCGGCGGCACAAATAATCAAGTTTGGCGTGTAGATGCTGCAGATGCTCAGTCCTACATATTGCGTCTCTCCTCCGATCTTACCCGTATTCCCAATGTTTATTATGAAATAGCAGTTCTTCAATCATTATCTGATAAAGAACTCCCGTTCCGTTTTCCACTTCTGTTGAAAACGAATAGTGACGATGTCGTCGTGTTTGTTGAACAAGATACTAAAGTATCGACTTATGCTACTTTATATCCTTTGCTACCAGGATCTTTGCCGGAACATGATCTTTCCAGCATAGCATCTGCCGGATTTGCTCTTGCACAACTTGATGATGCGCTTGCGACGCTTCCCAAAATTCAAGTACCTGATGGATTTGGACTTCCCCCCTTTGGGGATCTCGCGCGTTGTCATCCCCTCGTGTTTGATCCGCTTGCAGCAGTGGATCAGCTCCCGCTTGATCGTGAGCAAGCCAGAAGCATACGTGCTCTTCTTGCTGCAGTGATTGAGGGTGCCTCCCCTTTATATCATCAACTTCCTCAGCAATTAATTCACCGAGACTGCGGCACTAAAAATATCTTAGTCGATCATGGTTGTGTGACAGCTATTTTGGATTTTGAGGATATGGGAAAAGATATTCGAATTGTTGATATTTGTACAGCACTGAATTGGTGG
>Ga0207674_10008059_pt1 | contig 12213 bp, 10 predicted proteins | sample KBSCornC72_FD_184303 | JGI IMG/M metagenome (GOLD analysis project Ga0207674, IMG submission 184303) | Corn rhizosphere microbial communities from Kellogg Biological Station, Michigan, USA - KBS Corn C7-2 (SPAdes) (version 2) | ecosystem: Host-associated > Plants > Roots > Rhizosphere > Soil ... | reverse complement strand
TCCGCGCGGGCAACAACAAGAATGGGCCCGCTAAGGGGCGCGCATGTTTCTCTACATTGCGCTCGTCTGGAACGTCATCGACGAGCAGCAATCCCGCACGGCGGACTCGCTGGACGAGCGGCTGCGCGCTAGGCATTGGACGCGTGCATTCGCCAGCCCTGGACTGCGGGTGTTCTGTGCGGACGAAGGCGGCACGCTGCGAGCACTGCCGCTCGCAAGCAACGCCGGCGTGATTCTCGGGACTCTGTTTGAGCGTAACCGCGACGTCGACGACGATTCCCCGGCGCGACGCGCAGTTCTCAGCGCGCGCAGTTGCGAGGCGATCCTCGCCAGCAAAGGGCGATGGCTGATCGAGAACTGCTGGGGGAATTACGTCGCACTACTTCGCGCCGCCGCTGCAAGGATCGTTCGCGTGTTGAAAGATCCAACGGGCACGCTGCCCTGCTTCGAAACCCGCTTCGAAGATGTCACGATTCTGTTCTCGCACGTCGGCGCTTGCATCGAGCTCGGGGTGCGAGGATTCGGCGTCGACCGCGCGTATCTGCGCGAGCGCGTACTCGGCTTCAACGACGTCGCGACCGATGCGCTCGAGAAAGTACGGCAGATCCGTCACGGCGAGTGTGTCGAGATCGATCCCGCGAGGCGTCCGACGCTGCGATCACGGTGCTTCTACTGGGATCCCTTCGCGTTTTTGCAGCGGCGAAGCATGATCGAAGATCCAGTGCATGCGGCCACCGCCGTGCGCGCCACCGTCCGCTCGTGCACGCAAACGCTGTCGGCCGGCCACGCGAGCTTGCTGCACCGACTGTCTGGCGGACTGGATTCTTCGATCATCGCTGGCTGTCTCGCTCGCGCTTCCACGCAACCGCGAATCGCGTGCTACACGTTCTTCAACCCGCAAGGTCGTTCGGACGAGCGTCCATGGGCGCGGCTCGCGGCTGAACACAGCGGTTTCGAGCATCTTGAGTGCCCGGTCCTTCCTGCCGAGATCAACTTTGCCGATCTGGTGCGCGAGCGCCCAGCAACTGAGCCGCAGTCGCTGCTGTCGTACATGATGCGCAGTACGCTCGATCATCGATTGGCGGTTGAACGCAAAGTCAGCGCAGTGTTCACGGGCGACGGCGGCGACTCTGGATTCTGCAGCGACTCCTTCTCGTATGCGGTGACCGACTACTTGCGACGCCACGGGCCGCGGTTCGCAGCGCTGCGACTCGCATCTGAAGTCGCGCTGCGCACTGAGCGATCGACAGGCGCCGTGCTGCTGAGATCGATCCGGCGTTGGCTGTTCGGCGGAAAGCTGAGCGATATCCGCCCTGCCCTGCTCATGGGCTCGCAGCTCGTGAGTGTGCAGCTGCGCGATAGCTTCACGCTGCCGGAAAGTTACCCGCATCCGTGGTTCAGTCGGCTTCGATATGTGCCTTGGGACGTCATCCTTCGTCTCGGGCTGCTGGTGGGCACACCGGAGTTCTACAACGTCATCGACGCTGCACAGCCTGAGCCCGAGCTCATCTCGCCGCTCTATGCGCAGCCGGCGATGGAGTTGTTCCTGCGCATTCCGATTCACGTCCACGCAGAGGGCGGGCGGGATCGTGGCTTGGCGCGCCGTGCCTTCGTGCGAGAAGTCCCGGAGCCGATCCTGCAGCGTCACTGGAAGGATCGCGCTCCCGGCTTTCACAGCGAGCTCCTGCTGCGCAATCTCGATCTGGTACGCGAGCTGTTCCTGGACGGAGTCCTGGTGAAGGAAGGTCTGCTCGATCGCGCGGCAGTGGAAGCCGCGCTGGCTGCCGGACCATCGAAAACCGAAGTACTGCCGATCGAGATCTTGCGTCACCTCGACGTCGAGATCTGGGCGCGATACTGGATGCGCTAGCTGTCAGGCAGCCCTGAGGATGCCGCTGCGGCGTTCGGCCCAATGTCGCGCCCAGATTTCGGTGTCCAGATGTCGCAGCAGCTCGCCAGGAAAGACGTGGCTCTTGACCGGGCCTGGCGCGAGTGCGCGCTCGACCGCGGCCTTGTCCAGGAAGCCTTCGCTGACGAGCACGCCGTCGAGGAAGATTTCGCGCAGCCAATCGAGGTTGCGCCGAATGATCTCGTCGTGGAAATCGCCGGCCCGGTCCTTCCACAGGCGATTGAGGATCGGCTGCGCAACCTCGCCGCGGAATGCCCGGCGCGCGAGTCCGCGATCCTGCCCGCCGGCGAAGAGCACGTCGGCAGGAATTCTCAGCGCCAGCTCCATAAACGGCTGCGCGTAGATCGGCGCGACGATCTCCGGCCCGGCTGCGCTCGGCGTCGCCTGACCGGCGTAGAGGTCGGGTGTGCCGAGCAGCATGCCCAGCTTGCTGGTCGGCTCCCACGGCGCGTGAGGCAGCCCAGCGAGCCATGGGTGAACTGCCGGCGCGGCTTCGCATTCGCGAATGACCTCTTGGGTAACAAGCCTGCGTGCGTCGCCGTTCAGTGCGGCGAGGCTTGTGAGTGACCGTCGGGTGATCCAGATCCGCAAAGCGCGCTTCAGTGCGTGCCAGGTCGTCTGGCCCAGAATGGATGCAGATTCGGCTGCCAAGCGCACAACGGCCGGACTCGGCCCATGTCGCCGCAAGTAGGCGGCCGCGGCTTCGCCGATACAGAAGCTGCCAAATGCGCAATCGCCACCGTCGCCGCTGAATGTCGCCGTCGCTGCCTGTCGCGCGATCAGACTTTGTTCCTGAGCGGCAGTGGCCAGGCACATGAGGGTGCTGAACGGCTCAGCTGCTGGCGCCATTTCCAAGATTGCGCTCAGTTCGATAGCGGCGGGCGTCGTTTCGACCTCGCTGTGCTCGCAGCCGGAATCGCCCAATGCAATGCGCGCCCAGGGTCGCGGGTCCATGGGTCCGTTTGGAGTGTATTGCGTGTAGGCGAGCACCCGAGGACGACGCGGTGTCGCCTGCAGACAGGAAAAGACGATCGACGAATCAAGGCCGCCCGAGAGCCGCAGCAACACGCTTTCGTGGCAAGAAGCGAGCGTGGCCGTACAGGAGCGCAGAGTGTTGCGGAGTGCGAAAGCCGCCCGCGATGGATCGTCCAGCGGCGCTTGGCTGCGAGCGACGACGAATGGATTCCAGAGAAAGCGCCGACCAACCATCGCTGGCTGCTGCAGCGGCGCGAACTCGACGCACTCGCCGCGACGGATCTGAGTGACTTCGTTGAGCGCGTCGAACTGCTGCGTCATCTCGCCGCCGTACAGCCTGCGCTCGACGAAGCGACGATTGACGGTGAACCGCAACGAGCCAAGCTCTATGCAATCGGCAATCGACGAATAGACGACGGTGATGCCGCGACAATTCGCGCTGAAGCACGGCAGGCTGCCGCACGGGTCTTTCAATACCAGAGTGCGGCCGGTGACCGGGTCGGCAGTGAACGCGACGTAATTACCCCAGGCGTTACGCAGGAGCCATTCGCCGCGGCTGTGCACGATCGCGGCAGTCCGCGCTTCATCGAGCACACACGTTTGCGATGGCGTGTCGTCGTCGAGATCGGACCGGTTTGCGAAGAGAGCACCGAGTACGACGCCGGCCTTTCCCGGTAGAACATACGGCTCGAGCGAGCCAGGCCGCATATCGGTGCAGAGGACGCGCAATCCCGGTCGATCCAGCACCTCCTGCCATTGCGAGGACGAAGCCTTGAGACGCCGTGTGGCCGCCTGGGCGGCATCGACCTGCTGGGCATCCTGCGCAGCCCAGATCAGCGCGACGTAGCGAAACATGATCGTCTCCGCAGCGGCTCAGATGGCCAGGATGGGCGTGTATCCACTGATCTCTTCGGGAGTGCAGTCGAGCACCAACGTGCCGAGTTGCAGCCAGCTATGCGCCGCCCATGGCGTGGGTCGCACCGCGATGACCCACGTCGGATGGATGTTGTAGTGAGCCAGGAACTTCAGTAACGCGAGAGCATGAAACAGACATTGGTCCTTCGCCGCGAACGCATAGGGTCGCAGGCGACGGAAGACGGACACTAGCTCGACCGTGTGTTGCAGGTCGATGTCATGGGTTATACCGGCTTTGCTTTCTGCAACTTCGCACGCGATGGAATACAGGAGACGCGAGTCGACCGCTCGCTTCGCCCAGATGCACGCGCGCAAGAAGGCGATGAAGTGAAGCAGATGCAGGCGCGGCGCGGCGGAGAGTTCGTAGCCGACGCTGGTCAACGTCGCGCCGGTGTCGATCGCGGTGAAGCTTGGTCCGGACTCAGTCGGTGCGTCCGGAGTCAGAAAGCCTGCTTTGACCAGGGCGTCGGCCAAGCGAGCCGCATCCTCGGGCTGCATGGGCTCCAACGAATTTCCAGCAGATGTCGACGCGTCGGACCAGTTGGTCGCCAGCGCCGATAGCGATCGCGCCTCGCGGTAACCCAGGCCGAAGTAGCGGTTACGTTTCAGATCGAGCAGGACCGCGCCGGTTGCAGTCACACAAATCCGAGTGTGACGCGGCATCCAGAATTCTTTGTTCGTATGCGTGCCGATGTCGGGCACAGATTGTTCTAAGTCGGGCCCTCGTGGCCAGTCCCGTGAGACCGCAGGGTGTGCAGTTGCCTGCACACCCCCTCCGTTGGGTTAACAGCGCGCGTGTCCCGGACCGTACAGGCTGTCGACGCTCACAGCCGGCACCGACGTGCACCGTGTCTCCATCATTGCATCACCCAGATCGATGATTTCGAGTTGCTCCATGATCGACCCCTTGAAGTGAGTTCCCAAGACAACGTGAGATGACGGAAGTTGGGCGCTGCGGCGGGTTCAGCTTGCGAGTGGGCGCCTTGCTCCGGCCGCGAAGCCATCGTGGCTCCTGGCTATCCCCTTCGACTAGCGCAATCCTTATGTTCTACCGCGCAGATTTCCGCCGGATCCCGGCAGTGAGCCCGGAATTCCAATTAGAAGGACCGTGCATCCGCGAGCACCAAGCCCTCGCACAAGTCCCGACGCTGGAAACCCTTAGAACTTTTTTGCGATTTTCACGTAAACGAAGCGCTGTCTCAGGTCTGCCTGGGTGATGTCGTAACCTGAGGACAAAGCTGATTCCGAAAACGGCGGCGCCGCATTGAACAGATTGACGGCGCCGGCTCTGAGCTCAAAGCCACTCCACGGCGACTGCTCGCCTGCAATCTTTCCGAGCTCCACGGAGACCTGTGCACCCACGACTGCCTGCGCAGAGACTGCCCGACCGTTACGGCCGCCGAGGAATGTAGCGTCATCGTATGAAGGAACGTACCGCATTGAGGTCGCGATACCGAATCCTTGCCGGCTCCAGCTGAAGCTTGCAACCGCGCGCCACCTCGGAATCGTCCCCTGGAAGTTCGCCACGCCGACGCGGCTAACGTCTAGACCCTCGATAAGGTTCGAAGTCGTAAAATCGTGAACCCACGTGCCGGACAATTCAGGCGTAAACCGACCGGCACGCGTATCCAGCGTCACGGAGGCACTAAGGTCCACACCACTCGTGCGAAGGCTTCCAAAGTTCATGCGTGTGATATCGATCAGCTCCACCGATCCAGGTATGCCTGCCACGATGTCCGAGTCAGACGGCGGTGCACGAAGAACTCTGTCAGGAACGAGACTCTCGGCGGCAAGCAACTGTGCTGCAGCCGGAATTGCGATGGTGTCATCGATGTCGATTCGCCAGTAGTTCGCTCCCAGGCGAACTGGCAGCCACTTCTTCGGCTCGAATCGCAGGCCAACGTTAAGCGAATCTGCGCTGGATGGCTTCAAGTCCGGGTTACCGCCCGTACGCCAGATTGGCAATGCAAATTCGCTGTTCCGAGCCGGATCTACGATCGGTATCCGAACGTCGGAGTTCGGCATGTAGAGGTCGAAGAGTGTCGGCGGGCGGAAGCTTTGGGCAACGGACGTACGCAGCGTCAGGGCCGTCGTCGGCCGCCAGATCAGCGCATACTCCGGGTTGAAAATTCGACCCACGTCCGAATAGTCGTCCAAGCGACCGGAGAGCACTAAGACCAGGTCGTGGACGGCAGGAATCTGCGCTGCTTCACTCACCAGTGGTAACCGCAATTCGCCAAACGCGGCAACAATGGAGCGTTGGTTCGAGCCGCAGATGTTTAGCGGCAGTCCTTGCTCGTAACGTATTCCCTCTTCGCGCCATTCAGCGCCGGCTACGAGCTCGACAGCGCCAGCCGGCAACGCAACCAATGGGCCTCGAGCGGACGCGACCGATTGGGTTGCCGCCGTGCGATACCGACTTCGGGACGGCGGCGCCAGCATGGATGCAAGCAGGGCAGGAGAGTTAGCTCCGCTCCCACCGAAAGGATTCAATGCATCATCAGGATCTGACGCGGCCAACGCCTGGTTAACGAGAATAGGGTCGAGTTCTCTGGCGCGCGTCGTTACCGCGTCGTTCTCACTCTTCTGCAACCACGCTTCCCAATCGAAATCCCCTATTCGGCCGCGTAGCCCACCTGCGGCCCGAACCATCTCAGTTGCATTTGCAAAAGTTCGCGGACCCAAATCCGTTAGAAGAGCATCCACCAGCACGTCCTTGCCGAATGGGTTGTGCGGATTGGCGCCGCTGACCAGCGCACTACTAAGAGCAGGTGGCTCGAACTGCGCCAAGGTCTCGTTGTTGACATACAGGAACTCGGCGTACGCGATGAGCTGGTTCGTTAGCTCATATTCGCCATTCGCAATTGCGGACTTGCGGGTGCCGGCGATGATGATCGACTGATAACGCAAGAGACTTTCGAGATTTCTTTGCCCCGCGGTGTTCAGGAAATCCGCCGCCGTGAGCGTAGCGCCGGAGGATATCGTCGGTATCGCCGCGAAGCTTGACGGCATGCCGGGTAAATTTTCACCCGTGATGGAACTAACATTGCCCGGCGAAGCAGTTGGGGAACGCCAGTCCATGCTGCCGAAGCGCGTGAAGTCCTGATTGTTCCAGCGATCGCGTTCCCGGCCGAGTAGCGGGCTTCGGTCGAAGTAGTCGAGCACGAACGAACCCCGGGCACGACCGTAGCTGCCGCCGGCGCCGAAGCCGGCATGACGCTCGACTGCGCCACCGTCTGCAGCGCCATAGTCGATGTCGAGCCTGGGTTCTAGGATGTTCTCCTTGAGCCGTATATTGACCACGCCGCCGATCGCGTCAGCGCCATAAATCGCAGACGTAGAATCGGACACTATCTCGACGCCCTCAACAGCCCCAAGAGGAATGATATTGAGATCGAAAGCGTTGACAGTGAGCGCGCTTGCGGTAGCAATCGTCCGTCTTCCGTTAATGAGCACGAGCGTAGTATCGAACCCCAGGCCGCGCAGATCAGCAAACTGCGTTCCGTCTCCCAAGAAAGACCCGGGCTGTAAACTCGGCTGCTGGGTGACGTACCGGAAGAGATCCGTCACCGTCGAAGCTCCCGACGCATCTATGTCCGCTCGATCGAACACCTGCACCGGAACATCGAGATCCAAGCTATCGAACACACTGTCGAAAATCCTCTGCCCCTCAACCGTCACCCTCCAATCAAACGCATACGGCCCCATTGCCGACCCGCTCTTCTCTCCCCCATTCGCCATGCTCAGCTGCTGTCCTTTCTCCATCTCCGAGTGCTGCTGATCCTTATCCGCAACCACCGCATTCACGCCTCCAGGCGGTGAATTCACAGGTGGCGAAAGAATCGAGATCGTCCGCGGATTCACCCACTCGAACGTGAAGCCATCAGGAAGGAGCTTGTCCAGAGTCTCCTTGGCAGTGAGGTAACCCTTGACCGGCCCCACCATCACTTGCTCTTCGGCCTCGTCCGTCGGCAGATAGCCGTATTGCAGCTGGGTCTGGTCCGAGAACTTCTGCAGGGCTTGCGACAGCGGCATCTTGTCGATGTCGATGTTGTACTGGCGCGAGGGTTCGTCGGTACCGGCGAACGCGCCATGGCAAAGCGCAACGCAGGCGAGCACGCTGACGAGAAATGCTCGTGCCGCAGAGTCCTTGGCGTGGCGATTCATTACGGCGCAGCCCCGGCTGCGTCAGCGATGGCGCTCGGGCTGTTTGATATGGATCAGTCCAGGCGACTCCCGCACCACGGACGCTTGCGCTGCCTTGCCGACGGTATCGGCAAACGAAAGCGGATCGATAGCATCGAACCTGCCGCGCATCTGCCGCGCACTCGTCTCCTCGTCGACGACGATCTTGATGTCGTTGTAGTCGTTGAACTGCGCGACTGCGTCCCCGATCGTGTTTCCCTCCGACAGGTAGACATGACCCCAATCGATCGCCCGTTCCGAGTCGACGTGTGCGATTTGCGGTTGACCGGATCCTGACACGATCAGTTGCTGATCCTGCACCAGCGGCACGGATTCGAACTTCACCTCGCTGTCCGCAGCAGGAGTAACGATTACCGAGCCTTCGAGCATGGTCACGGTAACACCCTCATCGGTACTTTCCACACCGAACTGCGTGCCCGTGGCTCTGATGATCACGCCGCCGGCCTCGACGAAGAACGGACGCGACGGATCCTTAGCAACCCGGAAAAATGCCCTGCCCGCCTCGAGTGAGATCAATCGTTGATCGTCGCCGATGTCGTGATGCAGCCGGGTGAACGGCGCAGCGGTGATCGAGCTGCCATCGCTCAGCGGCACGCTGCGCCACTCGCTCGCCTGCGTCTGCAGTGTGTGATCGAACCACGCGATCTTCGCGACCAATCCCAGCACCGCGCTGAGAGCGAGCGCCGCTGCACCCGCCGCGAGCCTCGTCTTCCAAAGCTTCATGCGACTCGCGCTGCGTGCGTTCGTTTTCTCATTCTCGCGCGGTCCCAGCGGCACGACGTTCGAGAACGTGTCCTCGTTCGTGACGTACAGCTTCAGCTTCGTGTTCTGCAGCCACGAGTACATGCGGCACATGCGCAGCGTCTCGGCGATGTGCACAGGCGAAGTCTTGAGCCACTGCAGATATTCGAATCGTTCGGCGATGCTCAGATCGCCGCAGTGCCAGCGCAGCAGCCATTCCGCCGCTTGCTCCGGGATCGACATCATTGTCGGGTTGTCGTCAATGCGGTCCGTCATGACAGCCTACCTCAGCGTTGATCCATGTCCTCCAGGTCCTCAAGATTCAGCTGCGACCGCAACTGGCTATACGCTCTTGTCAGATCGCGCAGCACGACGCGCGGGCTCAATCCCAATCGGTCCGTGATCTGCTTGTAGGTGAGCCCTTCGTTCACGTGCAGCAGCAGCACCTCACGCTGCCGCGGCGGTAGTCGTTGCACGGCTGCTTGAACGTGCTCGCGCGCGCGGCCGTACGCCACGGCGTTTTCCGGCTCAGCGCCGGGCGCGCTCTGCAAATCTTCCAGCCAGCTGTTGTCGTGCGGCTGCCGATGCTGAGCACGCTCGCGCCATTCGTTGGCGACGTTCGAGGCGATGCGAAACAGATAGCTCTGCGGATTGTCGATAGCGATGTCGTCGCTATAGCGGAGCAGTCGCAGGAAGACCTCCTGCGCGAGATCATCGATCTCGGCGGATGGCACCGACGAGCGGCTCGACAACCAATAGCGGATCGGCCGACGCCAGCGCTGGAACCATGAAATCAACCGACCGTCACGAGGATCCTGCGCACGCTCTCCCAAGTCACCTCGCGCATCGGACATCGACGCACCCTCCCCATTACTGCACGCCAGCAGCTCTTGTTTTCTTCGACAGCTGAATCCGCGACATCGCTCTTCGATCCGTCGCCCCGAGGCACTCGGGGTCCGCTGAGCAAGAATGTCAAGAAATCTGAACCGCCTTAAATGTAGACCGCCTCAGGTCGCGTGATAAGCCCCCGAATGCTTTTCGAACGCTGCGATGAATACGTACGAGGGATTCCCGCCGTATTTTCGCCAGCGCTTTTTGTTGAGTCGCGCGCGAATGCGCGCGGGTTCTATCGATGCGAAGAATCGGCAGCGCGTTCAGGAACTGCTGGGCTTATGTCAGCGGCCGGCGACTTCGCACGCGCCGAGAGCAGCATCAGCGCAGCAGCGTACAAGACGATGATGACAACCAACCAACGCAGCCACGTCAGCGGCAAAGAATGCACGACGTACGCTGCGAGCAGCACCGCTGGAATTCCGCCGATCGCCAGACCGAGCGCGGCGCGCAGATCGTATTTGCGATCACGGATGAAGCGCAGCGTTGCAACCGGCATCAGCATCGCGCACGAGCCCATCATGATCGGAAACGCCGCGATCGGATTCATGCCCAGCAGGCTGACGAGGATCAGACACGGCGCGTACAAGCCGATGCCAAGCGTCATCAGCGCGCCGAGCACGAAGTTAATCGCAACAGCGACGACCAGCTTTACGCCGTCGAGCTCCAGCGCAGCACCACCGCTCGGCAACTGATCGAGATTCATGAGCGCAAACAGAATCGCGGCAACCGACAGCGCGACGCCCATCGAGACCTGAATCGCCCGACGCGGCAACCTGGCTACAACGCCCGCACCCAGCCATGCGCCGATTGCGGAAGCCGCCATCATCGAGACCAGCGTGGCGGGTCCAACGCGCACCACGCCGATGAAGATCAGGCCCTGCGCAACCGTGGGCACCATGTGGCCCACGTTCAGCGTGCCCGGAATCATTTCGTCGGCAACGACGCGCCGAAATTTGAACGCGGCAGTCGTCGGCGCAAACGAGCCGATGCCAAGCGTGTCGAAAAAATTGGTGACGAAGCCGATCGCCAGGTGCAGCACACCGGGCTTCGCCGACGCACCGGCGGATCGAGCGCGCTCGATGCGAACCCACTGCCATATGACGTAGGCGCCCAGCGCGGCGAGAACGGCGAGCAGAATGTGTGCTGTGGTCACGCCGCGCCTAACGTCGGACCGCAGGCCGCGCTTTCAGCGCGTGTGCCAGAATTCCCTTCACCGTTTCCAGCTCGCGAGCGTCGAGCGGCAGACGCGGCCCGCGCACGACGTAAGTGCCGCGACCAACCTCGGCCTGCACCCACTTGATGTACTGAACGAACTTCGGAACCGTATCGAGGCGCAACAGCGGCAGGAACCAGTTGTAGATGTCACGCGCACGCGCCTTGTCGCCGCGTATCGCAGCCTCGAACAGCGCGACGGACTCTTCGGGAAATGCATTCACCAGACCGGCGATCCAACCCTCCGCGCCCGCTGCAATGCCTTCGACGACTGCATCGTCCATGCCGACCAGGATCGTCAGCCGCTCGTGCAACAGCGCGCGGATCGCGGTAACGCGCCGCGCGTCGCCGCTCGATTCTTTCACGGCGTGCAGGTTGGGATGTTCGGCAGCCAGCTCGACGACCTGCTCCGGCAGAAAGTCGGTTTTGTACGCCGGCGGATTGTTGTAGAGCATGCACGACAGTTTGGTCGCGTTGATGATCGCGCTCACGTGCGCCTTCATCTCTCGCCAATCGGTGCTGTAGACATACGGCGGCAACACCATCAACCCGGCGCATCCCGCTTCCTCGGCGCCGCGTGCCAGCCTGACTGCGTCAGGGGTGCTCAGCGATGCGATCCCAAGGACGACCGGCACTTGCCGGCCGACCGCCTGCACGCAGGTCGCGGTGACTGCCAGCTTCTCATCGAAGCTCAGCGTGGCCGCTTCGCCGAGCGAGCCGCAGCAGACGATTCCGGTGCAGCCGCTGCGAATCAGCCACTCGCAGTGACGGCCGAGCGCGGGATGATCGACGGCACCACCCGCGTCGAGATTGGTCGTGATCGCAGGAATGACACCCTTCCAATTCATTGAGCGGTACCCCGTATCTTCGTTCTCATGAATAGCGCTGCGGGCTCAAGGGTTCGAGCGCGACCCGCGGCTGCTCGCCGGACAGAACCTGGCTCACCAGCCGCCCGGTGATCGGCGCGAGGCTGATCCCGAGCATTGCGTGCCCGGCGGCCACGCACAGGTTCGAGTATGGCGCAAATCGACCGATGTAAGGTAAGCCGTCGGGCGAGCACGGACGCAGCCCGGCCCAAGGCCGCACCTGCGCGATGTCCTGGGCTCGAAGCGCAGGAAAGTACTGTGCCGCTGCCGCTGCAATCGTCTGCGTCCGGCGCACGCTCACCGCGCGGTCCAGGCCGGCGAACTCCATAGTGCCGCCAATGCGCAGTGAGCTGCCCATCGGGGTCACGGCCACGTGGGCCTCGCTCAGGACCGAGCAGAGCCGTGGCATCTGCGCTGGATTGGACAGCGTGAAGCTGTAGCCCTTGCCGCCCTGGAGCAGCAGTCTGCGCCCCAGCGAACGCACGAGCTCCGCAG
>Ga0207674_10008055_pt1 | contig 12216 bp, 9 predicted proteins | sample KBSCornC72_FD_184303 | JGI IMG/M metagenome (GOLD analysis project Ga0207674, IMG submission 184303) | Corn rhizosphere microbial communities from Kellogg Biological Station, Michigan, USA - KBS Corn C7-2 (SPAdes) (version 2) | ecosystem: Host-associated > Plants > Roots > Rhizosphere > Soil ... | reverse complement strand
GGAAGGCGCGTGACGAACTTCTCTCGTCTGATGCGCACTCTCGTATTAAGGTTCCCCGCCAGATTGGCAGATGCCACTCTGAGCCTGCGGCGGACGGCCCCACTCACCCGTGTGTGTGATGTTTTCTGGGTCTGTGGTTGTTATCGACTCAGCAGGCGGACCACCTCCCTGAGTCGGCTCGAGCCGATTTACTGTCACTCCTATTTGGCGGGTGATGTGATTTCGTAAAGGACCGCTGTTCCATCCTCGCTTGCACTGGCCGCCCACCTGCCGTCCGGGCTAACCGCCACCCCTCTAACATCGTTATCATGCGCGGCGAGGACCTGCACCAATGCTCCATCACTCATACGCCATACGCGAACCGTGCTTCCACGTTTTCGGAACAGCCGGTTCCCGGCGAAGTTCTGCACAATTTCGCCTGGAGTGCCGTGGTCGTGGCCGCCCGAAAGCAGATAGCGATTGTCCAACGTAAACGCGACCGCATCCACGTGTTTGGGCGAGCAATCAAACTCCCGTTCCAGCTTGCCTGTTTCCAACTCCCACACGCGAACCTTCGCATCATCTCCGCCGCTGGCCAGGAGCTGCCCATCTCGGGAGAACGCCAGGTCGACAATGGCTTCATCGTGTCTGCCAAGCATCGTCGGTTGGGCTGTTCCAACCAGCGGCCACGCTCGAATCGTGCGATCAAAACTGCCGCTGACGAGGCGAGGCCGCTTCGGATCGAAGGCAACGGACCAGACTGTTCGCTCGTGCCCCCGAAGCGTCTGGATTCGCGGGCCACTTCCGATGTCCCAGAGCATGATTGCGCCATCCTCTCCACTGCTCGCGAGTGTGCGGCCATCCGGACTGAATGCAACGGTCCATGGAGTTCTTGTGTGCCCATCCAAGGTACGAAGAAGCCCTCCATCGATCACGGCCCACAGACGGACTTGCAGATCGTAGCTGGTCGTGGCAATCAGGCGACCGTCGGGACTGAATGCAACTGATGTGATCCCGCTGGGATTTGCAAGCGTCCTTACCAGTGAGCCGCTGGGGAGTTCCCATAGCTTTACAGTTTTGTCCACGCTGCCGGTTGCTAGAAGTTTTCCGTCTGGACTGAACGCGACAGTCCAGACTTCCGCCTGATGCCGAAATGTGTGTCGCGGCACCAGGATATCTTCAGGTTCTTTGACCTGCTGCTCAGGCCAGAATCCGATCACAATCAAAACAACCAGACAGATGGCGATCGCAGAGAATGCGGTCCGAATCGAAAGTAGGCGCAAGCCAGATAAGCTCCTTCTTCTGACCTGAAAATACGCGGGCTGTGCTTTGCGAGTTCCGCCCTGCAGCTTCTATCTCAGCCGGTATTCCTCAGCCCCGCCGAGATCCCGCTGATCGTCGCCGCAATCGCGCGGTTCACCTCCGGCGTGTCCTCTCCCGCGCGCTTCCTCCGCAGCATATCCACTTGGATCAGGTGCATCGGATCCACATACGGATTCCGCAGCTTGATCGAGTGCGCCAGCACGCGATTCGTCTCCAGCAGTTCCTTCTGGCTCGTCACCGTCAGCACCGCCTTCACTGACCGGTGGAACTCCGCCTCGAACATCTCGTAGATGCGTTCGCGCAGTTTCTTATCTTCAACAAGTTCCGCATACAACCGCGCCGTCGACAGGTCCACTTTCCCCAGCGCCATCTCTACATTGCGCAGTAGATCGATAAACAGCGGAAATTCCCGCGCCATCACCCGCAGCAGTTCCACGGCTCCCGGCTTCTTCGTGAACTCCTCGATCGCAAATCCCACGCCGAACCACGCCGGTACCAGCAACCGCGACTGCGTCCATCCGAACACCCACGGAATCGCGCGCAGATCCGACAGCTTCGGCGACTTGTTCCGTCGCGCTGGCCTTGACCCGATCTTCGCGTGCTCCAACTCGCCCACTGGCGTCGACTGCTCGAAATACGTCACCACATCCGGATTCTCCAGCACAAACTTGCGATAGAACCCAAACGAAATCTCCGACAGCTCATCGAGCGCGGCTTCCCACTCCGGCTTGAGCACTCCGGTAAAGTGCCCTTTCGGATCACGCGCATTCGGCCGCGCCAGTGCATCCAGCGATGCCGCAATCATCAGCTCCAGGTTGCGCTCTGCCAGCACCTCATCCGCATATTTGAAATTCAGAACCTCGCCCTGCTCCGTAATCCGCAGTTGTCCTTCGAACGCATCCATCGGCTGCGCGAAAATCGCGCGATGCGTCGGCCCGCCGCCGCGCCCCACCGTTCCACCGCGCCCATGAAATAGCCGCAGCTTCACGCCACACTCGCGCGCCACCTCGTGCAGTCCGCGATGCGCGCGGAAGATCTCCCACGTGCTCGTGAGCATTCCGCCATCCTTGTTCGAGTCGGAATACCCCAGCATCACTTCCTGCCAGTTTTCCCACGACGCCAGCAGCTTCTTGTAGTCCGGCCTGCTCCACAGCTCCCGGCAAATCTCTGGCGCCTGCCGCAAATCCTCAATCGATTCAAACAGCGGCACCGGCATCAACCCTGGATCGCGCTTCGATCCCTCCACTGTCACGCCGCCCAGCCGCGCCAGCCTCACCACGGCCAGCACATCTTCTACACTCGACGCTCCGCTGATCACGTACTGCCGGATGACCTCAGGCGAGCAACCCTCTTTCATCTCCGCCACAACGCGGAACGTCTCCAGCACCGAAGTCGTATCAGCCGACATCTCAGCCGGCAGCACCGGCGCAATCGTATCGCTGATCGCCTCCTGCAGCGCCGCCGCATGAACCCGCGCATGCTGCCGGATATCCAGCGTATGCAGATGCAGTCCAAACGTCCTCACTTGCAGAATCAGTGGATCGATCAGCGTCTCCGCGATCCGCAATCCCGCATTCGCCGCCAGCGAAGTCCTCAACGCCTCCAGATCTTCGAGGAACTTACCTACCGAACAATACTCCGGCAGAATCTGCGCCAGCTTCTCCTGTCCCTTCGTCAGCGTGTACGGCATCACCGGCAGCATCGTAGATCCGTGCTTGCCCGTTAAATCCAGCGTCCGTTGAATCCGCGCTTTCACACAGATGATGAACCGTCGGTAGTACTCAAACTCATATTGCGCGCCGAAGACCTGCGCCTCCGGCGTATGCACCAGCGCCACGTACGCATCGAGTCGTTCGCGTAGTTCCTTGCTCACCGGCCGCTGCTGCGCGCTCGTCGTCAGCAGATCGATAATCTCGTCCAGCCGCGCCTGGTAGTAGAGCAGCAGATGTCCGCGCGCCAGTTGAATCGCATCCCGTGTCACTTCCGGCGTCACAAACGGATTCCCATCCCGATCCCCGCCGATCCACGACCCGAACTTCAACACCTGCGGCAACTCATGCGGCTCAATCTCCAGCCCGTACGAAGCCCGCAGCGCCTCCGCGATCTCCCTGTACAGTCCCGGAAGTGTCGCAAAGATCGAGACATCGTAGTAATCGAGCCCCATCTTCACTTCGTCGTACACCGTCGGCCGCCGCGACCTCACCTCATCCGTCTGCCACAGGCTCGTAATCTCCGCGCGAATCGCATCCTCAAGCCGCGCCAGCTCCTGCTCCGGCACTGGAATCTGATCCAGCCGCGCCAGAAACTCCCCAATCCGACGCCGCTTCGTCATCACCGTGCGCCGAGCTACTTCCGTCGGGTGCGCCGTGAACACCGGCACAATCATGATCCGCCGCAGCCACTCCATCGCCTCTTCAGCAGTGATCCCCACACGCCGCATCTCGCACAGCGTTCCCGCCAGCGAACCCCGCTGCTTCTCCGCTTCTCCCGTCAGTTGCAGCGCAATGCGTCGCCGCTTGCGATGGTTCGTCTCCGCCAGGTTGATCAGCTCGAAATAAAACGCGAACGCCCGCGTCAGCAGCAGTGCCCGTTCCGCCGGCAGTGAGTGCACCAGTTCCAGCGCCTTGGTTCCATGCCGCTCCGCCTCTTCTACCTTGCCGCGCGCCTCCGCGTCCCGCCGCCGGATCGTCCCCTGCCGCAGCGCTTCGACATGCGCAAACAGATCCTCTCCCGCCTGCTCTCGCAGCACTTCGCCCAGCAGCGTTCCCAGCGACCGCACATCGCGCCTTAGCGGAGCCTCCTTCAGCTCCCCCGAACGCGCCTCGAGTTCCGCCAGTCTCTGCGACCAGCTCTCAGGACTCCACAAAAGGGCCATCGTCTCTCAATTATCCACGACCTACAATGGGAACCGTCCTTGCCCATCCAATTCCTCGCCGCTGGAGCCGATTCACGGATCGCTCCCGTCGCGAGTTCAGCTATCCTCTTTCTAGCGAGTCGAATGAGGCGCTCGCTCGAGGATTGTCCGAATCTAAAAGGCTGGAGCCCGAGTGCATTCTTCCATCTGGTCGTCTGCCGTTTTGGTCATAGCTCTATCCTTTGCATCCGGACCCCCTGCAAATGCTCAGGTGACGAACCAGCCTCAGGGTCAGCCCAAACCTTCCGCCGTCCCCCAGACTCCTCCTCGAAACCAGACCATCTCCTCCGTCCAGGTCCCCCTCATTGACCACGGCCTCAGCCTCACTGACTTCGCCGACATGGCACCCCGTCCCGATCTCCGTGACCATCTCGCCCACGTCGAGCACTTTATCCAAAACCAGCCCACCGACGGAGCACCCGCCACACAAGCCACCGAGGCGTGGTTCGCGCGCACCACCACCGCCCTCTACGTCGTCTTCATTTGCTTCGATCAGCACCCTGGCCAGATTCGCTCTCACCTCGCCCGTCGCGAAAATATCCAGAAAGACGATTGGGTCTCCGTCCTTCTCGATCCCTTCCAGGATCGCCAGCGCGGAGTGCGCTTCGAGGTCAATCCGGCCGGCGTGCAGGCCGACGCATCATGGACCGAAGCCGGCGGCCCTGACTACAGCTACGATCAGGTCTGGAACTCCGACGGCCGCATCACCAGCAAGGGCTGGATGGCCCTCATTGCCATTCCCTTCCGCAGCCTCCGCTTTCCCGCCGCGGGCCGCGATTGGGGCGTCGTTTTCTGGCGCAACTTCCCCCGCAACAGCGAAGTCGACTTCTGGCCCCGCGTCTCCCCCGGCGTCAGCGGAGTCCTTAGCCAGGAAGGCGCCCTTCAGGGCATCGCGGGCGTTACCGGCTCCCACAACATTCAGCTCAATCCCTACGTCCTCGGCCAGAACGTCCACGTCCTCGACCAGCTCGATCCCAACAACCCCTACTTCAGCACCCGCAACGCCGAAGCCACCGCCGGCGGCGAAGCCAAAGCCGTCTGGCGCGACTCAATCGTCTTCGACGCCACCTTCAATCCCGACTTCAGCGACGTCGAAAGCGACCAGCCCCAGTTCACCGTCGATCAGCGCTACCCTGTCTACTTCCCCGAGCTCCGCCCCTTCTTTCTCGAAAACGCAAACTACTTCGCCACTCCTCTCACGCTTCTCTACACCCGCAATATCATCCGTCCCGACTGGGGCCTTCGTGTCACCGGCAAGGCTGGCCACACCAACCTCGGCCTCCTCGCCATCGACGATCGTCAGCCTGGCCGCACCATCCCTCCCGGCGACCCCCTCCACGACAACAAAGCTGGCTTCTATGTCGGCCGCATCTCCCACGACATTGGCGAAGGATCAAATGTAGGCCTGATGTACACCGACGAAGAGTTCGGCGGTGGATGGAACCGCATCGGCGGCGCCGACTTCACCTGGCGCGCCGACAAGCACTGGACCGTCCTCGCCCAAATGGTCGAGAGCTCCACGAGCCAGAGCCGCGCCGATAGCGCAGCCACCATCTTCCCCGCCGGCTACTCCGCAGGCCCCGCCGCAGACATCCAGGTCACGCGCAGCGGCCACGCCTTCAATCTGTTCGACGAGTACCAGGACATCAGCCAGGGTTTTAAAACCCTCACCGGCTTCATACAGACCGCCAACATCCGCAGCAACCATTTCCACGGCAACTACCAGTGGTACCCCACGAAGAGCGTCGTCCAGTCCTTCGGCCTCGAGCTCAACCAGCAGACCGCCTTCGACCATCAGCACAATCGCGTTTACCGCTACACCACCTTCGATCCCTTCTGGCTACTCCCGCGCAGCATCGTCCTTGCCCCGCTCATCGGCCAGAACTCCGATACCGTCGGCCCCCAGAACGGCTATCCCCTCGAATCCAACCGCAATTTCACTGAAAACCAGGGCGGATTCGTCGCCCGCGGCCAGCCCTGGTCCCTGCTCAACTTCAACATCATCGCGCTCCGCAGCGGCAACGTGAATTACAACCCCATCGCCGGCTCAAATCCTTTCCTGATGCATCAACAGACCGTCCAGGCCATCATCGGCGTCAACCCGCTCCGCCAGCTCACCGTCGACAACACATGGCTCTTCGATCGCGACAAATCCGTCAGCGACGGCCAGCTCGTCTACGAAATCGAAGTCTTCCGCACCAAGCTCAACTACCAGTTCACCCGCGCCTGGTCCGCCCGCATCATCGCCGAATACGACTCCACCCTCGCCAATTCCCTCGAGACCTCACTCCAGCGCACCAAGCAGATCCAGACCCAGGCCCTGCTCACCTGGCTCCCACACCCCGGCACCGTCATCTACGTAGGCTGGAACAACGACCTGCAGAACTTCAACCACACCCTCTGCACCCTCCAGCCCACTGCAATCCGCCAGTGCGATCCCGCCCAACCCATCCTCCCCCGCGGCCCCGGCTACCTCAACGACGGCCGCCAGTTCTTCATCAAAGGCAGCTACCTCTTCCGCTTCTAGACCAGACAATCTTTCGTCTCGTTGAAAGAGGAGCCCATATCGAACAGACCTGGCAGTGGGTGCCCCATTCTAAATTGGTCATCAGACCAATTTAGGGAACGAAGTCCGCCGATATCGAACAGACCTGGGAGTGGGAGTCCCATTCTAAATTGGTCGTGAGACCAATTTAGGGTGGGAACGAACCTCCCTGCGCCGGGTGCCCCCGGTCCCTCGCCTTTGGGGACCGGGGATGACCCTCTTTATTTTTTGGGCCGGCCGGTGCCCGTACTGATGCGGCATCACCTTGCTACCATCCCGAACATGGACCCATCCACCGGCTACGAATCCGTATCGAATGAATTCCTCGCCCGCCGCGGCCGAGCACCCTCCACCGGAATCGGCGCCAAAGAAGTCCGCAACTGGGCCCGCAGCCTTCCACGCCGCAGCAGCGTGATCGACCTCGGCTGCGGCCCCGGCTACCCCATCACCGCCATCCTGGTGGAAGAGGGACTTAACGTCTTCGCTGTCGATGGATCCGCCACGTTCGTCGCGGCGTTCCGCCGCAACCTCCCCGGCATCCCCATCCTCTGCGAACCCGTCCAAACCTCGCGCATCTTCGATCGCACCTTCGACGCCGCGCTCGCCTGGGGACTCATCTTCCTTCTCAACGTCGAAGATCAGCATCGCCTCATCCGCAGATTCTCCGAGATCCTCGCCCCCGGCGGCCGTCTCCTCTTCACCGCCCCCGCCCCCGCTCACACCTGGGTCGACGTCATGACCAATCTCGAATCCGTCTCCCTCGGCGCCGAAGAATACCGGAAGCTGCTCACAGCCGCCGGCCTCTCAGTCTCCGCCGAGTACGAAGACGAAGGCCAAAACCACTACTTCGACGCCTTCAAAAGCACCCCTCCGCTTTAGACCGCTAGTCGCCAACTCGGAACATTAAAGAATCTTCGCTGCCCAGAATGTAAAGACATCATTCCACTCACTGCACAAAAGGTTTTCGACCGATGCAGCAAAGCCATCCTTTGCGCAGCTCTTCAAACGGCTCAAACTCGATGTAGCCAGCAGACTGAAACAGAGATCGTTGATCCTCGATGCCCAACCGGTTCGAACCTATCAGTCTCATGACAGTCCCCAGAAGCCAATCATTCCGCCCACCTTTGTACGACTCCGCCACTATCATGAGGTGTCCGCCCGGTTTCAGGACACGCAGAATTTCACGCATGTCATTAGCTACATCCGGCCAATAGTATTGCGTCTCGATGGCCGTCGCCACGTCAAAGAAATCATTACCAAATGGAAGCTGCGATACTGAAGCACGCTCAACGTGCACCCTGCCTTCCGCGATGAGTCGCTTGTTGTGCGACTGCGACTCGCCGACGCTCCCCGATGCATAATCGACGCCATAAATCGAAGCAGCGATATGCGCCAGCTTTTCCATTGTTCTGCCTCCGCCGCAACCTACGTCGAGGATCGTCGCGCTCTTGTCGATCTCTATGTGTGCCAGCGCCCAGTCCGTCAGAGCCGAGTGACTGTCATTCATCAGCCGTGCAAATAGCCGTCCCACAAACCTGGTTGGCTTCTTCACCTGCCTGCCTACGTACACCCCACCTGCAATAGCGACCACGTATCGGAGCACTGTAATCATTGCCGAGCGGTTCAAGGCCTGCCTCCACTCTGATTTGCAAGTAACGGTGCTGCCATTCTGGGACTCCTTGCCACAGCTCTCTGCGGCAGCTCTGAGGCAGTGAGCCAAGGGACAAGAACGGACGACTCAGGGAATCAATCATTCTTTCTTTTGACTCTGTTCCATCCATGCTCTAGCGTTTGGGTCACGAGCATAGACGTTCCGCCACAATCTTATGAAATGGCGCAGGCGTGCGCCTGAAGGTCCGAAAACGCGAATGATAATGCTGGTGCAATTCCCCGTTGAGCCGTTCAGCACAGAAGTGCGTAACGGAACTATCGGTAAAAAGATGAAGAAGATTCTAGATGACATCAGACCAGAGGCCGCTTACTTCAGCGAATGTGAGGGCAAGCGTGGCGGCATTCTAATTGTGAACGTCAATCATTCATCTGGTGTGGCTAAGCTTGCGGAGCCGTGGTTTCTTAGCTTTATGCTTTGGTCGAGTTCAGGATCTGCATGACACCTGAGGATCTTGCGAACGCAGATCTCGAGGGCCTTGGCAAGAAGTGGGACTGAACTGGGAACATTTGCCCCGGGTGCCGATCTTCCTCGAAGCTGGTGTCTGCCGGGGTGGAGACCAGAACCTCCTCGGAGCTAGCGTCGCGAACATAGCTCTTTGGATCGGACAACTCCATTCAGCATTTGTCGCTTTGTTGGCAGAGGTCTGGAGGTGTGCGGTTCAGTATCTCAAAGGTTCGGTTGGGGCTAGATGCCGGCGTACCAGGAGAAGCCGTGGGAGGGTAAGGCCGAGCCCCTGCCGTCGCCGACCTTCTTGATGTCTTCGACGACGGTGATGCGCGTGAGGAATTTCACGCTTTTATATCCGAGTTGGCGGGGTACGCGCACTCGCAGCGGCGCGCCATAGTCAGGGGGCAGATCCTGGCCGTTCATGTTGTAGGCGAGCAAGGTTTGCGGGTGGAATGCGTCGGTCAGGTCAAGGCTGTCCCAGCGTGGGTCGAATGACCAGAAGACGACGTACTTTGCACGGGTGCTGACACCGACGCGATTGAGGACGTACGAGAGAGGGACACCACTCCACTGGGCGATGAAGGACCAGCCTTGTTCGCATGCCTGGTGAGTGATCTGTGTGCGGGCGGGCATCCGCTGGATTTCGGTAAGCGAGAAGGATGACGGGCGCGCCACAATGCCGTCCACCATGAGGCGCCAATCTCTGAATTTGTTGGCGAGATGGCGTTGGTAGGGATCAGTCTGCGGGGCGCCGTTGGTGACAGGGATAGACTTTGAGATTTCACATGGGCTGAACTCGCGTGCCATGGAGTGGTGCGACATGAGCATGCGCTGTGCAGCGTAGGTGAGGGTTTCGCCGACTCCCCAGATGCCGCCGCTGTCGGGCGGGACGAGGCCATATCCGTTGGCTATGCGCTCGGCAGCAGAGATGCCGGCAATCCCGGCGAGGCCTGCGAGGCCCGTGGTGATGAGTTTGCGGCGTGTGAGAGTCTCGCTCATGAGACCTCCTTGCTTGCGATCATCGATCGCACTCGCTTCTGGAATCCAGCCAGGCAGATCATCAGAACATGCGCAACGAGGAAGAGGCAGAGGAGGCTCGAGAGAAAGAAGTGAATAGTGCGTGCTGATTGTTGGCCGCCGAAGGCGATCGCGAGCGAGGGAAAGACCGACGTGATGGAGGGCGACATTGCGAATCCCGAAAGCGTCGTCAGGGGGAAGAGGATGAAGATAACGAAGAGATACGTAAGTCGCTGAAGAAGGTTATAGGACCGGTGTGCGCGCAGGGTCCTGAGGCTCTGGTGATCCCGGACGGCGGCGCGGAGACTGCGCCACGAGAGTTGGTCGGCCGTGGGTACCAACTGATTTCGGATGTGCTGCGACAAGATTCCGGAGATGACGTATACCAGGCCGGACAGGATGGCGAACCAGGCCGATTGGAAGTGGAGATGCCGGCCGCGTCCGGAAAGTGCACCCACAATGGAGCGTTCGGGCAAGCCGAACAGGATGGGAGGGCGTACAGGGAGGCTGAACACGGCGGGCGTGCCGACATTCCCGGCTTCGCCCCAATAGAAGTGGGGATGCACAAGAACGATGGCGAAACCGCTGAAGGCAAGTCCGAAGAAGCTGAGCGTGAAGATCCAGTGCGTGATGCGGACCAGCGCGGGCCGCGACGCGGCCTTCTCGGTCGTGGGTTGGCAAGCGACGTCGACGAGGTATGCAGTGGCCATTAGAGGCTGGAGGCGGTGGAGGCGCTTCGGCTTTCCACGCAGCGGACCTTCCCTGGGCTTGGTTCACAGGCTCGATGGCCTGCAAGTACGCTACGTCCGTCGAGGTGTTTCTGGAATAGCACCTTCCTGTTAATGACTTCGGTGCAAACTATGGTTCGCGCGAAGACGGCGATGGGCTGGGCGGGTGGCCCAGGTGCTATTGGGACTAACCTTCTCAATACTGGGTGCCCCAGGTGCCTCGCTTTTGGGCACCTGGGAGACTTGGAACCTCAACCGGCTTTCTCCCCGCACCGCAAAAAAGATGAGACCAGCAAATTCTTGCTCTCAACTTCCTCATAGCCGGTCACTCAACCGAAAGGGGCGAGCAGTCTCTATTCTTCCGCAGAGAGGGCTTCTTTTATGCCCTGTTTCGTTGATCTCGGAAGAGCTAATGCCGCGCCCGAGAAAGGGCCGATAAGTGACACTGCGAGCGAAATCGGCCAGCAGTCGTAGGCAGGCTTTAATGTCAAATACCCGGAGAATTCAACCGACACGAACCACTGCACTGCAAATGTGAGGATGATTCCAGCACCTGTGCCAAGAATCGCGATCACCAAAGTGTCCTGATAGAGGAGTTCCAGCATAAAGCCAGTGGACGCGCCCAGCACCCGCAAGACTCCTATCTCCTGGTTCATCTCGAGAACCTCTGAATATCGAGCGACGGTGAGAAAGAGGAAGCTGACGGCGAATGCAGAGAGCAGAAGGATGCACACAAAGATTCCAAAGTTCAGTCTCTGGATACTGGGGTTCGGTCCGATTCCGCGGTTGATCCCAACACAACCCAGAAGCAGGGATACTTCGAGAGCAGTGGCGAACGCCTTTGCAAAAGCATGAAGGGGATTTTCCCGCAAATGCCCTAGGACAAATGGATCGATCACTCGCTCCTCTTCAGAATGATTTCAACTCGTTTGGCTGGGAAGGCTCTCAAAGGAGTATCTAGCTAGTATTTGCCGTTACGGAGCTTTCGACAAGTTCTTGCTCTCAAAGGAAGTGTCGCCGGTAATTCGCCAATGATGTCCGACTCACACGCAATTGTGATGGTAATAGCAACCAGGAATGCGGTTGAAGATCAACCAGAGTGGCCAATAGAGCGCCAGCGGTGCTCCTAAAAATATCGGCCATCCGCTCTTTCTAAACCAAATGCAGCAAAACAAGAGAATCACAATCCACGCTCCGGCGAGTGGGAGACTTCCAAAAAGAACGAAGTGAAAATCTATTGGCCTCATTCGCTGAGGAGGCAAGTAGCCAATCACAGCGATGCAGTAGGACAGCAGGAGCATGCTCAAGCGCAGCCAACGCGATGAGCCCGTCCGTGTCTGGATCATAGGCGTTCTCTCACCTGACAAGAAGGTTCAAGTTTAGACGCATTCGGCTCGAAGACTCAGTAATGGCGGCTCGGCGAGTGACGTCGGCTTCTCTTCACCGCCGACCAAATCCGATAGGGTCCGAGTTGTTTGAATGCTTAGTCGAGGAGGAGCACGAGGTGTTACAAGAAGCTGCTGAGCTCAGCGTGAGCTGACTCAGAGAACAACCTCGGAGGCTCCTCAGAGACGATATGTATTACATCGGA
>Ga0207674_10008053_pt1 | contig 12218 bp, 10 predicted proteins | sample KBSCornC72_FD_184303 | JGI IMG/M metagenome (GOLD analysis project Ga0207674, IMG submission 184303) | Corn rhizosphere microbial communities from Kellogg Biological Station, Michigan, USA - KBS Corn C7-2 (SPAdes) (version 2) | ecosystem: Host-associated > Plants > Roots > Rhizosphere > Soil ... | reverse complement strand
GCTTCGCGACCTCCGTAAGGCGCTCCGCCGCCAGCGGCGCCGGCTCGGGATCTAGCACGCGTCGTCGCATCGGCCGAGCGGCGCTCCGCGCCGCCGGCCTCCTGGGCGCCGCGGTCCTACTCGTGGCGTTGCTGCCGAAGGCGGCGTATGCCTGGACGCCGGGCACCCACGTGTACCTCGGCGAGGCAGTCCTGCGCTCGCTCGCCCAGCTCCCCGCGGCCATCGGCGATCTGCTGCGCGCCTTCCCGTACGATTTCCTGTACGGGTCGATCGCCGCCGACACGAGCATGGCGAAGAAGTACGTGCCGACGGGGCGCCACTGTCATTCGTGGACCGTCGGGCTGGAGATCCACGCCGCCGCGCCCGACGAGCCGATGCAGGCGTTTGCGCTGGGATACCTGTCGCACCTCGCGGCCGACGCGATCGCGCACAACCACTTCGTGCCGAAGCAGCTCGCCGTGACGGCGAGCACCTCGTCGCTGGGCCACAGCTACTGGGAGAGTCGCTTCGAGACACACCTCGGACCTGCGTGCGCCCGGCAGGCGCGGGACCTGATCCTCCTCGATCACTCGCGGTCCGACGCGCTGCTCGACCGCATCCTGAGTCCGACGATCTTCAGCACGCAGACGAACCGCCGGATCTTCCGCGGCATGGTGCACGCCGCGGACAACGAAGGCTGGCAGCGGATCTTCGCGCTGATGACCGAGAACAGCCGGTGGGATCTCGCCGACGCGGAAGTCGGCCGCTACCTCGACCACGCGTACGACTCGATCGTCGACTTCCTGATCAACTTCGATCACTCGCTCCCGTATCGCCTCGATCCCTCGGGCGACGAGGCGCTGCGCCGCGCGAAGCGCGTCCGGCGCGACGCCCTGCGCTCGGGGGGCGCGGAGCTGGTCCGCGCGGAGGCCGAGCGCAACTTCGGGCTGCCCGTGTCGACGCTCGGCTACGCGCGCGCGCTCGACGTGCCGCTCTACGACGTCAGCCGCGTCGTCAACAACTGATTGAGCTTCCGGGGGTCGGCGCGGCCCTTGGACTTCTTCATCACCGCGCCGACCAGCACGCCCTGCAGCCGCTTCTCGCCGTTGCGGAACCGCTCCGCCTCGTTCGGGTTCTCGGCGATGACCTCGTCGAGCCAGGCGGAGAGCTGGGCGTCGTCGTCCACCTTCACGAGGCCCTCGCGCTCGGCGATCTGCGCGGGCTGATCGCCGGTGGCGACCATGTGTGCGAAGATCTGCTTCGCGGCGGTGTGGCTCACGACGCCGTCGCGCACGAGCCCGAGCAGCGCGGCGAGATCGGCCGGCCGCACGCGGAAGCGCGAGATGTCCTCGCCCGACGTCTTGAGCGTCGCCATCACCTCGCCCATCACCCAGTTCGCGGCGGCCTTGGGCTCCCCGTGCGCGCGCGCCACCGACTCGTAGTAGTCGGCGAGGCGCGGGCTGGCGGTGAGCACCTCGACATCGTAGTCGCCGAGCCTGTACTCGGACGCGAAGCGCGCGCGCCGCGCGGCGGGCAGCTCGGGGAGGTCGTGACGCGCCTTCTCGATCCATTGCAGATCCAGGATCAGCGGTGGCAGATCGGGGTCGGGGAAGTAGCGATAGTCGTGGCTTCCTTCCTTGCTCCGCGCGGGGCGCACCGTGCTGCCGTCCCACAGCATCGTCTGCTGCTCGATCACGCCGCCCGCTTCGAGCACGGACACGTGACGGGCGAACTCCACCTCGAGGGCGCGCTCGACGCCCGAGAAGGAGTTCATGTTCTTCACCTCGGTCTTCGTGCCGAACTTCGACTCACCACGCCGGCGCGCGCTGACGTTCGCGTCGACGCGCAGACTGCCTTCCTCCATGTTGAGATCACTGACGTCGACGTACTCCAGGATCTGCTTGAGGACGCGAAGGTAGGCACCCGCCTGCTCCGCCGAGCGGATGTCCGGCTCACTGACGATCTCGATGAGCGGGACGCCCGAGCGATTGAGATCGACCGCCGTCACACCGGGAAAGCGATCGTGGATCGACTTGCCCGCGTCGTCCTCCATGTGCACCCGCGTGACGCCGATGCGGATCGGCGAGCCATCGGCGCGCGCGCCGATCTCGACCCATCCGTCGAGCGCGAGCGGCTTGTCGTACTGCGAGATCTGATAGCCCTTGGGCAGATCCGGATAGAAGTAGTTCTTGCGTGCGAAGATCGAGACGGGCTGCACCTCGCAGTTGAGCGCGAGCGAGGCGCGCGTGGCCAGACCGACGGCGGCCTTGTTCACGACGGGGAGCGCACCAGGCAGCGCGAGGCACACCGGGCAGGTGTTCGCATTCGGCTGCGCACCGAACTCCGCCGAGCACGCGCAGAACAGCTTCGTGCGCGTCTTCAACTGGACGTGGACCTCGAGGCCGACGACCATCTCCCACTTCTCGAGCGTGGACTTCGACACGGGGCTCGTCATGCGTGCGCCTCCGCCCCGAGGGCGCGCTCGAGAGCATACGCCGCATTGAACATCCGCGCCTCGTCGAAGTGCGAGGCGAGGAACTGGCCGCCGACCGGGAGACCACCGATGCGCCCGATGGGGATCGACATCGCGGGCACGCCGGCGAGGTTCGCCGTCGCGGTGAAGATGTCGCTCAGGTACATCTCGTAGGGATCGGAGATGGCGCCGATCGGGAATGCGGTCGACGGCGCGGTGGGCGTGAAGAGCACGTGGACGCCGGAATCGAAGACGCGCCGGAAGTCGTTGGCGATGAGCGTGCGCACCTGCTGCGCCTTCCGGTAGTACGCGTCGTAGTAGCCCGCGCTCAACACATACGTGCCAAGCAGGATGCGCCGCGTGACTTCGGGACCGAATCCGCCGGAGCGCGTCGCCTCGTACATGCCGCGCAGGCCGTCGCCGGAGAGACGCAGCCCGTACCGCACACCATCGAAGCGCGCGAGGTTGGAGGACGCTTCGGCGGGCGCGATGATGTAGTAGACGGGGATCGCGAGGTCGGTATGCGGGAGCGACACCTCCTTCACCGTCGCGCCGAGCGCTCTGAGATGCTCGATCGCCGCGTCGCACTTCGCCCGGATCGCCGGATCGAGCGAGGCCGGGAAGTATTCCTTCGGCAGCCCGACGACGAGCCCTTTCACGTCCGCATTCGCGCCGGCGGTGTAGTCGGGCACGGCGATGTCGGCGGACGTCGAATCCATCGCGTCGTGACCGGCGATCGCGCCGAGTCCGCGCGCGGCATCGTCGACGGTATGGCCGAAGACGCCGACCTGGTCGAGCGACGAGGCGAAGGCGACGAGCCCGAAGCGGCTCACGCGACCGTAGGTCGGCTTGACGCCAACGATGCCGCAGAACGCCGCAGGCTGGCGCACGGAGCCACCGGTCTCGGAGCCGAGCGCGATGGACACGATGCCCGCCGCGACGGCCGCGGCCGATCCGCCCGACGAGCCACCGGGGACGCGGTCGGGAGCGATGGGATTCTTCGTCGGACCGTACGCGCTGTTCTCCGTGGACGAGCCCATCGCGAACTCGTCCATGTTCGTCTTGCCGAACACGATGCCGCCCGCCTCACGCAGACGCTTGACGACGGTCGCCTCGTACGGGCTGACGTAGCCCTCGAGGATCCGCGACCCACACGTCGTCGGCATGGTGAGCGTGGCGATGTTGTCCTTCACGGCGACGGGCACGCCGAGGAGCGCGCCGGGCGTGGTGTCGGCCAGCCGATCGCCGATCGTCGCCGCCTGACGCCGCGCGTCGTCATCGTCGCGCCAGGCGAAGATGTTGAGCCCCTCTCTGCCGGCGCCGACTTCGCGTGCCCGATCGATGGCGGCGGTGAGCGTGTCGGCGGCCTTGACGTGGCCCGCGGCGGTGTCTGCGCGGACGGCGGCACAGCTGCGCGCCGTCATGCCTCCTCCGGTGATTCGTGCGTCGAGAGGCGCGGCACGAGGAGGAAGCCGTCGCGCACACTCGGGGCGAACGCATCGAGCGACCGGGCGAGCGGGAATGGCGGGCCCTTGTCCTCGCGAACCGGAAGCCCCTCGGCGCCGACACCGATCGCCTCCTCCACGCCGGCGGTATCGACCTTCGCCAGCTCGTCCATGTGGCCGAGGATGGTGTTCAGCTCCCCGACGATCGCGGCGGCACGCTCGTCGCTGAGGCCGAGGCGCGCGAGCGTGGCGATGTGTCGGACGTCGTCGATGGTGACGGCCACTATTCGATGTCTCGTTCGAGGTTGGCCTGCGCGACGACGAGCGTCTTGCGACCGATCGTCTCGTCGTCGAAGTCGATCTTCGCCTTGAGGTCGCGGCCGCTGCCCGCCAGCTCCGCGATCACGCCCGAGCCGAACTTCCGATGCCGGACGCGCGCGCCGACGGCGATCACCGCGGCATCCTGGGACGCCTCGGCGTCGTCGAAGCTGGTCGGGCGCGAGATCGGCGTGCCCGGCCGGCGCGCCGCGGCGCTCGGCGGGAATGCCTTGTCGTCGACGAACGCGGAGCGCAGGGTGTCGCCCGTGTCGCGGCGGCGCGAGTTGCCCCACTGACTCCCGCCGCGGAGCGAATGCATGAACGAGCGGCCGGAGCTGCGCACCTTGATCGTCATGCGCTGCTCGAGCATGTCCTCGGGGATGGCGACGAGAAAGCTCGACGCCTTGGAGGGCATGAACTCGCCGTTGCGCCGGCGCTCCTCGGCGTGCGTGAGGAAGAGCTTCCGTTCGGCGCGGGTGATCCCGACGTAGAAGAGCCGACGCTCCTCCTCGAGGAGCGCGGGATCGTCGTACGCGCGTGCGAGGGGGAAGAGTCCGTCCTCGAGACCGCTGATGAACACGACGGGGAACTCGAGTCCCTTCGCGTTGTGCAGCGTCATGAGCGTGACGGCGTCGGCGTCGGGGCCGAGCTTGTCGAGCTCGGAGACGAGCATCGCCTTCTGGAGGAAATGATCGAGCGGCGTGAGGCCGACCTCTCCTTCCTCGTCGGCGACCGTCTCGGCGGCCCCCGTGATCAGCTCCCGCACGTTGTCGATGCGATCGGCGGACTCGGGGCCTTCGGCGCGCAGGTACTCGTCATAGCGGACGCTCTCGACGATCTCTCGCAGGAGCTCGTCGACCGCCGCCTCGCGCGCCGACTCGCGGAAGCGCTCGATGAGCGCGGCGAAGTCGGCGAGCGCGTTGCGTGCGGCGGGACGCAGCGCGGCAACGAGATCCGGGCGCACGGCGGCGGCGAGCATCGGGATGCCCGCCTCACGCGCGACGGCGGAGAGCTGCTCGAGCGTCGCGTCGCCGAGGCCGCGCTTGGGCACGGCGATCGCGCGGCGGAACGCCTCGTCGTCGGCCGGGTTCGCGACGAGCTTGAGGTAGCTCATCAGGTCGCGGATCTCCCGCCGGTCGTAGAAGCGCACCGAGCCGACGATGCGGTACGGCAACGCGCGTTTGCGCAGCGCGTCCTCGATCGCGCGGCTCTGTGCGTTCGTGCGATAGAGGATCGCGAAGTCGCGGAGCGTCAGCGAGGACGACTGCGCGCGGCGCGCGACAAGCTCCTCGACGATGAAATCGGCCTCGTCCCGCTCGTCGAGGCAGCGCGCCGCGGTGACGCGCTCGCCACTGCGGTGCGTGGGGCGCAGCGTCTTCCCCATCCGCCCTTTGTTGGCGCTGATGACGACGTTGGCCAGATCGAGCACTTCGGGTGTGCTGCGGTAGTTCTCCTCGAGCCGGACGACGTGCGCATCCGGAAAATCCTTGTTGAAGTCGAGGATGTTCCGGATGTCGGCGCCACGCCAGCCGTAGATCGACTGGTCGTCGTCGCCGACGACGCAGATGTTGCCATGCGCGCCGGCGAGCAGCTTGATGAACTGGTACTGCGCGCGGTTCGTGTCCTGGTACTCGTCGACGAGCAGATACTTGAACTTGCGCTGGTACTTCTCCAGCTCGGCCGGATTCTGCGCGAGCAGCCGTACGGGCAGGACGAGCAGGTCGTCGAAGTCCACCGCGTTGGCGACGCGGAGCGCCTCACCGAGATCGCGATAGACGACGGCGACGGCGCGCGAGAAGGGATCCATCGCGAGGTTCGCGTACTCGTCGGGGGTGACGAGCGCGTTCTTCGCGTCGGAGATGGCGCCGTGCACCCCACGCGGCGTGAACTGCTTCGTGTCGAGCCGGTTGCGCTCCAGCAGCCGCTTGATCACCGACTGCGTGTCGTCCTGATCGTAGATCGTGAACGCGGCGGTCCGGCCGACGAGGTGCGGCGCCGCACGGAGCATGCGCGCCCCGATGGCGTGGAAGGTGCCGACCCACATGCCCGCGGGCGCGCGGCCGAGGAGGCGGGCAATGCGCTCCTTCATCTCACCGGCGGCCTTGTTGGTGAAGGTGACGGACAGGATCCGGCTCGGATCGACGCCGTGTTGATCGATGAGGCGCGCGATGCGCGTGGTCAGCACGCGGGTCTTGCCGGAGCCGGCGCCAGCCAGCACGAGCAGCGGGCCGTCGACGTGCAGCACCGCCTCGCGCTGCGCGGGGTTCAGCCCCTCGAGCAGCGGATCGTCAGTCGCAATGTCCATCACGGTAAGATAATCTCGAACGCCGCCCCGCGATCGACGGCGGCCAATTGCAACGTGCCGCCGTGATTCTCCTCCACGATGCGGCGCGCGAGCGACAGCCCGATCCCCCAGCCGCTCGTCTTGGTGGAGAATCCGGGCTCGAAGATGCGGCCGCGCAGCTCACGCGGGATGCCGGGTCCGTCGTCGGCAACGCGGAGGCAGGCGCCCCCGCGGCCGCGCGGCTCGGCGGCGAGCGTGATGACGCCGCCGCGACCGGCGAGCGCGTCGATCGCGTTCTTCACCAGCACCTCGAGCGCCCACTCGAGGAGGACGGCGTCGCCGCGCACGTCCACCGCGGCACGGACCGGCACGACTTCGATGGTGACGGCGTGCGCGAGCTTCGGGACGCGCGCACGGAAATAGGTGGCGACGCGGTCGACGAGCTCGGCGACGTTCACCGCGTCGCGGCGCGGCTCGCGCCCGATGCGCTCGAACCGGTGCGCCACGCGATCGAGTCGCTCGAGGTCGGCGCGCATGAAGCCGACCGCGCGCTGGGTGCCGTCGTCCGTCGCGCGGTCCTCCAACAGCTCGATCCATCCCGCGAGACTCGAGAGCGGCGTCCCGAGCTGATGCGCCGACTCACGCGCCATGCCGGCCCACACGCGCTCGCGCTCGGCGTTGCCGCGCGTGCGCACGATGTAGATGCCGGCGATGAGCAGGACGAACGCCGTCGCCGCCTGCAGCGCGGGGATGATGCGCAGCCATTTGACGAGCGACGGGTTGCCGAAGTGGATCTTCCCCACCAGCGAGTCGGTCACGGGCGGATTCTGCCGATCGAGCTGGACGACGAAGCGCCGGAGCTGCGTCTGTTCGTCCTGCGCGGTGTCGAGCGGCAGGTTGGCGTGGTACGTCGGGCGCCCGCGCACGTCGGTGACGACGATCGGGACCCCCTGCGCGATGATGCTCTGCGTCAGATCGAACAACGCCCGCGTGCCCGCGTCCGCGCTGGTGTCGGTCTGTGCGCGCAGCACGCGCGCGTACATGAGGCTCGAGCGCTGCGCTTCGGCGCGCAGGTCGCGCACGACGCGCCGCGTGTAGACGACGTACGAGGAGAGGAGAACGGCGAGGAGCAGGCCGACGACCAGCTCGGGAGCGCCGCGGCGCATCGCCTAGCCGATCCGGTCGGACCCTACATACGGCCGCAGCGCGTCGGGGACGATCACCGTGCCGTCCGGCTGCTGATAGTTCTCCAGGATGCACGCGATCGTCCGGGGGAACGCGAGCCCGGAGCCGTTCAGCGTGTGCACGAAGCGCGGCTTCTCCCCCTTCGCCGGCCGGTAGCGGATGTTCGCGCGCCGCGCCTGGAAATCGGTGAAGGTGCTGCAGGAGCTCACCTCGAGCCATGTGCCGACGCCGGGGGCCCACGCCTCGAGATCGTAGGTCTTGGCGCTGGAGAAGCCGGTGTCGCCCGCGGCGAGCAGCTTCACCCGATACGGGATGCCGAGCCGCTGCAGGATCGACTCGGCGTGACCGAGCAACGTCGCGAGCTCGGCCTCGGATTGTTCGGGCGCGCAGTACCGCACCAGCTCGACCTTGTCGAACTGGTGCATGCGGAGGATGCCGCGCGTGTCCTTCCCCGCGGATCCCGCCTCGCGGCGGAAGCAGGGCGTGTATGCCGTGAACGCCCTCGGCAGATCGGCGCCGTCGAGGATCTCGTTGCTGTACAGGTTCGTGAGCGAGACTTCCGAGGTCGGGATCAGGAAGAGATCGTCCCCCTGAATCTTGTACGCGTCGTCCTCGAACTTCGGGAGCTGACCCGTGCCCGTCATGCTCGCGCGGTTGACGAGCACCGGCGTCCAGACCTCCTCGTAGCCGTGCTCGCGCGTGTGCACGTCGAGGAAGAAGTTGAGGAGCCCGCGGACGAGCCGAGATCCACCGCCACGGAAGACGGCGAAGCCGGAACCGCTGATCTTCGCTGCCCGCTCGAGGTCGAAGAGGCCGTGCTCGGCGGCGATCTCCCAGTGCGGGCGGACGCCCTCCGACGGGCGCGGCTCACCCCAACTTCGCACCACGACGTTGTTCGACTCGTCGCCGGCGGGCACGTCGGGGAGCGTGATGTTCGGGATCTCGAGGAGGATCGCCTCGAGCGACCGCTCGGCATCGCCAAGCTCCAGCTCGAGACGACCGATCTCCTCGCCGAGGGCGCGACCCGTCGCGATCAGGTCGTCGGCCGGCTCGCCGGCGCGCTTGCGCCGCGCCACTTCCTGCGAGCCGGCATTCCGTGCGGCCTTGCGCTCCTCGACCGCCTGGATGAGCAGGCGCCGGTCGCGTTCCAATCCTTCACACCGGTCGAGCTGCGGAGCGAGCGTGTCGAGGGCACCGCGCCGCCGCATCGCCTCGCGCAGATCGTCGAGACGCTCGCGGACCAGCCGCACGTCGTGCATCAGAAAGTCGGGATGGAGTCCGGTACGAGCGACCGGAAACCGCAGTTCCCATCGATGACGTGGCGCACGAACAGGCGGCGCGTGGGCAGGTCGATGCTGTCGACGACGAACTTGGCGTACATCGCCGAACCCTGGAGCGAATAGGCGCAGGCGAGCGAGGTCTGCTGGATGATCTCGGCCGTCACGACCTGGCCTTTCTCGATGGGCTGCACGGTGATCGTGTCGTAGACACCGCTGTTCGGCGCGGAGCGCACCGACTCGAAGGTGCCGCCCACCTTCTGGAGGCCGACACGCGTCGGGATGGTGCCAGCGAGGGGGCCCGCGACGGCGCGCACCGGATAGACCTTGATCTGTCCGGCCGAGTCGAGGTCGAGGGCGACGTCGAAGCTGAAGGCAGCATCGACACGCGCCGGACCCGCGAAGAAGTTGATTGCATTCGTCACCCCGGCCGGCGCACCGGTCATTGCATAGACCGAGTAGTCGAGCTCGAGGTTGGGAGTCGAAGCTTTGGGGCGCGTGAGATCACCGCAAGCGACCGCAAGCGTCGCAAGGGCGACAACGGCAACCACGGCGACGCGCGGCAGGCGTGTCGGCAGCATGAGCAAGGTGAGGAAGTGACGGAATGCGGAAGGAAGGATAGGCGGACCGTCGATCAAACTCAACCCGATGTCCTCGCTTGACTTCCACCACCTCGACCGTATGCTTCGGCCTCCACTTCTGGAGGAACGGGAATGCCGAGCATTCGGGACCTGGTCGCGGCCATCCGACAGCGTGAAGGTGTCGAAGCGGCGGTCATCCTGGGACGTGACGGGCTGTTGATCGACGGACAGAGTATACCCGGCATCGATGCAGAAGGTCTCGCGGCGTTGATTCCGGCGATCATCGGACCCGCTGACGAGCTCGGCGCTGCCGCAAATCGGGGTCCGTTGACCACCGCCGTGCTCGAGCATCGTGATGGACTCGCCGTCCTCTCCGTCCTGAGCGCGGACGCCGTCCTCTTCGTCCTCGTCCGTCCCCAGGCCAACATCGGGCAACTCCTCTTCGAGCTGCGTCGCAATCGCGAGCACATCGCGGCCCTCGTCTGACCGTGAACGAGATCCCCCTGACGCATGCGCTCGTCGCTGACGACGAGCCGCACATCGGACGCATCATCAAGATGAAGCTCGAGCAGGGCCCGTTCCGGGTCACGCTCGTGTACGACGGTCGCGAGGCGCTGGAGGTGCTGCGGCGCGAGGACGACATCCGCCTCGTGCTCCTCGACCTCATGATGCCCTATCTGAGCGGGCTCGACGTGCTCGCCGAGATGAAACGGGACGAGCGGCTGAAGCATCTGCCCGCCATCGTGCTCACGGCGGCCGGTCAGGAGCAGCAGCACCACCTGGCGCTCGAGCTGGGGGCTGCCGAGTTCATGACCAAGCCCTTCAGCCCGAAGCGCCTCTATGCGCGCGCTGCCGAGCTGGCGGGGATCGCGCCCGACGAATCAGCGGCCGAGAGCGCATGACGCAGTGGGCCGTCGTACTGGCCGGGGGCGTCGGGTCGCGCTTCTGGCCGGTCAGCACACCCGATCGACCGAAACAACTGCTGCCGCTCGCGACGAGTGAGCCGATGCTCGCGGACACCCTGGCGCGCCTCGCGCCGCTGGTGCCGCCCGAGCGCACGCTCATCCTCACGAACGACAGCCTCGTGAGCGCCATCGCCGCGCTCGCCCCTGGCCTGCCCCACCACAACATCATCGCCGAGCCGCGGCCGGCGGGCACCGCGGCGGCGCTCGCGTGGGCGGCGCACGTCATCGCGCAGCGCGGCGCCTGGGACGACGTGATGATCAGCGTCCACGCCGATTGGGCGATCGGCGATCCCGAGGGCTTCCGCGCGGCGCTGCGCGACGCGGCGCGAATCGCCGAGGCGCGACATGCGCTCGTGACGGTCGGGGTCGTGCCGGTGCGACCCGACCCGGGATTCGGGTACATCCAGCCGGGCGACGCGATCGCCGGGGAGGATCGCGCGCGCCGCGTCGCCCGCTTCGTCGAGAAGCCGGACCGCGCACGGGCCGAGACGATGCTGCGCGAAGGTTATCTCTGGAACTCGGGGATCTTCGTCTGGCGCGCGGGTGACTTCCTCGACGAGATCGCCGCGCTGACGCCGGAGATCGCGCCGCACCTCGCCGCGCACCCGAACGACATGGCGGGCTTCTTCGGCGCGATCACGAGCGGGATCGCCGTCGACGTCGGGGTGATGGAGCGCAGTGGGCGCGTCATCGTGCTCCCGGGCGATTTCGGCTGGGACGACGTCGGCACGTGGGCGGCGCTTCGCCGGGTGCGCACCAACGACGCCAACGGCAACGCGACGCATGGCGACGTCCATGTCCTCGACGCGGCCAACAACGTCGTCCACGCGGACGAGACCGCGGTCGTGCTGTACGGCGTGCGCGATCTCGTCGTCGTCTCGCGCGACGGTCTCACCCTCGTGACGACGACCGACCGCGCCGCCGACCTGAAGAAGCTGATCGAGTCCCTTCCGCCGCGGATTCGCGAGCAGACGTGAGCGGGATCTACCTCTACGACGACCGGCGGGCGCGCGGCTTCGAGCCGTTCGCGCTCACGCGGCCCACCGCCGAGCTGCGCGCCGGCGCCCTGCTCGTGCGCGAGCGGTGGGCGCGCGCCCTCGGCGCTGAGGTGGCCGGCGTCGTCACCTCGGCGCACCTGGCGAGCTTCGTGGAGCCCGCCTCCGCGCCGATCGTGCACACCGGCACGCTGCCCGCCGGCGCGTGGATCGTGAACGCGCGCTTCGCGCCCTCGCTCGCGCCCGTGCGGGACGGCACCGTGCTCACCGCCGACGGCCGCGTCGCTGCCGTCCGACTGCCCACCGAGCTCTCCCTCGACGCGCTCGCGGAAGGTGCCGCGAGCCTCGACGCGCTCGCGGGGCACACCGGCACGTCGCCGATCGCGGGGTGGTGGATGGACGACGTGTGGGACTACGTCCGTCATCTGGTCCCGATGCTCGAGGCGGACATCCCGCTCGTCGCCAAAGGCATGAAGCCGGGCGCTCCGAAAGACGCCATCGTGGTCGGCACGCGCCCGGTGTTCGTCGAGCGCGGCGCCGTCGTCGAGCCGAGCGTCTGCTTCGACGCCACCGAAGGGCCGATCCTGCTCCGCGCCGGCGCGCACGCGCACGCGTTCACGCGGCTCGTCGGGCCGCTGTACGTCGGGGAGCACACGCTCCTGACCTCGGACCGGATCGAGGCGTCGTCGATCGGCGACACGTGCAAGGTGCACGGG
>Ga0207674_10008052_pt1 | contig 12219 bp, 6 predicted proteins | sample KBSCornC72_FD_184303 | JGI IMG/M metagenome (GOLD analysis project Ga0207674, IMG submission 184303) | Corn rhizosphere microbial communities from Kellogg Biological Station, Michigan, USA - KBS Corn C7-2 (SPAdes) (version 2) | ecosystem: Host-associated > Plants > Roots > Rhizosphere > Soil ... | reverse complement strand
CGCCGCTGTCAGCGATACAAATAAAATCAGCACCCTTATCAATATGCGCCACTCTATATTCTTAAATAGCATGATAGTGATTAGTAAATAAATAAGTGAATGACCGGAAGGAAAGCGTGGTCAGCAAATTAGCACATTAGGACATTTCTTTCAAATATCATATTTGCTCAGCCTCCTGTATAATGCGGTGCGGGTAAGCCCCAGTTCCCTGGCCGCGCGGGTTATATTCCCATGATGTTTCTCTATAACCTTCAGGATCGTGTTTTTTTCAACGTCGCTGAGTTTCAGTTCCGCCAGTTCTGATTCTTCCACCTGCGAAGTTTCAATCGGCGAGAACAGTAAATCATTTGCCTGCAACACATTTCCGTCAGACATGATCACTGCCCTTTCGATGATATACTGCAATTCTCTCACATTGCCCGGGTAGTGGTGATTCAGCAATTTTTCTGTGGCCTTTAAGTCCAGTTCAAGAGTTGGCTTCAGGTATTTATTGCTGTACAGTTTGCTGAAATGCCTGGCGAGTAAAATAATGTCGTTTCCTCTTTTCCTCAGTGGAGGTACTGTTATCTCTACAGTGTTGATCCGGTAAATGAGGTCTTTCCTGAACCGGGTTTCATTTGCCAACTCAGTCAACGGAACATTAGTCGCGCAGATCAACCTTATGTCAATCGGAATTGGTTCATTGCTGCCAAGCCTGATCACCTGCCGATTTTGCAAAACGCTTAATAACTTGGCCTGGAGGTGAAGTGGGATGTTACCAATCTCATCCAAAAAAACAGTGCCATTGTTTGCCGCTTCAAAACGGCCTATGCGGTCCTCTCTCGCATCAGTAAACGCACCTTTCCTATGCCCAAACAATTCGCTCTCAAAAAGTGTTTCCGTCAATGCGCCCACATCCACTTTAATGAAGGGCTTTTCAGCTCTGAGTGATTGCTGATGAATTGCTTTTGCGATTAAGTCTTTACCCGTTCCATTTTCTCCAAGAATAAGAATATTGGCATCCGTGGGAGCGATTTTTTCAATCTTGTAAAAAATTTGCTGCATCACTTCGGATTCACCCAGCAATTCTTTACCCACCATTGAATCGGTGTTCAACATTGGCAGGCCTGCCGTTTTTGTTCCTTTTCTTTTTAATATCTCTTTAATCGTGGACATCAATTTTTCATTGTGCCAGGGCTTGACCACAAAATCAGAAGCACCTTCTTTCAACGAACGAACGGCAAGGTCTATATCACCATAAGCGGTGATCATGATCACCGACGCGTCGGGCCTGATCTTCCGGATCTCTTTTAACCAGAACAACCCTTCATTGCCGGTATTAATCGAACTGGTAAAATTCATATCAAGTAATATGATATCGAAATCGTCCTTTGATAAATGCCAGCGGATATTTTCAGGTGTCTTCTCGGTAACCACATCTCTGACTTCGGTCTTTAGCAAAAGCCGAACAGCAGTTAGTACGTCCGGATCGTCATCTATTATTAATATGGAGGCGTTTTTTAGATTCATGTTGCATTCGGCTTTTATAATTAACAATTTGGTAATGGACAAAGATCACATATGAGAATTTTTTCAGGAATCCTGTTACCAATTGTCAACGCCTTTTGCTTCTGCTGCAAGTATACCATAATTACAAAGTGCTGGCAACTAATTTTTTAAAAAATACAGCCTAAAAACACTGTATCAAAAGCGGACACCGGGTGTATCATTAACGAACGCCTTCGTACTTCTATTTGGACTTAAATGCTTCTTAATCAAAAGCTTCTGGAACTGGCATATTTCTCACTTAGTACCTGTGGCAACAATTATAATATTTCATGACTGTAACCTTCGGCAGATTCTGGTCGTATAATTATAGTTCAGTCGATAAAAAAGTTTTCAAGTGGATCGAGTCATAGCAAAAAAGAGATGGGGTAGAAAAAGAATCCTGACTATCGTGGCAATTTTTGGAATTGTGAGTTTAGCTGCGGCCAGCTATTATTTCACTTCCGGAAAGAGCCGATTGAATGTCGACACAGAAAGAATTACAATCAGCGAAGTAAAAAAAGGGCCTTTCCAGGAAACGATTCCCGTCAATGGTATCGTACTTCCCATCACTTCAATATACCTCGATGCAATAGAAGGCGGGCGTGTTGAAGAAAAATACGTTGATGACGGCGCTATTATGAAAAAAGGAGAGCCCATCCTCAGGTTGTCCAACACCGATCTTGAGCTTAGTCTTGTAAACCAGGAAACATCGGTATACAACCTGCTTACTCAAATGCAGATATCGCAAAATGCAGCGCGGCAAAATACCATTGGCAAGCTAAACCAGGGCACTGATGTAGAGAGTCAGTTGAAAGAGGCAGAACGTGTTTACAAACTCAACAAGCAATTGTATGAACAAAAAGCGATTGGATTGCAGGAATTCAAACAGTCTGAAAACAATTATAATTACCAGTTGGAGAAGAAAAGATTGTCGGAGCAGATCCTGAAACAGGATTCTATTTCAGTAAAACAGGAATTAAACCAGGCGCGGCAGTCCTACGAACGTACACAAAATGCATTGGATGTGATGCGCAAGAAAGTCGGGGACCTTATCGTAAGGGCACCGGTGGATGGACAACTTACTTCGTTAGATGCCGAAATAGGACAATTGAAGAATAAGACGGAAAGGCTGGGCCAGATTGATGTACTAAGTGGATTTAAAGTAAGAGTAGATATAGATGAACATTATATCTCCAGAATTATTACGGGTTTGCGAGGCAGCTTCACGTTTGCGAATAAAGATTATAAGCTGGTAGTTAAGAAAGTTTATACCCAGGTGACTAACGGGCGGTTCCAGGTTGACATGGAATTCGACGGCGAAGTGCCGCAGGGAATACGTCGGGGGCAAACGCTGCAGATAAGACTCGCATTTAGTGATGAGGTGGAAGCGGTGCAGGTTGCCAAAGGAGGATTTTACCAACAGACCGGTGGTAACTGGATTTTTAAAGTTGCAGACAACGGTAAGATCGCATATAAGGTAGACATTCAGTTGGGCCGTCAGAATCCGGATTACTATGAAGTACTTGAAGGACTAAAGCCTGGTGATAAAGTTGTCACCTCTAGCTATGAGAACTATGGAAACATGCAGGAACTGGTGCTGAATAAATAGGGGTAAACGTGAGGTTTGATGTTTATACGTGACGGCCCCTGCAACAAAATTGATTTTTTGAAGACTTTGACATGAGGGCTTTATACAGAACCCAAACCATTAACCATAAACCTTAGGACCTCTCCGAAGGAGGTCCTTTGGACAAACCTTAAACCAGATTGCCATGAAAAAGAAAATTATTTACATCCTGGCATTTATTTGCTGCCTGAGTTCACTATCATTTAAGCAAGTTGAAAGCAGCTGCCTCAAAAAATGCGAAAACAAGCCGGTCAAGGCGAAGAAAGCGACCCCGTCGAAAGCAAAAAAAACGACAACGGCTGATGTTCGTCCGTTTCATTTCTATTTATTAAACATATAAACTTTCAACATTATCTTAAAAAGACTACCATGATTAAAATTTCTAACCTGGAAAAGATTTATCGCACAGAAGAAGTGGAAACGGTTGCTTTGAACAAGCTGTCGTTTGAAGTTAAGGAAGGCGAATTTGTGGCCGTGATGGGACCATCCGGTTGCGGTAAATCTACCCTTCTCAACATTGTGGGGTTGCTAGATGATCCGGATTCCGGCAGTTTCCTTTTCAACGGAATTGAAGTTGCCAAATTTAATGAAAGGAAAAGGGCTGATCTGCGCAAGCGCAATATCGGTTTCGTATTCCAGAGTTTTAACCTGATCGACGAGCTCACGGTGTTTGAAAATGTGGAACTCCCACTCATCTACACCGGCGTGAAAGCCGGGGATCGTAAGAAAAGGGTTGAAGAAGTTTTGGATAAAATGCAGATCATGCATCGTCGCAATCACTATCCCCAGCAATTATCGGGTGGACAGCAGCAACGTGTGGCAGTTGCGAGAGCGGTAGTAAATAAGCCTAAATTGATTCTTGCGGACGAACCTACCGGAAATCTTGATTCATCCAATGGCAATGAAGTAATGCAGTTACTGACAGATTTGAACGAGCAGGGGACTACAATCATAATGGTAACGCACTCCGAGCATGATGCCCGTTATAGCCATCGGATTATCCGGATGCTGGACGGACAGACCGTGTTGGAAAATATTATGGTGTAAGTTTTCAAGGAATCGTCGCGACGGCCCTGATAGAATGTGTAAGTTCTTTAAGAAAAGTTGATATTGATGTTACTGGCTTGACCTGTCTCGGAGGAGCAGGTTTTCCTGTTCAGAATTCACCACACACTTCAGCTGAAGATCTGCTGATCATTATTTTCCTGGTTGCACAAACAAAAATGTGCACTAAAAATTTCCCGCTGAATGGCGGGTAGGGGGGCTATTACCATGATTCGCAACTATCTTAAAATCGCCATTCGAAATCTGCTTAAGTACAGATTTATTTCATTCATCAATCTCTTTGGACTTACCGTAGGCCTGACGTGTTGCCTGCTCATCACGGCGTATATACTGAACGAGCTCAGTTACGACAGGTATAATAAGAATGCGGATCATATCTATCGTATAACGAGAAGCTTCAACAACCAGGACGGAGTTGTATCGCTTGTACTAAGCACTGTAGCCCCTCCCTTCGGCTATTACCTGCCAACGGATTTTCCAGAGATAAAGAAAATGACAAGGCTTCTTGACAATGGACCGACGCCGATGAAGTATAAGGAGAAAATGTTTAACGAAAGAACCGTCTATTTCGCAGATGAGAATTTATTTGATGTCTTCACGGTAAAAGTGCTGAAAGGGAATCCCAAAACCGCACTATACAACCCATTCTCGGTAATGCTTACCGAAGAAATAGCCAAAAAATATTTCGGTGATGAGGATCCGATGGATAAATCCATCAGGTTAAATGGCCAATATGATATGAAGGTTACGGGCATTTACAAGGCTTTTCCATCGAATGCGCACATGCACCCCGGCATGCTGGTGTCATTTAATACTTTGAAGGATTCAACTGTGTATGGCGAAAAGAATTTGCGGACCAACTGGGGCAATAATTCCTTTTTCACGTATATATTAATGCCTGAGAACTTTTCTCCGGAAAAGATGATCGCGCAGTTTCCCGCGTTCGTGGACAGGCGAATGACCGGCGAGGAATATATCGGTAACCAGCCATCAAAGTTTACCAAACTGCGTTTGCAGAAATTAACCGATATCCATCTTTATTCTCATACCGATTATGAAGCAGAACCTAACAGTGACATAAGCAGGGTCTATATATTTTCTGCAATAGCATTATTTATCCTGCTTATCGCGTGTATAAATTATATGAATCTTTCCACGGCCCGTTCTGCACTTCGTGGTAAGGAAATTGGCATCCGCAAGGTAGTAGGCGCGAGGAAAAAAGAGCTTATCGGTCAATTTCTGGGTGAATCGGTCCTTGTATGCTGGGCGGCCACGATACTTGCAGCAGTTCTTACCTACCTCGCCATGCCATGGCTGAATAGAGTATCCGGGCAGGAATTGGCGTTCACTTCACTGCTACAGGCGAAAATCATGGTACCACTCCTGCTTACTCCGTTTGTTGTAGGTCTTCTTTCCGGGATTTACCCGGCTTTGTTCATGTCATCATTTCGGCCTGTGCAAACACTGAAAGGATTATTTAAAGTCGGAGGCAGCAGCATTTCCTTCCGAAAGGTTTTGGTTGTTGCGCAGTTTTCGATTAGTATAATCCTCATCATAACCACAGTTATCGTATTTCAGCAATTGCACTACATACAGAACAAATCGCTTGGTTATAACAGGGATCGCGTGGTAACAATGTCGTACACCAATGAGGTAGCTCGCCAATACGATGCTTTCAGATCCGAGCTATTGAAAAATGCGGCGTACAAAGACATGACCCGCTCTTCGCGCATTCCAACGGGGCGGTTGCTGGATAACATGGGCGCTTCCACATTAGCTGGTGATTCACTGCAGCCTGTCACTACTGATATAAAATTTGTTTCCACCGACTATGATTTTGTAACCACATTCGGAATCTCAGTAGCCGCAGGAAGGTTTTTTTCAAGAGACTATGGAATGGATACGGCAAGCTTTGTTATTAACGAATCAACAGTAAAGGCCCTTGGATGGAAAAATGCAAATGCAGCTATTGGTAAGGATTTTAAATATGGAGGGCAAAGAGGCCACATCATAGGCGTGCTGAAAGATTTTCATTTTGAATCTATGCACCAGGCAATTGCGCCGATGATACTGGTGATGTTCCCGCCTTCGCAGCCATATTTTAATAACCTGTCAATAAAATTAACCGGCAGCAATCTTGCGTCGACGTTGGGTTACCTGGAAACGAGCTGGAAAAAATACTTTCCGGAGACTCCTCTCGATTATACTTTTTTGGATGACAATTTCGACAAGCTTTACGAGTCGGAGCAAAAACAAGGAACGCTCTTTACAGTTTTTGCCTGCGTTGCCATTTTCATAGCCTGTTTGGGTCTATTTGGATTGTCTGCGTTTGCGATTTCACAACGAATAAAAGAAATAGGCGTACGGAAAGTGCTTGGTGCAGACGTAAGTGGTATTGTTGGATTATTATCAAAGGATTTTTTGATTCTCGTTGGCGTTGCTGCAGTTATGGCATTTCCCATAGCGTGGTATGCAATGAATAATTGGCTGCAGGACTTTGCCTACCGGGTCAATATTCAATGGTGGGTATTCGTAGTGGCAGGAATTGTCGCTGCGCTTATTGCATTTGTTACGGTGAGTTTCCAGGCCATAAAGGCAGCTGTGGCAAATCCAGTGAAGTCGTTGAGGACTGAGTGAGGTTCGTCATTGCGAGCCGCCAACGGCGGAGAAGCAAAAGGCGGCCTTGGCAAATCCAGTGAAGTCATTGAGGACTGAGTGAGGTTCGTCATTGCGAGCCGCCAACGGCGGAGAAGCAAAAGGCGGCCGTGGCCAAACCGGTGAAATCGTTGAGGACAGAGTAATGTTTGAGGTTTGAAGTTTGAGGTTGGAGGTTGGAGGTTGGATGTCGTCACTGCGATCCCGCCTTTGGCGGGAGAAGCAGGATACTGGATATTGGATGTTTAAGGTTTGCAGTTTGAAGTTTATTTGGTTCTTGGATCTTGGTTCTTTTTTTTATTCTCGGAAGTATGCTAAAAAACTATTTTAAAATTGCCTGGCGGAATCTTGTAAAACACAAGGCCTTTGCTGCCATCAATATTGCAGGATTAGCGATTGGAATGGCCTGCAGTATATTCATTTTGCTGTGGGTGCAAAATGAACTTAGCTATGATCGTTTCCATAAAAATGCCGGTCAAATCTATCGCATCACTGCGAGGGCAGGTGATTTCAATGCTGCTGTCAATTGTGCCGGCATGCCACCTGAATTGAAATTACAGATACCCACAGTAAAGAATTTTGTTCGCATTAGCCATCCTGCTTCCAACGTTTTCGAGGTTGGTACCCGTAAGTTCGAAGAAAAAAATGTTTTTTATGCAGACTCTACATTTTTGGAGGTGTTTTCGTTTCCCCTTGTAAAAGGAAATCGTAAAACAGCATTGATGCGTCCCGACGCCGTTTTGATTACCGAAGACATGGCAACAAAATATTTCGGGCAGGAAAATGCTATCGGCAAGTCGCTCAGGAAAAATAACGGAGATAATGTTACGGTAACGGGTATATTGGCCAATATACCATCCAACTCGCACCTTCAGTTTGATTTTATTCTTCCCACGTCTGCGATTGCGCAATCCGACAATGACTTGCGTACCAGTACATGGATGAACTTTAACTATTATGCCTATATCCAGTTGGATAAAAATTTTAAGGCGACAACTTCTGCCGTCGAGAACCTGAACCGGCAAATAAATAAAATCTATAAAGAGCACGTCGATCAAGCAAAATTAAAAGTTGAGTTTGCCCTGCAACCCCTGACGCGTATTCACCTGCATTCAAATTACCAGGTTGACATCACGGGTCACGGAAATGTGCAGTATGTGAATATATTCTTTGTGGTCGCCCTGTTCATTCTCGCGGTTGCCTGTATCAATTTCATGAATCTTGCCACGGCACGTTCCGCAAGACGGGCCAAAGAAGTGGGTCTGCGCAAAGTAGTTGGTGCGGACCGCAAGCAACTCATTGGCCAGTTCCTGGGCGAATCAGTGCTTATCTCATTCCTTTCATTGGTCATCGCGATCGGTACGGTGTGGTTATTGTTACCGGCATTCAATGATTTGGCTGGTAAAGACCTCTCTATCTATCTTTTTGATGGCAAACTGCTGGTAACTCTTATTAGTATTGCCTTGATTACAGGACTGATTTCCGGTAGTTATCCTGCATTGTTCCTCTCGCGCTTCCGTCCAGTACAAGTACTGAAGGGAAATATGAGGAAAATGGGGACCAACCTGGTTTTTAGGAATGGGCTGGTTGTGGTTCAGTTTGTCGTTTCAATCGTGCTGCTTGCTGGTACAGCCGTTGTTTACAAACAGCTTACGTTTATTAAAAACATGAACCTGGGTTTCGACAAATCGAACATGTTGTACCTGCCGATGACCGGTGAAATGTGGGGTAAGCAACAAGCGCTGAAGACAGAACTTAAAAGTAATCCTCTGACAGCAAATTATACGATCATCAACGACATTCCTACAAACTTAACAAGCGGTTCCGTTGACGTGGATTGGGAGGGCAAGGATCCAAAATCACAAATTGTTTTTCCTACCCTGTTTGTTGACGAAAATTTTGTAAGTGCGTTTCAAATGCAGATGCTCGCGGGCAGATCGTTTTCGACCGGGTTCAAGGCCGACAGCAACAATTATATTCTGAATGAAAAAGCGGTGAAGGTAATGGGAATGGATGTGGCCACTGCTGTAGGCAAACCTTTGAGGTTGTGGGAATCTAAAGGCACAATTATCGGCGTAGTCAAAGACTTCAACTACAAGCCGATTCAAAATCCTATTGAGCCATTGATCATAGGACTAAACAGGTGGGGCGGGTTTGCAGTAGTGCGGACACAACCGGGTAAAACCGAAGCTACAATCAAAGCACTGGGAAAAATCAGCAGCAGTTTGAATCCTGCCTACCCGTTTTCTTACGGTTTCCTCGACCAGGACCTCGCCAATCTTTATAAAGGAGAAGAGCGCATGGGTCAGTTGTTTAACCTGTTTGCCATATTGGCCATTTTTATTTCCTGTATGGGGTTATACGGCTTGTCAGCATTTATGGCTGAGCAACGCACCAAGGAGATCGGGGTAAGGAAAGTGTTGGGTGCGTCAGTTTTTAATGTCGTGTATTTACTGTCGACCGGATTCGCAGGACTCATTATCATCGCAGTAGTCATAGCGGTACCGCTTGCATGGTTTGCAATCAATAGCTGGCTGAAGAGTTTTGCCTACAGGATAAACGCAGATTGGACGGTTTTCCTCGCAGCGTGCGTGGCAGTTTTAATTATTGCCCTGGTAACCGTAAGCTACGAATCCATCAAGGCGGCCATTGCAAGCCCGGTGCGGTCGCTGCGAACGGAATAGTGTTTAAGGTTTGACGTTTGAAGTTTGAGGTTGGATACTGGATACGAGATGGTCGATGTTAATGGTTCTTGATTCTTGTGCCTTGTACTTTTTTTGGTACTTCAGTTTTGGTTCCTGGATCTTGATTTTATAAATGAAGAATTAACAATTGAAAAATAAAAGAATAGGAGAATGTTTAAAAATTATTTACTGATCGCATGGAGAAATCTTTTGAAGAACAAGATTTACTCAATTATCAATGTGCTGGGTCTTGCCGCTGGAATGGCGGTGGCCATGCTCATTGCGTTTTGGATATGGGATGAGGTGACGTATAATCAGTATCACCCGAAACATAAACGTCTTGCGCAGGTGATGACGACCTACACTGGCACGGATGGCAAAATGGGAACGGGCCGGGCCGTGTGCATGCCGATTGGAAATGAATTAAGAACTAAATATGGAAGTGACTTTAAAAATATTTCCATGGCGTCATGGAATTTCAGCCATGTGCTGACGGTTGGAGATAAGAAAATATCAACGGAGGGTATGTGGGTTGAATCCAATTTCCCATCCATGTTTTCTTTAAGAATGCTAAAAGGCAACGGTAACACTTTGTCAGATCCTTCGGCGATATTAATCAACGCTTCTCTTGCCAAAACCCTGTTTGGCGATGCTGATCCTGTTGACAAAATGATACGACTGGATAACAAGGATAATTATAAAGTTACAGGGGTATTTGAAGATCTTCCCCGGAACACAGAGTTGTACAGTGCAAAGATATTTTTGCCGTGGAAAAAATACATAACGACCGAAGAATGGCTGAAAAATGCAGCGACACAATGGAATAATCATTCATGGCAGGCGTATGTAGAGGTGGCGGATAACGTCGATATGGGTAAAGTGACTGAGAAGATAAAGAATGTAGTGATGGTGCATAAAAATCAAGCTACCGAAGGGAAGGAAGAAGCGGTTCTGTTTCCAATGGATAAGTGGAGACTTTACAGCGATTTTAAAAACGGCAAGGCTGAGGGAGGCCGCATACAATTTGTCTGGTTGTTTGCAATAATCGGAGTATTTGTACTAATGCTGGCCTGTATCAATTTCATGAATCTTTCAACCGCTCGAAGCGAAAAAAGAGCGAAGGAAGTAGGTATACGTAAAACGGTTGGGTCGCTCAGACACCAGTTGATAAGGCAGTTCCTGAGCGAATCTGTTTTGGTTGCATTTGTCTCATTCGTTTTTTCGATCGTTCTCGTAGTTCTGATGATGCCGCTTTTTAACAGGCTTGCTGACAAAAACGTCACGCTACCCTGGAGCAGTGCCTTCTTCTGGTTAACTGCATTATTATTTACCATCATCACGGGGCTGATTTCCGGTAGTTATCCGGCACTATACTTATCGAGATTTGAACCGATAAAGGTTTTGAAAGGAACATTCAGGACAGGCAGGCTTGCTTCTTTACCACGTAAAATCCTGGTCGTTGTTCAATTTACATTTTCTATTGCATTGATCATTGGAACAATTATAGTTTTCAAGCAGATCCATTATGCCAAAAACCGGCCCGTGAATTACCGTAGTGAAGGCCTCATCACAGTGATCATGTCAACTCCGGATTTGTACGGGCATTACGATGCCATACGATCTGATCTGCTTGCGACCGGAGTTGTAGACAACATGGCTGAATCTTCAAGTCCTACCACCAATGTATGGTCAAACCAGATCGGCTTTAACTGGCAGGGGAAAGATCCGAGCTCCTTACCCAGCTTTGGAACTATTGCGGTGACGGAAGACTTTGGCAAAACAATAGGCTGGCAAATAAAAGAAGGAAGAGACTTTTCGAAAGAGTTTGCAACAGACAGTTCGGCGATGATCTTAAACGAATCTGCGGTGACGCTAATTGGCATGAAGCGCGATATTGTCGGAGAAACAATCCAGTTCAATGATAGAAATTATACTGTTGTAGGTGTGATCAAAGACATGATCATGGAATCGCCCTACAGGCCTGTAACACCTACGGTTTTTTTATATGATCCGAATTGGGCCAACGTTATAACGGTATCGATAAAACACGGCGCTCCTGTAAAAACCGCCTTAAGTAAAATTGAAACAGTTTTCAAAAAATTCAATCCAAGTTCTCCTTTCACTTATACATTTAATGACGAGGACCACGCAAAGAAATTTTCTGATGAAGAGCGTGTAGGCAATCTCGCAACATTCTTTACTATACTTGCCATCTTTATTTCTGCCCTTGGCTTGTTCGGGCTCGCGTCTTTTGTCGCGGAGCAACGTAAAAAAGAAATTGGCGTACGCAAGGTGCTCGGGGCATCAACTTATCGTTTGTGGCGGATGCTGTCTAAGGAATTTACATTGCTCGTGATCATTTCATGCTTTATTGCGATCCCGTTAGCCTGGTATTATTTAAATGGGTGGCTGAAGCAATACGAGTACAGGACGGGTATACCATTCTGGATATTTATTGTTTCCGGAATCGGGGCGCTTGCAATAACGCTGATAACCGTGAGTTTCCAGGCCATAAAGGCGGCCGTTGCAAATCCAGTGAAGTCATTGAGGACTGAGTGAGGTTCGTCATTGCGAGCCGCCAACGGCGGAGAAGCAAAAGGCGGCAATTGCGAACCCTGTGAAATCGTTGAGGACAGAATGATGCTGGATACTGGATGTTGG
>Ga0207674_10008050_pt1 | contig 12220 bp, 15 predicted proteins | sample KBSCornC72_FD_184303 | JGI IMG/M metagenome (GOLD analysis project Ga0207674, IMG submission 184303) | Corn rhizosphere microbial communities from Kellogg Biological Station, Michigan, USA - KBS Corn C7-2 (SPAdes) (version 2) | ecosystem: Host-associated > Plants > Roots > Rhizosphere > Soil ... | reverse complement strand
TACATGACCAACGGGAAACGGGATTACAAGAAGCAGTACGCGAAGTACGATGGACGCCCGGACCAGATCAAGAAGAGGGACAGCCGGAACAAGGCTCGCTCGATGATGGAGAAGGCTGGGAAGGCGAAGAAGGGGGATGGGAAGGACGTGGACCACAGGAAGCCGATGAGCAAGGGTGGGAAGACGACTCTGAGCAATCTCCGGACAGTGAGCCGGGCAGCCAATCGTTCTTTCTCTCGTAACGCCGATGGGAGCTTAAAGAGCCAACGGAGTAAGCGGGGCATCTAATTGCTTACTGCTGACACAATTCATGGGTTCTCCGCCTCTCTGCTACAAAAGAATTTCGACGGTGCGGTAGAGAGTCCTGCCTGTCACTTGGAATGGTGGGACCTGTGCTGTGAACCGTTGTCCCCATTGGTGGCTATCGCAGCGCCTAGAAACCACGCTAAATCCACTGCCATTAGCTTTGCTTATACTCTCGCTTGCGTACTCTTTAGGGAACGCAGCTACGTTCTTCTTGTTTCCGATACTGTTACCCAAGCGGTTCAATTCTTGGGTGACATCAAACGGGAACTGGCTGATAATGAACAAATTCGTTCACTATTTGCTATTCAGGAATTCATCAAAGAAGCAGACGACGACATCATCGTTCTCTGCACAGACGGACACAAGTTTAGAATCCAAGCTAAGGGTTCTGAACAAAAGGTTAGAGGTCTTAAGTGGAACAACCGCCGACCGGACCTCATTGTTTGCGACGACTTGGAGAACGACGAAATCGTTCTTAACAAAGAGCGGCGTGAGAAGTTTCGTAAATGGTTCTACTCAGCTCTTTTACCTTGTCGTAGCGTTGATGGCGTGGTTCGATTTGTTGGAACCATTCTTCACTCTGACAGTTTGCTTGAGCGTCTTATGCCTAAAGAGCATGATCGACGTAACACTCGATACTCTGGCCTCAAGACATTCAGCTTAAAGAAGATTGGCAACTGGAAGGGCGTAAAGTACAAGGCGCACAACGAGGATTTCACTGAGTTTCTATGGAAGTCCAAGTTTGATGCGGCAGCTAAGAAAGAGGGACTGAACGGAGCTAAGGCCTATTTCCAGCAGCTACGTCAAGGCTTCCTTGACCAAGGTTTGCCAGAGCAATACTCCCAAGAATACCTGAACATTCCTATCGACGAGACGGTTAGCTATTTCAAGCGAGCCGACTTCCATCCGATTACGGACGAGGATAGGAAGAAATACATAGAATACTATATCACGGCTGATTTGGCAATTAGTAAGGAAGAACATGCTGACTACAGCGTGTTTCTAATTGCAGCAGTTGACGAGAACCGGACCATCTACATCCACGATGTGGTCAAAGAAAGAATGGACGGCCGGGAGATCGTTGACATGATACTTGCCCTAGAACGGGCTTATCACCCCGAAGTGTTTGGCATTGAGAAGATGCAGGTTAGTCAGGCCATTGGGCCGTTCCTGCGGGAAGAAATGGTGCGTTGGGATGTATGGCCCAACCTCTATCAGCTAGAGCACGGGGGCAAAGACAAAATTGCGCGGAGCCGCTCCATTCAAGCGCGTATGCGCGCCCATACCGTTAAGTTTAACAAGGGTCAGGACTGGTATCCCGACTTTGAAAACGAACTAATGACGTTCCCTCGTGGTAAACACGACGACCAAGTGGATGCTTATGCCTATCTAGGTATGTTACTAGATAAGGTGATGGAAGCACCAACCCAACAAGAACGCGACGAGGAAGAATATCAGGAAGAATATGGACGAACTTACGCCAACTCCGGACGAAGCGCAGTCACAGGATATTGACCAAGGTCAAGATACTGACAATGACGAGAGCCAAGAGAGCATGCGTGCTCTCATTGAGGCTAAGAACATCGCAGAAACCCTTGACGAAGATGAGCTAGAAGACATCGGCAAACAATGCCGAGAGGGCTTCGAGCGCGACCTTATGTCCCGCACGGAGTGGGAAAGCAAGCTAGAAGAGTGGACCAAGCTTGCGCTACAGGTTAAGGAAGAGAAGAGTTGGCCGTGGGCGAATGCTTCCAACGTGAAGTATCCGCTTCTGTCAACGGCGGCGATGCAGTTTAATGCTCGCGCCTACCCTTCTCTCGTTCCTTCCACCCAAGATTTAGTTAAGGTTGAGGTTATTGGCAAGGACCCGGATGGGTCTAAGCTAGAGAAGGCCAATCGTATTGGCACCTACATGACCTACCAACTCCTCAATGAAATGGAGGGTTGGGAAGAAGACATGGACAAGATGCTGCTGATGCTTCCCATCATCGGCACAGTGTTTAAGAAGACCTATTGGGACAGCGTTTGCAAGCGCAACTGCTCAGAAATTGTTCTTCCTAAGAACCTCGTTGTTGACTATTGGGCCAAGAGCCTAGAGACAGCCGAGCGTGTTAGCGAAGTGCTGGAAATCCCTAGGCGTGTTGTCAAAGAACGCCAGATGGGCCAGCTCTACCTAGACATCGATCTGGGCGATCCTGTTCCTATGCTCACCAAGATGGGCAATGAGCCTGCCAAGGATGAAGCTACTCCGTATGCCATCATTGAGCAGCACACATACTACGACATGGACGAGGACGGCTACGCCGAGCCTTACATTGTCACATTCGAGCGTTATTCAGGCAAGGTGCTTCGCATCGTTGCTCGTTTCGACGACAAGTCGATAGAGACAATTACAAATAGTAAAGGCAAGACAGTGCTTGCCAAGATTGAACCAATCCAGTATTACACTAAGTTTGGTTTCATTCCCAATCCAGAAGGAGGCTTCTATGACATTGGCTTTGGGTTGCTTCTCGCCCCTCTTAACGAATCTGTTAACACCCTTATCAACCAGCTCATCGACAGTGGGACCATTAGCAATCTCCAAGCGGGATTCTTGGGCAAGGGAGTCAAGCTCCGAATGGGAGAACAGAAGTTCCAACCCGGTGAGTGGAAAACAGTCCAATCAACTGCCGACGATCTGCGAAAACAAATCGTGCCTTTGCCGGCTAAAGACCCAAGCAAAACCCTCCTCGAACTGGCACAACTACTACTCACCAGTGGTCGCGAACTGGCGAGCGTAGCAGAGATTTTCACGGGCAAAATGCCCGGCCAGAACACCCCTGCAACGACCACTATGGCTACTGTGGAGCAGGGAATGAAGGTGTTTACCGCTGTTTACAAGCGGGTTTACAGGGCGCTAAAGAGCGAATTTAAGAAGCTCTTTGCCCTGAATAACATCTATCTAGACACTGCCAAATATCAATCCATCGTAGATCAGCCCATTGATCCTAAGGACTTTGACGACTCTACCTACGATGTATGTCCGGGTGCTGATCCTAGCACCGCTACTCAGACAGAGAAGCTCATGAAGGCCCAAGGCCTCATGGAACTCCTCCCCACGGGCGTACTTGACGTCACTAAGGTTGTCCAGCGTGTTATGGAAGCACAGGAACAACCTAGCCCTGACGAACTACTCTCAGCGGCTGTCCAACAGACAGGCCAGCCCGCCCCTCCGCCTCCTGATCCTAAGGTGATGGCGCTGCAACTAAAGCAGCAAGCCGACGACCAAAAGGCTCAGCGAGACATGCAGAATGATGCCTTCCAACGCCAGATGGACATGCGAGATCAGCAGTTCAAGCAGGCAATGGAGGCTCAAAGCAACCAGCAGAAGATGCAGCACGAAGCCGTTATGGGTGCCCTGAAAGCTCAGAGCGTCCACCAAATGACTGAGGCTCGTATTGCTGGTGCTGAACATGCTCATCAACAGTCGATGCAGCAAAACGCAGAGAGCCATGCGCAACAAATGGTTCAAACAGAGGAGAAGGGTAAATTAGCAATTCAACAAGCGAAGGCGATGCCAAAGACGCAATCGAAAGCTGGAAGCGCGAGCAAATCACGCAAATAGTTTTCAATGAACTCGCGGCAAGACGCGATGTTTTAGTTCAATATCTAACAGAGCAAGCGGGTAAGGACCCCGGACAAGACCGAGAATATGTCGGTTACATCAAGGCAGTTAATGACCTTCTTGCCATTCAAGCAGAGGAGACTCTATGACCCCTTGTGGACACCGGCTTCTAGTTAAGCCTTTCAAGCAAGAGCAAGTGGACGAGATTATGAGGAAGCACTCAGAATTTCTATCCACACTGACAGTGATTAACGACAACAAGAAGCGAGAAGACGCTTCGGTTGACCGTGGAGTGGTAGTAGCAATTGGCCCTACAGCATGGCGCGACTTTGGTGGCGAAGCGTGGTGTAAGGTTGGCGATGAAATCTTGTTCGCCAAGTTTGCCGGTAAGTTTACAACCGATCCAGAAACAGGCGAGGATTTTGCAATCCTCAACGACGAAGATGTCGTCGCAGTAGTTAAGGAAGCATAATGACAGAAGAAGTCAAACAACCTGACCAAGAGCAGACAGAAACCCCTGAGCTTACCCCCATTCAACAGAAGGCGGTAGAACAAGGCTGGAAGCCCAAGGACCAGTTTGAGGGTAACGAAGACGAGTTTATTGACGCAGCAGAATTTGTACGTCGTGGCGAACTCTTCGGTAAGATTGAAACTCAAAGCCGTGAACTTAAGGAAGTTCGTGCTGCGCTGACTGCTCTAAAGCAGCATCACAGCAAGGTGGCGGAGAATGAATACAATCGTGCCCTTAAGTCTCTAACAGAGGCTCGGAAGGTGGCAGTAGCCGAAGGCGAAACAGAAAAAGCCTTCGAGATTCAGGACCAAATCGACCAGATTAAGGAAGAGAAGTCCCAAGTTGCCATCCCTGATATTCCCTCAGGTCCCCCGCCCGAATTCGTGGCGTGGACTGAACGGAACTCATGGTACATGAAGGACAAGGTTATGCGCGCGGCGGCCGACAGAATTGGCCTAGATCACCGTGCTGCTGGCATGAGTCCTACAGAGGTACTAAAGATTGTGGAACAGGAAATCCGTGAGGCTTTCCCCCACAAGTTTACTAATCCAAATCGTGAACGACCCAATGCTGTCGAGAGTTCAAGCAGGTCGGGAACGTCAGTACAACGCAAGGCCGTTGCACTTGATGATGGTGAGCGAGAAATTATGCGAAAGATCGTGCGCTCGGGCGTAATGACCGAACAGGAATATTTGGCCGAACTTAAGAAAGTGAAGGGGCTATAATCATGACTAAAGAGACAATTGCGAAGAGCCCAAGCGGGCGTGTCAAGCGGACTCCTATTGGCAAGCGGAACATTCTTTCCGTCGCCAACAAGGACCCGAATTATGTCTATCGAGTTGTTAACGACACGGGTGACCGGATCGCTGCATTCGAAGAAGCTGGCTACGTGGTGTGTGAAGCATCAGAGGTCAAGGTAGGCGACAAGCGCGTAGAGCGCGTGTCTTCCGAAGGAAGCAAGGCCCAAGTGGCCGTTGGCAAGGGCGACAAAGCTTTTGTCATGAAGATTCTTAAGGAATACTACGATGAAGACCAAGAAGCTAAACTACAGCAGGTGCGCGAGCTTGAAAAATCAATCAAACCTACTGGTGATTACAAGGGTAACAAGCTAGAGATTTCTCAAGGCTAATCCCTTAATAACGCCAGAGGAAAACATGGAGCATTTACATGGCTAATACGAGTCGGGTAAATGGCGCTCGTCCAGTCAAGTACCTCAACGGGGCTGCTTGGAATGGTCAGGCTAACCTTTACTTTATTCCCTCTGGCGATGCCACCGCTACTTTTATCGGTGACTTCGTTAAAATGGACGGCACGGGTGACCCCGCAGCTTCTGGCGGTTCCGCCAAGGGCGTCGGTTCAGTTATTCAGGCCGCCGCTACCAACGCGCTTCTCGGCGCGATTGTTGGCTTCGCACCTATTCAAACCAACCTCAATAGCTCACAGCATCGTCTAGCTTCAACTGGCCGTTACTGTTGGGTCGTTGATGATCCTATGGTTGTCTTCGAGATTCAAACCTCGAACGGCACGCCTGCGGTCGGTGACGTTAACAGCAACGTTAACATCGCTGTCGCGGCTGGCTCGACCACAACGGGTCAATCTGGTATGACTGCTGACGTTGCAACCCTCGCTACTACGGCTACCCTGCCGCTACGTGTCGTCGGTTTCAGCCAACGGGCAGATAACGACAACGCTTCGGCTTCGGCTAAGTATCTCGTTAAGATCAACAACCATCAGCTCGGTAGTTCTACCGGCGTAGCTGGCGTCTAAAGAAAGGAGCAACTAAATGTCTACGATTAATAGTGGCTCGTTCACCAAGGCCCTCTGGCCCGGCGTCAATGCTTGGTATGGTAAGGCCTACAACGAGTATCCCGTCGAATATACAAAGCTTTTCGACACGTTCTCTTCGTCACGTCAGTTCGAAGAAGATGTCGGCATTTCAAGTGTTGGCCTGCTCTCCGTTAAGGAAGAGGCATCGCCTGTCACGTATGATAGCGAACGTCAGACGTTCACCACGCGCTATACGCACGTTGTGTACGCTTCGGGCTTCATTATCACTCGTGAAATCATGGAAGACGACCAGTACGACGTCGTTGGTCAACGTAAGGCACAAGGCCTAGCCTTTGCTGCGCGTCAGACTAAGGAAATCATTGCTGCGAACATCTATAACAAGGCGTTCGTTGGCACTGGTAACCCGACGTATGGTGATGGCAAGACCCTACTTGCATCAGACCACCCGAACTTCGCGGGCGGTACTTGGTCCAACATCCTTGGCACTGCGGCTGACCTTTCAGAAGCGGCGCTCGAACAAGCGTGTATCGACATTGCCGGTTTCACAAACGACCGTGGTCTTCTGATCGCTGTTCGTCCGGAATCGCTTGTCATTCCTCGTCAACTGATGTTTGAAGCAAAGCGTATCCTTGGCTCAGATGGCCGTGTTGGTACAAACAACAACGACCTCAACGCCCTTAAGGACCTTGGTCTGATCCCCTCAACGGTGACCAACCACTTCCTGACGGATACCGATGCTTGGTTCATTCGTACCGACGTTAAGAATGGCATGAAGTATTTCGAGCGTCGTGGCGATGCATTCGACATGGACAACGACTTCGACACCGAGAACGCTAAGTTCAAGGTTACGGGCCGTTATTCGTTCGGTGCTACCGATCCTCGCGCTCTGTACGGCTCTGCCGGCGCTTAATAGCAACCATGGGGTTTACTTTTTGTAAACCCCTTAATTAAGGAGCTATTATGGCTATTAACTTTGTTCAAGGTCAGGTCGCTACAAGTGACCCGAATCCGGGTGGTCCTAGTGCCATCAGCAATGACAAGGTGACTAAGGTTAAGGTTGTGAAGCTGACTTCGGCCAACTTCACTACGACTAACACAGACACCATGATTGCAATGCTTCCTGCGGACGCAACGATTATCTCGTTCCGTTCATGGGTCAAGACTGCTCTATCGGGTAACGGTGTGACTACACCTACGCTTGCGCTAGGTTCCGCTTCTGGCGGCGCTCAGTTCATGGCAGCTAACGCATTCCCGGCAGGTGCTGCTGGTGTTGCAACTTACCTCACCCCTGTCCTCGCTATCATGCAGAATTACAACATTCCACAAGGTAACGACATTCAGATTTGGGCACGAGGCGCTTGCGCCACTGGTAACCCCACCGCTGGTGAAATGTATCTAACCATCGAATACGTTCGATAACGGGAAGGCCCTCACAAGGGGCCTTTTCCTCTAGGAGCTTTAATGGGTGCATACCGTTCCGCAGCCGCGACTGCGCCAGCGCATGGCGCTGCTATTGTTACCAAGTCAGACGTCACAGTTATCCCGGTTACTCGGGCTCTCTATGTAGGCGGTACTGGCGACCTAAATTTACACTTTCCAGACCAAGGCCAAACTGTCCTATTCAGTGCGGTTCCCGCTGGAACAGTTCTTCCCGTCCAAGTTGACCAAGTGCTGTCAACCAGCACCACGGCTACTCTTATCGTAGCTTTGTGGTAAGGAGAGCGTCATGGCTATGGGCCTTGGCCTCTCGGCAATCACGGTTAGTGCCGCGAACATTCACGCTGTAGGCGCGAGTGCTCCGGCCCTGCCTTCTCCTGTCCAATCGACAGGAACTAAGGCTGTCGCCGCTTCGGCGAACGCCACAGACACTGTAACTGCTGCTTCCAACTTCACTGCTGGAAACACCGTTATTATCGCGGTTGTTGCCTTTAATGACACATCCGTGGGAGCGTCTTTCTCAGGCATCACAGTCTCAGGTACTGCTGCTGTTGAAGATGCTAACATTCAGCACGTTGATAATGCCAACTATCGAGCGTCCATTTGGAGAGCTACTAACGTTACCGGAGGTAATCCGAACGTTGTCTTCTCATGGACAAACGGTGCCGGTGGCACCCACATTCTAACCTGTGGTATTGAAGAGTGGAGCACATTCCCCGCGTTGCCGGTGGACTCCGTGCCTGCTGCTGTGCGTACCACGGCTACTTCTGAAAGCATCACCAGTGCTGTTCTAGCACAGGCTAAGGAAGTGGTTTATGCCGTTGGCTCAGTAACAAACGCAAACGTTGCTGGTTTTACTGGCCCAACAGGGTTCACTGTTACTGCCTCTGACGTAACGCCTACCAACCTAGCCGCTCGTGCTGGCTACAAGGCAGTGAACGCCACAACCGCTGTTACCGCAGCGTTCAGTCAAACAGGATCGGTGGAATCCGATCTTGTGATGGTAACCTATAAGAGTAACTAATCATGGCCTTCGGTATTGACGACATCATCGCCACAGGCCTTAAGATTCTTGATAAGGTAATTCCTGACCCTGCCCAAAAGGCAGAGGCTCAGCTTAAGCTCTTACAGCTTCAACAAGCTGGTGAGTTTAAGGAGTTGGACACTGAGCTTGCAATGGCGCAAGGTCAGATGGAAACCAACAAAGCAGAAGCCGCTAGTGCAGACCCTTTCTCCTCCGGTTGGAGGCCAGCAATTGGATGGGTATGTGCAGCGGCTTTATTTTTTCAATATATTGCCCGTCCGCTAATCCAATGGGCCTGTATTCTCTATGGCAAGCCCATGCCTATTCTACCCGGTATCGACGACGCTCTTTGGCAGCTAATGCTAGGTATGCTAGGCCTAGGGGGCCTTCGTACATATGAGAAGTCAAAGGGGGTAACCAATGGACGATAAACACCCAATTACCCACCTACTCATGGTGGTGACTGCATGGACGGCCACTGTGACGCTAGCAAACATTCAAATCCTTGTCGCCATTTTATCGGGTCTTTTAGTTGGTTTCTATACCTGCTTGAAGATTTACTATCTTGTTAAAGATAGAAAAGTGAAAGATGAATAACTACTATGCACAGGGCCAATGGAATTTCATCTGCGACATATGCGGCCAGAAAAAGAAGTCTGGTGATGTACGTCTAAGGTGGGATGGCCTACGTGTATGTAGGCAGGATTGGGAACCCCGACACCCACAAGATTTACTAAGAGCGAAACCGGAGAAGGCTCCGCCGCCTTGGGTTAGGCCAGAAGCGCCTGACGTATACCTTCGGGTATGCAATATGATTACTAGTTCCGGCTATGCCGGGCTAGGGGCAGCAGGCTGTATGCAGGCTGGCAACGACCAGTTTACATACGCATTCGTGCTTTCACTCTTTGACGATTCGTTGAGTGCCGGCGCTCCTATTGTGGCTCCGCCACCCCCGCCTCCGCCACCCCCACCGCCAAGCTCTCCGAGTCTTGACTTCCACGTATCCAGTAACAGCCAATACCTACCGCTTCGCAGCGTTGGAGGAATGTAACCAATGTCCACTATTACCGTTCTAGACTCTGCCGGTGCAACCCAAACAGTTGCCAAGGTAACAAACACTGGTGCCACCACAGGCACCAACTCTCTGCCTGTTGTTATCGCTACAGACGATGCAATGATTGGTCAGATTCACACTGACCTAACAGCCACCAACTCACAGCTTCCGGCTTCGCCGTCAGGCTCAGCTATTGTCACCATCACCCGTCCGGCTAACACCACAGCCTACACGGCTAATGACGTTGTGGGCGGTGCTCTAACCATCGCTACAGGCATGACCTCAGCGCAGCGCGTCATGATTGCCTCAGTTGATCTGATGCCCCAAATCAGTGCCATCCCTGCCGGTATGACTTCGTTTACGCTTCACCTGTATAGCTCAACGCCTCCGTCTGCTCTAGCGGACAATGCGGCTTTTGACCTTCCCTCAGGTGACCGATCAGTGTACCTAGGCTCAGTCTCAGTGGGCACTCCTGCTGACCTTGGCTCAACCCTCTATTGCCAAACAGACGGTGTTAACCGCCCTGTTCAAATGGTTGGTAGTGCTTCAATCTTCGGTTATCTAGTCACAGCGGGTGGTTTCACACCTAACGCCAACTCGGAAGTATATCAGCTTCGCGTCCATTTCCTAGGGCTGTAAGATGCTTCTTGTGCCTTCCATTCCGGTTATTTATAACCGACACCACACCACTACTGGCGGTGGACCTTCATCCTACTTTAGTGATTCATTCACTGGTGCGGATGGTTCGGCCCCTGCGGTTGCGTGGGTAGATCGGAACACAAACTATTGGCAGATTCAGAGTAACCGCCTAGAGAATCGCGGTGCTGGTTATGGCCTCATTAAGCGGGCCACAGGTATTGGCAATCAAACCTTCACCTTCGATCAAGACTTTGGTAATGCAGGTGCTACGTTCGCCATCTACATGATGCGTGTGGTTGATTTCAGTAATTACATTTATTATCAATTGAACGGTAGTGATATCTTGACAATGGGTAGAGTGGTTGCTGGTGTGGACTCAGGCGTTCTGCAAACCGACTCAACAACTCGCTGTGGCTCAGGAGCAGGCCCCTGCTCTGTTTCCATTCAAGTGTCCGGCAATAGCTTTACTCTCGTCGTGACGGGTGGTGCTCAAACCCCCGGAACCTTTGGTCCATTCACCGATAGCACTTTCGCCGCCTCTGGCGCGGGTGTTGGGTTTGGAATGAACACCGGAAAGTCTGGTTGTTATTTTGATAATGCGGCGGTGAGCAATCCATGAGCCAAGTACATAAGCGGGTTCCTATTTCTACACAGAAGCGTCATGCGTACAACGCAGGGCGTTTTGGTTACTATCAGTCCACCTATCCCTTCATCAATCTTCGCCTGAGCGGTTCGTCTTATCTAGGCAACTCCTGCTCTGGCTTCACTGTTACTCCCGGTACCCTTGATGCTAGAGGCTGGCCTACAGCCCTAGCTCCCGGTAACTCAGTTGTCTTCGCTTTGTGCTTTAGCCTTGATGCTGTCAATGGCTATTTCCCTCCGGGCAATTACGTTATCAAGAGTACATCCTCTGCCACTCTAGCCATCCGTAACTCAGATGGTACGACTAGTAAAGGCATCTCAGCGCACTCGGATGGTGTAGGTAGTGCCACATTCACAGCCTCAGCAATGAGTGCTGGTACATGGGACCAGCTTTCCATGTACGTCGTGGCTACGAACAACACAGCCTCGCCTATCGCTATTACCGACCTGTATGTGTGTCTAGCCACCGAAGAAGCTTCGCTACTAGCTGGTGAAATCTTCAAGAGTGACTGGCTCTCGCTCTATACAGGTGCGCGAGTGGTTCGCTTCCTAGACTGGCTAGGGATGAATGCTGGTTGGAGCGACATGGCAATGGCTATGAGCGATATGCACAACGACGAGGGTCGAGTAAGCTACGCTGGCTTCGCTGATGCAGGCGCTCCTGTACCCCTTTCGATTTGTATGAAGGCAGCCAAGAAGATTGGAGCCGAGCCACACCTATGCGTGCCATCAGGCTTTGGCCCTGCTGCGTTCTACATGGATGTGACGGCGAACAAGATTCACCATGTATATCCAGACCTAGCAGACATCACGGCACACGCTCCGTTGCACCTAGCAAACGGGATGCAGATGATGATTGCAGACATTAGCGGAAGCATGGCTGGTGGTATTGGCACTCCTCTAGTTGGCAATACTGTTTACTACGTGGTTAACTACGACTCAGTAAACAACGATTATCAGCTAGCACTCACCCAAGGTGGTGCTGCCATTGACTTCACTAACGGTGGAAATCAAGGCCCGTTTGAACTAGGCTTTGCAATGATTGCCCCCGTGGGCGGTACAGGATTTGATCCCTATACCAACTTCTTCCTGCCCTTCGCGCAGGCATGTTATGCGGCTGATCCCAATGCCACGGTTCACGTAGAGTGGACCAACGAATATTGGAACGTAGGCCCTTACAAGCAGTCTACCCTCACCCTCACTCACTCTAGCTAT
>Ga0207674_10008044_pt1 | contig 12223 bp, 9 predicted proteins | sample KBSCornC72_FD_184303 | JGI IMG/M metagenome (GOLD analysis project Ga0207674, IMG submission 184303) | Corn rhizosphere microbial communities from Kellogg Biological Station, Michigan, USA - KBS Corn C7-2 (SPAdes) (version 2) | ecosystem: Host-associated > Plants > Roots > Rhizosphere > Soil ... | reverse complement strand
CCGGGTCAGCCGCCTGATGCGCGCCGCATGGTCGCGCGTGAGCGCCGTACCGCAGGTGGCGATGGTCTGCGTCACACCGCTCAGGTGGAGCCGGATCAGGTCCGTGTACCCTTCCACCACCACCGCATGGCGGGCTTTGCGTATCGCTTCATGCGCGCGATCCAATCCATAGATGGCGCGCCGCTTCTGATAGATGAGACTTTCGGTCGAGTTCAGATACTTGGGCTGCGCATCACCGAACGTCCGCGCTCCAAAGGCCACCACACGAGAGCCCGGCGCCACGATCGGAAACATCACGCGATCGCGGAAGTAATCGTAGTAACCGTCACCGTTGTCGCGGCGCTTCACCAGCTGAAGCTTCGCCAAGAGCTCGAGCGGAGCTTTGTGCTGTCGCGCATGTGCGTACAAGGAATCGCCCGTGGCAGGAGCAAAGCCGAGTCCAAAGTGCGTCCACGCCTCACGCGGAATGCCGCGCCCTTCGAGGTAGCGCCGCGCCTTGTCGGCAGCGGGCGATTTCATCAACTGGTGGTAATAAAACCGCGCCGCAAACGTGTTGGTCTGAAAGAGGGCGTCCTGCTCGGAGTGATCTTCGTCGGCGCCGCGCGTGTCCACCTGGATGCCGGCTTTGTCCGCCAGTGCCCGCACCGCTTCGGGAAAGGTGACGCCGTCCATCTCCATGAGGAAGGTGAAGACGTTCCCGCCCTTGCCGCACCCGAAGCAATGGAACGTCTGCCGCTCCGGGCTCACGATGAAGCTCGGCGTGCGCTCCTGGTGGAACGGGCACAGCCCCTTGTAGTTGGTGCCCGCGCGCTTGAGATCGACGTACTGGCCGACGAGCTCGGTGACATCGGTGCGGTCGCGCACCTGTTCTATGACGTGTTGCGGAATCATTATTAGCAGAGCAGCTCTCAGGCTTAGCTCGTTTTCACCTCAGCGTGGCGAATGTGACGCCCAGGCCGCCTTCGTGGGGCTCGGCGCCGCGCCAGGAACGCACGCGCGGATCGCGCGACAGCGCGTCTTTGACGGCGCGCGCCAGGATCTGCTCGCCGAAGCCGTGGATGATCTTCACCTCATTGAGTCCCGTGAGCACCGCGCGGTCGATGAATTTGCTCACTTCTTCGAGCGCGCTCTCGCGATCCATGCCGCGCACCATGATTTCCATCTCGCTCACAGGTTCATATTCAAGACGCGAAACCGGTCGCATTTCCGTGCGTCCTTCACGCGGGTCTACACCGGCAGCGGGATAAAGTTTGTTGATCCTGGCGCGAATACGTTTCCCCGCGAAGTCGACCATCGCGTCCTTGCGATCCAGCTCGACCACGATCCCCCACGGGCTGCCCGTCGGGCTCAGCGAAACTTTGTCTCCCACCGCCACCTTGTCCAGCGGCGCAAATGCAGCTTCCGGCTGGAGATGAGCGCGCACTTCGTCGAGCGCCTTGTCGATACGCGCGCGACCTTCGCGAATGTTTTCTTTTCTGGCTGCCCCTTCTCGCACGAGACGCACCGCGTCTTCGGCTTCCCGGCGCGCGTTTCTCAGAAGCTCTTCCGCTTCGCGTGCGGCCTTGCGCGTGGCTTCCTTTTTGGTCAGCGTGTAGCTCTGCTCTTTCTCCCGGGAAGAAGCGAGTGTTTTCTCGAGCTCGACACGCAGCGCTTCGACACGAGCCCGTTCTCTTTCCCATTCTGCGTGCGCCGCCTCGAGTCGGGCGAGCGCGGCCTCGAGGCGAAAAGCCTCGCCGCCCAGAATCGCTTCTGCGCGGTCAACAATGTGCGAGCCGAATCCAACTCGCCGCGCTGTTTCTATCCCGCGGCTTCGTCCCGCAATGCCTTCCAGCAGACGATACAGCGGACGCGCCGTTTCATCCTCGAATGCCATCGACGCGTTGGCCACGCCGTCGGTCTCGAGCGCAAACGTCTTGATGCGCCCGTAGTGCGTGGTGGCAATCACGGCTGCGCGAGAGCGCAGCAAAGCTTCGAGCGTTGCAATCGCAATCGCCGCACCTTCGTCCGGATCAGTGCCATCACCAATTTCGTCGACCAGACAGAGCGTCCGTGCATCTGCATTCTTCGTCATCTCGTCCAGGTGGGCGAGATGCGACGTAAACGTGGATAGCGACGACTCCAGCGACTGTTCGTCGCCGATGTCGGCGTAGATGCGTTCGAACACGGGCATCTCGGTGCCGTGCGCAACCGGCACCGGAAGCCCGCACTGCAGCATGAGCGACAGCAGCCCGACAGTCTTGAGCGCGACGGTCTTACCGCCGGCGTTGGGCCCGGTGATGATCATCAATCGCTGCTTCGGATCGAGAGTGAGATCCAGGGGTACCTGATGATCGTGGGTGCCGGCACGACTCATCGCCATCAGCAGCAACGGGTGTCGAGCTCGCACAAAGTGGATACGCGACCCCACGATATCTGGAGTGATGCAACCAAATGACTCCGCGAATCGTGCTGCCGCTCGAATCACATCGAGCCGATCGATTACATCGGCATTGGCCAGGATCCCCGGCGCCGCGTCGCGCACCCGGTCCGAGAGCTTGCGCAGAATACGGTCGATTTCCTCCTGCTCGTCGGCCAGGCGCGTCTCGAGCTCGTTGTTCAAGTCGAGCAACACCAGCGGTTCCACGTAGAGCGAGCCGCCACTCTGCGACGCGCCGTGCACCAGGCCCGTGCCGCGCTTCACATGTGCGCGCGGAACCACCAGTACATGGCGTCCGCTCACGACGGTGGCGTGCGCGTCAGAGCCGATCTCATTTACGAGCTTGTCGGCGCGCTCGCGCAGCCGGCTGCGTGCGGACGCAATGTCGCGCCGTATGGCCTTGAGCTCGGGAGTCGCATCGTCGCGAATGTTGCCTTCCGCATCCAGCGCGCGATATGTCTCGCGCACAAGCGCATCGTCGGATTGAGCGCCAGCGGCGACAGCAAACAAAAGCGGCGAACTATCCCTTCGCTCCTGCACGCTGCGCTTGAGTTCCCCCACCGCGTGCTCGCCGTCGGCAATGCGACGTAACGTCACCGCATCCCCCCGCTCACCCTGTGCGATGCGCTCCACCTGGGCGCGATAGCCCGTCTCCGGGATCACAATGTCACCGGACTGCTTTCTCAGCGCGCGGTATTCGTCGATTTCGGCCAGGCGCTCCTTGATCCACTCTGGATCCGATGAAGGCAGGAGAGAGGTGACCGCGTGACGCGGGGCCTCGTTCACGCACTCTCTTCCGACCAACGCCAGCACCTGGCCAAGCGCCAGCGCGCGCGAAGCGTGATCAAATTGAGCTTGCGAGTGGGATGCCTTCATGAGCACGACAGCGCAGTGCGGTCAACGCGCGGGTGGAACTCTTTCACGGAGCGCCGATGCCTCGGCAGATCAAGTGGACTTCGTAGTCGAACGCGCCTGACCCATCCAGGCTCGTCGGTGCTTCCGATTGTAGACCAGCCGGATGTGCTCGAACAGACCTCTTTATGCCCGCTGCCATGCATCGCCGGGTACGGTTATATCATTAGCCCGGCAGCGCGAACTCTGAGCGCAGATACGTTCTTTGCCAGACCGGTAACCACGAGCCGATCGATTGTCCTGAAGTGTGGCCTCACATACATTGAGGTTGAGCTCCGAAATGCAAGGTCACACCAACAGGTCCTGCGTCGATCCGGGTTTATCGCGCAGCCACAGTGGATGAACAAACACATGAAAACAACTGCAGCCATATTGATCGCTTCTTTGCCCCTTGGCATTGTCATCGCAAATTGCAGCGACTCCCGAGCGGCCGGGGTCAACGTCGAACAAGTGTGGCAAATGCCGAAAGAGTTGAACGAAATCTCCGCCAACGTCCTTTTGAGCGGCACTCGCATGGCGTGTATTCAGGACAACGCGGGGGTCATCTTCATCTACGACATGCAGTCGAAAACAATTGAAAGCACCATTCCCTTTTCCACCACCGGCGACTACGAGGGTTTGGCCGTCGTCGGGGACACCTATTACGTCCTGCGCAGCGACGGCATGCTGTACGAGATCGAGACCCGTGGCAAAAACGAAAAGCCGCACGTCGCGACCTACCGGCTTCCGCTCAGCGCCAGCAATGATACGGAGCCCATGTGCCATGACCGCGCGCACAATCGATTGCTTGTCGGCACGAAAGAAGGAGATCTGTCCGGGAAGGGCACCAATGGCGTGTACAGCTTCGATCTGGGAACAAAGAAAATGAGCACGGACGAACTTTTCACTATTTCGGGCGCCGGGAGCGAAGCGAACGACGAACACAAGAAGAAGAGCGACAACAAGAAGGACGCCGGCAAGAAGAAGGACAACAAGACGAGCCCTGATATCAGGCCTTCTGAAATCGCCATTCATCCCAAAACCGGCGAGGTGTACATCCTGGACGGGCCCAAGTCGGAGCTCTTGATCGCGGATCCAACCGGGCACGTCAAATCAGTCACACAGCTGGATCGCAAGACGTTCCCGCAACCGGAAGGAATGTGTTTTTCTTCGACCGGCGAACTGTATATCTCGAGCGAAGGCGGAAAGAACGGAAGCGGCGTAATTGCCCGCGTCACATTGTAACTACGCCACGTGGCCGCGCGAGCGATGCGGAATCGCGATATCGAAAAGCCAGCCGGCAATCGGCTGCACAAAGTTGACCACCGTGGAGCTGTCGAGTGCCCGCCGCAGGTTGTCCGGCAGCGGCATTTCGAGAGCGATCGTCGCGAGAATGCTCACCACCAGTGTCGCCGCCACCAGTCCCAGGGCCGCACCGCAGGCGCGGTCGAGCCAGCCCAGGAGCGACGTGTGAATCAGCTTCTGGATCGCGATGGCCACAAAGTGAAACGCCACCAGCCCGCTAACGAACACGGCGACAAATGAAATGACGAGCGCGGGCGCGTGTGGAAAGTGCGCGTGATCGTGGAGCAGCGCGGCGATCCAGGTGGATGCAACCGCCGCCACCAGAAACGACACGATCAGGCCCAGGAGCTCGATGATCTGCCGCGCGAGACCTTTGATCCCGCCCGTGATCGCGCCGATGGCAATGAGTCCAAGCGTGGAGATGCTTGCAATGGTGGCGCCGTCCATGCGCCCCTAGCCCAGCAACTCACGCACGAGCGAGGAGATGATCTTCCCGTCCGCCTGTCCGCCCACTTCGGCCATGACAGATTTCATCACGGTACCAAACGCCTGGGCACCCGTGGCGCCGGATGCATCGACAACCTTCTTTACCACCGCGCGCAGCTCGTCTTCGGTGAGCTGCTTGGGAAGGTACGACATGGTGATGTCGAGCTCCGCCTGTTCGCGCTGTGCGATCTCTTCGCGACCACCCGCGCGCGCGGCGTCCATGGCTTCCTTGCGTTTTTTTGCGTACGACGTCAGCACGCGCCGCTCCGTGGCTTCGTCGAGCTCAGCGCCCTTCGCGATCTTCTCGTTCTTGAGCTCGGACATCAGCATGCGCACCACGGACAGGCGCAGCTTGTCGCCCGCTTTCATGGCCGTTTTCATGTCTTCATTGAGTTGTTCTTTGATCATATTTCCTCCCCCGCTGCAGTCTATGAGAGCGCGGAGACCCTGTCAAACCGCCGGGCGGCCCACGGCGAGCATGGAAACCAATGCCAGCGCGGCGGTCTCGGCGCGCAAGCGCTGCGCCGACAGCCGCACCGCTCTGGCTCCGCCGTCCTTGATGCGCAGTCGTTCGAAATCGGTGAAGCCCGCTTCGGGCCCGACGATGCCGAGGGTCGCCACCGGCGTACCGATTGCATCGGGGCCGGTGCTCGCGTCCGCATCCGCGAGCACAACCGTAGCGAAGGAAGCAAAGCGAGCCACCAGATCCTTCACGTCCACGGCAGGCTCGATGTGCGGCAGCCATCCGCGACCGCTCTGCTTCATCGCCGCAATCGCGACCCGCGTCCAGCGCTCATCGCGGCCCTCGGTCACGCGCTTCGCGTGACAGCGCTCGGCAACCACCGGAATGAAACCGGTGATGCCCGCTTCCACGCACTGCGTGAGCGCGCCGTCCATGTGCGTGCGCGGGAGCATTCCCAGCGCGAGCACAAGCGGCACCGGCTCGGGCAGATTGGCTTCCACCTTCGACACGCGCGCCGTGGTGCGCTTGGCCCCGACATTGTCAATCTCCGCGGTGACGATCAGTCCGAGTCCATTGGTGATGCGCACGGTGTCGCCGGTTCCCATGCGCAACACGCGCGAGAGATGAAAGTGTTCGTCGTCGGTGATCCACACTTTTGGATCCGACGGCATGAGATCGGCGCTGTAAAAGGAGAAGCTATGGGCTGACATGGGGCCTCGACCAACCACGCCGTGCTTACTTGAGCTTCGGCGAACGCGCGGAGAGCGACTTGTCGAGCTCCTTCAGGAGCTCTTCTTCCTTCTTGCTGACCTTGTCCGGCACCCACGCCACCACGCGCACGAGCTCGTCGCCGCGGCCGTATCCGTCGAGACGGGGGATGCCCTTGCCCTTCAGGCGGAACACCTTGTGCGACGCGGTGCCGGCCGGAACTTTGAGCAGCACCTTGCCGTCGAGCGTGGGCACCTCGAGCTTGGCGCCCAGCGCGAGCTGCGGATACGTGAGCGGCAGGTCGATCAACACGTCGTTGCCGTGGCGCGTGAAGCGCTCGTCCTCATCCTCTTCAATCACCACGTAGAGATCGCCGGGACGTCCGCCGCGGCCGAGTTGATCGCCGCCGCCGCGCACGGTGATGTAGTTGCCGCTCGCCACGCCGGGCGGAATCTTCACGGTCACGTTCTCGTTGCCGCGAATGGTGCCCGTGCCGCGACAGTCGGGACATTTTTCTTTCACGATGGAGCCTTCGCCGTGGCAGACGTTGCACTCCATCACATTGACGAACTGTCCCAGGATGGTGCGCTGCACCTGCTTCACCTGTCCGGTGCCGCTGCAGGTCTCGCACGTCACCGGCTGTGAGCCTTCCTTGGCACCCGAGCCGTGGCACAGCTCGCACAGCACCTGCTTCGAGACGCGCAGCTGTTTCTCCACGCCGGTGGCAATTTCGCCGAGGGTGAGCTTCACGCGGATCTGAAGATCGCGTCCCTTGCGCGCGCGCCCACCGCCTCCGCCCGCACCCTCGAAGTCGCCGCCGAAGCCGCCGAATTCGCGCATGAATGCGCGCAGGGCGTCGGAGAGATCGAAGCCTTCAAAGCCGGCGCCGCCCCCACCGAAGCCGCCACGCGCGCCCGCGAACGGATCGCCGCCGCGTCCGAAGGCCGCGTGGCCGAACTGGTCATAGTTGCGGCGCTTCTCGGCGTCGCTCAGGACCTCGTACGCCTCCGTGGCCTCTTTGAACTTCTCTTCGGCTTCCTTGTTACCCGGATTCTTGTCGGGATGAAATTGAAAGGCCAGCTTGCGGTACGATTTCTTGATCTCGTCGTGCGAAGCGTCCTTGTTGACGCCAAGCACTTCGTAATAGTCGCGTTTCGATGCCATAGCCGGGGGAATATACGCCAGCCGCCGGGGGCTGAACCAGAAAAAGTCTGATGCGGGAAGAGGCTACAAAAGAGAGCGCCCGGGAGGCAAATCCCGGGCGCTTCGTAGGATCGACTTGCGAGGACGCGGCGGATGGACCGCTCCTCCAACCCGGTCCGGGCCCTTAGCTACTGATTCGAATCCGGCGCGCTGTACATCAGCTCCGCGAAGCGGTGCATGATGGACTGCAGGCGGCCGGTGGCGCCGTTGATCGCATCCACATCGCGCGCCTCCGAGTTGCGCGCGACGCGCACATCGGCGATGGCGTTGTGGATATCTTCCAGGTCGCGTGCCGAGAATTTCTCCGCATAGTCGCGCAGGGTCTGCTCGGTCGAGTACAGGAGAATTTCGGCCTGGTTGACCGCTTCGGTGAAGATACGCTTCTGCTTGTCCTCGTCGGCGAAACGCTCGGCGTCATCGATCATGCGCTTGATCTCGCCCTCGGACAGCCCGCTCGCCACCTTGATGGCGATCTGCTGCTTGCGTCCGGTGCCGAGGTCCTTCGCCGATACGTTGACGATACCGTTGGAGTCGATGTCGAAGGTGACTTCGATCTGCGGCACGCCGCGCGGTGCGGGCGGAATCCCCACCAGATCGAAACGGCCCAGCGTGCGGTTGTCCTTGGAGAGCTCGCGCTCGCCCTGGAGAACGTGCACACTCACGGCCGGCTGGTTGTCGCCGGCGGTCGAGAAAATCTGCGTCTTGCGCGTGGGCACGGTGGTGTTGCGCTGAATCAGTCGCGTCATCACACCGCCCAGCGTTTCGATACCGAGCGAGAGCGGCGTCACGTCGAGGAGAATGACTTCTTCCACCGTACCCGTGAGCACGCCGCCCTGAATCGCGGCACCCTTGGCCACCACTTCATCCGGGTCGACGCCCTTCTGCGGCTCCTGATTGAAGAACTTCTTCACCGCTTCGCGAACGGCCGGCATGCGCGTCGAACCGCCGACAAGAATCACTTTTTCGATCTGCGTGGTCGAGATACCGGCATCGTGCAGCGCCTGGCGGCACGGGTCGATGGTGCGCTTGATGAGCGGCTCCACCAGCTGCTCGAGCCTGGCGCGTGTGAGCTGCAGCTCGAGGTGCTTGGGGCCGGTATCATCGGCCGCCAGGAACGGAAGATTGATGGTTGTCTCGAGCGTGGTCGAGAGCTCGCACTTGGCTTTTTCCGACGAGTCGCGTACGCGCTGCATCGCCATCTTGTCGTTGGAGATGTCGATACCGCACTGCCCCTGGAACTCGCCCACAACCCAGTCCATGACCATGCGGTCGAAGTCGTCGCCACCGAGGTGCGTGTCACCCGAGGTCGACTTGACCTGGAAGACACCGTCGGAAAGCTCGAGAATGGATACGTCGAAGGTACCGCCGCCCAGGTCGTACACCGCGGTGACGCCGCTCTTCTCGCGATCGAGTCCGTACGCGAGCGCGGCCGCCGTGGGCTCGTTGATGATGCGCAGCACGTCGAGACCGGCGATGCGTCCCGCATCCTTGGTGGCCTGGCGCTGTGCGTCATTGAAGTACGCGGGGACCGTGATGACGGCCCGGTCGACCGTCTCGCCGAGGAAATCCTCCGCCGTCTTCTTCAAGGTCTGCAGAATCATGGCCGAGATTTCTTCCGGGCGCAGGGTGTGGTCCTTGACCTTCACAAGCACTTCGCCGTTCTTGCCCGCCTCGACCGTGTACGAAACGCGTCCCGCTTCCGTCGTGACTTCGCTGAAGCGCGTCCCCATGAAACGTTTGACCGAGTAGATGGTCTGTGTGGGATTGGTGATGGCCTGTCGCTTGGCGATGTGGCCGACGAGACGCTCGCCATTTTTCGCAAACGCGACCACCGACGGCGTCGTGCGCAGCCCTTCCGGCGTGGTCACGACGGTGGGCTCGCCATCCTGGATGAAGGAAATGCACGAATTGGTGGTTCCCAGATCGATCCCAATGACCTTCGACATCGTCCGGCTCCTCGCCTTAGAAGTTGCCCCGCACGGGCCGCGCCTCGGCGGCGTTCGAGAGCTGAACGCGCGCAAGGCGGGCCGTGCAAAAACCCAGAGTCTGAATTCGGTATCGTCGCTACTTTGCGACGATGACGTGTGCGGGACGGATCACGGATCCGTTGAAGATGTATCCCTTCGTGATGACCTTCGCGACGTTCCCGGAAGCGGTCTCGTCGGTCTCGATCTGTCCGATCGCCATGTGGCGCGTCGGATCGAAGGGCTGATGGAGCGAGTCGACTTCGGCCACGCCCATCTTCTGGAGTACGGACAACAGATTGTTGTAAATGAGACGAACCCCTTTTACGAATTCGTCATCCTTGCCGTGCTCCACCACCGCAAACGCACGTTCAAAATCATCCAACGAATTGAGAACTTCGAGGATGACCTCGGTCCTCGACTGCTGCTTAAGCAATTCCCATTCCTTGGCGGTACGTTTGCGGTAGTTTTCAAACTCGGCGGCCGAGCGGAGCCATTTGTCTTTGGATTCCTTGACTTGCGCCTCGAGGGCAGACTTTTCCGCCGCCCAGGTGGCGCGCTCTTTCTCGAGCGTGCTCTTTTCCTTCTGCAGTTTGCCTATCGCGGAATTTTTTTCCGCAAAGCGCTCGAGGATCTGCTTGCGCGAAAACTTGGGACGGTGATCGTCGCCTTCGCCTGCCGCTTCCGTTTCGTCGGCGGCTTCGGCCTCCGGCGTGGCAGACTCGGAGTCGAGGTCGTAGACGCGATCGTTGGAGTCCGCGGCTTCGTCGTTGTCAGTACCGGCGCCGGGGCGGTCTTTCTCTTCCACGTGGTTCTCCCTATCAGAAATATTCTTCGCCGATGGCCCGCATCTCGCGGGACACGGCTCCAACCAGCGACAGCGCCACATCATAGCGCATGCGCGTGGGACCGATAATACCCAGCACTCCGCGGGCGGCGCCCATCCGGTATCCGGCGGTCACCATGGCAAACGGGCGCAGCACGTCGTCCTGGTGCTCGCTCCCGATCGTCACCTCGGTGCGGTCCAGCGGCCTACCGGCAAGCACCGAGGTCAAATAGTCCCGGTTGTGCAAGATTCGTAACAAGGATTGCAGCGTGCGCGGATCGGAGAGCTCGGGCTGCTCCAGAACGCGGCTTCGTTCCTCCACCCAGAGCTCCACCGCGGGCGGTGCGGAAAAAGTTTCCTCGCAGTGCAGTGCGACCTCGCGAACGATCACGCCCTCGTCGGTGACATTGTCGCGCAGTCCCTGGGCGAGAAGCTGCTTCGACTGCGTGAGCGGACGATCGGCGACGATGTTGCGCAGCAATTCCTCGGCGGCGCGCACACCGTCTTCGCTGATGTCGCGGTCGAGGCGCAGCGTCATGGTGCGCTCGTGCTCCGGGATGAGGTGGACCGCCATCAGCACGCGACGCGCGTCGAGGCGGAACAATTGCAGCGAACGTACGCGGCTTTCCTGCAGAATGGCGCCGTAGACCACCGCCACCTGGTTGGACATGACGCCCAGGAGGTGCGACGCCTGCGCCATGACTGCATTCACGTCGGGGCCGCTGGCGCGCAGCTCCGCGCGCGCCGCCGCCGAGTGCTCGCCGTGAGGCGGCGTGGCGTCGGCCTGCAGCTCCTCCACCCGTGCGCGGTACCCCGCGTCGGTGGGAATGCGGCCGGACGAGATGTGCGCTTTGCTGATGTAGCCCTCCTGCTCGAGCGCCACCATACGATTGCGGATCGTGGCGGTGCTCATGTGCTGGCAGCCGGCGTCGTACACGCGCTGCGAGCTCACCGGCACGCCGTCTTCAACATACGCGTTGACGATGGCGCGCAAAATGTCGCGGTCTTTTTCCATCAGCATGATGCGCCTTCGCTCAGGCGAAGTACCAATTCGTTGAGTACCAGATAACCCCGATCCGTGACCCGAATACGGCCGCCATCGGCGGCGAGGAGGCCCTCACGACAGAACTGCTCCACCACGGCGGCGCCGCGCGAGAGGTTTTCCATGGCAAGTCCGCGGTCCGTGCGCAGCGCCAGCATGAGCCGTTCGATTCCCTCGTCTTCGATCACATCGACGTGGCGCGCGGCCACGTGCTCGGGGCCACTCCGCGAAAGATACGAATCCAGCGAGGGCTCATTCCAGAATCTTTGCCCGCCCAGCGAGGAATGGGCGGCGGGCCCGAGCCCCAGGTAGGCGCCACCGTCCCAGTAGACCCGGTTGTGCAGCGACTCGAAGCCGGGCTGCGCGTAGCTCGACACCTCATAGTGGCGATAACCCGCCGCGCCCAGCGTGCTGCACACGGCCAGGTATTCGTCCGCTACCCGGTCCGGGTCGACGGCGGCAAAGAACCGCTCCACCTCGTGCGACATGTCGCCGCCCGCTTCGAGCCCGTACACAGAAAGATGACGCGGCCGGTATTGGACCAGCGCCGTCACCGTGCGGACCAGATCATCCGGAGTTGTCTTCGGCACACCGAGCAGCACATCGAAGCTCACATTGTCGAGGTGGTGCATCACCGTCTCGATGGCGCGCACATTGATCTCCGGTGTGCAGCGCTTCAAAACCTTCTGCCCCACCTCGTGCATCGACTGAATTCCGAGACTCGCGCGATTGACACCGAGCGAACGCAGAAACACCACCATCTCGCGCGTGACGTCCTCCGGGTTCATCTCGACAGTGAACTCGGCCGGGCCGCCGCTGGGCATCCACGGCGCAAGCGCCTCCATGATGCGTTCCCACGAATCGTTCCCGAGCACCGTCGGCGTCCCCCCGCCCACAAAGATGGTGTGCAGCGCCACCT
>Ga0207674_10008042_pt1 | contig 12227 bp, 10 predicted proteins | sample KBSCornC72_FD_184303 | JGI IMG/M metagenome (GOLD analysis project Ga0207674, IMG submission 184303) | Corn rhizosphere microbial communities from Kellogg Biological Station, Michigan, USA - KBS Corn C7-2 (SPAdes) (version 2) | ecosystem: Host-associated > Plants > Roots > Rhizosphere > Soil ... | reverse complement strand
GCGACCGCCCAGTTTCCCCACCGCAGGAACGGCCCCATGTTGGCGCCTGCCCAGATGAATTCGCGGCTGGTCCGCGTGCCGAAAACCACCGGTACGTCGTCTGAGTAAGCCAGAAGTTTTAACAGATCGTGTCCGCTGAAGGTGCCATCCGGCTCGGCCAGGACGATCAGATCTGCGCCGGTGTTGTCGATTCCGCACAGCAGCGCGTTCCCGTAACCTTGCTTCGGCTCGAACAGTTCGCGCGCGCCCGAACCAGCGACTTCTTCAGAGGTTCCCGGAGCCGCGTTATTGTTGACGATGATGACTTCGTCGGCCAGGCCCTCGTGTTGGAAGTCCAAGGCCGCCGCACGGATCGAGTCTTTTTCGTTATACGTCGGCAGAATGACCGCGACGGATTTACCGCGCCACATATCTGCTCGTTAATCGGCAGAATCGCATGCAGGCTTGAGCGGACGGCTTCAGCGCTCGGCGATCATCAGAAACTGCCCGGCCAGCGGACGATAGGGCAAAGAAAGATAAAGGCTTACCAGCCACTCCGCGGTCGGGATGCGAGATTTCATCGTGAACGGCGTGAAGCGCGGTTCGGCATGCACGATCCGCCAGCCGAGCGAACGCAGGAAGTCCTGAAATCCGGCGTCGGTGTAGGGCGTGCGATGCGTGTAGTCGTCGAAATAACGCCGGGGTTCCAGGCGGAAATTCGGTTGGATGGCGATGAAGCGCCCGCCCGGACGAAGCTTGCGTTCGGCCTGCGCCAGGATCTGCGCGCCTTCTTCCAGAGTGAAGTGCTCCAGGAAATTGGACGCGAACACCGTGCCGAGACTCGCGTCGGGAATCGCCCAAGGTTCCAGGGCGGATTGAAACAGCGCCCGCACCGACGGATCCCAGTGCGCCGCCAGCGCCGGATTTTGATCCAGGGCCCATTTCGAAGACGCGCGGATTTCGCGCGAAAACTCGCCGTAGCCCGCGCCCAGTTCCAAAAGCGGTTGCACCGGATCCACCCACGGCTGGAGGTAGCGAGCGATGACGCGCCACACGCCGGACCGGCGCGGGTCGTACGGAAATCGAATATTGTGATACTCCGCTTGGTCCAGTTGAATCGTCGCTTTCATTACAGAGTCTCGCTCAACGCCGGCTGGTAGACATAGACTCCATCCAGAAACGGCCCGGGAATATGCTGTACCAGACGATAGTGCTTGCGCACTTCTTCCAACTGGCTGGCCGGCAGCGTTCCGATCTCGGGTCCGGCAACAGGTTGCGCCTGGAAAACATCCTGACTCAAAATCACGGTTGAGAAAGCCCCGCGCGCCAGATCGCGCCGCAACGGCTCAGGATCGATCACGCCAACCGACGCCAGTAAGTTGTAGATCAGCGGCTCGACGTCCAATCTTTGCCGCAATCGCACCATGGCGTTGAAATCAGTCGAGAGAATCAACCCGCCAGTAGTTGGAACGAACGGGCGGAGCTGGTCCACTTCCGCGCGGAATAGCTTCTCGTTAGCCAGGCGAGCCAGCAGCCCGTTGGCTGAAACTCTGTAACCCATGGCCATGTGAAGCGCCAGCGGGAGCAGCAGCAGCGTGATCCAGGTCTTGCTTTGACTGAAATACAGTCGGAAGAAGTCTATCTGATGCAGCCCGATAGCCGCGCATATCGCCAGCAGAAGCGTGGACTCGATCTGATAATTGGTGTCGGAGCCGATCTTGGCGGCCGTTCCGAGGAAAACGAGCGCGGCGAACCCCAGGTAAACGCAGGGCGCGAAATTGCGTCCGCGCACCAGTCGGCTGAAGGAGGCCACCACAATCACGAGCAATCCGGAGGAAACTGAAGCGAAATATCGAAATTGCGCCAGGAACTTCGCGCCGCTGAAGGGATTCATGTTCGCAAACACCGTGTTTGCCAGAAAGCGTCCGTCGAGGGCGGCGTTGATTCCGAGCACCAGCGCGGCCATGCCGATTCCGAAGATTGCTCCAAACGTCAGCGCTTTCTTGCGGTCGCGGGTCCACAGCAGGACGAAGATCGCCATGGGTGCGGCGACCATGGTCTGTTTCGTGAATAATGCCAGTGCCGCGAGCACACCCGCGATCCACAGCGTCGATTCTCCCCGCACATGAAAGCGCGAGTACTGATAGAAGGCTGCGAGCGCGAAGAACGCCGCCAGAGTATCCACCTGTCCGACGGTTCCCCAGGATGCCAACAGCGAGCTCGACGCCGTCGCCAGCGAGGCCACCCAGGCGGCGTTGGGGTCGCCGGTGTACAGCAAGACTAATTTTCCAGACAAGGCGATCAGGCCCAGCAGCGCGGCCAGGCTGATCCAACGGCCCGCATGAAATGCCGACAGTCCCGTGCGGATCAACCCGGATTCGAGCCAGTAGAACGTTGGCATGTACGCGCAGACGGTGTACGGATAGTGCTTCAGATCGTAATACAGCGCTCCATCGTGCACCAGCATGAGCGACTGCGCGGCCACCACCGATTCAGGCGGAGACAGCTCATTCGAGGCCCACAGCATGGTCGCGCAGTGGCACAGGATCACGATCGCGGCCATGGCCGTGGCCACCCACAAGCCTCTCCGGAACCAGTTCTCGACCAGCGAGGATATGGGAGCGCCTGTAAGCTCGGGTGTGGACGCAAGAGCCATTGCTTCCTATTGGTTCGGCAGATTCCAACCGATCCTCTAGAGCAGTGTTACTCGCTTCACGCCCGTGGGCCTACATCCTCGTGCTGGTCTTGTTGGCGCCCTCCGCTGGGTTCCTGTGGCAGCACAGTGACCTGCCGGGCTTTGGCGACCTTCACGACGACAGCTTGTACTACGTCTCCGCGAAGTCGCTCGCAGAGGGTAACGGATATCGCGTCGAGAGTCTTCCGGGCCAGCCGTCGCAGACCAAGTACCCGCCCCTCTATCCGCTGCTGCTATCGATTGCGTGGCGGGTCAATTCCAGCTTCCCGCAGAACCTGCCCATGGCCGCCTGGATCTCCTGGCTGGCGTTCCCTGCGATCATGATTCAGCTTCTGTGGCTGTTTCCGCGACTGGGTTTCACGGGCTGGCGCGCGTGGATGCTGATCGCCCTGGTCGCGGTGAATCCCTACATGATGGTGTTCAGCTCGACACTGGTTTCCGAATTGTTGTTCACCGCGCTGATGATCGCAGCCATACTCCTCACGGAGCGCGCCGTAGATGACGATCCCAGGGGAGACGTCGCCGCACTGTCCGGTGCCGTTGCAGGCCTGGCGTATCTGACGAGATCGGCGGGGATTGTCTTTCTACTAGCAGGTCCGGTCTATCTTTGGATGCGCGGCAAGCGCCGCTCGGCGATGCTTTGCCTGGGTGCGATGCTGCCGTTTGTGCTGGGCTGGACGATCTGGACTCGCCTGCATCAGTTGCCCACGAGCGATCCCGCGCTGATCTACTACACGGATTATTTCCGCTACGAGTTGTACTCCATTTCACTGCGTGACCTGCCGGTTTTCCTGTGGAGAAATGTGGACGGCTTGCTGTTGGGGCTCGGGTCGCTGGCTCTGCCCAACATCGTGGGGTCGTTCGCATTAAAGACGGTGGCGCAGGTAATCGCGGTCGCCATGATCGCCGGAGTCGTCCGAATGGTCCGTCGCGGCCAGGGACTTTTGTATGCGCTTTTCGCCGCAGGAAGCTGCGCACAGTTGGTGGTCTGGCATTTTCCGCCCAACGAGCGCTTCATGCTGCCGTTGTTCCCGCTGGCCTTGGCGGGACTGCTGACGGAGATGGAACACCTCTACACGATGCTGCGAGCAGGCTTGCGGCACCGCGATCCGGGACAACGCGTGGTTGCGGCGGGAATGCTTCTTGCTGCGGCCAGCATTCTGATCGGCGCGCTTGGACTCCAGATCTACGTAGGACAGGCCTTGCTGCCGGACCAGGAGCGCGCGCATCGCGAGAGCAACAAATCACGCGTTGCCATCTTTGCCTGGATTCGAGAGAAGCTACCGCAAGACGCGCTGTTGTTGAGCGGCGAGGACGCGCTGGTGTTTCTGAATACCGGGCGCCATGCAATGCGCCGCACACTGCCGCCGCCGTACTGGTATCGCGAAGATCACGCCAGGATCGTCGATTGGATGAGCAACGTGGGACCGTTCAGCAGCGAGCATGGGCTGACATACTTTGCTTTCTCCGGAGTCGATTTCCGCGAAGGAATCGGCAGCGACGATCGCGAAGCGATCGAGAAAGCCATCCGGTCCAGTCCCGATTTGAGCCCGCTAATTCAGACCGAAACGGCGACGGTGTATCGATTTCGCTAGACAGTTGAACCTTTCCACTTCCCACGCCGGAACATTAATACTCCTGCCACGGCCAGCGCCGATTGAGCGACGGGAATCGCGATGAAGATCCCATTCACACCCAGTCCCATGCGAAACGCGAGCAGCCACGCCAGCGGAATCTGGAACGCCCAGAACCACAGAAGATCTCGGCGCGGTCGGGTTTGTGAGCGCCGAGATTCTGTCCCACCAGGGTCGCCGCGGCGTTGTGCCATCCCCCAGCTCGGCAGAAGCGCGAACATGATGATCCGCAGTGCCCGCGTATATCCGGCGATGGCCACGCTCCCGAACACAGCGGCTCGCCATGCCGATCATGTATTGAAACATTCCGCCCAGCGAGAGCCGGACAAGTCGCAGCATCAGCGAGGGGATCAGGCGGATCTTATGCCAGGGCACGACCACGCGGCTCTTTCCACTACTCAAGAACCAAAGCTGCAACAGCACACCGCACCCGCGCCCAATGGTAGTTCCGATGCCCGACGCGGCCACGCCCAGCCTGGGGAATGGCCCCAATCCAAGATGAGCAAGGGATTCAGAATGATGTTTATCCAGCTGGCGGTCCACAATACGCGCATCGCCAGCGAGGCGTCGCCTGCGCCGAAATACGCCGTTGATCAGGAACAGCAGGATCACGGTTCCGCTGCCGCCGTAGATGGCGCGCGTGTAGCCGCTGCCGGTCGAGATGACCTGCTGCGATGCGTCCATGATCCGTAGCAGATCGCGGGCGAAAATAAACCCCAGGGCTCCGGTTACTACGGCGATCCCCACACCCAGCAGGACGGCCTGCGAAGCGGTATCCGCGGCTGCCTGAGGTGGGCCACCCAGAACATGTCCACCACGGCAAACAGCGACTCCATCATCATTTCGAGCGATCGAGCCTTGGATGAAATCGCGATAGGGGTCTCCGAGAATCGCGGACTTTAGGGTCTTAGATAGTCCAGACTTTTCGCTTAACGTCGTGGGAGACATGCGTACACCACTCCGCCCGCGAGCACGATGACCAGACCAGGCCAAGTGGTCGCCGGGCGGTAAGCAAACAGAATCACCAGCACCAGCGCAGCCCCCAGAATATAGATCGCCGGCGTGACGGGATAGCCCGGCACGCGATAGCTGCGCTCGACGTTGGGCATCTTGTGGCGCAGGCGGAAGACCGCGGCAATGGTCAGGATATAAAAAATCAGAGCGGCCGAGATGACGTAGTCGAGTAGGTTCCCGTAGAGATTGCCGTATTGCCCGGTCGCGGTATTGAAGGTGCGCGGCAACACCAGAGCCGCGGCCCAGGCCCCTTGTACCCACAAGGAAAATCCCGGAACGTTCGCGCCGTTCAGCGTGCCAGCCTGCGCAAAAAAGAGCCGGTCCTTGGCCATTGCGTAATAGGCACGTGCGCCGGAGAGAACCAGGCTGTTGACGCATCCGAAGGTCGAGATCATGATCGCGATAGCCATCAACGTGGCGCCATAGGCCGGAAAAATTCGTTCGAGAACCGCCGTCGCTACGCGATCGGACGGTGCGTGCTGGATGTCCGGCAGGGGCAGCACCATCAGGTAGACCACGTTCGCCATCACATACAGCAAGACGACGGCGGTGCAGCCGATGGCCATCGCCTTGGGCAGGTTTCTCTTCGGATCGCGCACTTCGCCGGCGATGAAGGTCACATCATGCCAGGCGTCAGCGGAAAACAGCGATCCGGATTGGGCCACGCCAATGGCAATTAGCAATCCGAATGCGGTCCCTGCCGCGACGCCCAGCGAAGCATCGAAGGCGCCGAGAGTGAATGGATTGGAAAAGTTCGTCTGGATGGCTTGGACGTTGCGCCCCAGAAGCACGCCGGCCACCATCAACGCCGCGATCGCGGAAACCTTGGCAGTGGTGAAGATGTTCTGGACGATTTTGCCGTATTCCAACCCGCGTGAATTCGTCCAGGTGAGCAGCGCGATCACGAGCACGCCGACGAGTTGCGCGGTGGAAAGCGAAAATGCGTAGCCGGTGGAAATGTGAATCGGATGGATCAGGTAATTGCTTTCCGAGATCCATGGAACGAGGATTGAGGAGAATCGAGCGAATGCCACGGCCACTGCTGCGATGGTGCCGGTCTGGATCACCGCGAACAGAGTCCAGCCGTAGAGGAATCCCCATAGCGGCGAGTAAGCCTCGCGGAGGAATACGTATACGCCGCCGGCCTGGGGCAGCATGGACGCCAGTTCGCCATAAGAGAGCGCCGCGAGAATCGTGAGCGCCGCGGTGACACCCCAAGCCACCAGCAGCCAGCCGGGGCTGTTGATCAACCGGGCCATATCGGCCGAGACGATAAAGATGCCGGAACCAATCATGGTGCCGATCACGATCATGGTCGCGTCGAACAGGTTCAGGCCGCGGACGAATCCGGCGGTTTCTTTGACGGGCGCTTGGGGCATGAAGTTAGGGCAATTGTAGCGAATCGTCGTTTGGGTTCGTTTTGTTGCTACATTTTTGCGAGTCGGCTGGATGGCGAGCGTCATGCGTATTCCAAGCAATCCTATGGCGCGACGCGCGTGAGTGCAGACGAGGAGGCTAACCGTGTGGAAGCAGCGGTGTTAGATTTCTGCCAACTCCGCCATCCTTGAGTATTTCGCTTCCGCCAAGATTTGGGCGATGCGAGCCCGCAGGCGCGCGAGATCATTTTCTGTTAACGCCTTCAGATGTCCTTTGTAGATGGGATGGTTTTGAGGATACAGAGACATGTGTTGACCGCGAACTTGATGGATTTGTTCGTGTGACCGACCAAATAGATGCAGATGCATCTTCGCACCGCCCGGGTCGTCGAGCCCCCAGTTTCCCAGGTCCTCATAATTCATCCGTTCGATGCCAAGTACGTCGTACATCGCCTTGCCCGCCGCCATCGAGATCCGCATGAAGGCGATGGCTTCCTGCCAAGTCAGATCGGACCTGTCCGTGACCGGCTCCTTTTTCGCGATGACTAAATGCCCGCCGTCTTCTCGGCAATTCAACGGCGATTCCGGCGCGATGACTTGAAAGTATCGATCCTCATAGACACAGCGGCTCGAGGCAGTGGACATTCGTCACAGCGTAGCATCGGCGAACAAGCCGGGGCGAAAGCCTCACTGCAGCTTCGAAGGGCTGACCCCACTCCAGGCGAGTCCCGCTTGTCCCAGGCCTTCTCAGCATATCGGTGAATAAAGTCAGCGAATAACGTTTCTGGCCAAGATCGGCCTCAGGTGGTGGAAATCAGCCACCGGCGTGCTTCGCGACCGCGTTCTAACGTTGTGAATTTCCTGTAGATACAGTTTGGAACGCCGGATGCTATTAAGCATCCCAGGAGGAGAGTTATGAAATCGAAACTGCTGATCCTGATGGTTCTTGCCAGCGCGTCGGCTTTCGCTGCGTCACATTTTTCGATCGGTGTGAATATTGGTGGTCCGGCTTACGGTGTGGGCGGTTACTATGTTGCCGCGCCGCCTCCTCCGGCGCCGGTGTATTACGCGCCGCCAAGTCCCGGCTACGGATACGCGTATGTGCCGAGCTATTACTATCCTGTCGGCCGAAGTTATGCATATCGCCGCGGCTATTGGACCCGGCCTCCGCGCGGACGCACGGTTTGGGTGGCGCCGCGATACTCCAGGAATCGATACTACGCCGGCTACTGGCGCTAGTCACACGGCATGGAGCGTGAGCGGAGTGGGACGCTTACCATCCACATCGCTCACGCCATATTCCGCTGCGACGGCGGCCGCGACCAGAACTTTGCCCGAGCTCTCCATCAGGTTGGGATCGCTGGCCAGGGCGGCAATGACCCTGCCTGAAAATTCCGGACTCTCACTGTTGGCAAGATCGAACCAGCCCAGCTGCGCGGCCGCCATAACGGCTTCGGTCCGGACCAAGCCGGGGTAGAGCGACACGACCGCGACGCCATGGGGTCGAAGCTCTTGAGCCATGTCGTTGGTCATTTTATCGGTCGCGGCTTTTGAGATTCCGTAAATCGTGTTGCCGATGCGCTTCTGGGCGGCCCAATGGCTGATGTTCACGATCAGTCCTCGTTTTTGCAGCACCATAAGTCGAGCGGCTTCTGAAGACGCGACGAATGCAGCGCGCACGCCGGCGTCCATCATGCTCGTCCAGCGGTGGGCAGGCTGCTCCCAGAAGGGTAACCCCCAGGTGAATTTCCCGTTCTCGACCATTTGCTCGTAGCCACCCCAGGCGGAGTTAACCAGCACGTCCAGACCGCCGGCGACGCAGGCAAACGCAGCGGCGGTTTCTTCGTCACGCTGGTGATCGCACTGGATGCAGGCGATACTGTCGGGAAGATTCGCGTTGGCGATGGTGCGCCCGGTCGCGAATACTCGGTAGCCGGATTCCGCAAGCGCGATGGCGATTCCCCGGCCGACTCCGCGGCTCGCACCTGTGACGAATGCGGTGCGCATCTACATACGTTACCGGAAAAACCGGTCGAAGACAGCGCGCGTCTCGGAGCGAATTTTACTCAAATCGGATAGCGGGATCGTCGTCCAGCGCGGCAGCAGCGCGTTGAGCGTATCGAGTTGCGCATCGGATCCAGGCAGACGGCTTTCGGCATGGCCTGAGATGACGCGCAGGCCGTGATCCAGAGCGCGATAAAACGTCGCAGCGTCGTGCAGGAACTGCGCGTCCTGGCGGCTGAGGTGGCCCATATTCTCCAGGACCTCGATACGCGCGGGCGTGTTAAGTACGGTGAAGAACACGCCTGCGCTCTTCAGACGCAAGTACATCAGCAGAAAATCGATATCGTAATAGCCTCCGCGACCGGCCTTGAGCGGACGCGATGGACCTTGCTCTTTTTCAAGGCGCGCCCGCATTTCCCTTAAGTCAGCCCGCGAACGCCCGCTCTGTCCGTAGCGCCGCCAGTCCACTTGTTGCAGTTCATGCAGAAAACTTTCCGCGTGTTTGGGGTCGCCCGCCACCGCCAGCGACTTCATGTAGGTGATACCTTCCCAAGCCTCGGCTGCCTGGGCGAAGTATTCGGTCACGGCGCTCTCGGTTTGCACCAAAGGCCCAGCGCTGCCATTGGGACGAAGCCGCGTGTCCACGGCGAACACCACACCTTCGCCGGTATAAGCGGTGATGAGATGCACCACTCGCTCGGCTACGCGGGTCCAGAAGATCATCTCCGAGGCGTCCAGATCCGGCAGCACGAACATCAGATCCGCGTCGGAGCCCAGATCGAACTCGCGCATGCCGAGCCTGCCCAGCGCGATGATCGACATCTGGTCCTTAGGCTGGTAATCGGGATTCTCGGGAGGGTTCGTCGAACGCACATCGGCGATGGCGATCTCATATACCTGCGCGATCGCGACGTCGGCCAGGCGCGAAGTCTTGTCGAGCGTTTCGAAGATCGGATGCGAGCGGCAGATACTCTCGGCTTCAATCCGGAGGATCGCCCGGCGAAACCAGCGCCGCAGTTCGGTCGCGTCGTGGGGAGGCGGTTCGTCCTGAATCAGCGGAATCGTCAGGCGCGCCAGTTCATCCATGGACTCGGGTTTGCGGATGAGTTCTTCGGCGAAGTACGGACTGTGCTCGAAGAGATCCAGCGCAGTGGACGCAAGTTCGGGCTCGGCATTCAGCCGCTCCAGCCGGGCAGTATCCGGCGAGAGGCGTTCCAGAAAATACTCGAAGGGGCGATAGCCGCGATGGAGATCGGCATGGACGATGGCAGCGGCCAAGGCGGGCGCGCGCTGCTCCAGCGCTTGAATCACGAACGCGGTATGGCCTCCGCTGGGCGAGGATGGCTCGCCTGCAGCAGTTCCCGCGGATGACGGGCGGGAGTGCCTGACGACCCGGTCATACATCTCAAGAACCTGAGCAAAGTGACGATGCAATTCGCGCAAGAGCGATTCTGCCGAAAGTCCGCCGGGCATGCGGCGCGCGATCAGGGCCAGCTCGGCGGGATCTTCAGGCAACCGGTGGGTCTGCCGGTCTTCGTCGAATTGCAGGCGATGTTCCAGGTGGCGCAGGAACTGGTAGGCGGAAGCCAGCCGCCCGTACTCCGTATCGGTGAGAAATCCCTTGTCCTGCAAGCGCGCCAGAGCCAGCATGGTGCCGCCGTGGCGGACCCACGGGTCCGTGCCGCCGTGGAGACGCTGTAAGCACTGGACCAGGAATTCGATATCGCGGATGCCCCCGCGTTCCAGCTTCACATCGATGCCGCGGCGTTTGGTTTGGTGCAAGGCAAGCTTTTCGTTGAGGCGCTCGCGCGTGGCAGAGAGTTCTTCGATGGCGGAAAAGTCGAGACTGGTGGAGTAAATTCGCGGCTCGACGAAATCCAGGAGCGCGCGCCCCGTTGCGGAATCCCCTGCTGCCACCCGCGCCTTGATCAGCATCTGCAACTCCCAATCGCGCGCTCGCCTCTCGTAGTAGTTGCGGGCGCCTTGCTCGGAAATACAGACTTCACCGAGACTTCCGTCGGGGCGCAAGCGCAGGTCCACGCGGTAGCACATCCCTTCGGCCGAATACGCGGAGAGCAAGCCAGTAAGCTGATTCGAGGCGCGCTTGAAAAATTCCTTGTTGGTGATACTGACCGGACCGGTGGTCTGACCGTTGTCCGAGTAGAGAAACATCAGGTCGATGTCGGAGCTGTAGTTTAGTTCTTCCCCACCCATCTTCCCCAGGGCGATGACTGCGAAGTGAGCTTCGGTTCCATCCGACTGCGGCGAGCCATGGCGTATCACCAAGTCGCTATAAATACGCTCGTAGGCGACTCCCACGATGACGTCGGCTACCGCGGTCAGCTCGCCGGTGATCTCAGGCAATGTGCCCAGGCCCATAACGTCGCGGACCATGATGCGCAGAATCTGGCGGCGTCGGAACATCGCTAGATCGACGGGTGTGGGCACTCCTGGAGGAAGCAACGTTTCGAGGCGTGTGCGCAGGTCTTCAGCGGTAGCCACTCGCTGCAGATCCACAGGATCCAGAAGCTGCTCGGCCCACTCGGGGTGCTCCAGAATCTCCTCGGACAGAAAGGCGCTGTACGTGAACACCGCGACAAGATGACGAAGGCCGAGGGCAGATCGAGTCAAACGATCGAACGCGGAGGGATGCTGTTCCCGCAGGCGCATGAAGTAGTGCAGGCCCTGCTCCGGCGCCGGCGAGCTTGCCAGCAGCAGATCGAAGCGGTTCTGGACGGCCGGGGGAAGGTGCGGCTCCAGCGCCGCCAGTTCGCGCACGGCACGCGTCCGATCCCGATAGGGCACGCTCGACAGGCGATGCATTGCAAGCTATGCGGATTCGTCCAGAAGCTGGATCGGGTCGCCGGGACGGATGGTCCCGGCCTGTAGGACGGACGCGTAGAATCCGCCCAAGCCCCACACTGGCGACGCGACGTTTCCGGCTTTCACTTCCTGATCGTACACGGCTTTCTTTATCGCAGGACCGTAGACGCTCAGCGTGTCGCAGGGCGTGCGGAGTTTTGTGATCTGAAGGAGAACGTCGCCGACGCGATATCGCTGGCCGACGCGGACGCTCCGGCGGTCGAGACCGCGCGTAGTGATATTTTCGCCGAGAGCGCCGTGGTAGAGCGGGAAACCTTGCTGCTTCAGCTCGTCGATACCTTCGGAAGTAATCAGCAAGATGGCTTTGCGTGGGCCGCCGTGAATTTGCGGATTATTGTGCCCGTCGCCTGCGATGCCGAGGGGAGTCACCACACCGTTGGGGATCGGCCGCTTGGGGACGCCGCCTGGGGAGATGCTGATCTGTAGGATGGAAGCAGGAGTCACGCTGTATATATCGTACAAGGGTCGGACATGTCCGACCCCTACATGTGGCCGAATGGCTCATTGTAGGGGCGACGCATGCGTCGCCCGTCGCGTTAGATGTCGTAATACAGGGCGAACTCGTAGGGATGCGGCCGGAGCCTGACTGCGTCGGCTTCGAACTTGCGCTTGTAGGAGACGTAATTTTCGAGTAGCTCTTCG
>Ga0207674_10008039_pt1 | contig 12228 bp, 29 predicted proteins | sample KBSCornC72_FD_184303 | JGI IMG/M metagenome (GOLD analysis project Ga0207674, IMG submission 184303) | Corn rhizosphere microbial communities from Kellogg Biological Station, Michigan, USA - KBS Corn C7-2 (SPAdes) (version 2) | ecosystem: Host-associated > Plants > Roots > Rhizosphere > Soil ... | reverse complement strand
TCTGCGGACGCCGCTTCCATTTCGGCGTACTCGCGTCCTTGCAGGTAGTCGGCGAGCACCTTCCGTTGCCGCTCGCGGGTTTCTTCGAGGTGCCGCAGCGCCTCACTCGGGTTCTTCCAGTTCATGTCCTCGTCTCCTGACTTTCCAGCCCGCGCCGGCTGTTCAACGCCTCAATCTCCCTCGCGCGGTCGCCGGGCTCGACGCGCTTCACGGGCGTCACCAGCTCGTTGAGACGAGCCGCTGCGATTTCCACGCGGCGCTCGTGGAGGAGCGCATACTCCGAAGCCGTCATGACGAAATCGGTCAGCGCGATGGATTCCATGCCGTGGTTTTCACGAATGGTTTCCAGCGCCTGAGCATGCTGCGCTTTTGCCTTACGCAGCGCCTCCACCGCCTCGCCGATTTCCTCGATGTTGTCGTAGCACACGGTCAGCCTCCTTTCATGCGTTCGAGTGCCCCGATCGCCGCCTCCGTGCGCGACGCGGGCGGCATCCGGCCGCTCATCGATCGGGCGTTGCGTATCCAGTTCTTGAACGTCGCATTCCAGTCGAGCTTGCGGCCATCCTTCCCCGGCTTGGCGCACCAGTAGTCGCGGAACGCATCGAGCTGCTGCTGGATCACGAGGTCCGGCCGTTCGTCCATCGCCCACCGCCACGTCAGGCTGCTCGGCGTCCAGTCCTGTCGCAGGCGCGATCCACGCGCGTTCGACAGGCTCGCGATGCCGTCGTCCACCGCCCGCGCCAGCTCGGCCGGTACGTGCTCCCTGCATTGTCGCAGCAGGTCCGCGATGTACTCGTCATGCAAGCTCACGGGTTACCTCCCGATGCATCCAAAGACCTATCCATTCCCTAGCTACTCCACATTCTTCCATGCCGATCAGTACGCGGTCGTCGCGCATGTAGGGAATATCCGACCAAGGAGGAGTCGTCGCCTCACGACTCGAACGCGGGGGCGTATCCATCTTCCTCTCCTCGCAATCCGAAGGTACTCGCCACCGCATTGCGGGCCGTCGGCGCCTGCGGATCGCCGCGCCAGCCGTCTGCGCGCATCGGGCGCAGGTCCGGGTCGACGCGCAGGAAATATTCCTTCCACCGCGTGTCCCGCGTCGCCTTCGCCGCCAGATGCGCCGCCGGGCCGAAGGTGGCGATCGCCTCGTCTCGCGTCATCGTGCCGTCCGGCTCGGGCGTGGAGTTCAGCACGCGCACCATCACCAGCGGCTCGTCGTCAAGCTGTTCCTTGCGGTAGAGGATGCCGTATTCGTCGTGGCTGACGACCTTCGCGCCACAGTCCACGAGATAGCGCCCCGCGCCGTACTTCTCCGTCAGCACACGCCGCACTTCGGCGTTACGTTCGCTCTCGATCATCGACACGGTGATCTTCTGCGGCTCCTCGACGACGAGCGCGGGCACGGCGACGCCGTGGATGTGGTAGCCGCGCCAGCCGTCGCGGAACACGTAGGACGGGCCGTCCTCGTTGTGCAGGCGGTTGCTGGCATCCATGCCGATGCGCTGCGCGGGGAAGTCCGACACCATGCAGAAGTCGTCCCCCATCCAGCGGAAGCCGCCCTCCTTGGCACATGCCTCCCACGCGGCGAACTTCTCCGCCTGCGGCAGGCGCAGCCCGAGCACGTCACGCAGGCCGCACAGGTACGAGGGCCACGCCGCCATCATGTTCCCGCCCTGGTAGTGCTGCTCCCACTCGCGCATGCGCTGGATCATCGCCTTGGCGAGCGCGCCCTTCCCGCCAATCGTCTCGGCCAGCGCTCGCGCCATCGCCGGGCGGCTTTCCGGGATCGGCGAATCCTTGCCAGGCGGCGCGTAGGGCAGCGTACTGCCCGTCAGCGCCGAGACGACCGCCTGCACGACCTGCCATTCCAGCGGCCCGAAGGGCTTCTTCTGGCTGGCGTCGCTGATGCGCTTCAAGCACGCGTCCTCGGCCTTCGCCTGCTTGATCGCGGACGCGAATCCGCCGGCCACCGCCATCACCAGCGGCGACGACACGACGATCACCTGCGGCGCGGACAGGCCCGAGGCGACATACAACGACTGGATCGCCGGGACGATCTTCGCTTCGTCGATCGGCGTGGAGCGGAAGGCGACCTCCGTCCAGTACGCCGCCACTTCCCGCAAGCGCGCCTTCTCGTCCTCGGACAAGGGTCCGGAGACGTAGTCGGGCGTGCGGATCACTTCCTGATTTTCTGCCATGTTGCTCCCCTTCTTCCTCGTGGTTGGGTGGGTGTCAATCGGCAACGTTTCTGATGGCGCCTGGGGAATAATCCACTTGCTGGATGACCTCGTAGATACCGGCCGGCAGGTTCACGGTGGCGTGTTCTTCGTGGCGCACCTGCGCACCGCCCGCGACGGACAGGAATCGCCGCACGACGTTCGCCGCGTCCTGCATCGTGTACTCGACCGCCTCCGCGTTCTCGGTGCGGTGATGGTGAAGTGTCTTTTCGCCGTACGCGAGCACGACCTTGCCGTTTTCCGACGGCTTGATGGTCGCGCCTTCCGGCAGCGCGTCGACACGACGCAGCATCACATCACCCTGTCTGTAGATCGTGTTCATTTTTCGTACTCCTTTCGTGGTTAGAGCCGGCGGCCCGTGGTCTTGCTGCGCTTGCGGTCCGCCGACTTGCTGCGGATCACTGCGATGCGTTCTTCCGTCGTCCCGTCGCGCATGAAGCGGCGGTACTTGTACGTTCCTTTCTTCTCGCTGATGCGAATGGTACTCATGCCCTACTCCTCGTCATGCGCCAACGCGGCGCGGTGGTCGTCCTCGTCGTCTCGCGCGTCCTGCGCCTCCTTGTCTGCCAACTCCTGCGCCCTGTGTTCGATCCGCTCTTTGGCGTGCACCAGCACGGCCGCGCGGAAGGCGGAGGACGTTTTCAACAGGTGGGCAGCATACCCCGCGATGGCCGGCGATTCCGCCAACACTTCACCGAGATAGTCCTCGTCCTCGAACACTTCCGTGATCGCGTCGTCGATGTTGGCCTGCGACGGCGGGTTGTCGTTCCAGTCGGGCGGATCGAGGTGGAAGCCGTTCAGAGTGCTCACAGCGCACCTCGCAGGAATAGGCCGAACACAAGTCCGATCGCGGCCGAGACGCAGGCGGCGAGTGCGGCGGTGGTTACGGCTTCGGCAAGCTTGTTCATGCGCAGCTTCACGGCATCCCCCTCTTGAAGTAGTTGGCGAGTTCGTCGATCTGTGCTTGTACGCCTACCGGCGTACCGATGTTCACCACCTTCTGACCGCGTTCCTGCACTTCCGGCGGCAGGGCGCCTCGGATCGTCGCTACGGCCGGCCAGCGCGTGGCCGTGCGCTCGACCGCATCGAACGCGGCGGACAGGCGCGCTTCGCTGTAGATGCCGAGGTGCTTCAACCACACCTCGGCCGTGCGTTCGATCACCGCCATCGACGGCGTTCCTTCCAGCCCGAGCGCCATCAACGCCTGCATGCGGGAGAGAATCAGGGCGCGTTGCGTCATGGTGAACGCTCCCACCCAGTTTTTCCAGTCTTGCAGTAGTTCAGGAAAACGCTGGCGGCTGCGTTGGCGGAAACACCCTTGCGAGAAGCAAAAATATCGTCCCTGAACGCTTCTTTGTGATCGAATCCGAAGTGATCGCACGCTGCCTTGTAGAGCATGAATTCACCATCGTTGCCCCACCAAACGCATGCCGCGCCAGCGAGACAGCAGACGGTCTTCCCGTCTCGCCGCTCGATGTACCACGCACTTTGGTCGTACGCATCGACGTGCCCTTGCGCGTCCTCCGGCTCCTCGCCTGTCCTTAGCCAATGTACGAGCGCATCCCGCTTGCGTTGGGATTCCTGCTTCACAGCTTCCCCTCCTTCTCGAACAGTTCCGGCCGACGCTCGCGCAGCTCGTCCATCCGGTTCTCTGGCACATACGTCCACTGCTGGACGGCTTGGACGGAAATGCGCAGGGTTTCGGCAATCGCCCGCTGCGTGCCGAACAGGCGCAGCAGGCGGGTCTTGTGTACGCGGAGGCGCTTGCGGGGCATGTCGTTTTCCTTGTCGTGCGAAACACTGTAGCACACAGGATAATCGCTTGACAAGGCCTTGTCAAGGGGATAGGATGCAAACATCACAACGACGGAGGAAGGCAGGCATGAACACGCGGGAGCGGGAAGTGATTCGTCGAGCCATTGCTATGGCTCTCCAGCATGTGCGCCTTTGTGCGCCTGACGTGAAACTGGATGCTGAGTTGGAGCAGGCATTGCTTATCCTCGCCGAAGGAAGCGCGAGCGGCGAAGGGGCGGAGGCGGTTGATTGGCAGGTGCGCCGGACGGGATACATGCCGGGCGAAGAACCGGAATGGGAGCGTGTTTCCAAGGAAAGCTTCGATAATCCACGACTGTATGACAGCAGTCACGGATGGGAACGTCGTGCGCTCTATACCGACCCGCAGCCCGCGCAGGGCGAACCGTTTCGCATGTCGCAAGCCGCAGCAGACGCCGTGCATGGCATCAAGGTCGGCGAAGTGCTCACGCAAGAGCAGTGGGACGGCGTGTGTGAGTTCGTGCGCGAACAGGATTCGATCATCCGTTCATTCCACGAGCAGAAGGATGAACACGAGCAGGCCAATCAGGAAGTCAGCGTGACAGACGCTGTGTTGCTTGCGCGCTGGACACTCCACGAGCAGCGTAGCTGCGAAGGATCGGAGCGGCGGCCGATTGCGGATGAGGTGACGGAGCGCGCTCTTGTGGCGTTTGGCGAAGCCATCGGCGAACCGTTTTTCGATCTCGACGCGCGCGACAGGGAACTAGGTCGCAAGGGCATGCGCGCCGCCCTCGAATCCGCCCTCCCGCGCGGCCTGCCTGCCGGGAGCGTAAAGCGAGAGGACGTGGAAGCGTTTCTTGTCAAGTATCACGCGCAGGTGTGGGAGGCCGCAGAGAACGGCGGCGAATACGACTGCGCCGGTCGGGAACTTGCGAAACAGTTCCTTGCTCGCTTTGACGCCACCGCAGAACAGCCGTCCTGCGGGCAGGATGCGCGGGATGCGGCGAGGTATCGGTGGTTGCGAATGGCGAATGACCGTGATGACGACGGCGCCCCGTGCATTCAGGTCGCAGAGAGCTACCCGGATTTCACCAACTACCCGGCCGGAGACAAGTTCGACGAAGCGGTAGACAGCTTCAGGCATATCGCCGCCCAACATCGGCAGGGAGGCGAGGAATGATCGCCGTGAAGATCGCAGCTTGCGTGCTCCTGCTGATCGCGCTGATCGCTTCTGGCGTCGCCATCTGCATCGGCATGAGCCTGATGTGTGTCGCGAGCGTGATTGACGACGACGAGGACTGAGCCATGACCAACAAACTCCGCACCAACGACAGACCGCAGCGCATCCTGTTGGAGGCGTCCGAGCGCATCCAAGCGTGCTATCCGCACGAGACGAGAGTAGAGGCGCTGATCGACGGAGAGCGGGTAACCGGCGGGGTCTTTTACATCGGCCTCATGACGCGCCGACCCCACCCCGAGCTGTTCGTGATTGTTTCGGACTTCGAGCAGCATCCATTCTCCCCCGCCGTCCATCCCCACCGGGTGCTGCCATGAACAACAAATCCCCCGCCGCGCTGTTGCCGTGTCCGTTTTGCGGCTCTCAGCCCGAGTGGCATAGCTTGCCGGGAGTACACCGCGCCCTTTGTCCGGCGCCGAATTGTCTCGTTGGTTCCACATTCCCTTATCGAACGAAGCGCGAAGTCGCAATGGAATGGAATCGCCGCGCCTCCACCGCTCCCGGCGCAAGCGAGAGCCGAGGGAGCGTGCCGGATGGGTGGGTGCTGGTGCCGCGCGTTGCAACTGAGGCAATGCGTATCGCTGCCACGAAGGACCACGAAGGCGATTTTTTCCTGCCATTCTCGCTGTGGAAATCGATGCTCGCCGCCGCCCCCACGCCGCCAGCCGTTTCCATCGGAGAGCCTACGGCGGAGCATTGGAAGACAGCCGTCTATCAATGGGCTTTGCGAGAGCAGCAAGGCTTCATGCTAGCTCCTGATTGGGTCGAACAGCGCGCCCGCGACCTCGCCCGCAGCGCAGCGGCGAAGGGGGAAGGATGAGCTGCGTCCTGAAATGCTGCACGTGCGGGCGCCTTGCACAGATCGATCAGGGGCCTCCGCGCCTCGCCTTTGAACTCGCCGGATGGGCTAACGATATCGGGTGGGTCGGCGTCATAGACGATCGATACCACCGAGCTTTGGTGTTCTGCTCGCCGTATTGCAAGCAAGCGCAGGTGACGAAAGGCGGCCGCTTTGCCAAACGTTTGCTGCAAGTAGACCTTAGCGAACAGGAGAAGCCGCGATGACCCAGCAGAATGCCCCCGAAAACGACCGCAGACATTACGAGGAATGGATGCGCAATCAGGAGAAGCCGCGATGAGCACGGTAGGGCTGACGAAGGCGATGCGGGATGGTTTGGAGCTTGCTTCGCGTGGATATATCGACCTCATCAAGCGCCCTACATGGGTTCGCCTTCGCGAAGCGGAACTAGTTGACCTCGACGGCAAGCTCACACCCCGCGGCCACGCCGCCTGGGTAGCGCCGAGGATGACGCAGGCGGAGTTGACGATGCTGGAGCGCGCCGAAGCGGACGGCGCAATGTACTACGACACTAGTCGACCGCTGACGGCGCAGTGCTTGGTCTTGAGGAATGCCCGAAAGAATGGATGGCTTGACTGCGGTCGTTCGCTAACCCCCGCCGGCCGCACCGCGCTCAACAACGTAAGGGCTGCGATGGGTAGCCCGGATTGGAAGGAGGGGTTGTGATCCGCTGGATTCGTCGAATGTTTTTCTGCCGCCGCGGCAAGCACCGCATTACTGTTGGCGTCGATCACGCTACGCTCACGGCGTACGGGTGCAAAGACTGCGGTCGGCGATTCAAACTGTCCGAACTCCCCAACGGTACGCGCGTGCCGACCACATGGAGCGGCCAATGACCACCCCAACCAACGACCGCCAGACGAGCGAGCGGGAGAGGCTTGCTGGCATCATAAATCGCATCGTATTTGCCGGTGCAATGCGAATGCGCGACGCTGACATGAATGAACTTGAAAAAATAGCCGCCCAACTCCGGGCCGACGAGGCCGAGCTTGCGCAAGCGCGAGCAGCATACGAACGCGCTGAAAACGACGTGCAGATTCTGACGCGCGAGATTGCCGCCCTCCGCGCCGAGAACGAGGCGTTGCGGACGGTGACGGATGAGGATGTGATCCGAACGTCGGCGCGCACCGGGGTAATGCCGGTGGATGTTCGTAAGGCCCTCCAATCATTCATCCGCAGCAAGGAGAGCCGCCGTGACTGACGATCTGGTGCAGAAGTTGCGCGGAGCTGGCGCCGTTGCGCTAGGGCGAGACGAGCAGGCGACATGTAAGGAAGCAGCCGACGAAATCGAACGCCTGCGCGCGGAGGTTGCGACACTGCGCGATCAGCTAGCTCCGTTCTTCCGATACGATGGTGTCGACGAATTGCGGCAGCGGGCAGAGCATTTTGAGCGCGAGCTGGCAGAGCTGCGGGAGAGGATCGAGAGCGGCAAGGTTGGCTACATCAGGGATGAGCATGACGGTTGTCTATTCGTGCTGGATACACACGGAACATGGGCACAGGTGGAGCAACAAGAAGAAAGTTTCAGTACGTGGCTCGGGAAAGGCAAGCGCGTGCGCCTGCTCGTCGAGGAGTGACCCATGTGGACGACGATTGCTGGAATGGCGGCCATCTACTACGTCGACGAGACGTATTTTCGGCGTCCAGCGGATGTTCCTGTCCCGCTGAATCCTGCGAGCACGGCCACGGGCTGGAAGTGCTCCGGTTGCCACGCCTCCAACGGGCCTCACGAGACGCAGTGCTCGTGGTGTCGCACCTACCGCACGGAGGACACATGAGCATCGACACCGGCCGCCTGCGCGTGCTGGCGGAGCTGCTGTGGGACCGCGAGGATGCGAAGCTGTTGAACGACGCGGCGGATGAGCTGGAAACCCTGTACGCGCGGCCCGTGGGGCTGCGCTTCACGCTACCGAAGGAGGAAGACCATGCGTAACCCGAAACGCCTTCCCGTCGCGCTCGCGGTCGCTGCGGCGATCGGAGGCGGCGCGCTGTTCCTGTCGCAGACCGAGCCTGGCACGATCTTCGCGAACGGCTTCGACCCGCCCGCTCCTGTCGGCTGTCCCGCCTCGGTGACGCTCGACGGCATCCCGCGCACGCGCCTGACGGTCAGCAACATCGCCTACGGTGCGTCGCTGACGACCCGCCCCGCGGTACGACTGGACGAGTACGGCGCGGTCTACAGCTACAACAGCGGCGCTCCTGGGCCCGTGCTGCCCTTCCCCGGCCTCGCCGGCTCCGCCCCGCGGTACATGGCGTTCCGGCCGTCGAGCTACATCGGCCTGCGCTTCACGGTACCCGCCGACATCGACCCGCGCAGTGCGGGCCGGTGGATGGCGCCGAGCGCGTGGCCGGGAAGCCTTCCGATTACCGTTGCCGTTTCCAGCGCCTGCGGAGACTTCTCCGCGCATCTCCCGTCGACCGGCTGTAGGGTACAGGGGGTACCCGCCGCCGACGCACAGCTCGTGTTCTGGACGCTTTCCGGGGCATCTCCGGCTACGTCCTGCGTCCTGCGTCCGGGTGGGGTGTACTACCTCAACATCGCGCAGACCGATCCGGGCAAGCAGCCGGCATGCTCGGGCAATGTCTGCCAAGCGCCAGCGGCGTGGATCAACTAGGGTCTTGTGTTTCGTTTCGGAGACGAGTAGAACGTTTTCCAGAAACAAACGCCCCGGCACGGAAGTGCTCGGGGCGTTACGTCGGCGAAGGGCGATTCCCGACGGATGGCTGCGGTGTGAACGGCACCGGGCGCAGCAAGCATACACGCTTCTGCCCCTCCTGCAAGTCTCCCACTCCTTCCATTCAGAATCGCTCCCAGCCGGCTCCCGGCGCAGGGTCGCTTAGCCTTGCCACTGGCTGCGTCGGGAACTCCGTTACCAGGGCCTCGGGAAACCGAGGGGTCGAGAAAGCGGCGCTGCCGGCGTGCGTGGCGGTAGCGAAAGAGTAGAAGCCACCGGGCTACGGTCTGTCCGAAAGGATCACCCGAAGCCGAGAACCCCGAAAGCCTGTCCGGCCGAGGGAAGGCTCGGCTTTGTCGAACCGAAGGATCAGTGGGTATAAGCCAAGTGACCAATACTCCTAGAAAACAGTTGAACAGGTTGAATAATCAGCTACGCAAGGGAGTGCGTAGAAAACTTGGCCTGCCCAACAAAGCGACGTGCGCTCAGGTCGCCGAAGCATTGGCAGCGCATGGTTTCAAAGGGTCGAAGTTGAAGACATACGCTGCATTTCTCGGGATGGACTACCACGCTGAACGATCGGCCATCAAGGACGCAGCACGAAAGACCTACCTGCCGCCTCGGAAGCCTTTGGTGGTTCGTCCTGCCTACTTACCGCCGATGCCCAAGCGTAGCCCGGATTACCGCAAGGACGAAGGATTCTACGAATCGAACGAGTGGCGGCAGGTGCGGTACTTCGCCCTTCGCAGGGCGGGCGGATGCTGCCAATGCTGCGGAGCGCGTGCAATGCCCGACAACCCGCTTCACGTCGACCACATCAAGCCACGCTACACGCATCCCGAGCTGTCGCTGGACCCGAACAACCTGCAAGTCCTGTGTGTCGATTGCAACATGGGGAAAGGCGCATGGGACGATACCGATTGGCGTTCCAAAACGAGAGGGGAAACCGTATGACCGATGTAGAACTCACCGCCGCCCGCGTCCGCCACCTCGCGCACCGCGGCCAGTTGCCGGAGACGGCGCGGATGTTGGCGGGGCAAGCCGAGCGCGATTGGCTGGATGCTTTCAGTAGCGGCCGTCGATGCATGGCGCGTGCCAAGTATCAACAGTACTGTTACTGGAGGCGTCGTACGGTGTGCCCCACGTACCGCGGTGTGGCGGTGTTTCCGCATGACGATTCGTGGCTATTCCCGTGGCGGAGGACCGCATGAGCCACCCGACCGAGTTGGACGGCATGGCCGTCCTGCGCGAAGTTGACATGAGTCGCGTCATTCGAGCGACTCTTTGGCTTGGCGGATGGATGCCTTTGCGGTTGCAGCAGCCAGAGGATGCAATCAGGGCGCGACTGGCGGGAGATACCGACAATGACTGACGACCTCGCCCCGATCTTCTCGGCGATCGAGCGTGCGCCGTGACGAACTTCTACAACGAAATCGACTCCTACTGCGCGCAGTGGCTGCGCAACCTGATCGATGCCGGCTACATTGCTCCTGGCATCGTCGACGAACGCTCGATCGAGGACATCACGCCCAATGAACTGCGCGGATTCACTCAGTGCCATTTCTTCGCCGGCATCGGCGTCTGGAGCTACGCCCTTCGTCTTGCCGGATGGCCGGACGATCGACCCGTGTGGACTGGCAGCTGCCCTTGCCAGCCTTTCTCACAGGCAGGTAAAGGCGCTGGGTTTGCAGACGAGCGGCATCTCTGGCCGGCATGGTTCCACCTCATCCGCGAGTGCCGCCCTGACGTCGTCTTTGGTGAGCAGGTTGCAAGCCGTGCTGGCCTCGGCTGGCTCGATCTTGTATGCGATGACATGGAAGGAGCGCAATACGCCATCGGGGCGAGCGATATCTGCTCTGCGAGCGCGACGGATACGGACATCCGCCAACGGCTGTATTGGATGGCCGACGCTGGCAGCGAGGGATTGGCGCAGCGAATCTGCTACGGACGCTTTCAACGAGAAGCGATTCAATCACGCGAGGGGAAAGCCGTTATCAGCAGTGGCTCTATTAGCAGGATGGGCTACCCCACGCGCGAACGATGCGCAGAAGCGCGGCATGTTGGCGCCGGACATTCGGAACGGTCTACCGATGCAGGCTCAGATGGCCGGGTGGGCGACGCCGAATTGCCCGCGCAGGAACGACAGCGAGAACACGGTTGGTCGGTGGTATCCGAGCAAGAAGCAACGCGGCTTGGACTACCAAGCAGTCTTGGCAGAGTCGCCAGACCTGTCGAATGGGTCGCTTGCGCTGACGGCTTCTATCGGCCAGTTGAACCCGGCGCATTCCCGCTGGCTCATGGGGCTCCCGCGCGCGTGGGACGCCTGCGCGCCTACGGCAACGCGATCAACGCGGAGGCAGCCGCCTCGTTCATCCGGAGTACCTTCGCATGAATGACCTATCCGACGTGTTTGCCGCCATCGAGCGCATCCAAGCCGATTGCCGCAGGCGGAACATCGACAAGGAGGCCGTCGCCGCCAACAACCGCGCCCGCCTCAAGCGGTGGAGTCCCGAATGTGCCCGGATGATCGAACAACTGCGCGAGCGCGGGATGTTCGGTCGCGTTGTCCTGCTGGAGGTGCCGGAATGAATGCGAAGGAGGCAAGAGAGTTTTTGAACCCCGAGCTGCGCTATCACCCCAATAGCGCAGCCTTCCTGTGTCGAGCGGAAGTACACCACACGATGCGGACCCAAGAGCCTCCTTTCTTGGGCAGGGAGATATGCGAGGACCTCAACCAAGGCGCCTTGGAGCTGTCGTGGCAGCCTCGTTCACCTTGACGGCCGCCACCCTGCGCGCTGGGCTGGTGGCACTGGAACGCGCTGTGCGGGCCGCAGTGGCCGACGCGGGATCGGTGCAGGTGCTCGTCGGCTCCGGCACGAACGCCCCGCGTAGGCGCAACGGTGCGCAGAACGACCGCCTGAATGCGATGTGCGGGGATGTGGCCAAGCAGGTGGTCTGGCACGGCCAACGCCTCTCCCGCGATGACTGGCGGCACATGTTCGTCGCGAGCTTCCGCAAGGGGCAGAAGGTCGTCCCCGGCATCGACGGCGGGTTCGTCGTGCTCGGCGCCAGCAGCCGGCAGTTGACGGAGGCGGAATGCTCGGAGGTGATCGAACTCCTGTTCGCCTTCGGGGCGGAACACAATGTGCAATGGAGGAACGAGAAGTGAGTGCAAGGGACGCTACGAGCTACAATCCGGAATGGGTCCATGGATGGCCGTGGAGCGCTGTGTATGTGCGTGCAGGCGGAACCCCCTCGTCGTTCATTGCTTACGGCGAAAAGTGGCACGCGTTCTACACGGAGCCGGTAGATGTATGCGCTGGCCTGCGGGAACTTGACAGCTGAACTGCAATCGGGTCCAATATGCGAGTGCTCGATGCTGTCTCCAGCTTTCGAGCCAGCCAAAGCGCCAAACGCTTTCCTCACTCCCGCCCGATCCGC
>Ga0207674_10008038_pt1 | contig 12229 bp, 9 predicted proteins | sample KBSCornC72_FD_184303 | JGI IMG/M metagenome (GOLD analysis project Ga0207674, IMG submission 184303) | Corn rhizosphere microbial communities from Kellogg Biological Station, Michigan, USA - KBS Corn C7-2 (SPAdes) (version 2) | ecosystem: Host-associated > Plants > Roots > Rhizosphere > Soil ... | reverse complement strand
CTGCAACGAGCCAAAGAATATGGCCTGCTCACATTCGGCTTTGCGCTCGAGGCGGAAGCCGCCGGTCGATTTGCAGATGTCGGCGCGGACGCTCTGATTCTTGACCTCGGGTTAACCCGTCGATTGGAAGATGTGCGCGAGCACTGCGATCAACTTCAGCAGGCGATCGTCCGCTTGCAGGCGTTGTTAAAAGCGGTGCGCGAGACGGGTCAGCGACCGATGCTGCTCGCCTTTGGCGGACCGGTTACAACCGCAGGCGATTTGGAGCAGGTCTTTCGGCAATGCGAAATCGCTGGCTTCGCTGGTGGCTCAGTATTTGAGCGTCTCCCGGTGCAGGACGCAGTGACTGAAACGGTGAGGCATTTCAAAAGCGTCGGTTTGCATTCCAATGGCGCCTCCTCAGACACTCATTTGGGGGAACTCATCGGCTCGACGCGTGAAATGCGGCAAGTCTTCGAACTGATTCAACGAGTCGCTCCATATGACGTGAACGTCTGCATCGAAGGTGAAACAGGGACCGGCAAAGAACTCGTTGCAACTTTGTTGCACCAACATAGTCAACGCAGCCATGGCCCCTTCATCACGCTAAACTGCGGCGCAATCCCAGAAACGCTTATTGAAAGCGAACTGTTCGGTCATGAGAAAGGCGCTTTTACTGGTGCGCATCGTCAGCGATTGGGCAAGTTTGAGTTGGCAAATCGTGGCACGCTTTTTCTGGATGAAATTGGCGATCTCAGCCAGCACGCCCAGGTTGCCTTGCTTCGAGCAATCCAACAACGTGAGATCACACGGGTCGGTGGTGAGCACACAATACCCGTGGATACTCGCATTATCACAGCCTCGCATCAGAGTCTTCCCCGCCTTGTAAGTGAGGGAAAGTTTCGCGCCGACCTTCTATTTCGATTAAATCATCTCACCATTCATTTGCCTCCATTGAAGGATCGAAAGGACGATTTGGAAGTTTTGAGTCAGGCGTTCCTGTCCCGGCTCAAGCTGCAATTGAATCGCAAGATTTCAGGTCTTAGCCAAAGTTTCGTCGACAAGCTCAAGCAACATTCCTGGCCCGGCAATGTCCGGGAACTTGAGCATGTGCTTAGGCAGGCAGCAATTCTGGAAGATGCTTCATTGCTGACCGGCAGATTCTTCCAACCTACTCCGCAGCCCTCCGAGTTCATACCCGTTCCACATCTCCCCGCCGCTTCCGCCCGGATACCAAAAGAATCCCGTCGTCGTGCGGCCAGGGAAGCCGTCGAAGCAGCTCAGGGAAACAAAAGTTATGCTGCCGCCAGCCTCGGCGTCAGCCGCAAGACCCTTTACTCTTGGCTAAGCTCGGCCGAATGACTGGGGGTCAGGCCTTTGTAACCTGCCCCGACTTCGTCTTAATTGTCGCCATGGCATTGCGCGTATCAACAATTCGTGGCGACCAATCGGCCAATTCCTGGTAATTCACAGAAGCATGGTTCGTCGCGATTAGCACGAGGTCGTATGAGGAGATAACATCTTTTTTCCACTCGACCGATTTGGTGCCGGTCCAATGCGCGTGCTCGCGAGTTGGACGAATCACCGGAACGTATGGGTCGTAATACGCAACTTTGGCTCCGCGTGCCTTTAGCATTTCCATCAGGAAATAGCTCGGCGATTCACGCTCGTCATCGACGTTCGGTTTGTATGCCAGGCCGAGAATCAAAATCGAGCTGCCTTTGACAGCTTTGCCGGCGTCATTCAACGCATCCGCGACGCGCCGAACGACATATTCCGGCATCGACGTATTGATCTCGCCAGCCAGTTCGATGAAGCGGGTGTTCTGTCCGTATTCGCGAGCCTTCCACGTCAAATAGAAGGGGTCGATCGGAATGCAATGTCCGCCAAGGCCCGGTCCCGGATAGAACGGCATGAAGCCAAACGGTTTCGTTTTAGCGGCGTTGATGACCTCCCAAACATCAATACCCATCGCATCATAGACAACTTTGAGTTCGTTCACCAAAGCGATGTTGACTCCGCGAAAAGTATTTTCGAGCAATTTTGCCGCCTCAGCGACCCTGCACGACGACACAGGCACCAGAGTCTTGATCGCTTGCGAATAAAGATGCTTCGCTTTTTCCAGACAAGCGGGGGTATAACCGCCAACGATTTTTGGAATGATCGCAACCTGGCTGTTGGGATTGCCTGGATCTTCGCGCTCAGGCGAAAACGCGAGGTGAAAATCTTTGCCCGCTTCAAGGCCCGAACCAATTTCGAGGACTCCGCGCAAATCTTCGTCGGTTGTCCCGGGATACGTCGTCGATTCGAGCACGACCAGCATCCCCTTTTGCAGGTGTCGCGCGATATTTTTGCCCGTTTCGAGGATGTAAGAAATATCCGGCTCCCGATTCTTGTTCAGCGGGGTCGGAACGCAAATGATGATGGAACTGACTTCCTTGATGCGGCTGAAATCAGAAGAAGCAGAAAATGCGCCCGATTTCGTTGCTTCCGTCACCGCTTCCGATGAAATGTGTTTGATGTAGCTTTTGCCCTGGTTCAGCGCGTCCACCTTATTCGTATCAATGTCGAGCCCCAGCACAGTGACGCCGCTGCGAGCGAATTGAAACGAGAGTGGAAGCCCAACGTATCCTAATCCAATGACTGCGATCTTCATTTTGTTGATTTCGAGATTAACTCAAGTGATTTCTGAAATGGTTTGTTTCGGAGCAAGACCCAGCACAGAAATGATTTTCCTCGCTGCTTTCGGCAACCGGTCGAGCGGGATGAGTCTGCAAAGCGTTTTCATCGAGAAATAGCCGGCAGGTATCGTCAGCACAGTCCCAAGGACCGCGACCCAAACCGTCGAAAGAAAATATGAACTGGCAAAGACGATTCCCACCAGCGGCATAAAAACAAAAGCGAGCTTTCGATTTTCCGACGACCACGCGAACCCAGTGAGGCGCGCGACGATGATATAAACGGCGACGCTATTAAATACATAGAGCGCAAAGAAGGCTATTCCCGTGCCCTTGAGGCCAAAAGTTTTAATCCCCGCCCAAACAAGCGCAACATATCCGATATTCGTAAGAATCTCGCTCCAAAAAAATATCTTCCGCTCGCCCTTGGCCATGATGATAAATCCCATTGGCCACGTAAGGACCCGCATAAACATTCCCAGGCAAAGCCATCGCAAGATTTCCACGCCGCCACCGAAACTCTGCGAGTAAAACAGCATGATCCCCAACGGTGCGAGGCTCAACGCGCCGAGGATTGCCGGCCCTGCCATTAAAAATCCGACTTCCACCTGTTCATTTACGAGCCGATTACATTCCTCCCGTTGATTCACGACTGCCGTCAAGCGGGGATAGAAATCCGCACCCATCGCCTGCAAAATAAAATTAATGCACATGCCGGCCAAACCCCACGCAGCCGTGTAAAGGCCGGCCTCATCCGATCCCAGATTGCGATACACCAGGGTCCGAACCAAATAAGCCGCGCCCACCGTCGCCAACCCGCTCGCCATGAAAACTACGCCCAGTTTTACTAATTCGGATGCTTCGGCATACACTTCGCGCCAGCTAATCCGCGCAGCCACGACCTTGATTTTTCGCGCATACCACCAGGACGTGACGATGCTCATCGCCGCCACACAAATCAACGACGGCACTAGTCCTTGTTCCTTCCAGAAATAGACGATGACGATGCCGAAGACAGTGCCGCTCAGCGCACCCAAAATATTCAGGCGGGCAAGGTCCGCGATCCGGCGCATCCCTTGTATCAGCGCTTTCTGCCCTTCGGAGACATCGAGGAAAAACGCAACCAAAGCGAGCAGCGCCACCGCGCCAATATGATTGTAGTCGCCAAATGTCCATTTCGAGACAGGACGGCAAAGGGCCACCAACAGCAGCGCACCCACCGCGCCGGAATAAAGCGCGACTCGTCGCAAAGTAGTTACGGTACGAGCAATTCGCTCCTTGTCGCCCGAGCCAACGGCCTCCGCAATTTGTCGCACGCCGCTCGTGTTAATTCCCAAACCAGCGATATTGCGAACCACATCCGAAATCGAAATATAGAGGCCAAGCACACCGAAACCGGAGGGGCCCAACAATAATGCCATCGCCTTGTTCCGGATGATGCTGAACAGCAGGCTAAACGCTGTCGAACCCCCGATGAGCGCCGAAGATTTCAGGATCGTTCCGTACGACTTCCGCGATTTCTCAGGTGCGGGAGGCGTGACGGCGGCTTGTGCGGCAGCTTGCATATCCTCGGATTCGCCCGTCATTCCTGCACCAGGCCCAAACCTCCCCGTCCTGGATTGCCAAACACCATCATGTTTTCGGGAATTGAACGCGTTACGACCGCGCCATTCGCGATGACCGTATTATTCCCAATTTTCACTCCTTTAAGAATCTTTACGTTCGAACCGATCAACACATTTTCGCCAATCTCAACTTTCGCGCTTTTGCCCACGCCATTTGCACGCCGGTCGGGATGCAGATCGTGAAAATCCGAATCAATGATCTCACAATGCGTGCCAAGCATCGATCGTTTGCCAATAAAAATGCCCGGCCCATCGCTGACGAGGACCACGTTATTATTCATCCAGACGCCATCTTCGATTTGGATAAGTGAATCGGGGCCGCGGGCTTCCATATAAATATACCCGTTCAAATAATACGGAGATGGATAGAAGCCGAGGTTGACTGTCCCGTTAAAACGAATCGTTCCCTTCCCGACGAATTGCGTTGGCTGCCGGATTTTCGGCTTGCCCTGTACATTCGCGCAGTCGGACAGGAAGCGAAACTTTGCCACCCGATACCGCTGATAAAGATGCAGAAACCGATGTCGCATGGCCGTCAAGCCGCGCCGGTTTTGCGACGGACGAACGCGGCCATTTTGGCGACCGAGTCGAAGTTATCCGGCCTGACTTCGTTTTGCTCAACCTTGACGTTGAATTTCGATTGAAGAAATTCGACCAGCTCGACGACGCCGAGCGAATCGATAATCCCTTCGTGCAGAAGCGATGCATCATCTGGATGGGTCAAACCCTCTTTGCTATAAAGCAGGTTGGTGGCGATAAAGTTGCGAATGGGCGCTTCAATTTCCTGGTTCATTGTAGTCGTCATTTGTCTAAATCAATTTCGGGTGTTTCCAATTTAACTTATTTAACGTTTTAACCTTTTTAACGTTTCTGGCTACTGGCCATTCCCTTCAGGCGCTCCCAGCATTGGCGGGAGCAGCCGCAAAAATTCAGTCGTACGAATCTTTCGGTCGATGTCGTCGAAGGCGTGGCTCACTTGCGCTTCGGTCAACCCCATGACTTTCGCCGCCTCCACCTTGGGCACATTGTGCTCTTTTGCATACCAGAGCAGGTCCAGCACATGGAAAGGCAGCCGATAGAAAAATTCCTGCTGATCCTGCGGCGCACTGTAAGTGTCCGTCGTTGGCGTTCGTTTTTGAATGCTTTCCGGAACGCCGAGATATTTCGCGAGTTGATAAACCTGGGTCTTGAAAAGATGCGCGATCACCTGCAGGTCAACGCCACCATCGCCATATTTAACAAAAAATCCTTCATCGTGTTCGTTTTTATTTGCGGATCCCATCACGGCGAACTGGCGCGCCTCGGCATGATAATAGAGCGTGCTCATCCGCGAGCGCTGTTTGAGATTGCTTGCCGCAATGATCTGAAGCATGTCGCGAGAAGGCAGCGGCTTGGTTTCCTGTTTGCCATCCGGCCGGACAATCGTCACGGAAAAGACGTTCAACGTATTGGATTCAAGCAAATCCGACGGCAATACGATCTTCGCTTTGTAACCCTTCGCGGCATCGAATTCCGGAAACACGCGGCGAATGGCATCGTCGCGCCGGTGATAACAATCAAATCCCTGCAGCGCGGCAGTGATGTCTTCGAGGATGGGGTCAACGCCAAATTTTGCCGCCAGTTCGCGCGCATAGGTTTCGCTGATGCGATCCGAATCTTTGTCTGGCATCATCACCGCGACAACTCGTTCCGGGCCAAAAGCCTTGACGGAAAGGGCTAGGACAACTGCGGAATCAATACCGCCGCTGATGCCGACGACCGCGCCGCGCCGCATGTTCTGGCGGACGGTTTTTTGAATGAATAGGGTGATCCGCTCGCTCTCACGAGCAGGATCGAGGTTCAGGGACTCTTTTGAGAAACGCATAGAGGGTTGCTTCGGACTGATTTGTTCAATCTGCATACTTTGATTCGATCTTTGGAAGACACCGGCTCACGCCGCCGGAAATCCTTAACAAATAGTTGATGTGTGAGTTGAGTCGAGAGAATGCCCGCCAACGCCATGTCGTCAGTTTCGCCAACACCAGCGCCGCTTTCGATCTTGCGCACGAGTTGCTCAATCGGGCCGTATTTAAACAGCCCAACTTCTTTGATGCTCTCCGGCGTCAACAATGCACGGACGTATTCGGGCGTATTCTCGTTGAAGAAACTGCGATGTACTGGTGCGCGGTAAGGCCGCTTTGGTCGTTGCCGGATAATGTCAGGCAACCACGGCTCGGCCGCAGCCTTGAGCAAATGCTTCTCACGCAGGCAGCGCAGCTTCATTCGCGAGTCGAGCGAATTACAAAACTCAACCAGGCGCACATCCAGGAACGGGAAACGGCCTTCAATCGAATGCGCCATTCCCATCCGATCACCTTGTGACGAAAGCAAATACTGCGACAGGAAAATGCTGATCTCAAGATACTGCGCGCGCGCAAGCGGGTCCCAATATTTGAACTCCGCCGGCAATTCGGACGCAAGCTTGCCCAGGCTCTCCTTCTCGTCAGTCGCTATCCCATCTGCGAGGAAACGTCGCGTCCGTCGATTATTCCGCCAGCGAATCGCGTGCGAATACCACGGCGACTCCACTTCGCTCAAACCTTCGCCGAAAAATGCTGCCAAAAATTCGGAGCCGCTTTGCGATAAGCCTTTGATATCCGGATACAGCTTTTTCAAGAGCAGCGGACGGAATTTCGAATCAGGTTGTTCTGCCCAGAACCGCCGCACTTTGGCTTCTTTGAAAATATCGTAACCGGCCAAAAATTCGTCAGCGCCTTCGCCAGTCAGAACAACTTTGAAATTCGTTTCGCGCACCAGCTTCGAAAGCAGGAACATCGGCGCTGGCGCGGTTCGCATGATTGGAATTTCACTGTGCCAAATCACATCCGGAAAAACCTGCCCGATGTCCGCGTGCGTCGCCCGTACAACGTGATGGTCGGTGCCGAGATGCGCCGCCATCTGCTTTTGAAATTCGCTCTCGTCGAATTTTTCGTCGCTGAAAGCGATTGAAAACGTAACCAGCCGATTCGAAGTATAGCGTCGTATGACCGCTGCAATGGTTGATGAATCTAGGCCGCCACTTAAATACGCCCCGACGGGAACATCCGCACGAAGTCGAATCCGGCATGCATCGATCAGGATTTCACGAAATTGTTCAACCACGTCGCCCATTGCTCGATGGCCATTAGCTGAACTGTGCATTCGCGGAAAATGATTTTCCCAGTATCGTTCGATTTGGATCGAATTCCGATCGGCAATTAGAAAATGACCGGGCGGAAGTTCGCATATGCCGCGAAAAACGGTGTTGGGAGAAAGTGGTGTCCAAAACCGGAAAATCTGATCCACAACGGCGGGATCGATTTCCGCCCTCACGCGGCTATCACTCAAAATCGCTTTAATTTCTGAGCCGAATAAGATCGTCGTGCCCACCTGCGTGTAGAAAAGCGGGCGCACTCCCAACCGATCTCGGGAAAGGAGAAGACGGCGCTTTTCGGTATCCCAAATAGCGATCCCCCATTGCCCATTCATCTTATCGAAGCACTGCGGGCCGTATTCCTCATAAAGATGAAGAATGACTTCCGTGTCGGATGAAGTGGCAAACCGATGGCCGCGCGTTTCCAGGTCCGCACGCAATTCGATGTAGTTGAAAATCTCCCCGTTGAAAACAATCCAAAGCGTTTCGTCCTCGTTGGAAATCGGCTGGCTGCCGCCGCTCAAATCAATAATGCTCAACCGCGCGTTGCCCAGCCCAACTTCTCCATCGAGCAAAATGCCAAATTCATCCGGGCCGCGATGGCGCAACATGCCCAGCATCTGGCGCATATCGCTTTCGGCGATTGCCTCCCGGCCGGACCGGTCAAACATGCCAGCAATCCCGCACATTATTGCAAATCAATCCTCCGAACTTTGCCGGAACCGGTTTTGGGTAACTCAGCGCGGAATTCCACCTTGCGTGGAACCATGAATTCTTCGAGGCGCGCTTTGCAATGCGAAATCACTTCGGCTTCAGTCAGCACAGCCCCTGGCGCGACGATGAATGCCTTGATCACCTGCCCAAAAATTGGATCGGGAATGCCAATCACAGCAGCGTCCTGAACGCCCGGGATCGTGTACAAAATGTTTTCCACTTCGCGTGGCGCGACTTTTTCCCCACGGCTCTTGATAATGTCATCTTTCCGGCTGACGAAATAAAAGTATCCTTCCTCGTCCGTTTTGAAGAGGTCGCCACTATAACAAATTCGTTCTCCAGGAATCGCACCCGGACGAAATCGCTTCACGCTCAACTCCGGCGCCATCCAATAACCGCGCATCACATTTCGACCGCGGACAACCAGTTCGCCAACTTCATCGGGACCAAGCCGCTTGCCGCTTTCATCCTCGATCCACAATTCAGTGCCAGGAATCGCGACGCCCGACGACGCGGGCCGAATCTTGGTCTGGTCTGGCGGCAAATACATCGTCCGCGCTACTTCCGTCAGGCCATGCATCAAATACAGTTCCACTTTCGGGAAAATTTGACGCAGCCGTTTGACGTGTTCCACGGGCAATCCCGCGGCAGCATTCGTGAAGTAGCGCAAGGACGATAAGTCCAATTTCGACAGATCCATTCCCAAAACCATCGAGTAAATCGTCGGCACGGCCGCAAATCCGGTCACTTTCTCCTGCGCCATTTTTTCCAGCACCATATCCGGGAACGCGAACGATTCCTCCAATACGAGCGTTCCGCTCACACAAAACGTCGCCATCAACTGGTAAAGACCATAACTGAACGCCATCGGCAAAACGTTCATGATGATGTCGTTCTCGTTGTTCTTGAGGTACTGAACGATCGACTGCGCAACGAAGGTGATATTGCTGTGGTCGCACATCACGCCTTTGGATTCGCCAGTCGTGCCGGACGTGTAAATGAGGCAGGCAAGATCCAAATCGATATTTTTGGTCTGCGGCCGGTCGGCCGAATTCGATGCTTGAATCGTAGCGAAATCGGTGTGCCGACCATGCCCATTCTTCAACGCCACGCCGGCATCACCACAAACAATCAATGCACCCAAAGATTTGACTTCTGCGAACAGCTTATCTCCCAATCCTTGCGCTATGGCGCGCTTATCCATCAGAATCGCTTTCGCCTCGCAATTGTTGAGGATTGATACCAGCTTTTCCCCCTTCGTTGTTCTGCCAAGCGAAACGAAAATCGCATCCGCCTTCAGAATTCCAAAAATGGCCACAATTGCCTCTACGCAATTGCTCAGATAAATAGCCACCCGGTCGCCGCGGTGAATGCCTTGTGTCCGCAGAGCGTTCGCCAATCGATTGGCCATCACGTCCAGTTCCGCATAGGTAAAACGGCGGCTCCCGCATACAAGGGCGGTCTTATCCGGACGCGCATTCGCGCTGTTCTGGAGGAAATCCTGAACTAACATCCTGAAATCAAGCTACTAAAACCTGACCTGAACATACTCACGCATTCGAAACACTGTCCAGCCGCATTTGCCCTGGAGAGGGTCAGTTTAACACGGAATTGGCTATCCGTGCAAACGCGGAAAGGCGTACAGGAGATTCACCGGGGGAAAGACCTACCCACGATTTGTCTGCAAGGATTGGTGGGGCGAGCGTCCCCGCGAGCCGCCGAAATAATGACAATTTACATCTCCATCGGCTCGCGGGACGTTCGCCCCACCTTTGGACGGCAAAATGGATAATTCATCCTAAGAGCGCACTGCTCAATTTCACCGCCAGGCGCGAAGTTTCATTCGGCGGCAATCGAACGCTATTGCTCGCGACATTCCCCGATTCCACACAAATCATCCGCTGAAATTCGTCATTTCCGAAATCAGGCATCTGTTGCGCTTTGGCAATCCACGGATTCCATACGACTGTGGAAACCGAGCCATGCTTTTCAACAATTATTTTGCGCCTGAGCTTTTCATCCCGAATTTCAACCTTCTCAGTCGTATTCTGGTAAATCCGATCGACTTCTGAAGAAACCTTTATTGCATCGCCGGCCTCTTTCTTCTCCGCAAAATTCGCCACTTTATCCAGATAATTGACACCTTTTAGCCCTGTGACGCAAACTGACGAAATATCGCCCACTTCAAAATAGGTATGCAGGCAATTTTCGAAAGTGAACGCTTCGTCCTTTGATCTATTCGTAACAATCAATTCCACGCCTAATGATTCATTTATAGTCACTACATAATCCACGCTAAATGGAGGGAAGGACGAAGCTTCTGGATATTCCGGCAAACAAAAACGCACACTCACGCTGCCGTCTGCCGCTGGAGCAACTTCTTTCAATTCCCACACTTTCAAACGAGCAAATCCGTGCTGGGGCATCCCTTCGCGCGGGCCAAACCACGGAAAGATTACGGGAATCCCGCCTCGGATCGGTTCATTTTGCGCGAAACGGCTGCATTGGCTCAAAAACAACAGAGGCGCGTCTCCTTTCTTCTGAAAATGAGTCACATGCGCGCCGTGCAGATAAATTTCCGCCGTGCTCCACGCCGTCGATACCTCGAGCATCGGCAACTCTCCGCGCCCATCAAAAAACACAACCCTGCCCGCCGGGCTATCTTTTGCTTTCTCCACAGGTTTTGCGTCAGCCATAATCGCCTCTTTCGCTCTTATATCATTTGCGAGGTGAAGTGAAACGTCAAATTTCGAAGATTATGAATTAAAATAGCACAACGATGGGCCTGGCGAACCGCTAATCTGCGCTGATAAACGCCATTTCACATTAATCAGCGTTTATTAGCGGTTTCTTTGTGTTCTTTGCGTTCCTTCGCGGCCAACAATCACTTTTCATTTCCAAAACCACCACTCGCTCGCTAACGTCCCGCGACGCTTATGCCAAAACGACACGATTATAAATTCTGCTTCGGCCCGTGGAATCTCAGCGAAGGCCAGGACCCTTACGGCCCCACGACTCGTCCACCCCAAACCTTCGACTGGAAACTCGCTCAACTCAAGAAACTCGGCTTCGACGCTATGATGTTTCATGACGACGATGCTATTCCCGATATCGACGGCAAATCCGATGCGCAAATTCGCAGAGAAGCGAAAGAACTCAAAAAACGTCTCGACGACTCTAGCATCGCCGCCGAAATGGTTGCTCCGCGTCTTTGGTTCAGTCCGATGACCATTGACGGCGCATATACCAGCAATGACCCGAAATGCCGGAAGTACGCCATTGAACGCTCCCTTCGCTCCATCGATATCGCAAATTATCTCGATACCGATATTCTCGTCCTCTGGCTTGCTCGCGAAGGCACGTACCTGCGCGAATCAAAGAACGGTCGCCGCAGCGTCGATCTCCTCGTTGAGGCGTTCGACAAAATGCTCGGACACGACAAAAAAATCCGCCTCGCCATCGAACCCAAGCCCAATGAACCGATGGATCATGCTTATTTGCCGACCATCGGCCATGCTTTGGCTATCGCCCAATTAACGCGCGCTCCCAAACGCATCGGCTGCCTCATTGAATCGGCGCATGCCATTCTCGCGGGATTGGACCCGGCTGATGAAATCGATTTCGCCATGGCCTTCAACAAGCTTTGGTCTCTGCACCTAAACGATCAAAATGGCCTAAAATTCGATCAGGACAAACCTTTCGGCAGTAGCAATCTCCGCGTTGCGTTCAATCAGGTGCGCGCTCTCGAACGCAATGGTTACGGCAAGCACGGCGAATATGTCTGCTTTGATGTACACCCATTCCGCACGACAAAGGTCGAACATTGGTTGGCGCACCTCGACAACAGTCGTCGCACCTTTCTGCGTCTGGTTGACAAAGTGCGCAGTTTCGACGAGAAGAAAGCTCAGCAATTGATCGCTGACCGAAATTATGCCGCGCTCGACCAGTTAGTTCTCGAACATCTAATGGGAAGCTGACAGGATTCGGACCGCGGTTGTGTCGAAGACCAGCCGCAGAAAGGTCCAAAAGGCGAGCATAAATCCGGCTGGCGTTTTCGTAAC
>Ga0207674_10008037_pt1 | contig 12229 bp, 13 predicted proteins | sample KBSCornC72_FD_184303 | JGI IMG/M metagenome (GOLD analysis project Ga0207674, IMG submission 184303) | Corn rhizosphere microbial communities from Kellogg Biological Station, Michigan, USA - KBS Corn C7-2 (SPAdes) (version 2) | ecosystem: Host-associated > Plants > Roots > Rhizosphere > Soil ... | reverse complement strand
ATCATCCTGTCGCCCCAGATGTAGGGCACGGTCTCGCCTTCGATCCGGACTGCGCCGTCGTCGGGATAATAGGCCATCATCGCGCCGATCCTGCGGCAGAAGCTGCAATTGCACCGGCCGAGCCACTCGGGCGCGCTCGGCACCTCGATCTTCACCGCCCCGCAATGGCATGAGCCCGTGACCGTCATGGGATCAGCTTAGCCGCAAAAACCGCTGTCCTACAGCACCCCAACCGCGGCAGTGGGCGATTCAGGGATGCGGCTGACTTGGTGCGGGAGCGGCCATGTTCACTCGGCTGAAATTGACGCCGCCATAATTGAGACGCTCCAGCGCGGGCTTCGCGGCTGCGCTCACCTCGGCATTGTTCGAGTTCGAAAGCTGCACGAGTTTCGCGGTCGCATCGAGATGAAACTGCGGCACGGTGCCGATCTGCTCGATGGCCTTCACATAGTCGGTTGGATTGCCCGATTGCTGGGCTTTTGTGGACAGACTGTTGATGGCCGTCTTCGACACCGTGTCATAGCTCAGCTTTACGTCCGCGCTGGCGGGGTTGGCGTTGAGCGTCGTGCCCGCTTGCTTGATGTCCTGCGCGACCTGCGCCGGATTGACGGTCGGCGAGGAGATTTGCTGCTGAACGGCTTCGACGCTTTGCTGCACCTGCTTGTTCGTTCCCTGAATTTGCGCGACGTCCTTCGCGTTGGCGATCGTGCTGATGACCGAGGGAAAAGACAGGCCCGCAACTGCGGATATCATGAAGATCTTCTCCAATTTGGTCTGGTCGAGGAAATCCGCCGACACATAGATTGCAATGCCCGCGGCGATAACGCCGCCGATGATCGCATAAGCGTAAACTACGGCCGAAACGGTCAGCGGGGTGCCTCCGACCATTTGGGTCAGAAGCCAGAACACGCCTCCAAGGGCGCCGCCACCCGTTACCGCAAATCGATTCTGCCACATGACACCCTCCTGATCGTCACGATGAACCTGGGCCGGGTCGCGCGAACCGCACTCCGGCTTTCTCCCGCTGCCGCGATCGCTCGGCTCCCGCGAGGAGCCTGCCGACCCTCTTCTGCATCTCTTCAAGCGTCAGCTCTCTCGACCGTGCACGGCGCGAGTGGCCAAGGCGCGTTGGAACGAAGCTGTGGGGCGGTCCGCAAAGCCAGACGGCTGTCACATAGAGCTCCGCCAGCGACAGCCAGCGAAGCTCGCGCTGCTCGGCGGCATCGGCTTCCGCGACGACCGTCAGTGCGCGCTCGAATGCCGCGGCGGCTTCACGCCCTCGGGTGGCGTAGCGCGGCTCTCCGCCGGGCGTCAGAGTGATCTCGACGAGTGCGACCGGCACTTTCGCGGTCCGCGCCAGGGCTCGCCATCCGGTCCTTCGTGCGCCCTCGGGGCCGGCGGCCGTGAACGCTCGCGCGTCCAGATAATAAGCCGGAAACGGGCCGATCAGCTCAAGTTTCCTCGGTTCAAGCGAAGCCCTGCGCTTGCGTTCCACCATCGGCAAGCTCGCCGCGAGCCAGTCGCCGAGACCGTCCAGCTCGAACGGAAAGGGTTGGACCACGGGCGGCATCAGCGCTGCAGCACGTAGGTGTCGGTCCAGCCGCCGCCGGCGCCCTGATAGCCACCTCCGATCAGCGCGCTCCAGAGCATGGCCCCGTCGCCGAAAATCGGATCGCTTAGCGCCAGCTTGACGCCTTCAAAGGTCTTCTGGAGGCCGTAGATGCACAGATAATGGCCCTCGCCATTGTCCCACCCGACGCGAATGGCGATCGGCAGACCCGCCCGAAGCTCCCCGGCGATGTCCTCGACGTTCAGATATTCGCTGGTCAGCATCTGCCTGAGGCAGCCGACATAATCCAACGCCAGATGCAGTTCGTTCGTCGCGTTGCACGCTTCGGGACGAGGCGTAGTGCAGCAGGATTTGTGAAGCAGTCCGCCCGCGATCCGGCACTGGTCCGGACCGCTTCCGTCCGGCGACAGATATTGCGCCACGCTGGAAGCGACCGCGGCCCAGCACCATTCGGTCATTTCCTGCGGCTGGACGCTGAAATCGAGAACGATCTCGTCCCCGCCGGCCGCGCCGCCCACCGAGAGCATTTGGGATGGAAAGGATGCAGCGAGGTTCATGGCCGTCTAACGGCGGTGCTCATTTTCCGCCGGTTCCCGGCGCGGCGGCCGGCTGTGTCGGAATGCAAAGCCCCTCGAGCGTCGGCGCTTTCGTCCCGGTCGAGTCAAAATAAGTCAGCGGGCAAAGCGCGACCAACGCCCCCGAATCATTGTAGCGGAAGTCGTAAAGGCCGGGCCTCAGGATTTGGCTTTCTGCGCCGCCGCCGCTGGTCTTCGCATCACCGCCCCCGGCCGATTTGCCGGGCGTCTTGAAGGCCGTGATCACGCTGGCGACGGAGCTCAATATCTCGGAAGTCTTGCTGTCGGCGTTGGCTTCGAAGCCGGTGAGCATCCACCCGTTCTGCAAGGTCGGCTTCAGGCTTGCCGTGCCGAGCCCCGCGCGAACCGACATCGCCATCGGGCGACTGAGATCGGGCAGATAGACGATCTTGATCATATATCCGCCGCTCAGTCCGCCGAAGCTTTGGTCGGATGATCCAGCGACCGCCGGTTGCGCTGGCGCGTTGTCGTCCGATTTCTGATCGTCGCCCTTCTTGTCGGCCGGCGCCGCGCCCCCGGCCGTCCTGCTCGGGAAATCGGGTGGGAACGACCTTGCGCGCCCGCCTCGTCGGCCCGTTTGCCGCCTTGTGGATGCGCGCGAAGGGGCCGGAGGAGGCGGCGTTGCGACGTGCCCTTCACTGACATCTCGATTTGCGGCGGGTGCAGGCAATTGCGCCACCACGAGATAGGGCTTGGGAAGATAATAGACGGCGCCGTTCGGCGACCTGGGCTTTGCTGCCAGATCCTCGGCTCTAAGTTGCTGGAATGAAACTGTAGTGCACGCCGAAAGTGCAAGCACGCACGTGGCAAGCAAGACTGGCCGCATCGCTCCGTCCCCTCCTGGAGAGCGCTCGATTCGGCAGCTCGGGTATACGCAAATTTAACAGACAATCCAGCGACTTTGGCGGGCGTCTGAGCGCAACCCGAGCCCCCCGGCACTCCGCCAGGCAGGAAAGTCCTATCCTGCAGCGCCCCTTTGTGGCTTACCCTCGGATTAGCCCATGCCCCGCCGTCGCGATCCGAACTTCAAGACCGGCCATCTCTGCCGCTTCTGCGGGGAGCTCGTCCCCTGGGGCGCGATCCTGCGCCTGATCCGCGTCGATCCCGACACCCCTGGCTTCATGCTCAGCGAGAGCGCCTGCCACACCGATTGCCTCCGGCGGCACTTGCGCCCCTACGTCCCGCTCACCTTCCATCGCCATTGGAACGGCAAGGCGCCCCTTCTCGATGACAGTGGCGACATCGACGGCAAGCCCTGCGCGATGTGCGGCCGCGCGATCGCGCCCTCGAACCTCGTTCGACTGCGGGTCCAGCGGCCGGCCGCAACCGTCAAAGCGCCCGAATTCGACGAGCAGACCCTGCCGCTCCACGCCGCTTGCCTCGCCAGCGCGACACGGCTCGGGTGAATCTGCGTCGCCCCACACTTCAACAGTCGCGCCATCGCGTCAATGCCGCGCAAGAACGAGGACGTCAGCGCAGCGCGCGCCTAACGAACTGACAATATTGTGAATTGACGGAACGTTCCGCTTGCGAAAATATCCCACTTGCCGACTCATCGTAACTTGGGGGGCGTGTGGCGAAGTACATCGTCTATTGCCTCAATGAAGAAGGCGGCTTCGTTCGCTCGCTATGGATCGAAGCGGACACCGACGAGCATGCGCTGGAAGATGCGCGCGCGATGCACTTGCCCCATGGCTGCGAGGTGTGGGAGCGCAACCGCTTCGTCGGCAGCGTTGATGGGTTGCACGAATGACCCACTAGTCAAAAGAAATCAGTTGCGGAGGCAGAACGGCGGCAACCGAATTAACTCGTGTGAATTATCCCTGTTGTGAATGATGCTGCGATCACGCGCATGCGCGAGCGGGCAGCTCAACTTCGCCGAATTGCCGACATGGCGCACGACCCGTCGATGGTCGCGATGTTGCGGAAAATGGCTGACGAGGTGGAGGATGACGCCGACCGGTTGGACGCACGGTTAAAACCGGAGCCCAATGACGGCCCGAAGCTTGCTCAGTGAGACAGGCGCTCGATGAGCAACTCGAATACGGCCGGGTGCATGGGCCTTTCGAATTTCACGCCGGCGGTGAAACCCTCGACCCAGCAGACTTCGGCCTCAAGCGCTTCCAGGCCTTCGAACCTGATCAGGACTCGCTCGCCCTCGCTTGGCCGCTCGACCAATTGGATCCTGCAGCCCTCCGGCGAGGCGTTGGCGACGTTCACGGCGAAGCTCGACCGGCCGACGCGCCGCAACGTCACGTCGGCGGTAAGATCGACGCGCTCACTCCTTCGCGGCGAATAATGCTTCTCCACGACGGGCGCGAAGGCGAGGCCCGCCTTGCCGTCGCGACACCAGCGCACGACGGCGTCGATTGCGCCGCGCTGAAGCACCGATAGCTTGATCTCTTCGGCAGCCTCGAGCGGGACCGAAGTTTCGATCCCGCAGCCTTCGTAAGAGAGGTCGAGCACGTAGATCTGATGGGTCGTCCCGTCGCCGCGAAGAGCATAGCCGGGCATGCGCACAGGACGACGCTCGCACCGATCGACCGGCACGCCGTTGGACCCTGAGAAAGCTGGATCGCCGAGGGCGTCCATCGCAATTCTCCCAAACTCTAGGAAACCAGCCTAACTCAAAGGGGTAAAAGGCTGTTTAACGAGAAGCGGTCGCAGGCCTAATCCGACAGTGCGCAGGTTGCTGATTTAGGTTATGCTTCATCCGGGGCGGGAATGAAGGGGATCTCGTGATGACAGGTTTCGCGAAACTTCTGACGGCCACGGTGTTCGCGGCGTGCCTCGGCGCTCCCGCTACGGCGCAATATCCCTATCCGTATCCGGGCCAGCCGTACCCGGGACAGCAATATCCCGGCCAACCCTATCCCGGGCAGCCTTATCCCGGACAGCCATATCCGGGTCAGGCTTATCCAACCTACCCCTATTCAGGTCAGGGCTACGGGTACGGCAACCAGGGCGTCCTTGGGAACATCATCGACGGGCTGATCGGCAACCGATATGGCGTCAACGATCGTCAGGCGATCCGCCAATGCGCTTCCGCCGCCGTGCAGCGCGCCGAAAACCAGTATCGGCCCTATTTCAACCGAAACATGCCCTATGCCTATCAGGGCTATAGCGGTTATGTCCGGGTAACGGCGATCACCGATGTGCAGCGCCGCTCGAACGGACGCGTTCGCGTTCGCGGGCTGCTCGACACGGCACGCGGCGGGTATGGCCGCTACGGCTCCGACCTCAAGTTCCGCTGCGATGTCGATTACCGCGGGTACATCGTCGATGTGAGCCTGGATCGTAACGACAGTTATCGCCGCTACTGACGAGCGGGTGCCTTCGCTGCGTTGCCGGCGTGGCGAAGATGCTCATCGGCCTCGTCGATCGCTCGGATAAGCTCGTCGAATTCAGGGACTTCCTCGACGGGCCAGGCCCATTTGAACGCTGGTCCGAGCACAGTGAGATCATGCTCGGTCAGGAGGCCGATTGCGACAATGCGCTCCTGATCCATGTTATTTCAACGCTTGTCGCGCCTTGGAGTGCCTAAAATTCTGGTGCCGTAACGCCGCCGCTGCCGGCATGCTATAAGCTCGGCCATGGGCTATCTCATCCTGAAGGCGTTGATCTCGGGCTTCCTCGTCGCCATCGCATCGGAGGTGGCGCGGCGCTGGCCCGGCTGGGGCGCGCTGATCGTTTCGCTGCCGCTCGTTTCGTTGCTCACCTTCATCTGGCTGTGGATCGACACCCGCGAACCGACCCGCATCGCGGAGCTCTCGCAGAGCACCTTCTGGTTCTTCCTTCCGTCGATGCCTTTGTTCCTGGTGCTTCCCGCGATGCTTCGTTCGGGGATCAGCTTCTGGATCGCGCTGCTCGTCTCATGCGCGCTGACGATCGCTCTTTACTGGGGGATGACGTTGATCGGGCCGAGGCTCGGCCTTCGGCTCTAGCGGAGCTCCGGGGTCGGCGTGATCACCGCGCAGGCGATGCGCGCGCCGCTGTTTCCGCTCGGGTCTGTCAGATAATCGTCAGCGTTCGCGTGAATCACGAGCGAGGCCCCGTCGCCGTCGATTAGCACCCCGGCTGGACCAGGCCCCGTCAGGCTCGCGCCCGTCAACGTGACCGTTTCGCCAAGCACGCCATTTGCCGCGACTGTGACATTGGGAAGGTCGCCGGCGTGCGGTCCGGCCGGATTGTTCATCCCATGCTTGCGCGCAGCCGGGTTCCAGTGCGGCCCCGCGCTCGCGAAGTCGGGTCCGTCGCAGCGGCCGACCGAGTGGACGTGGATACCATGCACGCCATGTTGCAGTCCGGTTGCATAGATACGGAACGTCACTCCGCCCGTTGTCTGCCAAGCGCGAACGCTTCCGATCGTCTGGCCGCTTCCATTCACGAGCGGCATTGGCGGGCCGCCTTGCAGCTCGACTGCAGCGCAGCCGGGCAGAATCAGCGTCGCCGCGAGCATTGCGGCGAAAGCGACGGTCAGCGGCAATGTGCCCCGCATGCGGGCATAACCCATCACTGCGCGGATGGTTCAGGCTCGACTTTGATCAGCACCAGACCTTCGCTGACCTGTTGGCCGGCCGAGGCGTTGAGCTCGACGACCGTCCCGTCGAACGGGGCGGTCAGAGCATGCTCCATCTTCATCGCTTCCAGGGTGAGCAAGCGTTGTCCCTTGGCAATTTTTTGACCAGCCGAAACATCGATCGCGGTCACCTTCCCGGGCATCGGAGCTTCGATTTCGCCGTCGTGCGCGCCATGCCCCGCGACCGTGCCGCGCGCCGCCAGCTCGAACTCGTAGGTTGTGCCTTCATAGAAGACGACCAGCCGATCCCCATCGCGAAATCCGGAAACCACGGCCATCGGATATTCAAAGAGCCCGACCGTTCGGAATTTGCCCCCGCGGCCGAGGCTAACGTTCAGCCGTAATCTCGCGTTGAGCCGGAAGCCATTGAGATCAGCAAGAAACGGAGCGCGCTCATCTTTTTCCGCCATGGCCACCGACGCCGCGCCGCGCCAAATCTCCTCACTGGGTTCCGCATCCGGGACAAGCCGATCGAGGTTGCGCTCGATAAAGCCGGTGTCGATCTCACCGGACGCAAAATCCTTGTGGCTCAATGCGTTGAGCAAGAAACCGGCGTTGGTCTTCACCGGCCAGACCTCAATATCCCTCAACACTGACGCAAGCTTGGCCACGGCGACCGCTCGATCCATCTCCGCAGCGTGAGCGGAAGAGTCGTCCGTGCCGCCGTTGTAGCCGCAGATGATCTTGGCGATCATCGGGTCGTAATAAGGGGAGATACCATCGCCTTCGGTGACACCGGTGTCGAGACGCACGCCGACGTCATCTTCAACTTCAAATCGCTCGAGCTTGCCGACGCTTGGCAGAAAGCTCTTGGCAGGGTCCTCGGCGTAAAGGCGCGCCTCGATCGCGTGGCCGGTGATGCTCAGCTCTGACTGTTTTTTGGGCAGCTTCTCGCCTGACGCGACGCGGAGCTGCCATTCGACCAAATCCTGCCCCGTGATCTTCTCCGTCACCGGATGCTCGACCTGCAGCCGCGTGTTCATCTCCATGAACCAGATACGGTCGGAGCGGAGACCCTCGGACGCGTCGGCAATGAACTCGACCGTCCCCGCGCCTTCGTAATTGACCGCCTTCGCGGCAAGTACTGCAGCGTGGCAGACAGCCTCGCGCGTCGCCTCGTCCATGCCCGGCGCAGGCGCCTCCTCGATAACCTTCTGATGGCGGCGCTGGAGCGAGCAGTCGCGCTCGAACAAATGAACGACGTTGCCGTGGCTGTCGCCAAACACCTGCACTTCGATATGGCGCGGCGAGAGGATATATTTCTCGATCAGCACGCGATCGTCGCCGAACGCGCTCGCGGCCTCGCGCTTGGCGCTTTCGAGCGCATCGTCGAAGTCCTTGGCGGCATCGACGCGGCGCATGCCCTTGCCGCCGCCGCCCGCAACGGCCTTGATCAGCACCGGATAGCCGATCGCGTCAGCTTCCTTCTTCAGTTGCTTCGGCTGCTGGTCCTCGCCCAGATAGCCGGGAGTCACCGGCACGCCCGCTTCGGCCATCAATTTCTTCGCGGCGTCCTTGAGACCCATGGCGCGGATGCTGGCGGGCTTCGGCCCGACCCAGATCAGCCCGGCCTTAATCACGGCTTCGGCGAAGTCGGCATTCTCGCTGAGGAAGCCGTAGCCGGGGTGGATCGCCTCGGCCTTGGTGGCCTTGGCTGCCTCGATGATCTTCTCACCGACAAGATAGCTTTCGCGCGCCGGGCTTGGCCCGATGTGCACGGCCTCGTCCGCCATGCGCACGTGCAACGCCTTGGCGTCCGCGTCCGAATAGACCGCGACGGTGCGGACGCCGAGACGCCGCGCGGTGCGGATGACCCGGCACGCAATCTCCCCGCGATTGGCGATGAGTAGGGAGGCGATCATGAATCTTTCCCCACCCGTCCGTCAGCCCTGCGGGCTGCCACCTCCCCGTTCCGGGAAGGATTTGATGCGGCCACACTCTCCATAGTCACATCCGGAACACGCCGAACTGCGGCCGATCGGGGATCGGCGCGTTCAGCGTCGCGGCAAAAGCCAGCCCAAGCACGTCGCGGGTCTGCGCCGGATCGATGATCCCGTCATCCCACAGCCGCGCCGTTGCGTGCCAGGGATTGCCCTGCGCCTCATAATCCTCGCGGATCGGCTGCTTGAACTTCTCCGCCTGCGCCGGAGTCCATTTGTCGGCGTCGCGGTGGACGGTGGCCAACACCGAAGCCGCCTGCTCGCCGCCCATCACGCTGATGCGCGAGTTGGGCCAGGTGAACAGGAAGCGCGGCGAATAAGCGCGGCCGGACATGCCGTAATTCCCGGCGCCGAAGCTGCCGCCAATCAGCACTGTAACCTTGGGCACGCTCGCGGTAGCGACCGCGGTCACCAGTTTCGCGCCATGCTTGGCGATGCCCTCGGCCTCATATTTCCCGCCGACCATGAAGCCGGAGATGTTCTGCAGGAAGAGCAATGGAATCCGCCTCTGGCAGGCGAGTTCGATGAAGTGCGCGCCTTTGACCGCGCTCTCGCTGAACAGGATTCCGTTGTTCGCGAGGATCGCGACCGGGATTCCCCAGATGTGCGCGAAGCCGCAGACGAGCGTCGAGCCGTAAAGCGCCTTGAATTCGTGCAGCTCGGAGCCGTCGACGATGCGTGCGATCACTTCGTGCACGTCATATGGAGCGCGCACATCCTCGGGGATGATGCCGTACAGCTCCTCCGTGTCGAACGCGGGCGGACGCGGCTCGCGCAGCTCGAGCGATGAGGATTGCGGCTCCAGCGTCGAGACGATGTCGCGAACGATCGTCAGCGCGTGCTCGTCATTCTCGGCGAGATGATCGACAACGCCGGACTTGCGGGCGTGCAGGTCGCCGCCGCCCAGATCCTCGGCGCTGATCTCCTCGCCGGTCGCCGCCTTCACCAGCGGCGGGCCGCCCAGGAAGATCGTGCCCTGGTTGCGAACGATCACGCTCTCGTCGCTCATCGCCGGGACGTAGGCGCCGCCGGCGGTGCAGCTGCCCATGACGCAGGCGATTTGCGGGATGCCCTTCGATGACATCTGCGCCTGGTTGAAGAAGATTCGGCCGAAATGATCTCGGTCGGGGAAGACCTCGGCCTGGTGCGGCAGATTCGCGCCGCCGCTGTCGACCAGATAGATGCACGGCAAGCGGTTCTGCTCGGCGATCTCCTGTGCGCGGAGATGCTTCTTCACCGTCATCGGATAGTAGGTTCCGCCTTTGACGGTAGCGTCGTTGCAAACGATCATCACCTGGCGACCCGAAACGCGTCCGATGCCGGCGATTATTCCTGCTCCGGGCACCTCGCCCTCATACATGTCGCAGGCCGCTAGCTGGCCGACCTCGAGGAACGGCGAACCGGGATCCAGCAGCCGCTCGACGCGGTCGCGCGGAAGCAGCTTGCCGCGTTCGACATGGCGCTGGCGGTGCTTTTCCGGCCCGCCCTTCGCGGCTTCGGCGACGTCGGCGCGCAATTTCTCCGCAAGCGCGCGGTTATGATCCTTGCGCGAGCGGAACTCTTCACCGTCTGTCGCGATTTTGCTCTCGATCCGCGGCGCGCTCATGACCCTCCGGCAATCCGTTCGTCGAATGGACGTGCCGCTCGCCTAGCCGGTGCTTGCAGCCATTGCAAAGAGGGGGCTTGAGCGGTCGCGATAAGGTCCACGGGAGAGAGATCCGTCATGAAACAGCCCATTCTTCTGCTTTTCGCGTCTGCGCTCGCGCTCAGCGCCTGCAATGCGCAAAAGGGCAACAATGCCGGAAAGCCCGGAACCGAGCTGGGCATCATCCCCGAATGGATGGACAAGACAGCGGTCCCCGGTGACGATTTCTACGCTTACGCTGACGGCAGCTGGCAGAAGAACACGCCCATTCCGGCGGACCGATCGAACATCGGTGGCTTCTACATCGCCGACCAGGAGCGCGAGAAGAATACGGTCGATCTCTTCAACTCGATCGTCAATTCAAACCCGGGCAGCGGCACCGACGCGCTCATCGCCAATTATTACAAGGCCTATCTCAACACCGACGCGATCGACCGCGCCGGCCTTGCGCCAGCCAAGGCAGACCTCGATGCGATCGCCGGGATCACCAACAAGCAGCAGCTGAGCGCTGCGATCGGAAGCACGCTCCGCGCCGATACCGATCCGCTCAACGCGACCAATTTCCACACTGAAAATCTCTTTGGCGTCTTCGTGACGCAGGGCCTTGCCACGCCCGGCGAGCAGCTGCCCTATCTGATGCAGGGCGGCCTCGGCCTTCCGGAGCGCGAATATTATCTCTCCGCCGATCCGAAGATGGCGGAGCTGAGGAACAAATATCACTCCTATGTCGCGCAAATCCTGCAGCTTGCCGGTCACCCCGACCCGCAGGGCGCCGCGAGCCGCATCACGGCCTTGGAGACAAAGATCGCACAGGCGCATGAAACACGCGAGGAGAGCGATGACCTTCCCAAGGCCTCGCAAGTCTGGACCCGCGCCGACCTCGAAAAGAATGCGCCCGGGATCGACTGGGGCGCGCTTCTGAACGCAGCGCAGCTCGGTTCGGTGCAGAAGTTCGAGCCCTATCACGCTGCGTCGATTCCGAAGCTGGCGGCGCTGGTCGGTTCGGAGCCGCTCGATGCGTGGAAGGATTGGCTCGAGTTCCACTTGCTCAACCAGCAAGCCAATGTCCTTCCGAAAGCGTTCCGTGACGCGAGCTTCGCTTTCAATGGAACTGCGCTGGCGGGCACTCCGCAACAGCGGCCGCGCGACAAGCAGGCGCTGAACGCGACCAGCAACTCGCTTCAGGATGCTGTCGGCAAGGCCTATGTCGACAAATATTTCCCGGCGTCGGCCAAGGCGCAGATCCAGCAGATGGTCGACGGCATCAAGGCGGCCTTCGCCAAGCGCGTGCAGGCGATCGGCTGGATGGCGCCATCGACCAAGGAAGAAGCGCTGAAGAAGGTCCGTGGGATCGTCGTCGGCGTCGGTTATCCCGACACGTGGCGCGATTATTCCGGCCTGCAGATCAGCGCCGATAACGCCTACGCGAACCAGCGCGCTGTCGGCGTCTGGGAATATCATCACCAGATTTCGAAAATCGGCCAGGCGATGGACCGCAACGAATGGTGGATGCCGCCGCAACTCGTGAACGCGGTGAACCTGCCGGTGCAGAATGCGCTGAACTTCCCGGCCGCGATCCTCGTTCGGCCGTTTTTCGACCCGAACGCCGACCCTGCCGCCAATTATGGAGGAATTGGAGCGACGATCGGGCACGAGATCAGCCACAGCTTCGACAACAGCGGCGCCTTGTTCGATGCGACCGGCAAGCTCCGCAACTGGTGGACTCCGGCGGACTTCAAGCGCTTCCAGGCCGCTGGGGACGCGCTCGCCAAGCAATATGACGCCTATGAGGCGCTGCCTGGCTTGCACGTCAACGGCAAGCTGACGCTGGGCGAGAATATCGCGGACGTCGCCGGTCTCGCGGCTTCTTACGATGCGTACAAGGCTTCGCTGAACGGC
>Ga0207674_10008034_pt1 | contig 12230 bp, 10 predicted proteins | sample KBSCornC72_FD_184303 | JGI IMG/M metagenome (GOLD analysis project Ga0207674, IMG submission 184303) | Corn rhizosphere microbial communities from Kellogg Biological Station, Michigan, USA - KBS Corn C7-2 (SPAdes) (version 2) | ecosystem: Host-associated > Plants > Roots > Rhizosphere > Soil ... | reverse complement strand
CTGCACATGCTGCTCGCCGCGTATGCCGCGACCGGGATGGCCGTGGCGGGCGTGCACGCGTTCATGCTGCTTCGCGGTGCCGCGCCCGACTTCCACCTTCGGGCGCTGACGATCGCGCTGCTCGTCGGCGCGCCGGCGGCAGTGTTGCAACCGCTCTCCGGCGACGTCAGCGCGCGTGTCGTCGCGACGACGCAGCCGGTGAAGCTCGCCGCGCTGGAAGGACAGTGGGCGACGGAGCGCGGCGCTCCGCTCCGCATCGGCGGATGGCCCGACGCCGTGCGCGAGCGGACGCGCTGGGCGCTGGAGATCCCGTACGGGCTCTCGCTGCTCGCGTTCCACGATCCGTCCGCCGAGGTGAAGGGCCTTCGTACCGTCGCGCCGGCCGACCGTCCACCGGTGGCCGTGGTGCACCTCGCCTTCCAGGCGATGGTGGGACTCGGAAGCGCGCTCGCGCTCGTGGCCCTCTGGACCGCCTGGAGCGCGTGGCGCCGGCGCGAGATGCACGAGCAGCGGATGCTGCTGCGGGCGCTCGTGCTCGTCGCGCCGTTCGGCTTCCTCGCGACCGAGGCCGGCTGGATCGTCACCGAAGTCGGGCGCCAGCCGTGGGTCGTGCAGGGGCTGATGCGCACGTCCGCCGCCGTCACGCCGATGCCGGGGCTGGTGGTGCCGATGCTGCTTTTCATCCTGCTCTATCTCGGGCTCGGCGCGATCGTCGTCGCGCTGATCGCCTCCCTCGTGCGCGAGACGGCGCGCACCGCCGCATGAGCACGACGGGCCTGGGACTGCCCGAGGTCGTCGCCGCGATCATGGTGCTCGCGCTCAACGCCTACGCGCTCACGGGCGGCGCGGACTTCGGCGGCGGCGTGTGGGACCTGCTCGCGCGCGGCCCCGGCCGCGAAGCGCAGCGAGCGTTGATCGCCGAGCAGATCGCGCCGATCTGGGAGGCGAACCACGTCTGGCTGATCCTCGTCGTGGTGATGCTGTTCACCGCCTTCCCCGCGGCGTTCGCCGCGCTCGGCATCGTCCTGCACATCCCGCTCACCCTGATGCTGCTCGGCATCGTCGCGCGCGGATCCTCGTTCGTGTTCCGCAGCTACGGCGCGCACGACGACGCGAGCCAGCGGCGCTGGGGTCGCGTCTTCGCCGTCGCCAGCGTCGTGACGCCGCTGGTGCTCGGCATGATCGTCGGGGCGATCGTCTCGGGCGAGGCCGGCGCCGCGGCCGCACGGGTGCCGACCTCGCCCGGTGCCGTGGCGCCTTCGTACGTGTCCGTGTACGTCAGCCCCTGGCTCGCGCCCTTCCCGCTCGCGCTGGGCGTGCTGGCACTGGCGATGTTCGCCTTCCTCGCCGCGGTGTACCTCGGCGTGCGCGAGCCCGCGCTGCGCGACGCCTTCCGGCGTCGCGCGCTGTGGTCGGCGGCCGCGATGTTCGTCGCGGCGTTCGGTGCGCTCGGCGTCGCCGGAATGACGACGCCCCACGTCGTGGGCGGTCTCACGGCTGGGGGCGCGCTCGTGCTACAGCTCGCGATCGCGGCCTCCGCGCTCGCCGCGATCTGGGCGCTCTACGAGCGACGCTGGCGATTCGCCCGCGTCGCCGCCGCGGCGCAGGTGTCGCTGATCCTGTGGGGCTGGGTGCTGGTGCAGGCTCCGTTCGTGCTGCCGCCGACGCTCACCATCCGCAACGCAGCCGCGCCGCGCGCCACGCTCGAGCTGCTGGTGGGTGCGCTGGCCGCGGGAGCGGTGATCCTCCTGCCGGCGCTCGTGTATCTGTTCCGCACCTTCGCCGCCGAACGGCGGGTGCGCTAAGCCGACGTCGGCGTCGCGCGTGGAAGCGCGAGGGTGAACGTGCTCCCCTCTCGCAGCGCGCTCTCGACCGTCAGGTCGCCGCCCATCGCGCGCGCGAGATCGCGACTGATCGCGAGCCCCAGTCCCGTGCCCTCGTGCCGGCGCGCGAGATCGCCGCGCACCTGCACGAACGGATCGAAGATCACGTGCAGCTTGTCGGCCGGAATGCCGATCCCCGTGTCGCTGATGTGGATTCGCACGTGCCGGTCGTCCGTCGAGCACGACATCCCGACTCGGCCACCCGAGTCGGTGAACTTCACCGCGTTGGAGAGCAGGTTCACGAGGATCTGACGCAGCTTCTCCGGATCGGCCAGCGCGATCACGTCCGGCGGGCATTCCGACGTTGCCAGGGTAATCCCCTTCGCGCGCGCCTGGGGCGCGACGAGCGATTCGGCGGCGACGAGCGACTCGCGTACCACGACGTCGCAGATGTCGTACGACACCGTCCCCGTCTCGAGCTTCGCGTAGTTGAGCACCTCGTTGATGAGGCCGAGCAGGTGGCGCTGGCTCGACTGGATGCGCGTCAGATCCTCGCGCTGCTCCGCCGTGATCGGACCGCGGATCCCCATCTCGAGCAGCTCGGCGTAGCCGCCGATCGCGTTGAGCGGCGTGCGCAGCTCGTGCGACATCACGGCGAGGAACTGGCTCTTGGCGCGGTTGGCGGCTTCGGCGAGCCGGTACGCCTCCTCGACGACGGTTCGCGCATGCTGCTCGAGATCGAACAGTCGCTCGACCTCGCGCCGCGCCAGCACCTGTTCGGTGACGTCGGTGCCGTGCGCGATGACGCCGACCCGCTCGTCGTCTCCCTCCACCAGAGGGAGATAGACGAAATCCAGGAATCGTTCCTCGGGCTCGGCGCCCGGCGTGCGCGAGATGCGCACCGACATCTCGCGGCCCACGTACGGCGTGCCGGTAGCGAGGACCTGGTCGAGCAAATCCTTGAACCCCTGCTCCGCCAGCTCAGGAAGCGCCTCGAGCAGCGGCCTGCCGATCAGCTCGCGCTTCCCGACCAGCCTGAAGTACGCGTCGTTGGCGAGGGCGAACACGTGCTCGGATCCGCGCAGGACGGCGAGGAAGGCGGGTGCCTGCTTGAACACGTACTCGAGCCGTGAGCGCTCCACCTCGAGCGCCCGCAGCAGGCGCTCGCGCTCGGCGTTCGCCGTGCGCGCCGCCGTCACGTCGTTGAACAGCACCGCGACGCGCCGATCCCCGGGCTGACCGATGCGGAAGGCGTAGACGTCGTACCAGCGTCCGTTGACCGTCGTCGGCGCCTCGACCCGGATCGGCTCTCCGGTGAGCGCGACGTTCCCGTACGTCTGCATCCAGTACTCGTCCCATCCGCGACCGAGCTCGCTGCGCAGCTTGCCGGATGGATCGGCGAGCCCCGTCTGACGCATGAATGCCGGGTTCACCTCGATGAACCGGCAGTCGACCGGCTCGTTGCGCTCGCTGAAGATCATCTCCACGACGCACAGTCCCGCGTCGAGCGACTCGAACAGCGCACGATAGCGCGCCTCGCTCTCGCGCAGGGCGACCTCGGCGCGGTGTCGCTCGGTGACGTCGCGTCCCTCGGGCACGATGAGTACGACGTCGCCCTTCTCGTCGCGCACCGGGTACATCGAAAGGTCGAAGGTGCGGCACTCGCCGCTCGGCGCGTGGATGTCCGTCTCGAACCGCACGAACTCGCCGGCAGCGGCGCGTCTGACCGCGTCGCGAATCGCCTCGGCGGCGCGAGGCGTGTTGCTGAACCACGGCGTGTCGGGAAACGGCCGACCGATCACCTCGTCACGCGGGATGTCACTGAACTCCAGCGACGCACGATTGGTGTCCAGCAGCGTGCCGTCGGGGGCGAGAAGGCCGATGTATTCGTAGGTGCCGTCGTAGATGGCGCGGAGTCGCGCCTCACTCTCGCGCAGCGACTGCTCCGCCTGACGACGCTCCTCGAGGAGCTGATCGCGCTCGCGCTGGCCGATGACGCGCCTCGTCGTCTCCTGGCACACGACCAGCGTGGCCGCGATCTGCCCCTCCTCGTCGCGCACCGGGCTGTAGCTGTACGTCCACCACACGTCCTCGAGGCGGCCGTTGCGCTCGATGGGGAGATACTGATCCTCGTGCCAGGTCGCCTCGCCGGTGGTCATCACCTGCTCGATCTGCGGGCCGATGACCTCCCAGATGTCGGTCCAGCACTCGCGTCCGGGCATGCCGAGCGCGCGCGGGTGCCGGCCCTCGGCGCCGAAGCTGGGGCGATAGGCGTCGTTGTAGATCTGGATCAGCTCCGGCCCCCACCACAGGAACATCGGGTTCCGGGATGCGAGCAGCATTCCGGTGGTGGTGCGCAGACTCTGCGGCCAGGAGGTCGAGGGGCCGAGCGGCGTCGACGACCAATCGAAGGCGCGACAGAGCGCGCGCATCTCTCCCGGACCATCGAACAATGGATCGGTAGCGACGCCGCTCGGCGCCATCACGCTGGAGATCGACGTCGTCGTGTCCTCCGCCGCATGCTGCTCATCGGGCCCCCCCGTTCGGACGACCTCGTCCGGACGGAGAAGCCGCCTGGACGAGAAACCTACCCGCCGGTCGAAATGTTGGGGAGGCGGAGTAGCTTCGGGGATGGACGAGCCCGTCGAGCGTACGCCTCACACCCCGCTGTGGGAGATCGCGCGCGTCTTCCTGCGACTCGGCATGGTGTCGTTCGGAGGACCGGCAGCGCACGTCGCGCTGATGGAAGAGGAGATCGTGCGGCGACGACGCTGGCTCACGCGCGAGACCTTTCTCGACCTGCTCGGCGCCGCGAACCTGATTCCAGGCCCCAACTCGACCGAGCTCGCGATCCACGTCGGCTATGCGCGCGCTGGGTGGCCGGGACTGCTGATCGCCGGCACGTGCTTCATCGTGCCGGCGGCGGTCATCGTCACCGTGCTGGCCTGGGGCTACGTGCGCTACGGTTCGCTGCCTGCGATCGAAGGCATCCTCGCCGGTGTGAAGCCCGTCGTCATCGCCATCGTCGTGCAGGCGATCTGGAACCTCGGTCGCGGCGTGCTGTCGTCGCGTGCGGCCTTGACGCTGGGAATCGCCTGCGTGATCGCTGCGTCGCTCGGCGTGCACGAGCTCGCGCTGCTCGCGGCGGCGGGGGTGACGATGTGGATGTACGCCAGCTGGCGGCGTTCGAGCGACGGTGCTCGTCCAGGCGTGATGGGCGTGCTGGCGCTTCCAGTACTCGGCGCGGCACCGACCGCGTTCACGCTTGGCGGCCTGTTTCTGGTGTTCGTCAAGATCGGCTCCGTGCTCTTCGGCAGCGGGTACGTGCTGCTCGCCTTTCTGCGCGCCGATCTCGTCGTCCGCCTCGGCTGGCTCACCGAGCGCCAGCTCCTCGACGCGGTGGCCGTCGGCCAGGTGACGCCGGGCCCCGTCTTCACCACGGCGACCTTCATCGGCTATCTGCTCGGCGGCGCGGTGGGCGCGGTGGTAGCGACGGTCGGAATCTTCCTTCCGGCTTTCGTCTTCGTCGCCGCCAGCGGGCCGCTGCTGCCGATCGTTCGCCGCTCAGCCGGCGCGCGCGCAGCCCTCGACGGCATCAACGTCGCCTCGCTCGCGCTGATGGCCGTGGTGACGGTCCAGCTCGCGCGCTCGGCGCTCGTCGGCCCGATTGGGGTCGTGCTGGCGGTGGCGAGCGCGTTCGCGCTGATGCGCTTCCGCGTGAGCGCTGCCTGGCTCGTGCTCGCGGGCGCCCTGATCGGGCTGGGGCTCACGATCGCGCGTTGACGCGACTCGCGCGCGCCCGCGCACGCCTCCTGCAAGGAACCACGGCGGTTCTCGCACGGAGTGACGACATGGCGAAGCGGAGTAGGCGGCAGCGCTCGCTGCTCGAGACGGCGCTGCGCGGCGGCGCCGCCGGCGTGGTTGGCGGATTGGCGATCAGCCTCGTCGAGCGCGAGGTGCTCGCCCGGATCGCGGGCGGTGCGCGCCATCGCACGGCCTGGGACGACCTCGCGGCGCGCGGGCTCTCGCGTGTCGGCGTGCGCGTCGGTGACGGAAGGGCCCGAATCGCCACGGGCCTGGCCACGCAGCTCGCCTACGCGGGCGTGCTCGGCGCCTCCTACGCCGTGCTCCACGAACGGGCGCGGGAATCGCGCGCGGGACGCATCCTGCTCGACGGTGCGCTGACCTATGCGGCGAGCCTCGTCTTCCCCGATCGTCCGACTCCCGCGCGTCGCCGCCGGCGGCTGGCGCTGCACCGCAAGATCGTCGATCCGGTGAATCCGGCCGACGCGTTCATGCGCGTGACGTCGATGACCCTCGGAGCACTGTCGCGCTGAGCACCGCCACGAGCGCCGCGAGCTGGATGGCCGCGGTGCCGTGCACCCCGAGCGGCACCGTGGCGAGCGCCGCGAGCGCGCTCCAGAGCAGCCGCGCCGACCATCGCTCCGCGAAGATGGTGCGCCGGAAGCCGGCGTGACCGCCGAGGTACAGCGCCACGCCGGCAGCCAGCGCGATCGATGCCGGGAAGTGCAGGTGATGGAACGGCGCACTCACGGCGTCCTTCATCCCCGCGGCGGCTGCGATGATCCCGAGCAGCAGCACGTAGTGCCAGTAGCCGTAGCCCACCTTCACCTTCAACGGCCGCTCCGCCGCGGGCGTCCGCTCCAGCGCGACGACGGCGGCGCTGTCGTCGCGGTCGAAGTACACCCACCAGAGTCCGACCGAGAGCAGGACACCGAGCGTCGCGATGCCGACGCGGCCAACGCTCAGCGGATGCGTGCTCGTACCCGTGGCGACCGCGATCACCGACTCGCCGAGCGCGATGATGATGACCAGTCCGTGCCGCTCGACGAAGTGCGCGGGCCGGATCTCGAAACCGCGCTCGGTCGACCTGCGCTGTGGCAGCCAGAGAACGAGCACGGCCGCGACCCACAGCACCACCTCGACGACCGCTCCCGTGCGCGGCGCGAGCACACCCGCGAGCGTGAGCACCAGCGCCGCCACGACGTTGCGCGGCGCGACGACGCGCATGCCGCGGATGGCACCCTCCCCCGCCTGGCCAAAGAGCGTCGCATGCACGACCACGACGAGCAGATATCCGAGTCCGAACAGGACGCCGCCGGTCGTGAAGGCGGTCGGGATGGACAGCGACACGATGAGGAATCCGATCATCCCGACGAGCAGCGCGAGTCGGGATCTCCCGATCTCGGCCGACACGGCGTTGGTGAGCCAGGCGTACCCGCCGTACATCCACCAGATCACCGCGAGCATGAGCAGCACCCGCAGCACGCCCGCCGCGCTCGAGTCGGCGTGGAGCGCGCTCGTGAGCTGCGTGATCGTGAAGACGAACACGAGATCGAAGAACAGCTCGAAGGTCGACACCCGTTCGGTGTGCACGACCAGAAGGTAGCGACGTACCGGGCTCGGCGCGGCGTTGCCGGCCCTCTGCCCCGGCGGTAACATCAGCCGACCTTCAAGGAGCCGTTATGTGGATCGCGGTCCTCATCGTGTTGGCGATCCTCGCCGCCTTCGCCACGGCGTCGTTCAAGATCGTCGGCCAGGCCGAGGTGATGGTCATCGAGCGCCTCGGCCGCTTCCACCGCGTCGCGCGCTCGGGGCTCAACATCCTCATCCCCTGGTTCGAGCGCCCGCGGTCGATCGACGTCCGCTACTTCGAGGTCGCGGTCGGCGGCCAGAAGAAGATCACCGCCGGATCGACGACGCGCATCGACCTGCGCGAGCAGGTGCTCAACTTCCCGAGCCAGCCGGTGATCACGAAGGACAACGTGACGATCGACATCGACGCGGTGCTGTACTACCGCGTGGCCGATCCGCAGAAGGCGACGTACGCCGTGCAGAACCTGCCGTACGCGCTCGAGACGCTGACGCGCACGACGCTGCGCAACATCGTCGGTGAGATGGAGCTCGACGCCACGCTGGCGAGCCGCGACGCGATCAACACGCGGATGCGCGAGGTGATCGAGGAGGCGGCGATCGGCTGGGGAGTGGACCTGACCCGCGTCGAGCTCCAGGCGATCGAGCCACCGCGCGACATCAAGCAGTCGATGGAGCTGCAGATGCGCGCCGAACGCGAGCGCCGCGCCGCCGTGACGAACGCCGAGGCGACGAAGCGCGCCGCCATCCTCGAGTCCGAAGGCGTGCGCGAGGCGCAGGTGCGCCGCGCCGAGGGGGAGAAGGACGCGGCGATCCTCCGTGCCCAGGGCCTGGCCACGGCGCGCCTGGCGATGGCCGAGGCGGAGGCGCAGGCGCTCACCCGGATCGCGTCGGCGCTCCCCGAGGGTGAGGCCGCGATGTACCTCCTCGGCGTGAAGTACCTCGAGGCACTCCCCAAGATCACCGAAGGGTCGGGCACGACGATATTCCTTCCCGCCGAAGCCACGGGCGTGATGGGCGCGATCGGCGCGATGCGCGAGCTTCTCGTGCGCAGCGGGACGTCGGCGCCGAAGGGCGGAGCCGGCGCCGCGTCGCGAGCCACCGCCTCGTCGGCGCCCTCGCAGCCGCCGCCGCAGCTCGGGTCGGGTGTCGCTCGGCCAGGCGCCGACGACGCGGACGACGGGCCTGACGGCACACCAGTCGCCGACCTCTGACCTTGGCCACACCGATCACACGCGAGCGGGCCGAGCGGATCGCGCGGGCACACGCGTGCGAGAACTGCGGCGAGTACAGCTTCAAGAAGCTGGTCGTCAAACCCGCCCCGGCCAGCCTCCGCGATGAGCTCAACGCCGCGTGGGTGGCGACGAAGATCTGCGGCGTGTGCGGGCTCCAGCAGGAGCTGGGGCTCGATGAAGACGGAGATGTCGTCTTCGTCAGTTGATTGGTGCGCAGTGCGCGACGCGCTTTGCGCTACCGCCTCGGGACGCTCCTACCCGCCCTGCTGCTCCCGTCGTAGCGCATAGCGCAATGCGCATCGCGTGACGCGCTACGCGCGTCACCCACCCCGCTGTCTCGGTCCGGTCGCGAGCAACCCGTGCGTCGCGGTGACCGCCTCACTCCGCGCGAGCAGCGCGCGCGCCGCGTCGGGGGCGCGCTTCTGAGCCAGCTCCGTGAGTCGCGCCAGGAACTCCATCATCGTCGCGGGAAGGATCTTGTGCTCGGCGCTCTTCCAGAGCGTCACGGAGCGCCACTGGCCGCGCCACGTCCGGTTCGACAGCACCTTCACCTGCTCGTGCTCGTCCAGGCATAGCTGACCGCGCACGGCGTGGATCGCCGGCGTCTCCGCTTCCTTCAGGTGTCCCCCGGTGAGCGCCCAGTGCTGGATCCGCCCCTGACGCATCGGGAGCTTCTCGGGATCGATCATCCGCAGGTCGAGCACCTGCCGCATCACGAGTATCCCCGCGGCCAACGCGGCGATCCGATTCTCTTCGACGGCCGTGAGCTGCATCGCGAACCGATTGATCTGGTCGCACCGTGCGACCAGATCGGCGAGCGCCTTCGGCGTGGGTGCCTGGACGGACTGCTGCATTGGACTGCGAATTTGCGAGAGTCGAAGGTCGCTATGCGGGCACAGCCTTGACCCCACTTTGGGCCGAGGCCGGTAGCGCATGGCAGTGAACAGTCATGCAAGAGACGGCGCAGTGACCGGCGTCACGTCGGCGCGATTGCTCGCGTCGTCCCGGGACTTCACAGCGAGGCAAGATCGGCCATCTCCAGCACGTGCTTGGAATACCCCGAACGGGCGAGGCGGAGCATCGCTCGCCCCATCTGCTCCGTGGTGATCACCGAGCGTGGGAAGGCGGCCTTGAGCGCGGGGAGGAGCGGTCCGAGCAGCGAGTAGAAGATCCGATAGAGCCGCGTCTTCGATTTGACGCCGTGCATCGGCACGATCACCCCTGGCCGGAGCATGTAGGCCGCCCTGAACGGCAGTCGCAGCAGCGCGTTCTCGGTGCGCCCTTTCACGCGCGCCCACATCGTCCGGCCGCGCTCGGTGCTGTCGGTGCCCGTACCCGACACATAGACGAACGTGATGTCGGGATCGAGCCGGACGAGCGTCTCGGCCACGGCGAGCGTGATGTCGTAGTTGATCCGCGTGTACTCCGCCTCGCTCAGTCCCACCGCTGACGCGCCCAGACAGTAGAAGCACGCGTCGAGATCGCGAAGCTGATCCTCGACCGGCGCGAGGTGCAACAGATCGGCGTGGACGATCTCGCGCAGCTTCGGATGCGACTGTTGCGTCGGCGTCCGGCCGAGCGTGACGACTCGCGCGACACCGTCATCGAGCAGACACTCGCGCAGCACGCCCTGCCCGACCATGCCGCTGGCTCCGAGGATGAGCACGTTCATCGTCAGGAGCCTAATCGCGTCCGCGCTGTGAACCTAGTCCTGCCGATGTCTGCACGGGCACGCGATCTGCGGCCGTCGCCCACCCGCCGCTCGCCAATGAGCGGACGAGGAACGTGCGCCGTGCGCACGACGATCATCGTGGCAAGGAGTGAAGCATGGGAACCTCAATCGAACCGAGAACGAGTGCGGCCGGGTCCAATGGAGGTCCTGCGGTCGGCACGGCGCTCGCCGAGCAGGCACGGCCACGCATCTCGACGACGGCGCGCTATCAGCGCCTGGCGAACGAGAATCGGGGCACCGGCGGCGAGAGCCTCGCGGACTTCCTGGGAGTGTTCAGCCTGGGTCTCGGACTCGCGCAGTTCCTCGCCCCGCAGACCATGTCGAAGATCTGCGGAATCAAGGACGCGGAGGGGAACGCATCGTTCATGCGTGCGCTCGGCGCACGAGAGATCTCGCACGGCGTGGCGATCCTCTCGCGGCAGCAGCCCGAGAAGGCGCTCTGGTCGCGCGTCGCGGGTGACGCGCTCGACCTGGCGCTGCTCGGCAAGGTCATGGCGAACCCGGAGAACAGTCGCGGTCGTGCCCTGTTCGCGACGGCGAACGTGCTCGCCGTGACGGCGCTCGACGTGATGGCCGCGCGCACGGTCTCGCAGCAGCCGCGGACGATCGCCAACGAGGGCGCCGACAAGGGGATCATCCGCACGAAGCGCAGCCTCACGGTCAACAAGTCGCCCGAGGAGTGCTACGCGTTCTGGCACAACTTCGAGAACCTGCCGCAGTTCATGCGGCACCTGGAATCCGTCACCGTCACGGGCGAGCGCCGCTCGCACTGGAAGGCGAAGGCTCCGGCTGGTGCGACGGTCGAATGGGATGCCGAGACGACCGAGGACCGGCCGAACGAGCTCATCGCGTGGCGTTCGACGGAAGACGCCGACGTGTTCAACGCGGGGACCGTTCGCTTCGAGCCCGCGCCCGGCGGTCGCGGCACCGAGGTGCGCATCGAGCTGGAATACAAGCCGCCCCTCGGGAAGCTCGGCTCCAAGGTGGCGATGCTGTTCCGCGAGGAGCCGGGACAGCAGGTGATGGACGACCTGCGCCACTTCAAGCAGGTGATGGAGACCGGTGAGATCCTGTTCTCCGACGCGACGAAGCAGCGCGGCCCGCACCCGGCGCAGCCGGACAACGAGCCGATCAAGCTCTGACCGCAGTGATCGGTTCTCGGTCATCGGTCGTCGGCACGCGCCGGCGGCCGGTGATCGATGGCTGACAACTGATTACCGATAACCGAGGACCAGAGTTATGAAAGCGACGTGCTGGATGGGGCCTCGAAAGATGGAGGTGCTCGACGTCCCCGACCCGCAGATCCTCAACAAGCGCGACGCGATCGTGAAGGTCACGTCCACCGCGATCTGCGGATCGGATCTGCATCTGTACAACGGGTTCCTGCCGATGATGGAACCGGGCGACATCATGGGCCACGAGTTCATGGGCGAGGTCGTCGAGGTCGGCAGCGGCGTGACCAACCTGAAGGTCGGCGACCGCGTGGTCGTCCCCTTCCCGATCGCCTGCGGCAACTGCAACGCGTGCAAGGCCGAGGCGTACTCGCTGTGCGAGAACAGCAACCCGAACGCGTACATCGCCGAGAAGCTGATGGGCCATTCGCCGTCGGGGATCTTCGGCTACTCGCACCTCACCGGCGGCTTCGCGGGCGGGCAGGCCGAGTATGCGCGGGTGCCGTTCGCCGACGTCGGCCCACTCGTGGTGCCGGAGGGACTCACGGACGAGCAGGTGCTCTTCCTGTCCGACATCCTGCCGACGGGCTACATGGGCGCCGAGATGTGCGGCATCAAGCCTGGCGACACGGTGGCGGTGTGGGGATGCGGACCGGTGGGCCAGTTCGCGATCGCCAGCGCGTACCTGCTCGGCGCCGAGCGCGTCATCGCGATCGACCGGTTCAAGTACCGCCTCGACATGGCGCGCGAGAAGGCGGGCGCGATCACGATCAACTACGAGGAGGTCGACAGCGTCCCGGACGTGCTCAAGGACCTCACCGCCGGTCGCGGCCCCGACCACTGCATCGATGCCGTCGGCGTCGAGGGACACACG
>Ga0207674_10008030_pt1 | contig 12231 bp, 23 predicted proteins | sample KBSCornC72_FD_184303 | JGI IMG/M metagenome (GOLD analysis project Ga0207674, IMG submission 184303) | Corn rhizosphere microbial communities from Kellogg Biological Station, Michigan, USA - KBS Corn C7-2 (SPAdes) (version 2) | ecosystem: Host-associated > Plants > Roots > Rhizosphere > Soil ... | reverse complement strand
CAAAATAAAACCCGCCGAAGCGGGTGCGGGTTGTATCAGAAAAGCGGCAACGTCCATCTGCATGTGAAAATTTGCCGTATTTTCGGAAATGGCGCGAATATGCAGTAATCGCCGGATGCGTTGAATGTAGCCGTTTCTACCTGCTTCCATATCGGTTGCATGGTTAGAACCTCCTAAGCAGCGCGCGTGCCTTTTGTTCCACGTCGTGCGGGAAAATCTCTTGTGGTGGCGGCGGACACGCTTTTGCGACAATCCCGTTCCATGGCGCGAGTGATGTCAAAAGCACGGATGCCATCAAATCTTGCAACACGGGGTCAGGGATGTCTGTCGGGTCCACGACGTGCGACCGATCTCTTTTTGTCTCGTATTCCTGTCCGTTGTGAATGAATTTCCATCCCTGCAATGCTATACGCCCATCCGGGTGGACCGTGAGCGTGCCCTTTTTGGTGATCTTCATCATGCGTCCTCCCCCAGCTCCGGGAAGCCTGCCACGGTGTCAACGTCGTCTTGGAACCAGGAATCGCGGACCTCGGGTGGTTGATGCCCGTCCCGTCTGCAAGCCAGGGCGTGCCATTTGCATTCGTGGGCGTGGTGGCCCTTGCCGCCGCACCGGCCGCAGAATTTTTCGGTGGCGTCCCGTTGGGTTTCCAGCTTGCGGGACTCGCGGTACAGCAGCGAGGCGCGCAACGTGTGGTAGGTGGACGCCTGCGCGTCGCCTCGTTTGTATTCCACGATGGCGCGCACGTCGTGCAGGTGCGCAAGACGCACAAGCACTTCTGGGAAATGCGAAAGGATATTCGGCATGTTCAGATCCACAGCGATGGCGTTCATTTCGCCTTTAGTGAGTTCGATGGTCATGGGTTACTCCAGGTGACCGGCGATTGCATCAACGACACGCAAGACGACGTGTGCAATCAAACCGGCAGCAAACACAATCCCCGCGACGGCGAGGAATCCCAAGAAAACGCAGGCGACAAGCGCCGCCGCGATGATTTGGATTAGCGCTTCCATATGACGCCGACCAGCGTGGGCGACTTAAAGCCGGCCGCGAGGTGACGAATGCGCATGATGTGCGTGCCTTCGCTGGTTTCCCAGTCCTCGAATGTGTCGGGTTTTACCGTGTCAGGTGCTGACGGCTTTAAGTCACTCATGCACAAGGGTGCATGCTCAGTGACGACACGACGGCATTCGCGGCAAATTTCCGGACCTTCATCGTCAAACCGTTCTTTGCGCGGCCGACCGACCGGGCGCTTTTGTGTGAGTTTCGGCGTCGTTTTGTTAAGCGCCGCCCATTCCTTCATGTTACCCATTTCGTGCCCCCACGAGTTAATGTGAGTAAATGATGCACGACGCCGGAAATTCCTACAACGTAAGGAATTCACAATTACCGAGTAAAAGAAAAACCCCGGCACGGTGGCCGGGGTTTAGGGGTGCGCGTCTCACGACGGCGGTGGGGGTGCGGGGATTGTACCCCGTGGTTTTTCAGTCGTCCAGCTCTGCCACCTTATAGGTGTTGTAATTGCCGCCCGACCGGCCGCGCTTCTGTTCCGCCAATTGCAGCATGAACGACTTGCCCACGTAGGTGTCATTCGGATATTCGTCGCGGAGGATGCCTTGCAGCACCGATCCGAGCATGATTTGCACCATTTCGCCGGTGGGCAGGTTGATGACGTTGGCCATGATGGGCGGTTCCTTGGCGACCTTGCCGGGTTCCTCGGCGATCTTTTTGCCGACGAAGGTGGGCGCCGTGAATTTCACGTACACGGGCTCGCCGATCTTCATTTTCAGCAATGGCAGCGTCAGGATCTTTTTAACCTTGGGCACGAACGCGAACCCGGCCGCGTTGTTTGCGGCGACGGCGCTGCCGTCTGCGGCTTGCGCGCCCTGGAATTCGACTTCCTCGCCCTCGGCGACTGCAACGTCATTCTTGGTCATCGTCTTGGCTTTGCTCATGATCTTGGCTTTCAGTGTCGGTTGTTGATTGAATTGCGCTTCTGCGAATAGTGCGCGGAGTGAATTGTATACCGCGCTTTAACGAAAAGGTGGGATTTTCTGGCGAAAAAGTGATTTGCTTGCCTTTTGCGACTTCGACAATTTGTTCACGTTCAAGACGAACGCCCTTGGATGCGGTTTTCCACACAAATTCGCCTTCTTCGTTGCGTTTAGCGGTGCGCGCGGCGTACAACTTTTTGCCGGCAATTGCGCCGTAGTCGCATTCGGCCTCGACATCCCACGCACCCAGGTCGTCGGGGTGCAACGTCAATCCCCCGGTTTCGGTGGTCCATAGGCAATCCGTGTCGCAATAGAGCACGCGTCCTCCCGCTTTGCGACACTCAGCCACCGCACGCCACAGATATGCGCGGACAAAGCCCGTCACGCTCGCCGCAATTGCGACGTTGTAATAACGCTGGCGTTCCTCCGCGAGCGGCTTTGACACAAGCGCCAGCTTGCCCATTTCGCAGACAAAGCCGTAGCCATCGTCCTGTTCGGCCGCGTCGATGTATTGCGGCTGCACGACCGTGAATTCTTCGTAATTCTCCGGGTTCGCACCCATCTTGCCATACAGGGAATTAAGAAAGCGTTTTGCGAATTCGTACCGCGCCCGGTCGCCATTGCGTTTTGCGTCCGTCTTCATCTGATAGAAATGGTTCAGGTAGGTGCTGAATTCAATGGACTCTCCGAGTGTCTTCACGGACAGCACGCGTGCATTGCGCAATGAGCCGGTGTCGCGCGCAGCGATGTATTCCCATCCGGTGACGTGGAACGTGCGATTTATGCCGTCTTCGGGGAAAAATAACGAATTGTCGTCTGCGCGCATGGGGAAAGCGCCCAGACCGTCCGCGGTAAGCGTGATGAACGTGCGCGAAATGGCGTCGTCGCCTTCAGGCAAACGCGCGTGCGTTTCGATGGTGTTCCCGCAGGGGTGGCGGTGCATCATCGCGTAGGGATACGCTGAATTGATGTCAACGATTTTGAACGGGAATTTCGCTTCACCTGACATAAAGCACTGCACGCGCCCACCGTAGTAGTGCGGCGCCAATTCCGCATAAAACGCGGCCGACGTGACGGGCGCTTTTTCGCCCGTGATCTTTTCCCACGCCTTCACGCTCGCGCCCGCCTGCGTGAGGTGCAAACCGAATTCGGCAATGAACGCGGTGAGCATTTCGTGTAGGTAGATACAGTCCGTTTTGAGGTACGCGGATATCTTGTCCATGTGCAAATGCCGCACATCAGGCTCAAACAGGGCGTAATCAATTTCGTCCTTTTTGTATGCGCTGAGGGGCATCGGCATGATGTTGAAGCTGTCGCGGAATTCCGCTTTACCGATGGTGAATTTCGCAAGGCGCCCGTTGATGACCATGAGCGGCTGCCAGGGCGTTAATTCGTCCAGCAGAAAGTGCCAGTCGAATTTGCCGCCGTTGTGCGCGTATACGATGCAGTCACGTTCGCGCACCCAGTCAACGAATTGCCGCGTGCATGAATAGGCACGCGTGCATGGCCCTATGGTGTCAGCGCCGCGGAATTCCCAGTATTCGGTGCCATTGTAGGCGCCCCATATGAACGGGGCCGGGATGCGCCCGGCCTTGAATGGGTCCGTTTCCGAGTCAGCTGCGATGATTTCGCGCTTATCGGTCTTTGATTTCTTTGTAGTCTTTTTTGAAGACGGCTTCGTAATATGCGCGCTGGTTGACTTCGCGCCATCCGTCCGGCTGTGGTGGACGTGCTCGCTTGACAGCCCTAAGGGTGTCATTGATCCAGAATCCGGGAGGGCTTTCCTGGATTCGCTTTTCTCTGCGTTTTTGGGCGACATGTTTGGCAGCGGCGATTTTGGACAATTTGCGCTTCTTTTCTCGATATTCCGCCAATTGTCCTTGGTTGTGGAACGTGTACCCGTTCAGTCCGCGCATCCAATTGCTGTGATGATGCGAATTCTTGTCGTTCTCATCGTATTTGTCCGAGCCGTAGCGTTCCATCGTCTTCAGCACTTCATCGACAATGAATTGCGGCGCGAACGCGCCCGGCACTTCAAACTCACCCGCCTGTATGACGTAGCGTTTCACAACGGGGCCCTTGCGGATGACGTCTTCGATATATTTGCGTCCTTCGCGCACAAGACGCACTTTATTGAACGGGATTTCATAAACGGCAATGTGGCCCGTTTTGCCGCGCACTTCTCCTTTCTTGTTGATTTTGATTTTCATCGGCTCATCGCCGGCATTTGGCACAAACGCTACTTTCAGCAGCGGGTGATGTGTGTCGTGCTGCGCGAAGCGTTGCACCGCGTGCAGGTTCTTTTCGCTTGCCGTGCGATAAATCTGGTGCGGACGCACCGTCAGCTTTTGGATGTATTCGTAATAACGAGTGATTTGCGCTTTCTGTGCACTATTTAACGGTTTGCGCAAATCGTAATCAAAGCTGACAAACGGTCGAATTGCACGCAATCTTTGCGCGTAATTAATTTTTGCTGTGGATTTAGAATTTCCCACACCGCACCTCACCGGAGTTTTTATGTCCAAGGATCAATTGACCCCCGAAACGAACGCCGATGCCCCCACCGGCGAAGCGCAGTCTAACGCAGACCTTGCGCAAATCGCAAATGGCTTGACCGGCGATATGCCGGATGTCCAGGAGCATGCCGTGCAGCAGGCGCATGCGCAGCAGGTCGCGCAAAGCAATTCGCCGACTGACAAAAGCGGGGCAATGTTCGATCCTGCAATTCATGTGACCGGCGCAGACGGTAAGGGTGTGATGACTGTACGCGGTACGTGGGCGCAAAAACGCGGCCGTAAAGCAAATGAGCCGCAAGCGCCACAAACCGCACGAAATGCGCCCCAGGCAAAGAGCATTCTTGGGGGTCCCGCTGCGCCACCGTCGCCGCAAATGCTGGCAGACCAGCAAAAGATGCAACAGGACATGCAATCGCGTGCCGCTGGCGTCGCGGCGGCGGAAATGCTTTTCATGGTCGGGCAAATCGTCGGCGGCGATGAATGGAAACCGATGCAAAACAAGGAAATGGGGCTGGATGAGCGCGCATTGATGCACGGTGCTTTTGGTGACTATTTCGTGTCGAAAGGCAAGACCGACATCCCGCCCGGCGCCGCGCTCGGATTTGCCGTGATTGCGTACATGGCGCCGCGTTTCGCAATGCCTAAGACACAAACGCGATTCCAGAAACTCAAGGGCGCCGTTGTCACGTGGTGGACAAACCGCAAATTGCGCAAAATGGGCCTTGACGTGCAAGTGCAGCAAAAGACGTCCGAGGTGCAGAAATGACGTGGCGAATCAGCTTCAAATGGTTCGGGTGCAGTCGTTGCACTAAATACTCCATTGGCGTCATTTTGCAGGGAATGACGCTATATGCGGTAATCGGCAAGATTTGTGTTCGCGTGGGGAGGGAATGAAATGGCGCACGTTTTAGTCCTCGGCATGACCATGAGCGGCAAAACGACGATTGCGAAGCGCCTTGCAACCTACTACCGCCAAGCCGGAATTAGCGTCGGCGTGCTCGACCCGCTGGGGGACCCCGAATGGGACGCCGATTACCGGACAACGGACGCTGAAGAGTTCTTGCGTTCGTTTTGGTCTTCCCGTCAATGTGCGTGGTTCATTGATGAGAGCGGCGACGCGGTGGGCAAATACGATGAAGCGATGACAAAGACAGCGACGCGCGGGCGTCACTGGGGGCACCGCGTGCACTACCTGACGCAACGCGGCGCGCAGTTGTCGCGCACGGTGCGCGATCAATGCTCGCAATTGTTTTTATTCACTACGTCGCTTGATGACTCGAAAATTCACGCGAACGAGTGGAACAGCCCGGAATTGAAAACGGCGCACACCCTGGGACAGGGCGAATATTTCCACAAGGGGCGCTTTACGCCAATTTCGCGCGGAAACGTGTTTGCTTAATTTCCGAAAGTGATATGAGAATCCGTGCACGTGCTGACGTGCACGGATTTTTCGTCAACAACCGGAGTTCATCACCATGAAACAAATCCTGATTTCCGCCGCAATCGCGCTGGCCGCTGTCGCCGTCGCCTCGCGCGTGCCGCAACTCAAGACCGTGGTTTTCGGCGCTTAAGCGCTGAACGCCTGCCCTTCGACCAACTGGAGCACAATCCATGCCCCGCGTTGACCAACGTATGCCCGCCGCGCAAAGTGTCGTCGCGGGCCAAACCACCACGTTCCGTCTGCCCATCGGTCGGCGCTTCCATGCGCTGCAATTGATCGGCGGCGGTACCGCGTTCGCGCCCGCCGACCTGACGGAAATTCGCATCCTGGCGAACAACAAGGTGATTCAGCGGTTCTCAGGCGCACAGCGCGACATGATGAACCAGTTCGACGGCCGCACGCCCGCGGCGGTGTCGGCCGGCTCGTTCCTGCTGGTGATCCCCTTCGACCGCTACGGCATCCTGACCAAGGCCGGCGAGGAAGAAACCGCCCTGAACACCGGCAGCACCGATCTCAACTCGGGCAAGGTCATCAACACCCTGTCCGTGGAAATCGACGTCGCGTCCAGCGGCCCGAGCGGCACGCTGTCGCTCGACATGTACGCCACTACCAGCGAACAGCTCGCGGGCGGCCCCGGCACCATCCCGTACATGGTGAAGTCCACCCGCGACTTCGCGTCGGCCGCAGAGTACGACCTGTCCGACATCCCGCGCGGCGGCGTGTCCACGCAGTTCGTGGATCGCGTGATGTTCATGCCGTCCACCGGCACGCTCGAAAATCTGCGCGTGCTGGCGAACAGCTACAAAGTGTTCGAGCGCACCGCCGCGCTCAATGAACGCATTCAGGCAGACGGCATCCGCGTGCCGCAGTCGGGGCTGTACGTGATCGACCGCACCGAACACGGTTACGGCGGCGACCCGTTCGACGTGCGCGGCCTGGACGACTGGCGGTTGCAGTTCACCACCTCCGGCGCAATGTCGGTGACGGTGTTCACGCACTACCTCGGCGGCCTGGGAGACTGAGCCATGAGCGGCGCATTCGACTGGCTCGATACCCTCGCGTCGAACATCGGCGATGTTGCGGGGCAGGCTGTCAGCGTGGCAGGGCAGGTTGCAACGGAGAAGTACAAAGCCGAGCAACTCGCGGCGGTGCGGGCCGACCAGTCGGCTGTGCCCACCACGTCGCCCCTGCAAACGGCGGGCATGGGCCTGACCGTCAGCCCGGTCCTGTTGTTGGGTGGTGCTGTCGCCGTCGTGGCGCTGGTGCTGCTCCTGAGGAAGTGAGGTAGGACATGTCTCAACTCTCTTCACTCACGGGCGGCGGTGGCGGCATCAGCGGCGGCCCCACCTCCGGCACCTCGGGCAACGCTTCGTCTTCGTCCGGGACCGGCGCGAAAACCATCAACGTCGGCGGCAACCCCAACCGAGCGTCGATCATGAGCACCCCGGTGCTCCTGGTCGCCGCCGCGGTCGGCGCCTTCCTGCTGTGGCGGCATTTCCACAAGTGACGCGGCATCTGACCTGGACGCACGAAATTGCGTCCAGGTTCGATGTCAGTCTGAACGGCGAACCGCCCGAGGTCGTCGGCGAGGCCGTCACATCGGGCAAATTCGGGATTTTCAGCATGGACAGTGCATACGCAATCGTCAGCTTCAACGGCAGCGATTGCGTCTGCATTGAGTCTGTGGAGGGCGCGGGCGGCACGGACCTGACAAGGGTGCTTGTGGCGTCAGCCGTCGCGGCGGGATTCCGCTGCGAGGCGTGGGTGCTCAACGAGGCACGCGCCAGACTTGCGGCACGCGCAGGCATGAAGCTGACCGGCCGTCGCCGCGTCGGCGCCAACAACGTCGAACAGCTACAGGTGAGCACATGAGCCTCTTCAACAAGTCATCCCCCTCTACCACGTCCACGTCGAACGTCATTGACCAGACGGTCACGACCTCAGACAACCGCGTCGCCGAGGGTAATGCGGCGGTCGGCGGCAACGTCAGCACCGGCCCCGGCGACATCAACGGCGCCCTCACCATTTCGACCACCGACCAGGGCGCCGTGCGCGGCGGTGTAGACCTCGCGCTGGAGGCTATCAAGACGGTCGGAAACACCGTGTCCAGCATTCAAAGCAGCGCGAGCGACACCGTGCAGCAGGCTTACGGCCTCGCCAACGAGGCGCGTCAATCTGAGACATCCGGTGCGATCAACAACCTCTTGAAATATGGCGTGTGGGTCGCGCTCGCCGGCATCATTGTGTACGGGATCGTCAGCACCCAAAAACGCTGATTTCTTGGCAGCGCGGACCCGCCGCGCACTGAAAGGCAACAGATGGACACCATTGACGAAGTAGCACCGCGCAAGCGCGGCATGACCCCGATTCGCGTCACGCTCACGGCCGGCGTTCCGGCGCGCTGGGATATCGAAGGCGACTGGATCGCATGTATCACCGAACCGAACGGCGTCAACGATTTGACGATCCGGTTCGACCAGTCGGAAAAGGTTCCGCTGCCGGCCGGTCTCGGTTTCCGCCGCTACTACCGCACAATCGAACTCGAAAGCGCCATCGGTGGCGCGTTTGTCGTTTTGGCGGGTTTCGGCAGCGTGGCCGACGCCCGCGCGACGTCAAACGTCAGCGTGACGGCGACGATTGCGGCCGGCAACACCCTGGACAACGGCGGCGACGTCACGGTGGCGAATGGCGCCGGTTCGCTGCTTTTGGCGCAAGACCCGTTGCGGAATTACGCAAGTATCACAAGCCCGTCAACGAACACCGGAACCGTGCGGATCGGTAATGTCGGCGTCGGATCGAACACGGGTATTCCGCTGGAACCAGGGCAAACGTTGAGTATCGGCACCACGGCCGCAATCTACGTGCGCAACGACAGCGGCGCATCGCAGACTCTTTCGGCCGCATCTGTGCGGGAGGTGTGACATGCTGAACTTTGGTATTTCCAATCAAAGCCCGACCGCGTGGGCCAAAAACAATTTCGCGCTGTCGTCTCAGCCCGTCAACGCAAAATGGGAAATGGTCGTGCCGACTGTCGGTACTACCTACGTGGACAACGTATGTACGCTGGAGAATCGGAGCGTCAACAGCTCAGGCAACCGCGGAAACGCGGCTTTCCGCATGCGTGACGCGAAACACGGCGTCGAGCGCGGCGCGTTCGGTTATTCGGCAACCGACGATGATAATCCAGCTTTCATCGCAAATGCCGTATATGTCGAACACGGCAATCTTTCCACCGACACGCACGACAGCGATTTCAGAGTGGTCAACACGCATTTGGCCGGCGCCGTCAACATGCCGGGTACTCAATACACCGCGATGCAATCGCGCGGGTCCAACGGCGAATTGACGTTCCAGGCAGGCCCGACCGGATCGGCCGGCATTTACATGATCGGCAACATTCAGCTTGGGTCGGCCGGTGTCGTGCGTCAGTTCCAGGTGTGGGGCAATTCGACCTCGACGCGCCTGCGCGAGGGCGACAACGACGATCTTTTCCGCTGGTCCACGAACGCCAACAACGCGAACGTGCAGGACAACGCCGCAAAATCCTCATGGCGTGCGCAAATGGGATACGGCGCCGGGGAAGACCGTTTCCGCATTTCGCGCATCGCACCGGGCGGATCGACCTGGGCGGACTATTTCACCGTCACCGCGGGCGGCGTCACCAGCGTGGGCGAAATTGGCACGCCGCGTTCTATGCTGGTGGCCGGCAAAACCAGCGCGCTTCGCCTGACCGAGAGCGGCGGCGATGACCTGTTTCACATCACCACGAATCTCGGCGTCAACGGCACGACCAAGGACGCCGCGGGACTCACCGCGTGGGACATCAAAATGGGCGCGGGCGCGGCGTTCGACGGCTTTTCGGTGTCACGCACCCCGACCGGCACGACGACACCGAACGAACTTTTCAAGGTCCACTCGTCGGGCGTCGTGCAGTACAAAGTGCTGACGTTTGCGACGTTGCCCGCATCGCCCGTCGCCGGGATGACTGCCGTGATTTCTGACGGCGTTGCCGCCACCTATCACGCAATCGAATCAGGCGGCGGCACGGTGTTCAATCGCCTGCTGTACACCGGCACGGCTTGGGTGGTCGCGTGACCGACGACAACCGTCAAGCGCTGCTCCTGGGCGTGCTCGCCGCCGTCGCGGTGTTCTACGCCTACGCGCAGACTGAGGAAGGCGCGGCGGCCGTCGCCGAACTGTCCGACAACGTGGGGGATGCCGTGAATACCGTTGACCTGTTTTTGCGCTCACAGCTGCAACGCGAGGAAGGGCGGCGAAATACCGCCTACCGCGACACGCGGGGCATCTGGACCATCGGAATCGGCCACACCGGTCCTGAAGTGAAACAAGGGCTTGTGTGGACCGATGAGCAAATCGACGCGGCATTTGAACGCGACGTGCTCGCCCACTCGGGCGAGGTGCAACAGGCGATTCCGTGGATTCTCGACCTCGACGCTGCACGGCAGGTCGTGCTGTATCAAATGGCCTTTCAGATGGGCGTGGCCGGTTTGCTCAAATTCACCAACACGCTGAACGCCGTACGCGAAGGACGCTGGACCGACGCGGCGCGCGGCATGCGTAACAGTTTGTGGGCACGGCAAACACCGGCACGCGCCCTTCGTCTCGCCACCCAAATGGAAACAGGGGAGTTTGTTGCATGAAAACCGCCGTCGCATACATTTCCAAGCAATCGCCGCTCATGCTGGCAGGTGCTGGAGTTTTGGTTATCGGTGTGGTTTATCTGCTCGCCCGACAAACCGTCAAAGACGTGGTAAGTGCTGTCGGTGATGTCGCAAATGTGGGTATTGGCGCACTCACGGGAAATAATGCCGTGACGCAGAATCAGCACAATTTCGACAACGAGAGCACGAACGCATACAAAAACAAGGGTATTTTCGGCACCCTGGGAGGCGCGACAAACTCAGTTTTGGGAGGTTTGCCCGCATCTGCGGGAGAATCTCTCGGAGGATGGCTATTCGATATTTTCGGTCCGAAGTATGATCCAAACGCGCCCGTCACTAAGAGGAGTAATTGACATGGCATCGACACGTTCCAAGGCAAAACCCGCGGTCATCGCGCCGCCCGCACCGCAAGCGCCGGTCGTGATGAACATCACCCGGGACCGCCTGCGCGAGCCCTCGACGTGGGCCGGCGTCGGCACCATCATCGGGACCGCCGCCGCCGCCGTGGCGACCAAGGACCCCTCGGCCATCGCCGCCACCGTCGCAAGCCTCCTGGCGATCTTCCTGCCCGAGCGCAAGGCATCGTGACCATGGACCCGATCATCACAGCGCTTGTCTCGGCCGTGGTGTCGGGTGTCGTGTCATCATTGGCAACCGTGGCAGCGATCCGCGTCGAATTGAAATGGCTCCGGCGCGACGTTGACCACCTCTTGGCCCGCAAAGTGTTTTCCCCCACCTCCCCCAACGACTGAAAGGCATACCGTGAAATTCCTCCGCAATCCTGTCATCATCGCCGTTCTGGCCGCCGTCTCGGCATTCTTCGCACCGGTCACCGCCATGGCAAACCCGCCGCGCGTTTCGGTGTTCTCCAAGACCTATGACCCCGCGTCGGTCGCCACCACCGCGCAGACCAGCACCACGGTTTCGGCCCCAGGCGCCGCGCTCGGCGACACGTGCTCGCCGTCGTTTTCCCTCGACCAAGCCTTGGTCGAGTTCACGTGCTACATCAGCGCGGCCGGCACCGCCACCGTCCTGGTCAAGAACGGCACGGCCGGCACCGTTGACCTCGCGTCCGGTACCCTGCGCGTGTTCGTGTTCCCCAAGAACACCCGGTGACATCATGAGTAAGGCCCTCATGCACGCACTGCTGGTCGATGTGGTCGCCGACGCTGCAAACGTGCGGCATGAGGCGACCTCGGAGACACACGACACGACCGCGCTTAAAATGCGCGTCGCGTCGCTTGAAGACTCTCTCGACAAGATTCTTGAAGTCTTGCTCGAAATGGTCACGGCGAAGAAATGAAGTTCAACGCGAAACTCCTGCTGCAATTTGCCGTGTCCGGCATCATCGGCGGCATCGCGTGGGACATGTTCAAAACCCACATTCTGAAAAAGGGGCAGCAATGAGCGTCACTGTCCGTCCATCTCATGCCCTTGAGCGTTACGATGTTTTCATTTGCGTACATGCTCTCCGCGATGAACGACATGTCGCCAATTTTTGGATAACCCAGATAAAGGTATGAGCCTACCATGCCCTGCGCTGTTAAACCGGCAATAATAACTGATGAGAATATGGCGGTTTTAAAATAGCTGAAATGCG
>Ga0207674_10008029_pt1 | contig 12232 bp, 7 predicted proteins | sample KBSCornC72_FD_184303 | JGI IMG/M metagenome (GOLD analysis project Ga0207674, IMG submission 184303) | Corn rhizosphere microbial communities from Kellogg Biological Station, Michigan, USA - KBS Corn C7-2 (SPAdes) (version 2) | ecosystem: Host-associated > Plants > Roots > Rhizosphere > Soil ... | reverse complement strand
CGACGAGGTGCGGCCCCATGCATTGCCTGCCGTCATGAAATACGATACCGTGCAGTATCCACGCAACCGGCTGGGACTGGCAAAATGGACCGTCAGCAGGAACAATCCCCTGACGGCAAGGGTCTTTGTCAACCAGATCTGGCAGGAATTCTTTGGCAGGGGCATTGTAAAGACAGCCGGGGATTTCGGCATGCAGGGTGAGCTGCCTTCGCATCCGGAGCTGTTAGACTGGCTGGCGGTGGATTTTATGGATCATGGGTGGGATATCAAGCGGCTGGTGAAACAGATCGTCTTGTCGTCGACCTACCGGCAATCTGCCGTCATCACGCCTGAAAAGCTGGCGAGGGATCCGGACAATGCATTTTTGTCGAGAGGACCACGCAATAGACTGTCCGCGGAATTTATAAGGGACCTTGTACTCGCCAGCAGCGGATTGCTTGTGCGTACCATCGGAGGCCCCAGCGTCAAGCCTTATCAGCCTGAGGGACTTTGGGAGGCGGCGACCTCTGGCAGGGGCGTGCTGGCGACCTATCGGCAGGATCACCATGACAGCCTTTACCGGCGCGGCATGTATACTTTTATAAAGCTCACCGTGCCACCGCCGTCCATGATCATGTTCGACGCCAGCAACCGCGATCAGTGCGAAGTAAAAAGATTGAAGACAAATACACCCCTGCAGGCATTGATCATGCTGAACGATCCAACGGTGCTGGAAGCCGCCCGGGTATTGGGTGAGCGGTTGTCGCTGCAGCGGGGGACGCCACAGGATAAGATAACGGAGGCTTTCCGGCGGATAATTTGCCGCAAGCCCACGGAAAAGGAATTGAAGACGCTGGTCGATTATTACAACGAGCAATTGGAGCAGTTCACCAGCCGGAAGCTGGATGCCGCCAAAACCCTGGATGAAGGGGAATATTCGCATGAAAGGAATGTGGATGTGAACCGCGCGGCTGCCCTCATGAAACTGACCACTATCATTTACAACCTGGAAGAGGCTATCACAAAAACCTGACGCGCACATGGAAAAAGAGATCATCGAACATGCCCTTCGCATTACTCGGCGGAAATTCCTCTCGAGGCTGAGCCTTGGCATCGGCAGTGTTGCTCTGGGCTCCCTGCTTATTCCCGATCTGTTCAAGGGAGGGGAGGAAGAGTCCATTATGGCGGGATTGCCTCATTTCGCGCCCCGGGCCAAACGGATCATCTATCTTTTTCAGAATGGGGCGCCTTCGCAGCTGGACCTCTTCGACTATAAGCCTCTGCTGCAAAAGATGCAGGGAGAGGATCTGCCCGCCAGTGTTCGCAATGGACAGCGGCTCACCGGTATGACCGCCGATCAGACAAGGTTCCCGCTGGCAGGCACGGTGTTCGGCTTCAATCAATACGGACAGTCACGCGCATGGCTAAGCGATCTGCTGCCGCATACCGCCCGGGTGGTGGACGACATCTGTTTTATAAAGACCATGTATACGGAAGCCATCAATCATGACCCCGCTCTGACGTTCTTCCAAACGGGCGCGCAGCAGGGCAATCGTCCCAGCATGGGTTCCTGGCTTAGCTATGGTCTTGGCAGCGAGAACAAGAACCTTCCCGCATTTTGTGTCCTTCTCTCGAAAGGGAAAGGCAATGGCCAGGGTGTGTATTCAAAGCTCTGGTCCAATGGTTTTCTGGATTCCATCCACCAGGGCGTCCAGTTCAGCAGCGGGGAGAATCCTGTGTTATACCTGAGCGATCCTGCTTCCATGACACGGGACGATCGGAGAAAAATGCTCGACAAGATCGCCGAGCTGAATGATGATGCTTATAAGGAATTTGGCGATCCCGAGATCGCCACCAAGATCCAGCAATATGAGATGGCTTACAGGATGCAGACCATCGTGCCGGAGATCACGGACACTTCCAAAGAGCCCGAGGATACGCTGAAGCTGTACGGGCCGGAATGCGTGGTGCCGGGAACTTTTGCCGCCAATTGTCTCCTCGCGCGAAAGCTGTCGGAGAGCGGCGTCCGGTTTGTTCAATTATATCACCAGGGATGGGATGGGCATAGCAATCTTCCCCTGGAGATAAAGGGGCAGGCCAGGGATGTGGACCAGGCATCTGCCGGATTGATCACCGATCTCAAGGAAAGAGGACTGCTCGACGAGACGCTGGTCATTTGGGGCGGGGAGTTTGGAAGGACCAACTATTGCCAGGGCAAGTTGACGAAAGATACCTATGGCCGTGACCATCATCCGCGCTGTTTCACTATTTGGATGGCGGGTGGGGGCGTGCGGCCCGGCGTATATGGCGAAACAGATGACTTCGGATACAATATAGCCAGGGACCCTGTTCACGTGCATGATTTTCATGCCACCGTACTTTATCTTATGGGATTGGATCATGAAAAGCTTACCTTCAAACACCAGGGGCGGCGCTACCGGCTCACCGATGTGGCGGGCAAGGTCGTCAACGGATTGATTGCTTAATGATGCACATGAACTGGAAAAATATTCTCGGCAGCCTGACGATTGCTGCCAATTGCCTTCTTTGTTTCTTCCTGATCTTTTATGACCGCCTGGTCGTACCGCCTCTGCTGCAGGTGATAGGCCGGGCGCATCCACTGTTCCTTCATTTCCCCATCGTCCTTTTTGCCTTGTGGCTGATCTGGGTATGGGTCATTCCCAAACAACGATTTCAGGCCTCGGGACTGGCAGAGCACATCGGCGAATGGCTTTTATTGTCGGTGGCATTTACGGCTGCCCTAACTGCATTGATGGGGGTGCTGCTCTCGAAGGAGCCGGGTTATAATCCGGAATCTCTCAGCTGGCACAAATGGAGCGGGGCCTGTCTGTCACTGATCCTGCTGTTATGGTATATATTTTATCAACGGCTGAGGCGGCCGGGGATAGTGGCTGTAAGCCTGTTGAGCCTGTTAGTGTTGCTCGTTGCAGGTCACCAGGGAGCGGCTATCACACATGGGGACAATTTCCTGCTGGCGCCCGTCTATAAGGGACGCGTAAAAGAAAAAGTTCCGCTGGACGAGGCTGTCATCTACCGGGACATGGTGCAGCCCGTGCTGGAGGCCAAATGCATGAGCTGTCACAACAGCAGCAAGTCCAAGGGAGGGCTGGTGATGAGCTCGCCGGAGCTGCTGCTCAAAGGAGGCAAAAGCGGTCCGGTGCTCGATACTTCCGATGCCAATATGAGCCTTTTGTTACAACGTGTTCATCTGCCGGAAGAGGATAAAAAGCACATGCCGCCGCTGGGCAAACCGCAATTGAATGACCAGGAGCTTGCCATCCTGTATAACTGGATCAGAGGGGGAGCGAACTTTAAGGAGAAAGTCACCGAACTGGATCCGACGGATACGTTGCGGACCATTGCGGGTAATTTATTCAGGAGCGACGAACAGGAAAACTATGATTTTGCCGCGGCAGGCGAGGATAAGATCCGGCAATTGAATACGAGCTACCGGTCTGTCTATCCATTGGCAACGGGTTCACCGGCCATCGCTGTGGACTTTTTTGGGGCTGCTTTTTTCAAGCCCGATCAGCTGAAAGAGCTGCTGGCCATAAAGACGCAGCTTGTCTCTTTAAATCTTGCCAAAATGCCGGTCACCGACGATGAGCTGTCCGTCATCGGTGAGCTTATCAACCTGCGTGCGCTCGATCTTTCTTTTACGAAGGTGACAGGGAGTGGGTTGTCGGCCCTGGAAAAGCTGCATCACCTGAAGCGCATTTCCCTGACCAATACAGGCGTGCGTCGCGGCGATGTGCAGAAGCTGCTGACATTGAAAGAGCTTCGCGAGATCTATCTCTGGAATTCGGGCCTGAGCGTTGCCGAGGCGGGTGAGATAAAAAAGAAGTATCCTTTGCTGGATATCCAGACGGGCGCCCGTGCGGATACGCTGTTCGAGAAAATAAATCCGCCCGTCAATCAGACGGTCGGAGAGGTCATTAGCGATACACCGATCGTTTTGCGGCTGAAACACTTTGTCCCCGGCACGTCGATCCGATATACATTGGATGGCACGGACCCGGACAGTATTCATTCTATTGCATACGATCAGCGGGCATCTATCGACAGCGCGGTGCTGATGAAGGCGAGGGCGTTCCGAAAAGGCTGGCGTCCCAGCGATGTGTTACAGCATCGATTCTACCGCGCGACCTTCCGGCCGGATACGGTCATCCTGATCACGCCTACCGATTCTCTGTACAAGGGCAAGGGCGGTAATACCTTGAAAGATCTGGTGAAAGGGTCTCAAAACTTTGGAGATGGGAAATGGATCGCATACAGGAGCCGCATGGAATGTATGCTGAAATTCCCCAAGCCCGTGCATGCCCGGAGTGTCACGGTCAGCAGCCTTGTGAATGTGGGGAGCATGATCTTCCCGCCGAAGAGTATCCGGATCATGGGAGGGAATGATCCCGGGAATATGCGGGTGCTGTACCAGGTTGCTCCGCCTACGGACACGATGCCACAGTCCAATTACCTCATCCCTTATGAATGTAAGTTCCCGCCGGCAGCCGTGCGGTTCATCAGAGTAACGGTCGAGCCGATAGGCAAGCTGCCCCCATCGCTATTGCCGCCGCCTCCCAAGAAGGATGAAAAATCCGCGCAGCCTTCCAAGACGTCGCCGAAAAAGAAAGAGAAGCCACAACCCGCTAATGACAGGGGTTGGTTCTTTGTAGATGAATTGTTTGTGAATTAGGAGAAGGATTGCCTTATCTTTATCCGGTAAGGCATAACTGAGAAAATGATCGATATAAACCGAGATGGAGCACCCGATGAACGGCGCACTCTGGCAGCTGCAGCAGAGGGTGATGAAAAACTCCTATTTAGGCACCACATACCCGCTTTTGCCTGGCATTCGGACTTCCTTTTTTATTTCTTTTCCTTCTTTTGTACGCCATGTCCAGACTATACTCTATTCCAACAATGGTATCCAAATGGTACGTCATGTGACGAAAGATGCGTCCATTGGGATAATATTCCCTATAATCGCCATTCTTTATTGAATCATTCTCTAAGTAATATTCCTGTTTTCCCTTATCTTCGGCGTCTTTTCCATATTTTTTCTGGGCTTGCCTCCTGTCTCGGTTAAAGAGTAATTCAATTTCCACTGCTTCTTGGTCTCTGATGGACCCTAATTTGTCGGGAAGGCAGGAAGGTACAGGATGGATGTTCCGGCCAGGATGTCCTATCTTAGGCGCCATGAAAGCCATCTACTTCCTTTTGTTTGCCTTTTCTTTTGGCGTATCTTTTGACACAAGGGCTGCCGAGCCTCCCTGTAAACCTGTCAATCTGCGATGTGAATATTTAGTAAATCCACTGGGCATCGATGCGTCCCATCCCAGGCTGTCGTGGCGGCTGGAAGATAAACGTCCGGGCGCTGTGCAGATCGGATACGCGGTGACGGTAGGGACGGACCCGGCTGTGAGCCTATGGTCCACGGGGCGGCGGAATATGCCCGATGAGATGACGGAGTACCAGGGACCTCCGCTACAGCCCTTTACCCGCTACTACTGGCGGGTGGATGTCTGGGATAAGGACGGGAAGATGACTTCCAGTCCGGTGAGCTTCTTCGAGACGGGCATGATGGATATCGCCAGCTGGAAGGGAGCATGGATCAGCGATTCGCGTGATCGTGATCTGCGGCGGGCGCCTTATTTCCGGAAGACCTTCTCCCTGTCCAAAAAGATCCGCTCCGCACGGGCATATATAGCCGTCGCGGGATTATATGAACTGTATATCAACGGGAAGAAGATCGGCGACCACCGGCTGGACCCCATGTATACGCGATACGACAGACGGAACCTTTATGTAACTTACGACGTTACTTCGGCGTTGCAGTCAGGGGACAATGCGCTGGGGGTGCTGCTGGGCAATGGGTGGTACAATCATCAGTCCACCGCCGTATGGTATTTTCATGAAGCCCCCTGGCGATCGAGACCATCTTTTTGTCTGGACCTTCGTATCGTTTATGAGGATGGCTCCGAGGAGACCGTAAGCTCCGGCAAGGACTGGAAGACGGCATTAAGTCCGATTGTGCTGAACAGCATTTATACGGGCGAGCATGTGGATGATCGCCTGGAACAGCCGGGATGGAATACGGTGGGATTTGCCGACAGCGCATGGCAAGAAGTGATCTTTCGTCCCGCGCCTTCTCAACTGATTGCAGCGCAGGCCTTGCATCCCATCCGGGATGTGGAGGAAGTACATCCTGTATCGCTCACAAAGATCAGCGATTCCGTGTGGGTATATAATTTAGGACGAAATATCGCCGGAGTGAGCCGTCTGCGGGTACATGGGCCGGCGGGTACGGTAGTGAGGCTGAAGCATGGCGAATATCTTTATCCCAACGGAAGGGTAGATCAGACAAATATTGCGGTGCATTACCGTCCCACGGATGACACCGACCCCTTTGGAACGGATATATATATCCTGAATGGGAAGGGGGAAGAAGTGTTCATGCCCAAATTCAATTACAAGGGATTTCAGTATATAGAGGTGGTCACGTCGCCGGAGGTGAAGTTGACTAAAGATGATCTCACCGCCTTTTTTATGCACAGCGATGTACCACCGGTCGGGACTATCAAAACCTCGAACCCGCTGATGGATAAGATCTGGAAGGCCACGAACAATTCCTACCTGTCGAATCTTTTTGGATATCCCACCGACTGTCCGCAACGGGAGAAGAATGGATGGACCGGCGACGCACATATTGCGGTAGAGACCGGCCTCTATAATTTCGACGGTATCACGATATACGAGAAGTGGCTGGCCGATCACCGGGACGAGCAGCAGCCCAATGGCGTGCTGCCCGCCATCATTCCCAGCAGCGGCTGGGGTTACGAATGGGCTAACGGTCCTGACTGGACGAGCACCATCGCCATCATACCCTGGAATATTTATCTGTTCTACGGAGATAAGAAACTGTTGGCAGACTGTTATGATAATATCCGCCGGTATGTCGACCATATTTCCGACATCAGCCCATCGGGGCTCACCACCTGGGGATTGGGCGACTGGATCCCTGTCAGCACCAAGCCGCCTGTGATCTTTACCTCCTCCGTATATTATTATGTGGATGCATCCATCCTCTCAAGGGCGGCGGCGCTGCTGGGCAAGGAGGAGGACAGTAAGAAGTATGCCGCGCTGGCGGAAAAGATCAAAAATGCATTCAATGAAAAATTCCTGGACAGGAACACCGGCATCTATGGGCAGGGTATGCAGACGGAGCTGTGCATGCCGTTGTACTGGGGGCTGGTGCCCGACGACATGAAGAGCAGGGTGGCTGCCAACCTGGCCAGAAAGGTGGAGGCCGATGGGTCTCATCTGAACGTCGGATTGCTGGGGACCAAGGCGCTGCTGAATGCGTTGAGCGAGAACGGGTATGCAGACCTGGCGTATAAGGTGGCTTCCAGCGAAACATTTCCTTCATGGGGATGGTGGATCGTAAATGGCGCCACCACCTTGTATGAGAACTGGTCTCTCGATGCAAAGAGCGATCTGTCCATGAATCATATTATGTTTGGCGAAATAGGGGCCTGGATGTACAAGGGGCTGGCTGGCATATTCCCCGATGCTGCGCAACCGGGGTTCCGGCATATTTTGCTCCGTCCTCATTTTGTAAAAGGGTTGCCGGGGTTCGAGGCCACCCATGAAGGTCCATATGGCACGATACGGAGCGCCTGGAAGACCGAGGGGCGGGTGATTGTCTATACGGCAGTAATTCCGCCAAACTGTACGGCTACATTGCAGCTACCGGGTAAGGCCGGTGGGCCTGTGCAGGAGATACAGCTTTCTGCGGGCGAACATAGCTTCAGACTATAGGCAACCTCTGCGATAGAGGCTGCGTTCTTCATTGCCACCTCCTTTCGCAAATACTTATATCATGAAGCAGCTTGTTCTGGCAGGCATATTGACCCTGTCTGCACATTTGTGTATTGCCCAGACCTGGAGCAGGGTGGCGGAAGTGCCAAAGGAGGAGACTATCTATTGTTTTACAGTTCATGATCATACGGCGTATGCGGGCGGGGTCCGTACTGTGTACATCGGCAGCAATGACGGCGCGGAGTGGCGTGCTTCATCCCCTTTGGATAATGATCTGTATGTGGTGGCTGTCGCGAAGTATCATCAAAAGCTGTATGCCGGCACTTTCAGGGATGGCATCCGGGTGAGCAATGACGATGGAGCGTCCTGGCAGCCGTTGAACAATGGCCTTGGCGTTCTCAGCATTTCTAGCCTGGCTGTCTGGAAGGATGAGCTGTATGCGGGCAGCTTTGGTGTCGGATTTTATAAGCTGAATGAAGCGGCAGGTCGTTGGGAGTCGTTCAATGCCAACTTTTTCACTAATGTAGACGGGAATGTATACCAGCTATTGTCCATCGACTCGACGCTGGTGGCGGCGGCCGGGCTGAATGGCATCTCTTATCAATATGATCCCGTGGCTGGCAGCTGGAATAATTCATATTATCTGTCTATGCTGGCGCCGGGACTGGGTGTGGTCAGCCTTTTATTCGACAGTACAAAGGCGCTCTATGCGGCCTCGTCGTCCCGTCTGGGCTTGTTCCGCAGCGGGGACAGGGGCAGGAGCTGGGTGGTGGATAATAAAGGGTTACAGGCCGGGGATCCCTATATGGCGGCGGATGACCAGCATGACTATATTGCTGTGAACTACCTGGATAATGCCACCGGCGACAACGCCGTGAAAGTATATCAACGTGACCTGCACGCTGCGCCGGGTGCAGTCTGGGCGCTGACGGACAGTTTTCCGAATTCCTATTTTTATTCGCTGGGTGTGGCCGGAGGCCGCCTTTACAGCGGGAGGGACAGCGGTCTGTATTTTAAAGGACCCGGCGTGACGGTGAAGCCTGACAGCGGTGAAAAGCCTTTTATCTTTCCCAATCCCGCCGGCGGGCAGGTGAATATCGGACTGCATTTCGAAGCGCCCGAGGTCATTGCCCTGCATATCTATGATGCCGGCGGCAGACTGGTGGCGACGCCTTTGAAGAATTATGCGCTGGCGGCAGGCAAACAGGTTGTTACAATAGACATCACGGGTCTCGCCAGGGGTGTCTATATCATCGATGTCAGCACTCCCGACAAGCGGCATTCCGAAAGACTGATCGTTCGATGAGCCGTCTGTCAATTCATTCCTCTTTTTGAACAGCTGATACATATGCATCTTCCGGGGTGCGCGATCCCATGCTAGCTTGGCGGAAAAAAAAGATGAAAATACTTTTCGCCAACTTTCCAGGAGATGGACATTTCAATCCGCTGACCGGGCTGGCCGCTCACCTGAAGCGCCAGGGTCACGATGTAAGATGGTATACTTCGAAGATCTATGCCGGTAAGCTGCGGCAGCTGGAGATAGCACACTTCCCTTTCCAGGTGGCCATGGACACGAATGCGGGAGAATTGGAGGAGATCTTTCCCGAAAGATATAAAAAGCGCTCGCAGATAGCGCGTCTGAAGTTCGATATCATCAATGCTTTTATCCTGCGCGGACCGGAGTACTATGCGGACATACAGGAGATACACAAGACATTTGCGTTCGACCTGCTGGTGGCCGACTGCGCTTTCAGCGGTATCCCTTTTATAAAGCACCTGCTAAAAGTGCCGGTGGTGGCCATTGGCGTGCTGCCGCTGACCGAAACTTCCAGGGACCTTCCTCCTCCGGGGCTGGGAATGACGCCTGCCAGCTCTTTTATCGGGAAGATGGGTCAGTCCCTTTTGCGGGGGATAGCGCGGCGGGTGATCTTTGGCGAGCCCAACCGGGTGATGTACCAGCTCCTCGACCAATACAAGATACCGCATCAACGGGAGAGTCTTTTCGATATGATCATTCACAAGTCGGATCTGCTGCTGCAAATAGGGACGCCGGGATTTGAATATTACCGTAGCGATCTGGGAGAGAATATACGTTTTGTGGGCGCGCTGCTGCCGCATGATGGAGGAAAGGAGCGGCCGCGCTGGTTTGACGAGCGGCTGCGGGAATATAAGAAGGTAATGCTGGTGACGCAGGGCACGGTGGAGAAGGATGTCACCAAGCTGCTGACGCCCACGCTGGAAGCATTCAAGGGGACGGATGTGCTGGTGGTGGTGACCACCGGTGGCAGTGGTACGAAGCAGCTTCGCGAGGCCTATCCGCAGAAGAACATTATCATCGAGGATTTTATTCCATTCGCAGATGTGATGCCTTATACAGATGTTTATATAACCAATGGCGGTTATGGTGGTGTTATGCTGGGTATCGAAAACAGTTTACCGCTGGTAGTGGCAGGTGTACATGAGGGGAAGAATGAGATCAATGCCAGGGTAGGGTATTTTAATCTGGGTGTAAACCTGAAAACTGAAAAGCCATCCCCGCAGCAAATAAAAACGGCAGTAGAGGAGGTTATAAAACATTCCCGGTATAAGGAGAATGCTATTAAATTATCAAAAGAGTTTTCCCAATATGATCCGGCCACCTTATTTGCAGAGTATGTAGCTGGCTTACTGCCTGCTACAAAAAGCAGGGAAGCAGAAGTGCCGGTGCACTGGCATAAAACCCCAGTAATCTCAATGCCACAAGCGGTTGAGCTGATCTCAAGGAAAATTGCGTTGAGCAGAAAGTAATTTGTAATAGAATGGTTCGTCCGCACGGCGCCGTGGATGGCCAGAGAAAGATATTTTAGGACGGGCGCTTAATATAATCCCTTCGCGAAAGCGAGGGGATTTTTCCTGGCAATCCATGCCTGGATTTCTGCAGTTCATTCATGTACTTATTTACTTCTGTTTATAAATGGTCCATCTTTGAGTCCTAATCAAAACCTTAATCATTAAACACTTACCATGAACCGCTACAATATTTTCAACCAGATCCACAAAGGACTTCGCAGCTTATTATATGAAACGGCCTTACTGATCCAGCGAACAGATTTTCTGAATAAAGAAGAATCAAAGATTGCTTTGGATAGAGTCAAGGAAGTAGTTGAGCTCTTTGAAAAGCATGCGCATACAGAAGATACTTATGTGTTGCCCGCACTAACAGAATATGAACCCGCCGTTGTAAATGTTTTTGAAGAAGAGCATGTAAAAGATCATGAGCTATCTGAGAAACTGCTTAGCTATGTATATGTGGTTACACAAAGTCAGCTGGATGATACAAAGGTAGAAATGGGGAGGGCCCTGAGCATTGCCTATGTGGAATTTATGATCTTCAATTTAAATCATATGGCCAAGGAGGAAACGCAGCAAAAGGCGCCTGCTCAAGAAGGAGCTGGTTGGCATTACCAGCCGACTGACGACGCGCCTGCAGGCGACGCCGATACCAAGAAGGCGATCGACACAAATGCAGTGGCATGGTCGGCATCGGAATTTGTGGCGCACGAGAAGAGATTGGGCTGGTATGCGCTGCTGGGCGCGGTAGCCGTGGTGGTCTCGGCCCTGCTTTATCTGTTGACTCACGATGTCGTGAGTGTCGTCGTGGTTTTGGTGATGGCTATGGCACTTGGCGCGGCTGGTTCCCGCAAACCGCGAGTAGTCGAATATCGTCTAGACAGCATTGGCCTGAGCGTCGGTGGCACACTTCACCCATACGATAAGTACAAGTCGTTTTTTATGCCCGAGGAAGGCCCGTTTTCTAGCGTCGTGCTCATTCCTATGAAGCACCTTAGTTTTCCGATCAGTGCCTACCTGGCGCCAGAGAATCAGGAACACATTCTAGAGGTATTGTCTAGTCATCTACCCATGGAAAGAGGCAAATTAGATAGCGTTGAACGCCTCATGCGACGGCTGCGGTTTTAGTAGTCTGGCTGCGCATACTAGAGGGTTTCGCTATACAACACGCGATCGTCAACCACATCGAACAGTCGCGGGTGGTAAGTCGCCAAGATTAGAGTCTTGATTACCTTGCGCTCACGGGACACGGTGCTGGGGCTTACCCCAAGTAAGGAGGCAATTTCTTGTATGCGGAAACCCCTAGCCCATAAAAAGGTAATAGTCTGCTGTCGGCTGGTGAGAGGCAGGTTGTCATAGAAGCTGGAGCGGTTCAATCTTTTAAGGCCACCATCTTCGCCAGAAGGCTCGTCTCCGGGCACGATGTCGTATAGTGTGGATGACCCGCTGTCGTCTGAATCAAACTCTGCATCGAGTGATCTGGCGCGGGTGTCGTTGAGCTCAGCGGCCAAGGCGGCGCGACGCCGCTCGTCGTCGGTCAATCGCGAAACGAGCCCTGGGTTGTCTCGAATAAGCGCGTCGACGGTGG
>Ga0207674_10008028_pt1 | contig 12234 bp, 8 predicted proteins | sample KBSCornC72_FD_184303 | JGI IMG/M metagenome (GOLD analysis project Ga0207674, IMG submission 184303) | Corn rhizosphere microbial communities from Kellogg Biological Station, Michigan, USA - KBS Corn C7-2 (SPAdes) (version 2) | ecosystem: Host-associated > Plants > Roots > Rhizosphere > Soil ... | reverse complement strand
GTGCGAGCGGTCGCCTGATCAAGGCTGAGGCCAGCTTCGACGCAGATTACGAGAAGGTCGAGCACGTCAGGAAGGCCTTTTTTAATCTCCGCCTGGCGATTGGAGATCTTTCTTCCCAGCCAGAAATCCGGCGCGAGGAATCCGCCACCAGCAGCAAGCGCGAAGATAAACATGGGGCCTAGATGGTAGGCTCCCGAGACCCAGGCGAGAAGAATCAGCACGCAGGGGGTAATGACTTTCGCGCCGTAGAACGTCTTCACCGCGTTTTCAGACCGCAGACCTGCGCGTACCAGTCGCTGTTGAACAACCGAGATTTCTTGCTGGCTCTTGGGCAGGACCTTCTCAAAGTGCTCGACGACACCACCGATGACGTGACGGGTTTCTTCCAGCGTTGTTGAAATTGTTTTCTTCGATGTGGCGCGCGGATAGAGGGCAGAAGAGATCCGGTCCTGGATCTTGTCCCGGTAGAAGATCAACAGGCCGCCGCTACCTATCAGAAGAAACGCGACAAGGAAGGCGATGATTGCAAATGTCATTGTTGCCTCTCTAAACGTCCATGTTGACGATCTTGCGGATAATCAAACCACCTATGAAGATCATGGTGCCAGCCGCATAGAGCAGTTTTACGCCCATTGGCTTCTTCCAGAGCATACTCATCAGATCCGGATTGACCATGTAGAGCAGCACTCCGAGGACGATGGGCAGGAGAGTCAGAATCCATCCTGTCAAACGTCCCTGAGCGGTGTGGGTCAGAACCTGCCGCTTGAGTCGGAACCGCTCACGGATGACCTGTGCGGTCTTCTCCAGAACTTCGGCGAGGTTACCGCCGCTTTCGCGCTGAATCAGAATAGCCGTCGCGAGGATCTTCACGTCCTGGATTGGTACCCGCGTGACCAAGTTGTCGAGTGCGGACTTCAATTCAAGACCATAGTTCATTTCATCGAAGGTGAGGCGGAATTCGCCGCCGACGGGATCGGCGCATTCGCGGGAGACGAGGCCCATCGCCGCGTTGAGACTATGTCCCACGCGAAGAGCACTGACGATCAGCTCAAGGGCTTCCGGGATACCTTGCTCGAACTTGCCTAGACGCCTCTTGCGTTTTTGGAAGACGAAGATGATCGGTCCTGAGCCGCCAACGAGACCGATGATGAAGCCGAACAACATCGCGCCGGTGCGCCAGTAGGCCAGGTATCCGGGAACGATAAAGCAACCGGCACAGAAGAGACAGAGCTGGCCGACGGTCCACTTAACATTGGCCTGATAGAGGAACCTGCGAATACGAGGCGCAAGTTCCATTTTTGTAAGGACGCGGTCGAGCCACGGGATGGTGCTCATGACGTCGTTCTTGCGAACGTCGACGATGAGGTCTGCCATCTCCGGCTTCCCTACCGCGATAGCGGACTCAAGCCGCGTCATGATCGCACGGGTCTGGTCAGTCGCACCGGATCCACTCGCAGCGGCGACTAATACTACAACCAGAAATACCCCGAGGAACACGAGAACACCAATGATTAGCATGTGCTACCTCCGCACGGCTCCGGCTCAGTTCACTTCCGTTACTTTCTCAAACAAGCTGGGCGGCAGGAAGATACCGGCAGTACGTAGCTGTTCGAGGAATTTGGGACGGATGCGGCTGGGAACGAAGGCGCCTTGCACTCTTCCGTTTGGACCGATGCCTTTCTTCTGGAATGCAAAGATTTCCTGCATACTGATCACGTTCTCTTCCATACCCGTGATCTCGTGAATACTTACGCATTTACGGGAGCCATCGCTCAGACGTGAAGCCTGCACAACTATGGTCAGCGCCGATGCAATCTGCTGACGGACCGTCTTTTCCGGCAGGTTGAGGTTGGTCATGGCGACCATGGATTCAAGACGGGTCAAGGCATCGCGCGCCGTGTTGGCGTGGATGGTGGTCATCGACCCTTCATGACCGGTGTTCATGGCCTGAAGCATGTCAAAAGCTTCTTCGCCGCGGCACTCACCGATGATGATGCGGTCGGGACGCATACGAAGACAGTTAATAAGCAACTGCCTTTGTCGGATGGCGCCCTGACCTTCCACGTTAGGCGGACGGGTTTCGAGCCTGACGATGTTTTCCTGTGCAAGCTGAAGTTCGGCGGCGTCCTCAATCGTGATGACTCGCTCGTTCGGTGGAATGTACTGGGACAGAATGTTCAAGAACGTTGTCTTACCGGCGCCTGTTCCACCCGAGATGAGGATACTGAGGCGGGCGCGAACGGCGGCGGAGAGCAACTCCATCATCTCTGCCGAAATACTTTTTAACTGAACGAGCTGATTCGCTGCGAGAGGACCGGTGCCGAAACGACGGATTGACATCGAAGGTCCGTCAAGGGCAAGGGGGGGAATGATCGCGTTGACACGGGATCCGTCGGGCAGGCGGGCGTCCACCATTGGCGACGACTCGTCAACACGGCGTCCGACGCGAGAGACGATGCGATCGATGATCTGCAGCAGGTGTCGGTCGTCGCGGAACGAGCAGTCAGCACGCTGGATCAGGCCGCCTTTTTCAATGAACACATGGTCTTTGTCGTTGACCATGATGTCGGAGATCTTCGGATCTTTGAGAAGGGGTTCCAAGGGCCCGAGGCCGAAGACTTCGTCCAGCAGGTCGGTCTGAATCTTCTCCTGTTCGTCGAAGCTGAGCGGAACCCGGCGGTCACTGATGATCTCGTTGATGATGCTCGAGACCGCCTGCCGAGCCTGGCTGGAGTTGATGCGGGAAAGCTTTTCCAGGTCGAGCTTCGACAGCAGTGTACGGTGTACTTCTGCTTTGAAGTTTTCCAGATTCATTGATTCCACGATGCGCCGTCCTTCACTTCAGAATCCGTCAAATAACGGGGGACTATTTGAAAAGGCTGAAGCCTTTCCGCTTTTCGGGCTTGGGAGGCATTCCGCATGCCGCTCGCGCCATATCCTGGAGAACTCTTGCAATGCTTGAATCGTCCAACGCCAGCGGTACTGCCTCGTTTTGCATTCTGCGAACGTTGAAGTAGTCACTGGGAATTTTCCACGAGATCGGCTTGGTAAGCGCCTTCTCGATATGCTCCTCATCGACGCCCATGGAACTCTTCACATAGCGATTGAGCACGATTTCGAGTTTGGGAGTTCCGGATTTAAAGAACTCAGAGATGAGCCGGTGAGAGTTACGGAGTTCCGGAATACCGGCCTGCATGACAAGATACGCCGTGTCGGCCTGTTCGAACCAGCCGGCGTCGGTCAGGTCGAAGCGTGACCCGGCATCTATGACCACATAGGTGAAGTCTTGCCGGGCAACATTGAGCATTTTCTCGATAGCGTCGTTGCTCGCCTGCACATGCGGGAATCTCCCAGGAGCTGCCAGCACGGGTAGACCCGAGTTATGCTTGGTGAGCAATTTGGAGAAGAAGTTCGTATCGATTCGATCGGCGCTTTGCAGGGCGTCGGCGGTCGAAAACTGAGTAGTGAGGCCGAGGCTGAGAGCGGCATCGCCCAGGGGTAAGTCGAGGTCAATAAGGACTGCGCTCTGCTGGCACTCCTGCACCAAAGCTACTGCGAAGTTACACGCGACAGTTGTAACTCCAGATCCGCCCTTGCCGCCGAGAAAGACCAGCAGTTTGCCACCGGTCTTCTTGACTGGGCCTTTTCCACCCGTGCGACGCGAGCCAGCGCGCATCAGCGCATCGGAGAGCGCATTGGCATCGATAGGGTCTGACAGGAACTCACGAGCCCCGGCGCGCATGGAGCGCACCATGATGTTGGGATCGAGCCGAGACGTGTAGACCATCACGGTGGTGCTGGTGGTCGAAGCGACGAACTCGACGAGTTCCAGCGCGTATTCGACATCTGACTCGAGGTCGATGACGACGGCGTCAAATGCTTTCTCACCCAGCATCCTGGGCATTTCTTTCAGAGTCGGGGGATAAGAAGAGTATTCCCGCACAATCGCGGCATGCGAGCTATTCAAAGCGCTCACAATCAGCCTGCGGCGCTGCTCACTGGGACAGATCAGCGCGATGGACAGGACATTGCCGCCAAGGGGATCAGAGTCGTGCGTGTTATCGGTCACAAATTCAAAGCTCCCAGGTTCTTGCACCAGACCGCGGTGTTACCGAGTTCAGGGCGTTTGTCAGCATACTTTAGTCGTTCTTGAATCACCTTCTCAACGAGAAAAGAAGGAAATGAGAGTACCAATTGCTATCGCGGGCGCATACGGCATCTTGCGTGCCTTTGGATTCGAGAGGTTGAGATCAGCCGGCGTGTGAAGGCCGCGTTTTCTCCAACCGAATAACAAGTCCCCTGCTCCCGAAAACATTTCGCCCAGGAACCCACCGAAAGTGGCCCAGGCCAGCGCCATGATTCCACCCGCCACTGCAATCATTACCAGGGCGAAGACGAGTTGCTGCCACCAAATCCATGCTCCGATAGCGGCGCATAGCTTGACGTCTCCCATGCCCATTCCGCCCATCATCGCCAATATTCCGTAAACCAGGCCGCCCAAGAGCATCCCAATGAGGCTCTGGCCAAGTCCATGCCATCCTTCTACCCACGTTGAAACGACGAGTCCCCCCAGGAGAAACGGAAAAACCAGCCAGTTTGGGATGCGGCGGCTGCGAATGTCAGTAACGGTCGCCACAATCAGCACGGCTAACGTCGGCCACCAGGCATACGGGTGCTGCATGTGCTGCAAAGCATGTCCTCCAATGCTCCCCCGTCCTGATGACTGCAGTTAGAGCAAATCGGCCCCCAAAATGGACGCATCTTAACTCACGCATGATTCAATGCGTTACATTGGGGGTGTCGAGCCAAGTGTACACGGAAGTGCATCTGGGGAGTACCCCCGGCCAATCAGGGGTATACACCGGAGTAATGCCCATCGACGGCATGAAAAAGAGACAAGAACCCGTGTTTCCCTATCCTCTCATCTAAGAGGTCACGCTGGCACCAGAGTGGGACAAAACTTTGGAGAACTCCAGAGTTTCTCCCGAAATGGACTAGGTAGAAACTCGCCCGACCCCGGGAAACTCCCAGGGAGAAATCCAGGGGTGTAACTCGAGTTATGGACCTTTGATAGCTCGAATGGTTCCTTACGGAGTTCAGAGTTACTTGGGGTTTCCATGAACGGGCCGTCGCCCGTTGTATGCTTCTTTTAATGTTCAGGCGACATGCTTTATTTGCACTTATCGTCTCTGCGGCTCTGTCGCCTGCAGCAGCATTCGCGCAGCCGGATGGTCAACCGGCAAGCAGACCTACGACCGCAGCGGTAAAAGCAACCCAGCAGGCCTCGGGCTCGCAGGAAACCTCACCACAGCCGCCACCGCAGATTGTAGTTACTGCCCCTCCCAGCCAGGCTGCGCCGTGGTCGTGGCACGACAAGGTGCTCTGGGGCGCTGAGCTGGTCCTTGTATTCCTGGGTTATGCCGGAGTGGTTCTTGCGCTGAAGACACTCAAGAATATCCAGCGGCAGACCGAGTTTGGTGTTTCGGCGGCGCAGGCCGCACTGCAATGCGCTAATGCATCCCTGGAGAGCTCGCAGGCAATCGTGGATTCCGGCCGCCCCTGGATCGTCATCACCGTTGAGCCATTCCTCAGCGTGGAGCACGGGTTCAAGGTGATGGCAACGAACCGAGGACGCACGCCGGCACGCATCCTTGCCAAAGCCGATTGCGTAAGAATCGCGAAAGATGACGCGGAGCTTCCGACGCCGCCGGATTTTGACAGCGGCAAGTCGGCTACCCCATTTGAGCCGATCATCCTTCTTCCGGGAGAGACTGCGGGAATCCGGCCCTTCCGGCGTTCAGATGTGCGCTCCTATTGCTCGTCCGATGAACAATTCAAACGGCTCGAACGTTGGGAAGAGAAGCTGTTTGTGTACGGGAAGGTCATCTACCGCGATCTGATCTCGCCGCTGGACCAGCCGAATCATGAAACAGACTGGTGCTGCTGGTACGTCTACGGGGATAAGGATGCGCTGGTCCTTGCGGGACCGCCCGAGTACAACAAGCACAGCTGAGCGCCTGTTCGGGGAACTGCGAACGGCCGGGACTGCGTATCATTCGCTAGAAATCGCACGATCCGGTTCGAAAATCCAAGTGGGTTGGGGCCCAGGGGAAAACATGCCAGTTGTTGAACTCGCAGGAGTTACAAAGACCTACGAGAGCAAGGTTGCGGTGCGCGATCTCAGCCTGTCGATCGAACCAGGCCAGATGTTCGGGCTGCTCGGTCCGAATGGAGCCGGAAAGACGAGCTCGATCCGCATGATGATGGGCATCACGATGCCCGATTCCGGGACCGTGAAGCTTTTTGAGAAGCCGTTCGATCGCAGCGGCCTTGAACGTGTCGGCTATCTGCCGGAGGAACGCGGTCTTTACAAAAAGATGAAAGTGCTGGAGCAGCTCATCTTTTTTGGGCAGTTGCACGGACTTTCGGCGGGCGATGCGGAGAAGCGAGCGACCACCTGGGCGAAGCGGCTGGAGATCGACGAAGCTCTGCCCAAGAAGACTGAAGAGCTGTCGAAGGGCATGCAACAGAAAATTCAGTTCATCGGTTCCCTTCTCCACGATCCGGGGCTGATCGTTATGGATGAGCCTTTCAGCGGGCTTGATCCGGTGAACGCCAAGCTGCTGGAACAAACCCTGCTCGAGTTGAAGGATGAAGGAAGGGCGATCGTCTTTTCTACTCACCGGATGGATCAGGTGGAGAAGCTGTGCGACTCGATCTGCCTCATCAACAAAGGAGAAGCAGTGCTCTCGGGACGTGTGCGCGAGATCAAATCACGCTACGAGCGCAACCACATCATTGTGGAGTTCGAAGGCAGCGCTGACTTCCTGTCGAGCGGGGAGATCGCCAATGCGCAGAATTTTTCGGGTCATGCGGAAATCAAGCTGAAGCCGCATGGGGACGCGCAAAAGCTGCTGCAGGAGGCTTCGGCCGCGGCAAAGATTTACAGATTCGAAATGGTTGAGCCTTCGCTTGAAGAGATTTTCATCCAGACCGTTGGAGGCAGTGTCGATGCGTAACATTCTGCTGGTTGCAAAGCGCGAGTACCTGGAGCAGGTCCGCGGACGCGCATTCAAGATGACGACCTTTGGCGTGCCTCTGATTTTCGCTGCCATTCTCGGAATCGCGTATTTGTCGAGCCGGGGCCTGGGTGCGGGAAAACACCTCGCTATCGGGTCGAGCGACGCCTTGCTGGCGAGCGAGATCAAAGGACAGCTCATCGGAGACAAGGATACTAAGACGAAGGTAGACGTCATTTCTCCTGCCACAAGAGCTGACCGGGATACGCTGATCGACGAAGTCAAGTCGAAGAAGATCGAGGGCTTTCTATGGGTCGAAACCCCGCCAGGGAAGGCGCCGACCGCTACCTATACATCACAGTCTTCGGGTGACTTCATTACAGGCGCTCGGATGAAGGATGCCGTGAATCATGCCATGCTCGGCGCTCGCCTGCAGAGCGGCGGCTTGCAGCGGAAGGCGGCCGAAGACCTTGTCAAAGGAATCCCAGTCGAGACCTTTCAGGTGAGGAAAGACGGCTCCGTTGTGAAGAGCAATGCGACAGCCTCGTTCTGGAAAGGCTACGTGATGGCCATCCTGCTTTCGATGACAACGATGGTCTACGGGATGAACGTGGCGCGGTCGGTGATTCAGGAGAAGACATCCCGCATTTTCGAAGTAATGCTGTCGATCGCCAAACCAGCCGACATGCTTGCGGGCAAGCTGATTGGCGTAGGCGCTGTGGGACTGACGCAGATCGGCATATGGCTGATAGCGGGTGCAATCATTCTGGGGACACCGTTTGCGGCGACGATCTTGACCGGGGATTATGCGGTTCACGTCTCGGCGCTTGAGACCGTGCTCTTCCCCGTCTACTTCCTGCTTGGCTATCTGCTCTACAGCTCGCTGTTTGCCGGGCTGGCAGCGACCTGCGAGACGGAGCAGGAGTTGCAGATGTATATGCCGCTGGCCGCTGTTCCGGTTTGGTTGAGCTTTTCGCTGATCATGGTGGTGATGAACGATTCGAACTCAGCCTGGGCAGTGGGCGGATCGCTGTTTCCGCCGACCGCACCGATCATCATGTTTATGCGGATGGCCTCACAGATACCGCCGGCGTGGCAGTTCGCGGTTTCAATCGGACTACTGGTACTGAGTATTGTGACGGTGCTCTGGATATCGGCAAAGCTCTACCGGGTAGGAATTCTCATGTACGGGAAGCGGGCGACGCTGCCGGAACTGGTGCGCTGGTTGCGCTACAGCTAGAAGCAAACGAGAGAACAAGGGCGAAAAAAACGCCCGGACCATGGAGGAACAGCGGACCGGTCCGGGCTGAAGTTGTGGGAACGCCGGAGCTGAGGATCTGCTCCGGCGTTCTTGCGTTTAGAAGTCGAGACGCAGGCCGAACTGCATTCTGCGGAAGGTATGCGTGCCGAGGGTGTTCCCCATGTAACCGAAGCCGCCATAGGTCAGCGCGTAGCCGAAGGAGGTGTTGGTGTAGAGGCCTGTGTCGAAGCGAACGCTGTTGGTGACGTTGTAGACCTCCCAGGCGAACTTCATGCGTGCCCTCTCGCCCAGGTGCCAGTTCTTCGCCAGGGATGAGTCGATGTTGAAGAGGCCGTCGGAGCGGAACTTGTTGCGCTCGCCAGCCTCTCCGGGATATGGCAACCGCATCGGAGAGCCCGTATAAACGCCGTTCTGAATCTCCTGATCGTTGGCGAAGATCTGCGGGGAACCGTTCTCCATATGCTTGCGGACTTTGACGTCTCCGGTGACCACAGCGAAGGCCTGAGTCTCCCAGTTGGTCGTCCAGCCAGGCTCGATGATGCTGAACGGAAGTCCGCTAGACCAGCGGCCAATGCCCGCCCAATCCCATCCGCCCCAGATGGCATTGCCGATCCGACCCGAATTCGCTAAAAGAGACCTGCCTTTTCCGAATGGAAGCGAGTACACCCAGTCGGCAGAGATCAGGTGACGAGTATCGAAATCTGAGGTTCCGCGGCTAAGCTTCGGATCCCAGGTGTTTTGGATTCCTCCATACGAGGTTGAGGTGCGCTCGGCATCGGAACCCATGTCGATGGAGTGCGACAGAGTATAGCTGAAGTCGAGCGTCAACCCATGCTGCGCCGGATGACGCAGTGTGAACTGCCCGGCGTTGTAGTAGCTGTTGCCGATGGACGAGAGTGCGATCAGAGAGGAGAACTGCGGGCTCCAGAAGGTGTTGCACGGTGGCCCGTAGTAGCAGCCGAAGTCGATATCAGCAAGGGCGCCGGTTTCGCCATAGCTGTAGCGCTGCGGGGCCCACTCATTGTTGTAGATCGCGTCCGTCGCGCTTTCGCCGTCGAAGTCGTAGTTCGCCATTTGCGGAAAGACATTTTCGAAATACTGGATGGTTGGAATGTGCTGCAACACACCATCGCAGTAGAGGCACGAGCCACCGAGAGCATCTGTCGCCTTCGACATCTCGGTTCCGGCGGTAAAGTAGTCGCCCGCGCCCTGGGGATCGTTAAAGTTCACCGGTTCGGCGAGATCCATTTGCTGGAAGAGGTGCCGCCCGATGCGACCGACGTAGGCAGAATCCAGAAGGAAGCCACCCGGGAGTTCTCGCTGAATCGACAGATTGTATGCGTACACGTATGGTGTCTTGACGTGATTGTCGATGCCCCAGTTGATGCCGAACGTGCCATCGGGCACGGCATACGGATAAGTCAAGGTCGGGGCTGCTTCGGGCAGTGGAATGTTTGGCAGATCATGGGGCCCAGTGAAGCGCGGCGCGTTGTTGAAGTTGTAGGTGCTAGGTGCGCTGTTGTATTGCGAAGAGAGTCCGAACGAGCCCTGAGTACTGAAGCGGTTCGAAAGAGCTTCGCCGTAGTGGTCGAAGTACATTCCAGCTCCGGTGCGAATTGAGGTCTTGCTATCGGGAGAGTAGACCAGAGCCAGACGCGGAGCGATATTCAGCTTCTGCTTGGGCCAGAAGCCGGGTCTGCCATTCGCCTTGCCGACGGGCTGAAACAGCAGGTCGTCCTCGAAGACGCGGCCCTGCGCTGCAGCATCTCCGCGCTTTTTGGCCCACTCGCGGGTGTCGACCGTTGGCTCACTCTGCTGGCCTTTGGTTTCATAGGGCGTTTGCAGAAGAGTGTGACGCAGGCCGAAAGTCAGCGTCAGGTTCGGTCGTACACGCCAGGAGTCCTGGATGAAGTACTCGAACTCATTGGAACGGAAGTGACGCGGAATCGTAGAGCCGTCAGGGAGGAGATTGCCGCTGGTCGGAGTGGTTGCGATGTAGTTGAGGCTTGCATCTCGCTCCGCGACGTCGCCAATGATCGTTGCATACATCTGCTCGAAGGCCGTTCCGTTCTGGCCGATATCGGGCAAGCCCAGAGTGGTTGGATCCGGCGCGCCTTTGCCGCTGAGGTATGAGGGGTTGGTGCTGGCGCCGTTGAAAGATGCCGTGTCGGTCAGCGTGTTGTTCTGAATCCTGCGCCAACTTCCGCCGAACGAGAGCGAGTGGCTTCCTTTGCTCCAGCTCAATGTATCGTCGATCGTGTTCACCGGGATGTTGACGATCAAGCTGCGCGTCTGTGCCGTGGGTTGGGTGAGGAATCGAACGACGACATAGTCGCCTTCTCCGATCCCGATGCTCGAATAACCTTGACGGATAAATCCATAGCGAAGGTCGTTGACGATGTTCGAGGTCGGGGTCCAGGTGTGGCCGATCGCGAGACCCTTGGTGTTGTCTTCCAGGAACGAGGACGCGGGCTGGCCGGGCAGGTTCTGCGGACCCACAGCGGTGTCTTTCTGCAAATTGCCGCGGACGAATATGTGATTCGACCTGTTCGGAGTGAAATCGATCTTGCCAATGTTTGTGTTGAGGCTGCTCGGCGCCGGCGAGCTGAAGTTGTATGAACCAAAATTCACGCCATCGCCGGCGGCAAGCAGCGTGGCTGGCGGTTCGGTGGAAAGGTAATCAAGCATGGCCTGATCGACACCGGGCTGAGCGCACTGCGTGCAACCGGAATCCAGTTGAGCGATCTGGGCGCGCGAGAGGTACTGGGTGTCTCCGTTTACGTCGACATATCCCAACTGCCCCTGCAGGAATGTGGCGGAAGGAGTGAGAGCAGCTACAGTGGTGTTCGTTGCGAGACGCTGTCCTTCATAGTTGTAGAAGAAGAAAAGCTTGTCTTTTGCAATTGGGCCACCCACGCTTCCACCGAAGGTGTTCACAATGTACTTGGTCGGCCTGTTCGGACTGCCGTCGGCGGTTTGCTGGTTCTTGATGAACCAGTCGTTGGCCACGAGATTCGAAGGTCGATGGTATTCGTAGAGCGAGCCATGAAGCTGGTTGGTGCCGCTCTTCGTCACAAGCGAGACCTGGGCACCGGACGTACGACCTGCATCGGCGTTTCCGTTGGAGGTGGTGACTCGGAATTCTTCAGTGGAATCGAGCGTGGAGCGTAGTACGCCATTGAATGCATATCCGTTTACCTGGTCATTGTCGTCCACTCCGTCGAGCGTGACATTGCCCTGGTCAGAACGGGCTCCCGAAACGGAGCCCTGGCGGCTGTCGAGATAACCTGGCGTCGTTTTGTCGATAAGGCTGGTCGTCTCTCCCAGATACAGCGCGCCCGGCTGCAAACTAAGCAACGAGATAGGATCGCGGCCATCCATTGGCATGGCCTCAATGGTCGAGCTGCCAACGGAATTGCCGATGGTTGCGTCAGTAGTGTTGAGGGTCTGGGCTGATGCGCTCACGTCGACCGTTTCGGCGGTGGCCTGAACTGTCAGATCGAAGTTAATGGTGGCAGGCTGATTCACCAGAAGTTCGGCGGTCTTGGATTGGTCGCCGAAGCCGGCCGCAGTGGCAGTGATGGTGTAACGAGCGGGAGGAATCTGGGGAAAAGCGTAGTTGCCGGCGTTGTCGGCCACTGCGCTGAACGTGGTGCCAATCGTCTTATCGACAATCGTGATTTTGGCGCCCGGGACAAGAGCGCCGGATGGATCCTTGATGGTGCCACGGAGTGATGTAGTTGCGGTTTGGCCGAGGGAAAGAGAAACTGTGGAAAGGATGCAGAGAAGCATCCATCCCCATCTTTTTAGTTTCACGGCTTTTGCCTCCAAAAGGTACTGCTTCGTGAATCGATCGTGAATATGATGTTAGTGATTTCTCACACGTCGATTCAGGCGTAATACCCGCGAATGCTGCAGTCTCCGCTGTGAAATGGTCCACTCGTCCCTGCATCT
>Ga0207674_10008027_pt1 | contig 12235 bp, 8 predicted proteins | sample KBSCornC72_FD_184303 | JGI IMG/M metagenome (GOLD analysis project Ga0207674, IMG submission 184303) | Corn rhizosphere microbial communities from Kellogg Biological Station, Michigan, USA - KBS Corn C7-2 (SPAdes) (version 2) | ecosystem: Host-associated > Plants > Roots > Rhizosphere > Soil ... | reverse complement strand
CTCACGATGTTAACCTCCCTGTATGCGCTGAGCACGCTGTCCACTAAATGACGGCGTGCTGGTCAAAGCCACTACCCATGATGCCGCGCTCAAGTCTGGTGTGCGCAGCCTTTCCAGACGAGGTTGCCGTGTTCGTGCAAATCAGCTCCGTCGAGTTCGGCGCTGACGCCTCGTGGTCAGCGCGTTAAGCCGCCAGCGGCGGGGAAGTAATATCTCGACGCTGCCAACCGATCCTGACCGGCTGCGTTTTTGCCGGCAAAGAGGAACTTGAAATCGGTCCACCCGCCGAAGCCAACCATATCCGGAGCCGACACATTGCCGGGAGTTCCGTCGTCGGTATAGGAAAGCAGTTGCCCCTGGGTGTTCACTGCATATATCCGGTCTTGTCCAAGACCGTTTTTGCCGGCGAAGAGGAACTTGAACTGCAGCCAATCGTCGAACCCAACGATGACGGGATCGGACACATTGCCGGGAGTTTCCGCGTCTGCATAAGAAAGCAGCTGGCCTTGCTGGTTTACGGCGTAAATGCGGCCTTGTCCGGCTGCATTTCTGCCGCCGAAGAGAAACTTGAACTGCGACCATCCGCCAAAGCCAACAATCACCGGATCGGACACATTGCCGGAGGTTGCAGCGTCTCCGTAAGAGAGTAGTTGGCCCTGCCCGTTCACCGCGTAGATGCGGCCCTGTCCAGAGTTGTTCCAGCCGCTGAAGAGGAACTTGAACTGTAACCATCCCCCAAAGCCAACGACCACTGGAGCTGACACATTGCCGATGGTTCCGGCATCTCCGTAAGAGAGCAGTTGAGCCTGCTCGTCGACCGCGTAGATGCGGCTCTGGCCGGTGGCGTCTTGACCGGCGAAGAGGAGCCGGAAGTCCGACCAGCCCCCAAACCCGACGCCTATCGGGCTTGATACATTACCAGGAGTGCCGGAGTCTCCATAGGAGAGCAGGTGAGGCACATAGAAGTTCTGACTCACGGTCGCGCCTGAGGCGGGCGCGACTTGATCGTAAACAGTGTTGGAATTTTCCGCTGTGCCGGGCTGAGAACCGCCGCAGGTATTGGTGGTTTGCACGGATAGGGCTCCTGACGAGACCGAATAGGTCAACGTGCCGGCACCCGATGAAAACGTGCAGGTCAAGCCGGGAGCGGAAACCAGGTCGGCTTGAAAGCCGTAGATCGGAAACAGGGCGTAATTCGCCGGTTCAGTCTGACCGGCGTAGTTCTTCCACGGCTGTGTGCTGACGGAGTGAACAGTGCCGTTTGGATCAGTGATACCGAAAGTTGCCCCCGTCACGTTTCCGTTGCTGTCGGTGCCGAGCTTGATTGAAATTCTTGAACCCTTAAGCACCTTATTTGAAGACCTGGAGCCGACCACGGTGCCGCTTAGGGCGGCGTGGGGAAATACTGGAAGCCAGGGACTCGTATCGGCGGGGTTTGGTGTGTATCCCGGGGGCCACCGTATTTCGGGGGGATTTCCTCCCGGCCCGCCTGTCTGATATGACTTGGCACTGGCCCAGTATTGAATTTCAAAGGTGACCCGCTTGTTCGAAACGACTATCAGGTATTGAAACCAGTCAAGCTGGCCGACAACTTTGCCCGGGAACGTTGTGCCCGGGGTGGAATTCGGGGTGATGGCTGTGGGCTGCGGGTACGAATTTAACTGAAGTGAGAATCCCTTGTCGCCCAAGGTGATCAAATCCTCGGTGACCTGCAAGGTCACCGCCAGATTCTGAAGATTCTTGCAGCCGTTCACTAGAATACTGTTGTTGCTGCCGCCGCCCGCGAAGCCCATATTCGCCTTCCTCGTACAAGATAGTGACGGCTTGGTGCAAAGCGTTTCGCCACTATTGATGAAACCTGGCAGGTTTGGCTGACTTGGACAAATTCGTAAATTTCATGGCCGAGGTCCTGCTTTCAGCTGCTGCGCTCATTTGGAGCTGATACGCCTTACCACACATTCAAACTGAATCCTGGGCAGCCGGCTCATAAGCCCCTGAAACGGACATAGCGGACGTAAACCGAGCGCTTCCCGTACGACCTACCTGCTTGATCACGACCCCTTCCGTGGGGTGGAAGCGGTCTACTGACTCTGGTTGGTCCGTATGACTCAGATGGTACGCTGCATAACTGGGGGAATCGATGGCAAGGAAGAGAACAGCGACAAGCGTGACGGTGAATCAGGTCTCCAAGGTTGAGCTGACGAAGAGAGGTAGCCAGAACTCGCTACAGATAGAGGTGCGCCGCGGTACCGAACTTCTCGGAACCCTTTTCTTGGGCTCCGGCAGCGTGCAATGGTGGCCCCGTGGCAACAAGGCCAACAAGTTCCAGAAAACCTGGGAAGGCTTCGCAGCTCTGCTTGACGACGCCATATGATCCTAATTTTGGATGATACCGTGTGCTCCCCTTTAGACCGCATTGTGCGTCGTCCGAAGCCACCGGCAGTCCAGATTCTGATTGGAGGACATTGAAATGGGGAATGACCGACGAACTTTTATCAAGCGGGCAGCCGGATTTACTGCCGCCTGCTGTGCCGGTTTCGATCTGGAGAGCTCGACGTACGCATCATCCTCAGCAGATGTGGGGGACAATTCGAGAGACTGGTATGGACGTCCGATGCGTTGGGCCCAGCTGGCGTTTGTGGAAGACGATCCGGGAAATTACGATCTCTCCTTCTGGCTGGATTATTTCCAGAGAATTCATGCTGACGCAGCCTGTCTGAGCGCCGGCGGCGTAGTCGCCTTTTATCCGACAGAAGTTCCATTCCATTATCGAAGCAAGTGGCTTGGCACGATGGATGCCTTCGGCGATATCGCCGCGGGATGCCGGAGACTCGGAATGAACGTGGTCGCACGGACAGATTCCCACGCATGTCATCAGGACGTGCATGATGCACATCCGGATTGGATTGCCGTCGATGCAGAGGGGAAGAAGCGCAGACACCCATCGGATCCTGATTACTGGATCACGTGCGCACTCGGACCGTACAACTTCGAATTCATGACCGCGGTACACCAGGAAATCATGCGAAGGTATAGGGTCGATGGCATTTTCACGAATCGCTGGTCAGGGTCAGGGATGTGTTACTGCGAACACTGCAGGAGTAATTTCTGGGCCTTCTCTGGTCTCGATCTTCCTCGCACAAACGATCCGCACGAAGCCGCGCGGCGGCAGTACATTCTGTGGCATCAGCAGAGGCTGTTCGAGGTGTGGCGACTCTGGAATGAGAAGATCAGACAAATCAATCCTGCATCCAGCTATATCGCTAATGCCGGTGGCGGTGCGTTAAGCCCGCTGGACATGAAGACTATCGGGGAGCTCGCGCCCACCCTGTTTGCCGATCGGCAGGGACGAAGCGGCCTCATGGCCCCATGGGCCAATGGGAAGAATGGAAAAGAATATCGGGCCACGATGGGGAAAAAGGCCATCGCGGGAATCGTCAGTGTCGGACTTGAAGAGAAATACCGCTGGAAGGATTCGGTTCAATCGGGCGACGAGATCCGCCTTTGGATGGCCGATGGAATCGCCCAGGGCCTTCGTCCCTGGTTCACGAAGTTCAACGCTAAAATCATTGACCATCGATGGGTTCCTGTCATCGAGGAAGTCTACAAATGGCATTACGCGAATGAAGTCTACCTTCGCAACGAGAGATCGCTTGCGAGAGTTGGCATGCTGTACTCGCAGCAGACGGCGACATTCTATGGTGGAGAAAATGCTAGGGCGCTGGTGGAAGATCCCGTGCTGGGCTTTTATCAGGCGCTGATCGAAGCGCGCATTCCCTTCGATATGGTGCACGATCGTCTGCTGGATAGCGAGCATATCGCGCAGTACCGTACCTTGATCCTGCCGAACATTGCTGCACTTTCCGATGTGCAGTGTGAGCAGATTCGCGACTTCGTCCACAAGGGAGGAAGTATCGTCGCAACCTTCGAAACCTCTCTTTACGACGAATGGGGTTCTCGTCGTAAGGACTTCGGATTGGGTCCGATGTTCGGGGTGAGATTTGGAGGCAGAGTCCAGGGTCCAATGCTTAACTCCTATCTCTCTCTACATAAAGAACGAGGTGCGGATGCCTATCATCCGTTGCTCGCCGGATTGGAGGATGCGAACCGCATCATCAACAGCGTCAATCAGGTGGATGTCACGCAGCTGGGTGACAATACTTTTTCGCCTCTCGAGATCGTCCCAAGCTATCCCGATCTTCCGATGGAAGCAGTGTTCCCTCCGCCGATCCAGACTCACAACCCGGGCGTATTCTTGAGTGTCCCGGGGAGGTCACGTGTGGTCTACTTCCCAGGCGACATCGACCGTACATTTTGGGAGGTACTCGATGTAGATCATGCCAGGCTCTTGCGCAATGCCGTGGTTTGGGCGACCAATGAGGTTGAGCCCGTGGTGGTGCAAGGACCCGGAGTAATCGACATCTCGGTATGGAGACAGCGAAACTCCATGACGGTACATCTCGTAAACCTCACCAATCCAATGATGATGAAAGGCCCGATACGAGAGGTGATTCCGATTTCCGCACAACGAGTACGCGTAGAGATTCCAGATGCACGAAAGGTCAGAGAAGCGAAGCTTCTGGTGGCTGGCAAGAACGTTCCATTCAGAATGGAACAAAGCTCGATCCTCCTGGATGTCCCTTCCATTGACGTCCACGAAGTAATCGCCTTGGACTTGGCGTAAACACATACCGGTTCTCGACCTGCACCTTAACAAAGCTGCAGGATCCGAGCTACCCAGCTGTTCCTAGAGAGATGTAGATTCAGATACCGCGAGATTGGGTTTCTCACAACTCACGCCAATCACCATTCGCTGAACCCATAGATGGCTGAGCCGGCTTACGCCTCACCTGAGATGACCAAAGTCGTCACCTGCGTACAAGCTCTACGCGTCGGTTGCGCGCCCGCCCTTCCATCGTGTCGTTAGTGTCGATCGGATGAGATGCCCCGAACCCCGTGGTCTCCAGACGCTCCGGAGCTATCCTGTATCGCTTGGCGAGCGCATTCTTCACGGCCGCCGCGCGTCTCTGCGAGAGATCGAGATTGTATTTGTCGCCACCTATGTTATCCGTGTTTCCCTCGACTCCCAGCGTCCATTCAGGATGCTGCGTCATCACCTGCGCGATCTCAGCCAGAACCTTGTCAGACTCAGGCCGAAGAGTATCGCTGCGAAAGTCAAAGTAGAGGTCATAAACCTTAGCGCGGCCGTCCTTCTCCAGTTCCTGTGCGAGTTCGCTTTGGCTCTGCCGTGGCTGATCCCAATTGATACGCGTTATCTGCGAATGCCCGCCCGCTGTTGATCCGACTGAAAGGATCAATGGATTGTCAGGATCGTCCAGAAGTAGAAGCTGCCCCTCGTGGTCTGATCCTTGCGGTCTGCAAGTCACCTTCAAGGCGGGCAACTCCGTCGGATGACTATTTACCAAGACGGGAAATACAACGTCAGGCCCGTCTCGATGCAGAACGCATGGAATCGGAGGGGTATCCGCCGGATCGGCGCCTATCCCGTCTGGAGCAAGGCTCATCATCTTCTTCAGCAAGTCCGCTGCCGCTGCGTCCTCTGAGGCCTTGTCGTTGTCCGGTGTGTTCATGACAGCTTTGAAAGATTTGAATACTGCGTTCAGTGGATCCTCGCGCATGCTAAATGTGGACTGCCCTGTGTCTTTCAACTCTCCGAACGTCTTCTTCGATAGGAACAAGTCCGTCCTTCCGGCGTGAAGCTCATTCCTGCCTTGGCGGCAGAAAATGCCATCGGCCTCTGTAGCATTGGCAAGATCTTTCATGAGCATCGTGCGACTGCAATCGATCTTGTTTGCCTCGCTAGGATCCTTGGCGCCGCTGTTGCCGAGGAATCTGGCAAAGCCCTGTCCTTTCGGGAACTGCTGAGATGCCTTGATGTGCATGGATTGCTTATTCAGACTGTCGACCTTGTAGACGGACTCGAAGTCGCCCAACATTCGATCGGTTCCAACATGAATCATTTCGAGCGATACGCGCAATGGAATGCGGACCGGAGGTGAAGAAACCAGCTCAGAGGACGCTGGTTTCCATTCCGGCAGCGGCTCAGGCTTGGGTTCCCCTCCGGTCGCAGCGGAGATCAGGCTGCCCAGAACATCCTTCTTGTCAGCCTTGCTGTCATCGCCCTTCTCCGCGGGTCCTGCGCCGCTCGCACCATGCGCTGCCCAAGCTGGAGAGGGAAGGCACCGCTTGAGGCAGTTGATTGCACTTCCCCCCGCTGATCATGATTGGCCTGTTCGGTTCGTTCGCTGTCGGAGGAACCGTAAAGACCACAGGCGCTTGGAAGGCGCCCTTAGTCGGTCCAATTTGCACCTGGAGGTCCTTGTTCTCAGGCAGGTGGTCGACTGCGTATTGGCATACCGTGTACTTCCCGACCTTGCCCACGCTGGTGAAGTTGTTCTTGTACGTGCCAATCTCCGTAAACTGCTCGAAGCCCATGGCGCCTCCGCTCGGCGCGGTGCCCTGGTTGACCCTCATCTGAAATGGGCAAGGTGAATTCGCGTTATAAGGGATCGCTGATGCATCCCAGTACAAGTAACCCATCAAGACTCCGTTCAGCGGTTGCACCTGTGGCAGCGTCTGCGGGACCTTCTCGATCGGTGACGTCAACGGCTGGCGACCACCGTCCGGTTGATGTCTCTGTGGCCCTGGGGCAGTGATTCCGGGAACCGGTGTAGGGGAAAGGGGAACTTGCGCGCCGGCCTTCACGCTGAACAGAACTGCAACTGCGATCGAAGCAAGATGTTGAGCTCGCATGGGGAGTGACCTCGTATGCGGCCCAGGTATACGGCTGCCGATCGCCCTGGTCAAAGGAACTGCAACTTAAACGAAGCTGACTTCCTAAGTCTCTGTTGTACTTCGGCTTTTCGCCGTTTGCTGACCAGCGAGGACCTGCCATCTCTGACTCTGCCGAAAAACAACGCTTCACTCAGCTCAGCTTTCGAGCTCCTTCGGCTTGCCGGCTCTACCCTGTCCCCTTCTTCCATTCCGAAAAACGAGTCCCGATGATCCCTCTCAAGATTCCTGCGACCAGTTCTCGACACTCATCCTGAATCAAAAACCCGACAGGTATCCATATATAAGGAGAGCTTCCCCCGCCGCCTTGGGGGCTTCGCCTGATCCCAACATTTCCAATCGCTCCATCGGACCATGTAAGTAATCGCCGCAAGTTCCTACCAGGGAATGCCTTAGCAAGTCAGCCACGAATCACGCTTAGTTCCGTTGACCCTGTTTCTCAACCGGTTTTTACTCACGCCATGTGTTGGATTCCCCTGATCCTTGCCGGGACCTCACTGATGGCCCTCCCCCATCCGTTCGCGGCCGCACGCACCCTCGCGCCCCGATCGACACTTCCGACAATCTCGCTATCGCCACAAGCAATTTCATCGGAAGGGAACCTGCCATCGTCGCGCTATCTCGAGCTGCGAACCCAGACCCTTGCTCACGCCCGTCTTATCGCCGGGCCACGTCTCAGGAATCCCAACCTCGCTGCCGGCGGATTCGATCGCAACATCGTAATAGCGCTCGCCGAGCAGCGCGCCAATCTTCTCAATCGCTCTGGCCTTTCATCCACTTCCGCCAGTGCCATCGCTCTTCTCTCTGACCACCCCGCCAAACTGCTACCCTCGCCAACATCCACCCAGGCCATGCAACAACCCAGAAGCCCCATCCAGCGCGACCTCGTTCAGCAGAAATCCTCTTGCTCCTTTCCCGCGATTCATACCGTAAACGGCCGCAGCGCCTCCCCAATATTCACTCCGGCTGAACCCGACAATCATTACCGCATCACTGGCTGCGGATTTGGATCCGCTCCCGGCATCGTCCGTCTCGAACCCAGCGTCACCGCTACCTATGCTGCGCTACAGCCCGTTGCACTGCAACTCGATACTGTGGGTTCCTGGACTGACGACCATATCGATGTCCACATCAACCCAGGCTTAACCGGCATCCCCGACTTCACGGCCGACCTCGTCATTCAATTAGCCAACGGGCGCAGCGTTCAGCTCGCGCATTGCCAATTCCTCGCTGCTCGCGGAGAACCACAACTCCTTCGCGCCATTCCCGCCGCCTGGGTCCGACTCGATGCAACCTCGCGGTCTGCCCGATCTATTCAGCAGGTTGAATTTGAATCGCCCCCTATCGGCGGTGCAGAGATGCCGTCCGATGCCGTCGGTTCCTCTGCGTTCATCGCACGCTTCGATCCCCGGGCCTTCGCCAATGGCAAAGACAGCTACGATCTGTCGCAACTCGCTCCCGGATGGGTCGTCGAGAGTGTGCAGCTTCGGGTCTTCGAAGCCGTCTGCCCAGGTGAAAGCAAACTCCCTGTCTCGAATGGAAGCTGGGAAACTTCCTGGACTCCTCGCGGATTCGTTGTTGCATGGGCTGATGAAACCTGCGCCTCCGCCATCCCACCGGTGTTCAACTTCACCTTCAGCTCGTCGCAGTATACAACCAATATCTGGGTCATCGGCCCAGCCGGCACGCAACCACTTCCGAACACCATCAGTGCAAGACGACCCTGAAACATAGTTAGCTTCGATTGACCACAAACGGAGGACAACATGCGAAACCTGATCATTCTTCTCACTCTCGGCGTATTTCCCGCATGCGCCATCGCCCAATACCATCCACTGAACGTCAAAACCGGCCAGTGGCAAACAACTGTACTGGTGAACAGCGGCGGCTCTCTGGTCTTGTCTTCTGGCCAGATGGCAAAGCTCACTCCGGAACAGCGGGCGCGAGTGGAATCCGCGATGAAGCAGGCTTCCAAACCCAAAACCACAACGCACACCAATCAGGACTGTCTCACGCAGGATGAGCTCAACAAGGGAACTCCTTTTAAGTCCGGCGACAAGCAGTGCACTCAAAAGGTCCTGAACTCCACCTCCAGCACCTTGAACGTGGAACAGGACTGCTCGGAAGATTCGATGACGACAAAGACGATCATGTCACTCGAAGCGATCAGCCCCGAAATAGTCAAGGGCACGGGAACGGTAACCGCTACCTCCGAAGGGCATACCTTCGCCTCGAACATCACCTTCACTTCGCAATGGTTATCCTCCACCTGCAGCGCAAAGAACAAGGAAGGAGCGCTTTCACCCGGTCTCAAGAGCAAGCTATCGGCTCTTGGCTCCGCTCTGGGTCATTCGGCCGAGCCGAAATAAGCCTCGGAGACGTTCTCTAAGCGTCAGATCCAGAACAAGTTGAAAACAGATCGAATCGGAAGTCTTTCATGCTATGATGGCGCATTCCATCTCAGTCGGTAAGAGATGCAACAGTCAGCTTCCCCCCCGCGCAGCTTCCGATTCGGTTTGTTCGAGGCCGACGTCTCGAACAAAACGCTCACCCGCAATGGTCTGCGAGTAAAGATTCAGGACCAGCCATTCCGTGTTTTGCTCCTGCTCCTGGAGCATCCCGGTGAGATCGTCTCTCGTGATCAACTGCGGAGCAATCTCTGGACCGACGGTACCTTCGTTGATTTCGACGGCAGCCTCAATGTGATTCTCAAGAAGCTTCGCGCTGCCCTTGATGACAATCCCGACAACCCCCGCTTCATCGAAACCGTTCCGCGCGCCGGATACCGTTTCATTGCGCCCGTCTCCGTCAACCGCGCAGAACCTCCTCGGACTCCAGCCGGAGTCTTAGTTCCGATTGACGGATCGGTCCGAGCAACCGCGGATGACATTCCCAATTCTGACGTTCCTCAGTCTGCTTCGCCTCCTGTCTCTCGCAATCAACTCGTCCGCGCAGGAATCCTGTACGGCGCCTTCTCATTGGTCATCGTCGCCGGTGGCATTTTCGCCTTTATGCGCTGGGCCGGACCGAAACAAACCGCATCCGCTTCCAGCAGTTCCGGATCTGCTGTGCATCTCCGTCGTTCGATCGCGGTTCTCGGATTTCAGAACCTTACACCTGCAGCAAGCGAAAGCTGGCTGGGCACCGCTCTCTCAGAAATGTTGAGCACGGAGCTGGCAGGCGGAGACCAGCTTCGTCTCATCTCTGCCGAAGACGTCGCAAACCTGCATGCCTATTCGCCGTGGGCCAAGGTCGACTCGCTCGACCGTGCCACGACATCTCGCATCGGCACTGCACTTGGCAGTGATCTGCTCGTTCTCGGTTCCTACCCCACTGTGGGCAAGCCCGAACATGGCCAACTGCGAATCGATGTGCGCCTGCAGGATTGCCAGACAGGCGAAGTAGTGAGTGAGATTGCCGAAATCGGAGCCAGCGAAGATCTGTTTGGCCTTGTCTCACGTATCGGCGGAAAACTGCGGAATCGGCTCGGCATTCCACTCGCACATGAATCCGAAGAACTCCTCGCCGAGACCAGCCTGCCTGGAAATCCTGAAGCGGCGCGGCTCTATGCTTTAGGCCTTGAAAAACTCCGGGCCTATGATTTTCCGGTCGCGCGAGGCTTCTTCGAGCAGGCAATTGCCGCAGAACCTAAATTCCCTCTGGCTCATGCCATGTTGTCACGCACGGACTTGGCACTGGGGCGGTACGAGCAGGCGAAGACCGAAGCAAAACAGGGTCTGGATCTCGCTAGTGGACTCCCCCGAGTGCAGCACATGCAGATTGAGGCCAGCTACTACCAGGCAAAAGGTGATCGTGGGAAAGCCGCGGACATCTACCGGGTCCTGTTCAACCTATTTCCAGACAGTCTTGACTATGGCATTCAACTCGCCAAGCTTCAGCTCGACTCATATCGTCCCGAGGAAGCACTCGGAACCATTCGTCAACTTCGCCAGTTGCCGTCTCCTTATCGCGACGATCCTCTGATCGACATGCGGGAAGCGAACACGATTGGGAGGAAGGATCAGGAAGCGGCGTTGAAGCTCTACCGTTCCGCGGCGCAAAAGGCGACAGCGCAAGGCAAAAAGCTGGTTTACGCAAAGGTCGAAGAGATGCTATGCCGCATCGATCCTGAGCACCTTCCCAGTCCGCCCGAATGTCGCGAGGCCTATGAAGCCTATCTCGCAGCAGGAAACGTGGACGCATCCGCCAGCACCTTGCAGCTCATGGCCGAAGATCAACGCCTGACAGGACACGACGATGACGCCCTTCCGCTTTACGATCAGGCGACGCGCAAGTTCATTGAAGTGGGCGATTTTGAGAACGCAGGTGTTGCTCTCAACAATGCTTCCCTCGTCTATGAGAACCGCGGACAGTTTTCCCTTGCCGAACAGCAGTATTCGAAGGCGAAGAAGTACTTCGAGTCCGTGAACGATCGCGTCAATGCCTCCACTGCCATCGCCAACATCGCTGACATCGAAACCTGGCGCGGCAACTTCCAGGCTGGTGATCAGCTCTACCGCCAGAGCTGGGAGATGGCGGACGAATCCAAAGCTATTGAAGACCAGTACCCGCACATTCAGCATGCCAATCTGCTCCTCATGAAGGGTCAGCTTGAAGAGGCCGCAGCCGAAATCACTCCGCAGATCGCTTCGCTCCGCGCCATGAAGAGCGATCCATGGCAGACCGCAAATTCGCTGACGGCCCTTGGAGAAATCCAACGTCATCGCGGCGATCTCGATTCGGCTCGTAAAAGCTTTGAAGAAGCCGCGCAAATCCTCAAAAGCGTGAACTCCTCTACAGCGCCGACTCAGATCAACTTTGCAGAATTAGCTGTCGATCGCGGCCAGTTCGATCAGGCCGAGCGCCAGCTTCGCGATGCCATCTCTGCGTTGGAGAAGGATAAGGACATTGGCGATGAGTTTACCGCCCACCTCGCTCTCGCCAAGTCACTTCTTGCTCAAGCCAAAGTCTCCGAATCCAAAAATGCGCTTGGAAAGGCGAGGCAACTGATGGACGTGCGCGCTTTCCCCGTGTACTCCATCCCTCTCGACACGCTCGAGCTTCGCGTCAAGGCTGCCGCTGTACCTTCCGGAAAAACCGAGCACGACGCGCTGCTCGCGGTTAAGCGTGATCTGACCAAACTCGTCCAGCACGCTCGTCAGATCGGCTATTTCACCGCTGAGTCAGAAGCGCGGCTTGCTCTCGGGGAAGTCGAGTCCAGACTCTCATCTGCAAACGCCTTAGCCCACCTCTCCGCCTTTGCAAACGAAGCGGAGAAGCGCGGGTTCCTTTTGTACGTGCGACAAGCAGGCAAGATCCAGCCTCATTCAGACTCTCTGGCGCTCAACAGGCCAGGCCGTTAACGGGAGATTCCTTCCCAAACGCGCGTCGCGCGACAAGCACTGGAGACAACAGCTTTCGC
>Ga0207674_10008025_pt1 | contig 12238 bp, 9 predicted proteins | sample KBSCornC72_FD_184303 | JGI IMG/M metagenome (GOLD analysis project Ga0207674, IMG submission 184303) | Corn rhizosphere microbial communities from Kellogg Biological Station, Michigan, USA - KBS Corn C7-2 (SPAdes) (version 2) | ecosystem: Host-associated > Plants > Roots > Rhizosphere > Soil ... | reverse complement strand
TGCAACAAGCTGCCACTCAACACCTGAGCCGGATAGAGATGCCAGGCAGGATTGGGCGCATCTGGCTGAATCACGCCCACATCAGTTGTGATGCTTGAACCGATTTCAGAAAAATCCTGGGGATTGAGGCCGTGTTTGGTCAAGCTGGACGCCAGGTCGGGAACGGGCTGGAAATATGAGACGGCCTGGACATCGTAGCCGCCAGTTTGCAGATTGATATTGGTGTAGGTGTTCTGCATGGCGTTGGTAATCACGGCCATCACGGTCATAGCAAAGACCACCAGGCTGAACATCGTCACACCCAGGCCGGTGCGGAAACGATGGTGCAACGGATACGCGGCAGCCAGGCGCGCGGTCAGGCCGGGTCCGGGCCAGCGCGCACAGAGGGCCAGCAGCGGACGCGCAAGCAGATCAGCATTGGCCATCACAGCCCAGACGCAGCCAAAGACCATCATCGCGCCAGCAACAAAAAAGACTTCGATCCCGCCCTGGAAACGCGGCAGACCGAGCACGGCCAGCACATCAAAAGGTAAAGCCCAGTATGCCATGATGGCCAATCCGCTCACCGCAGCGCAGATGCGCCGCGTCTGCTTTCTCCACTCGCCCCGGCCAAGCGCGACCAGCCAGCAATCAAGCAGCGCCTTCAAGAGCAACATCACGCCGATAATCAACAGCGAGAGGCCAAGCGAGAACGGCGTAATCTGGGCGCGACTCAGGCCGATTTGCAACAAGATATAGCCCGCGATCAAGGGCAGGAGGCCAATGCGCGCGAACGTGGCGATAAAGCTGATGAGGATTTCAGGCAACTGCTCGACAAACAGCCGACGAATTCGGCGCGTCAGACGAGCGCGAGCGATGATTTGCCACAGACTCGCGCAGAGTTCACGCAGGGTTAACGCGGGTCGGTCGGCCTCTGGCAAATTGCGCAGCGCGTCCACTACCGTCATGCGACTGACCAGCCAGGCCGCGATGGCCACTGAGGCGAAGGTAAAGATCACGCCCAGGCAATAGGCCAGCAGCAAGGTACTCGGCTGAAAAGTCAGTTTGAGCGGGAAATTGAAACGCGCCAGAATCGGCCCCAGGAAAGCGACCAGCGCGGCTCCCACGCCCACGCCGATCAGCAGCCCGACGAACGAGGCGAGCAGATCGTAGAGCGTGCCTTCGAAAATATACATCAGTACCAGGTGACGGCGCTGCACACCGATGGCGCGGGCCATACCCATCTCTGCGCGTCGTTCAGCCGCGAGCAGCACGAAGATCAGGAAGATCAGGAGCAGCCCAATGGCCAGGGCAAAGAGCGCGAAGAGCGAAAAGATGCGCGAGAAAATACTATTGGCCAGTTGCGCGGCCTGAATGCCCTGCTCTTTGACCTGAATAACATGAACCAGTCTCGGCGAGATCCCCGGCAGCGCGCCCTCAATTTCTTCTTGTACCTGCTGTGAGGCGACGGCTCCGTTAGTGTTACGCACATAGATATGATTGAGGTCGTCAGGTGTATGCTCGATTTGATGAAATGTCGAGATGTTGCTGACGAGGAACGGCAACTGTCCGACCAGCCCACCATCCTGCACGATCGCGCTCACGTGCATGGCGTAGCGTTGACCGGGCCAGCGCGCCGAATAGAGATAGAGCGTATCGCCAGCGTGGGCGTTGAGCAGCGTGGCCAACGTGTGATTCAAAAAGACATCGTTCAGGCCAAGTTGCGCGATCGTATGCTGAATATGCCCGTCGCTATCATCCTGAAAGCCGCCAAAACCCTGCTCGCTGCCGGGAATAATCGCCATTGATGTGACCTTTGAGCGCACCTGGCGCGAGGTCTCATCGGCTACGAGCAGATTATACTCAACCAGTGTCGCCGCGATAGCCGCGATATCTGGATTGTCACGGGTACGCGCGCGCAAGCGGTAGTAAATCCAATCGTCGAAGGTAGCTAACGAGCCATGCCCACCCTCAACCGATTCATCCACATTGCCCAGATTCGAGATCGCGACCGTCTGCACCGTCGCGGTCAATACGTTGCCGGTCGCCAGCACGCTTGTGAGCAGCGTGGTGGAGAGCATCAGCGCAAAGATAATCAGCAACATCTGGCTTCGTCGGCGAGGTAGATTGCGCGCGCCGATCTTGAAAAAGATCAGGTTGCTCGCCGCCAGCACGATCACACCACCCATGATTACCAGCGTAATCATCAGGAGAATGGTCGTGAGCATATCAAGCGGAATGCCAAAAAGATCGGTCATGCTACTGCCTCGTATTTATGGATGCTGGAGCGACTGATAAAATAGCTGTGCAATCTGAAGATAGCCGCTCGTGCTGGGATGCAGGCCATCGCCGCTGATATATTGCGGAAACTCTTGCAGATTATAGCTCTGCCCGGAAAGATCGACCAGGATGGTGTGATGGCGCTTCACAATACTGGCGATCGCGCGATTATACGCGCTCATCTCCTGCCGCAAAGTGTTCTGATCGTAGGTAAAAAAGAACGGCACGCTGGTCAAATCGGGCACATTACCGACTTCGATCCTCGCGTGCGGTGCGACCGCTTGCAAACGGCTGAGCAGCGTATCGAGATCGTGGCTATAGTTATCCACCGGGACATGCGTGGCCAGATCGTTGACCGCCAGCCAGATCGTCACGAGATTTGGCTGCGTCGTGAGCACGATGGGTAGCTCGGTATCCAGCGCGTTATGCACTGTCATGCTGGGAACGCCCAGATTGAGCAAATGGACGCGCCCGCCGATCAGTTCCGTCAGATCGCTTGGCCAGTTCTCCGTATAAGGATCGTTCGCGCCAACGCCAAACGTATCCGAAGCCCCGATCGCCACATACGTGAATGCCGCCGCCTGCTTCTTGCTCTGAGTGTTCCGTGTCGGTGAACTACTGCTTGACGCGCATCCGCTCAACACGAACGCGCCACAGAGCAAAACAAGCAACAGCAGGCGGACCAGAATAGCTTTGTGAGCAGCATGACGATCACAGACCCAACTCAACGAAGCGTGCCGGGTCTGTTTGGATCGTTGCTGATTGTTGCGATCGAATGCTTGCACGAGAAATGCTATCTTCTTGTGATAAAGTGTCGTTTGCTCGATAGTACGAGGAAATTATAGCACAGATCAAGGTTTGCGAAGAAGAAAAAAAGCTTGAGCTTTCTCACGACCTTCGACTGCTCGTGGAAATGTAGCTCAACTCTACCCTGCTGCCTATCAGTATAGACAAAGCTCTGGATAACGCTCAAGAAAATCTGGCTACCTTCTGCTTTCTCGGCTCCATCACACGATTCCAATTCAGATAAAATAAATGGTAAATCACGGATTTTGCCTAACTCCGTGATTTACCTGTATAGAAAACCTGTTGCTTTAAGGAATTCGCGTTAATAAGTTCCCCACACGAGCAAATTACCTGTATGGGCATCAAATACTGCGTCTCCAGTATCTACAGCATTTGATGTCCCCTTTGCAGTAGGTGGCGCTTCCTCATATTTGACCTGGAACGGTCCCTCTACTTTCACATAGCAGACCAAATAGGTGTCAGGGCGACCGACACTCTCTCCATTCATCAGATTACTCGCTTGCTTAGCTGTGACGAACTGGATAGTCAGAAATTTCAGATGTGCTCCCTTGACAAGCGGCCCAGCAAAAAAACCGTGCTTGTTAAAGAAGGTAATCACATCATTCTTGGTGAAGGCAGGCGTTGATGCGCTATTTACAGTATTCGCATTAGCCCCAGAGGAGGTAGAAATGGGAATAGCAGGTACACCGGGCGGATATGTTTGGCTGCCACCAATCGTGTTGGGTTGAGGAGCTACCGAAGGACCTTTCTGGAAACGTGATGCTAATACTGTGTTCGATGTGACAGCAGCTCCTATGAGCAAGATAATCGCCAGGAGGGCCACACCGCATAAAACCTTAAATCTGGTCGTCATATACTTCTCCATTTTTACAAAAAAAAGAATACCCTGCAAATTTTTGTTTGTCAATGGATTTAAGAGCCAGTTCATAGTATTCTAGTGATCAGCGTTAATTTTTGTAAGACGTGTATCGACTATCGAAACCGTGAGAGCTATTTTCCGTATGTTTTTACGCAAAGTGCGATACTATTTATGAATCGCGGGCGCGACCCGATCAATTCTATTCGTCCAGATCCCGCCAGTGTAGCCTGACGGGAGGCGTGTGAGATCGTTGGGCGAATCAAAACCGCTGGAGAATCCTTCGGTGCCGTATACCTCAACAACAAAATTGGCACATATTTCTTGCTTCCCACCTCGCACTGTGCTATACTTGCAAACTGGCAAAGAAATCTTTCCTTTTGCCAATAAACACATGAAATACACACGCTCTCGGATCGGTGGTTGCCCTGGTATGCTTTGAGTAGTGGGCCAGGTGAGGTTTCGCTTCACCTCTGGCCGTTGGGTACCTTGCCAGCGATACGACGAGAGCGGAGGATCAAAGGGAGGTCCTTTTGGCTAACATCATTTCTATGAAACAGCTTCTCGAAGCTGGCGTCCATTTCGGGCATCAGACACGCCGTTGGAACCCCAAGATGCAGCAGTTCATCTTCACGGATCGCAACGGCATCCACATCATTGATCTGCAACAGACGGTGGGTCGTCTCAACGACGCGTACAAATTCGTCGAGCAACTGGCTGGCGAAGGCGGCTCGATCCTGTTCGTCGGCACAAAGAAACAGGCCCAGGAGGCTGTCTCCGAAGAGGCTAAACGTTGCGGCATGTATTATGTCAATCAGCGCTGGCTCGGCGGCATGCTGACCAACTTCCAGACCATTCAGTCCCGCATCCGTTACCTGCGCGACCTTGAGGCACGGCGCGAGCGGGGCGATTTCGAGCGCCTGCCCAAAAAAGAGGCCCAGAAACTGCTCGATGATATGGCACGCCTGGAGCGCACACTTGGTGGCATCAAAGATATGCGCCACCTGCCCAGCGCCATCTTCATCGTTGATACGCGCAAAGAACGCACCGCCGTGCTGGAGGCCCGCCGCCTGGAAATCCCGGTGATCGCCCTGGCCGACACGAACTGTGATCCCGATGAGATGGATTATCCCATTCCGGCCAACGACGACGCCATTCGCGCGGTGCGCCTGCTCTGCGCTAAGATCGCCGACGCCGTGATCGAGGGCCGCCGCGAACTCGATGCTCAGCGCAAAGACGAGGAGCAGACCGAAGAAGGCGAGACCACCGGGACCGCTGAAGAGACTCCAGCAGCTCCGACTGAGGCCGCTACCGAAGTTGCCGCCCAGGAGACCCCTGAAGCCCCGGCTGAGGGTGAGAACGCGGAGCCAGAGCTGGCCACGCAGGACGCGCACTAACAAGCCTGATTGCAAGGCGGGAGAGCGGGCCGTCCCGATTGAGGACTTCCTGGCCCCTTCTCCCGCCTCATCGTGCCAATTTTCATCAGCGAAGATTGGGAAGAGACGTGGTGGGGAGCGACCTCACCAGAGAAAAACACATTTGTCAAGCACTCAGAACCCAGATCAGATGGTCAGAGACGATATACTTTCCACAAGGGCCTGAGTATCATACACAGTGAGTATTGAGGAGACAGAGATCATGGAGTATACTGCCGCAGACGTCAAAAAGTTGCGTGATGAGACGAATGCAACCTTCGTCGATTGTAAGAATGCCCTCAACGAAGCCAAAAGCTGGGCCGACGCTATCAAGATCCTTGAAGCCCGCGATGCCCGCAAGGCCGAGAAGATGATCGCCGCTGGTCGCGAGACCAAGCAGGGTGGCGTTTTCTCGTATGTTCACCACAACAACAGCGTGGGCGTTCTGCTGGAACTCAACTGCAGCACCGATTTCGTGGCTCGCAGCGAGAGCTTCCAGGCCCTGGCTCGTGACCTGGCTTTGCAAATCGCCGGGATTGCCCCGACCTACATCAACTTTGAAGACGTGCCTGCCGACATCGCTGAAACTGAGCGCAAGAAAATCCTTGAGGACCCGGCCATCGCCCGCGTCCCTGAGGATAGGCGCGATGATTTCATCAACGGTAAACTCAAAAAGGTCTTTGGAACGCAAGTGCTGATGATGCAGCCTTTTGTGAAAGACGAGGCTTTTACGGTCAGCGATCTGGTGCGTAAAGTGATTGCCGACACTGGCGAAAACATTGTCGTGCGCCGCTTCAGCCGTTTCGCGCTGGGCGAATAACTTTCACTGGCAGGGCGGCTGAGGCCTGGTGGCGCAGTCGTCCTGGTTCTTACGCATGGGAGTAGCACAGGTTATGGCGCAAGAGAGTCTGAAATATCAGCGCATTTTGCTCAAATTGAGTGGGGAAGCCCTCTGTCCACGTCACGGCTCAGGCATTGACGCGGAGACGGTACGGCGGATCTCTGGTGAGATCAAGCGGGTATATGATCTGGGCATCGAGGTAGCGATCGTGGTTGGTGGCGGCAATATCTGGCGCGGCGCTGATGCAGCCGCGACGGGCATTGATCGCGGCACCGCCGACTACGTGGGCATGCTGGCGACCGTCATGAACTCGCTGGTGATGCAGGATGCGATGGAGAAGCTTGGCATGGTAACACGGGTGCAGACCGCGATTGAGATGCCTCCGGTGGCCGAGCCATTTATTCGCCGTCGCGCACAACGTCACCTGGAACAAGGGCGCGCGGTCATCCTCGCGGCTGGCAGCGGCAACCCGTTCTTCACCACCGATACCGCAGCAGCCCTGCGCGCCGTCGAACTCAATGCTCAAGTCTTGCTCAAAGCAACCAAAGTTGATGGCGTGTATACTGATGATCCCGTGCGTAATCCACAGGCCCAGAAGTTCGAGGAATTGAGCTATATGCGGGCGCTGAATATGGGACTCAAAGTTATGGACAGCACCGCGCTCTCGCTCTGCAAGGATAACCATTTGCCGATTGTGGTCTTTAACCTCAACGACGAAGGTGCCCTTGAAGCGATTGTACGCGGCCAGCACCACGGTACGCTGGTCCATGATATCGAAGAACCACAGTGGAGTGCGAGTCATTGACGCGTGTCTTCTCATCTGTTCAGATGACAGTTGAGGAGAGCGTGTCTCACGAAGGCTGGAACGCGGTAAGCGTTCTCATCAAGGGAGCAGAACTATGGTAGATGATCTTTTTGGCGATGTTGATCGACGTATGCAGAAAGCAATCGAGGCTCTGAAACTCGACCTGACCGCGATCCGCACCGGTCGCGCCAGCGCCGCGCTGGTCGATCGCATTACCGTCGAATACTATGGAACACCAACGCCAGTGAACCAGGTTGCCACAATTTCTGTACCGGAGGCGCGTCTGCTGGTCATCCAACCCTGGGACCGCAAGATGCTGGTGGAGATCGAGAAGGCCATTCAGAAATCGGATCTGGGCATTAACCCCAGCAACGATGGACAGGTTATTCGTCTCGCGATTCCACAGATGAACGAAGAGCGCCGCAAAGAGATGGTCAAAAATGTCCATAAGAAATTGGATGAGCATAAAGTGGCGATCCGCAACATTCGCCGTGACGCTCACGACAAATTGCGCGACCGCGAGAAGAAGAAAGAAATTTCTGAGGACGAGCTAAAACGCAGCACCGACCGCTTGCAGAAGCTCACCGATCGTTTCATCGATGAAATGGACAAGATCGGCAAAGCCAAGGAACTTGAAATTCTGGAGGTCTAATTTGGCCAGGCTACAAGGACTTTTTACCTCGACAGAGGCAAAGAGAAAAACGCAGTCGCAACCCGTTGCAGAGCAGATCGCTGTCTCTGAGTCGCAGGCCCCGGTGCGTCACATTGCGATCATTATGGATGGCAATGGCCGCTGGGCGACGAAACGCCACCTGCCCCGTCTGGCAGGGCACAAAGCCGGCGTGAATGCCCTCAAGCGCGTCGTGGAATGCGCCTCTGATGAGCATATCCCAATGTTAAGCGTCTATGCCTTCTCGACTGAGAATTGGGGACGCCCCAAAACAGAGGTTGATGGCCTGATGCGCCTTCTGTGGGAAACGGTGCGCTCAGAGTTGCAAACGCTGCATCGCAAAGGGGTGCGCCTGCGTCACCTTGGACGCCTGGACAATCTCCCTGCCGATATTCGGGGAGCGATCAATGAGATGGTCGAGCTGACAAAGAACAATACAGTCATCGATGTCAATGTCTGCTTCAATTATGGCGGACGCGCCGAACTGGTTGACGCGGTGCGCCAGATTGTCGCCGATGGACGCGATCCCTCTTCGATTAACGAAGAATTGATTAGTTCCTATTTGTATACACGCGACCTGCCCGATCCCGAACTGGTGATCCGCACCGCCGGGGAGATGCGCGTCAGCAATTTCTTGCTCTGGCAGAGCGCGTACAGCGAATACTACGCGACCCCGACCCTCTGGCCTGATTTCGGCCACGAGGATCTGATGGAGGCACTAACAAGCTTCCAGCAGCGCCATCGGCGCTTTGGCAAGCTCTAGACTTTCCACGTTCTGGTAAGCTACTATTAAGAGCAGGGCTTTCCAGAAGAACGCCCTATGAAAAGATGTCCCTATGTCATCAATAATCAGGGGTCGGTGTGCGACAGGCAAGTAATGATATGAAAGAAGAGGATACACCTGAAAAGGCCGAAAAACGCTGGTTTCGTTCTGTCGGCCTGCGGTCGCTGACGGCCCTGGTAGCTATCCCGGTTGTACTGGCAGTGATCTGGCTCGGCGGCTGGTGGGCTTTTGTCGTCGCCGCGCTTATCACCCTGCTGGCTGTCTACGAACTTCACGAGATGATGCGGCGCGAGGGGTATCATCCGTTGATCGCGGTGAGCCTCGCGCTCGCGCTGCTCTTCATGGTCGCGGCTATGCTCCCCCAACAGCGGCTCCCCTTGCTGGAAATCGGCATCAGCCTGACCCTGTTGATCTCTTTTCCCGTCCTGTTCTTCCGCAAAAGGCTGGAAGGGACAATGATCGACTGGTCACTAACTATTGCAATCGCGTTCTATCTTGGCTGGCCAATGGCCCTTATGCTGGTCTTGCGCGGCTACTCAATGGGCTGGAGCAATGGCCTCTGGTGGCTATTGACGCTCTTTCTTAGCGTCTGGGGCTTCGATAGCGGCGCGTTTTTCGCGGGCCATTTCTGGGGTCGCCACAAGCTCGCACCCACGATTAGCCCCGGCAAAACCTGGGAAGGTGTTTTTGGCGGACTGGTCGTTTCGATCGCAGCCGCGCTTGTGCTTACGACGCTCCCGGCCCTTGCCCACTGGCCCGCACCCCTGAATGTTCCCTGGTATCTGGCAATTGTGCTGGGCATCCTGATGGGCGCGACGGCGGTTACAGGCGATCTGGCCGAATCGCTGATTAAACGCCAGACGCATGTGAAGGATAGCGGGCAGTTTTTTCCCGGTCACGGCGGCGTGCTGGATCGCATCGATAGCCTGCTTTTCGCCGTTCTGATCCTCTTTGTCTTTGCGCAGCTTATCGGAAAAATATGATTATTATGCATGTTTTACGACAATGTCCATAGAGGACCGATTTATCGTGTCCTGCCCCGATTTATCGTGGGCCTTTCGATCCGCTGTCAATCCGCTCGTGCGCGATTCTCTCCGCCTGTAGGCCTGTGCGCGGGAGCGCCATCAAACGGCATCTGCGGTAGGGAGGAGATCCCCGATAAATCGGGATAGAGTACGATAAAATCGGTTCTCTGTGGCAAAAACGGTTATTCGGGCTAAGTTGCCTTCTTTGCTTCTCATGCCTGAATTATACAGGACTTCTGAGTGAGATAGTAAGCCGCCGCTGCTGAGGCGTGTTATAATCGGTAAAGGAAGGCGAAGCGGAGATTCGCCCATTGTTACGAGGAAGAGGCAGTGTTTAGAACTGCCACGAGAGATAGACTATGACGACATTTCCCAGGCGGATCGCGCTGCTTGGCAGTACCGGCTCGATTGGCCAGCAGACGCTTGATGTGGTGCGCGCTTTCCCGGAACATTTTCAGGTGGTAGCGCTGGCAGCCCGCCGCAATGTTGAGCTTTTAGCAAAACAGGCCAGTGAATTTCACGTTCCCGTAACCGCCTGTTTCGCCGACACGCCGGAAGTGGCTGAGGCGGCACGCACCGCTCTGCCCAACGTCTTACTGGGCGCGGAAGGTTTGCAAGAAGTCTGCACACTGCCAGAAGTCGAAATCGTGGTGGCGGCAACCTCCGGTCTGGTAGGACTGGGCCCCACGCTGGCGGCGATTCGCGCGGGCAAAACGATCGCGCTGGCCAACAAAGAGACGCTGGTCATGGACAGACACCTGATGATGGAAGCAGCTCGCAAAGCTGGCGTGAGCATCTTGCCGGTTGATAGCGAACATAGCGCGCTCTGGCAGTGCTTGCGCGGTGAAGACAGCGCGCACGTGCGCCGCCTGCTTATCACCGCGTCCGGTGGCCCCTTCCGCCATACCACACTCGAAGAGATGCGCACCGTAACCGTTGAGCAGGCGCTGGCTCACCCAACCTGGAAAATGGGGCCAAAAATCACTATCGATTCCGCGACCCTGATGAACAAAGCACTTGAGGTGATTGAGGCGCGCTGGCTCTTCGATATTCCACTGGCACAGATCGAAGTGGTGGTGCAACCAGAGAGCATTATCCACTCGATGGTCGAGTTCATAGATGGTTCGATAAAGATGCAGGCCAGCCTGCCGACAATGCATCTGCCCATCCTGAATGCTATAAGCTATCCCGCGCGTCTGGATACACGCGGCACCGGTCTGTTGCGTGATTTGAGCTGGCCCGACGTGGCGCGCCTGAATTTTGAGGCGCTGGATATCGCGCGTTTCCCTTGTGTGCGCCTGGCACGTGAAGCGGCTGAACGCGGCGGCACGTATCCGAGTGTGTTAGTGGGTGTGGATGAAGAAGCAGTCGCGCTTTTCCTGGCGGGCAAAATTGGTCTATTAGACATTGCGACGCTCATCGAAACGATTCTTGAAGAACATCAACCGGTCTCCAACCCGGACGTCCCGACAATTCTGGAGGTTTGCGCGTGGGCCAGGAAGCGCACGCGCGTACTATATGAGCAGCATTATGGGAGGAAAAACTGAATGATGACCCTGACCAACTACTGGTACCTGCTGGCGGCCATCCCGGTCTTCGGTATCTGTATTATCATTCACGAGCTGGGACATTTCTTGACCGCGAAATGGGCAGGTATTCGCGTCGAAGAGTTTGGCATTGGTCTGCCGCCGCGCCTGGTGGGATTTCGGAAGCGCGAGAGTGGTGGTTGGGAAGTCATCTGGGGACCGCGCAACCCGGACGCGGTTGAGTTGAATGGAGAACAGGCGTCGTTTGAGGAGACTGAGGATGAGTTTGGCGAGATCCGGCTACGCGGAGTATCGGGAACCCGTATGAGTGAGCCAAATGGGGTCGCGCCGCTGAACCCGGAGCGTCACCACACCATCTACTCGCTCAACTGGCTGCCCATCGGCGGCTTTGTGCGCATGCCCGGCGAGAATGGCGACGCCACTGACGCGGATGGGCATTACGATTCAGGCAGTTTCGCCGCCAAGACCGCTGGCAAGCGCGTGATCGTGCTGGTCGCGGGCGTGACGATGAACGTCATTCTGGCCATGATCCTCTTTATGTTCGCTTATGGCGCTGGTCAGCCGGTGACGCCCGCGCAAATTGGCAATATCGAGGTTGGATCACCCGCGCAAGCGGCGGGCCTCAAAACCGGTGATACCATCCTTTCGCTTGATGGCCAGCCCGTCTCAACCTGGGACGATGTGGTGAATACAACCAACAACATCGTAGGCCAGCACCCCGGCACGTCGCACGTACCAATCACGGTTGTTGGCCGCCACCAGGGTCAGAAAACGACCTTCACGATCGTCGTTGACGCGCGTACCAATCCCGCGCCCAATCAGGGCAAAATGGGCATTGTTGCCACTCAGAACGTCACGCTGGTCCACTATCCCTTCTGGCAGGCTCCGGTGAGAGGTATTGGGGAAACCTATACGGTCACAACGCAATTTATCTCGACGATTGGCCAGATGATTGCAGGCCAGATCAAGCCTCAGGTTATGGGTCCTGTAGGCATCGTTCACTTTACTGGCGAGGTGGCTCAGAGCGTGCCATCTGAAGGCTGGTGGCCAATCCTCAGCCTGACCGCGATTCTGAATATCAACCTGGCGATCGTGAATATTCTGCCGTTCCCCGCGCTGGACGGTGGGCGTGTCATGCTGATCCTGGTCGAGCTTTTGCGCGGCGGCAAACGCCTCAAACCCGAAATTGAAGGCATGATTAACCTGGCAGGCATGGTGATTCTACTGGC
>Ga0207674_10008023_pt1 | contig 12242 bp, 8 predicted proteins | sample KBSCornC72_FD_184303 | JGI IMG/M metagenome (GOLD analysis project Ga0207674, IMG submission 184303) | Corn rhizosphere microbial communities from Kellogg Biological Station, Michigan, USA - KBS Corn C7-2 (SPAdes) (version 2) | ecosystem: Host-associated > Plants > Roots > Rhizosphere > Soil ... | reverse complement strand
AGTTCGGCCTCGGCGCCGGCGACGGTGGTCCGTGGCAGGCTCGGATGGGCGGCGCCCTGGACACGCCGGAGAAGATGGTGCGCGGTCAGCTCGGCTGGGCCGTCACCCATGGGATGGCCGAACGGGTCCGGCTGCTCGTGGATCACGGCGCCGACATCGCCTCGCCCTTCGAGGACGGCAGCACGCCCCCGGAGCGCGCCGCCACCACCGGGCACCCCGAGCTCGCCCGCTACCTGGTCGAGCACGGCGCACCAGCGCCCGAACTCGATCCGGGGCAGCGGTTCGTGGCCGCCGCCCTGGTCTCGGACCGGGCCGCCGTGGAGGAGTTGCGGGCCGTTCACCCGGGGCTGGCCGAGGCCGTCCGCCGGGACCACCCGGCGCTGATCGTCTGGGCCGCGGCGCGGGGGCGGCCCGGCTCGGCCGAACTGCTCGCCGCGCTCGGCTTCGACGTGAACGCCAGGGGCAGGTCCGACGTGCCGGCCGCCGACCCGTGGCAGACCGCGCTGCACGTCGCGGCGATGGACGGCCGGCTGGACCTGGCCAGGAGCCTGCTCAGGCTCGGCGCTGATCCCGGTATCCGCGATCAGCGCTTCGATTCCACCCCGCTCGGCTGGGCCCGGTATTTCGGGCAGGAGCAGCTGGTCGCGCTGCTTGAGCCGCTGACCGCGCCGGAGGGACGCTGATCAGCTCGCGACCGGATGGCTGACCTGGCCGAGGAACAGCGGCAGGCCGGTCGTGCTGTCGACGATCGCGAACAGGAACGGCCGGTCCACCACCATCGTGACCGCTGGCGGCGGCCGCATGGCGGCCGCCGCCCTGATGACCACGGCGGTGGCCGCCGCCGCCTCGGTGCCGTGCTCGTCGACGTCGACGTAGGCCTTGTGCGCGACCGCGCCGATCCGAAGGGGCGCGGCCTCGCTGATCTCGCCGAAGTCCGCGTTGTCACCGAATGCCGCGGCGACGCCGAGCCGTCGCAGCGCCGGGATGAGGTTGAACGCCGCTTCCAGCCGGAACCTGGGCAGCGACAGCGTGACCTGGTGCCGGGCCGCCCCGGCGAGCAGGCCGCCCAGGCCGGCCGCGGCGAGCTTTGGCCGCAGGGCCGCCAGCGGCCCGTCGGGCAGCAGCACGGCCATGGCCAGGTTGATGTCGCGGTAGGGGAGCAGCACGGCCTGGTAGCCGTCGCCGCGCAGGTAGGCGCGCGATGCGGTGCCGTGCATCATCGGCACGGTCAGCGCCGGCTGGTCACGGCCGTCAGGGTAGAACGGCGCGTCGGCCGTGGCGCGCCCCGGGAAGGGCTCTGTCCAGGCCGCCTTGAGATACACCGCGCTGGCCAGCACCAGCCTGGTCAGCGCGGTGATGGTGCCGGACGGCAGCAAGCCGCTGATCTTGCCCTCGGTCTGGCTGGCGATCACCCGGTTGATCTCGGTCCGCGCCGCCTCGGGCGCAGCGCGGAAGTCGGTGGCGGCCAAGGTCACCGCGTCGTGCAGCCGGGCCTCGAACGCAGCGCTCACCGGGAGCCCGGACTGGATCCACACGGTGTTCGGCGCCCGGAACGTCGCGGACCCGCCGGATGTCAGCGTTAGCCGTAGCCCGGTCGCCGCGGCGTCCTGCGGATTCGGGTCTTGGTCCAGGTTCAGCACCCGGGCCAGTTCGGCCGCAGTCTGGCCGCGCGCCCCGCACAGCGCGATGCGCAGCGCGCTGGCCACGCTGGCCGGGGAGAAGACCGTGTCCGTGGCGTCCTCGGTCAGAATCTGGAACAGATCCGCGCCGAGCGCCGCGTCGGCCGCCGCTGGTACGTTTCGCACCGTCCGTACCTACCCGCCCAGGATGAAAGCATGGCCCGATGAGCTGGTTCATGACCGCGGATACCAGACGGTTCCTGAACGCGGCGGGGGAGTTCCTGCGCGCCGACCCGGCCAGGAACACGGTGATCCTGACCGTGACCGAGGATCTCAGGGTCAAGGCGGCCGCCTCGGCCCGGGCGCTGTTCGGCTGGTGGCAACCGGACGGAGAGCCGGTCGGGGCCGCGTTCATGCAGACGTCGGACTACCCCCTCCTGCTCTCCCAGGTGAGCGTCCCGGCCGCCGCCCGGCTGGCCGGGGATCTCACCGAGGCCCGCCGCCGGGTCCCCGGCGTCAACGCCGGCCAGGAGGCGGCCGACGCGTTCGCGGCGGCCTGGCGGGACCGCACCGGCGACACGGTCGCGGTGTACCGCCGGATACGCCTGTTCCGGCTCGGTGAGCTCATCCCGCCCGGGCGATGGCCCGACGGCATGGCCAGGCTCGCCGCCCGGACCGACCGCGACCTGCTGGCCCGGTGGTTCGGCGCGTTCGCCCGCGAGGTCGGCGACCCGCCCGGACAGGACCACCGCGGCGCGGTAGCCGAGCGGCTCGACTACGGCGGCATCACCGTCTGGGAGACCGGCGGTGTCCCGGTCTCGGTGGCCGGCCGGACCCGGGCGGTGGCCGGGATGGTGCGAGTGGGACCCGTCTACACGCCTCCGGAAGTGCGCGGGCACGGCTACGCGAGTGCCGCGACCGTGGCCGTCAGCCAGGCCGCGCAGGAGGCCGGCCTGCGGGAGGTGGTGCTCTACACCGACCTGGCCAACCCCACGAGCAACGCCTTGTACCAGCGTCTGGGCTACCGCCCGGTGGAGGACCGCGTGGTGTTCTCCTTCGCGCCGGTGCGGCGCAGGTTAGGCTTCATCCGTGAGCGGACTCGAGGACTTCGCCCGGCTGGTCGGTGGTGATCACGGCCTGTGCGTGGTGTCCACGTCGCGGCCGGACGGCACGATCCAGTCGTCGGTGGTGAACGCGGGCGTGCTCCCGCATCCGGTGACCGGGGCTCAGGTCGTCGGTCTGGTCAGCCGCGGTGACGCGTACCGTGTGGCGAACCTGCGGGCCCGGCCGCGGGCCAGTGTGGTCATCCGGGCCGGCTGGGAGTGGGCCGGTGTCGAAGGGCCGGTGGAACTGGCCGGGCCGGACGATCCGATGCCCGGCGTCGACGCCGAGCGGCTGCGCCTGCTGCTGCGCGAGATCTTCACCGCCGCGGGCGGGACGCACGACGACTTCGGCGCCTACGACCGGGTGATGGCCGAGGAACGCCGGGTCGCCGTGCTGGTAACCCCGGCCCGGATTTCGCCGCGCGGCTGAGCGGCCGTGGCCTGGAGCGCAGCTTGAACAGGCCGTAAGCGACCGGCCCGGCGAGCAGCGGCAGCCAGTACGAGGCGATCCGGTACGTGAGCGTGGCCAGCACGGCCTGGCTGGAGTTCACCTCGGCCAGCACCAGCAGCCCGGTCAGGCTCGCTTCCACCAGCCCGAGACCGCCGGGGGTGAGCGGGATCATCCCGATGATGCCGGCCACCGCGTACGCCACCAGGATCAGCGAGGGGCGCGGGTGGCTGCCGGTCGCCCGCAGCGCGAACAGCAGGCACAGGTAGTCGAACGCCAGGCGGCCCGCGGAGAGCAGGAGCGCCTGCCACCACTGCCGGCCAAGCGTCGCCCGGATCTCGTCGCGCTTCTCCAGCAGGGTGTCGTCCAGGCCGTGCAGCGGAGGACGTTTCCGCAAGACCAGGTTCCTCAGCCACTGCGCGGCCCGGCCAGCCCAGCGCAGCGGGGGGTCGTAGATCAGGACGACCGCCCCGAACGCGGCGAAGGCCACAAATCCCGCCGCCCCCAGGAACGCCGCATGCTCCAGCCCGCGGTCGACGGGCGCGCCAATCAAGATGACGGGCAGGGCGAAGAACGGCAGCGCGAGCAAGCCGCCCACACCGAGGAGAGAGAACGCCGCCAGCCCGCCGACGGTCTCGCTGGTCTCCATCCCGCTGGCCGCCAGCATCCGGAACTGGACCGCGGCCCCCACTGCCGCCCCTCCCGGCATGACGAGGGTGATCGCGTTGCCGGCCAGCTGGGAGGTAATGACCGGGAACCATGCCTTGGTTCGCAGGGCGAGACGCTGCAAGGCGAACGTGCAGATGAAGTGCGCGATCTCGGCGCCGATCGCCGCGAAGAGCCACCAGGGGTTCAGGGTCGACAGGCGCGGCCAGGATGCGAGCACTTCGGTGATGGCCGGGAACACGAGGTAGATGGCGAGGCCGGCCACGACGACCAGCGCGGCGCGCTTGGCTACCGTCTTCCAGGCCAGCGGATGCGACTTCTCGCGGTCGATCCTCGCGGTCAGGGACGGCTTGCCCGGGACCACTGATTGATCACTCATAGCGCTAGACCCCGGTTACACGCCAGTCCGGGCAGCCAGCCGCCCTGAATCGACGGCGGCGGCGAACGCGGCGTAGTCCCGTTCGTTCTGGTCCGCGTAGGCCGCGGAGAAGTCCGCCATGGCACGGTCGAATGTCTCCCCCTTGCCGAGGTAGGAGGCGATGGCGATCCGGTCCCCCCACCGGGCGTGCGCGCGGGCCAGGGTCGCGCCGCAGATGCGCGCGTAGAGGGCGGCCCCCGGCACGAGGAGGGTCTCGACGTCCGCGCTGCCCTTCCAGTCATGGAACTGGCGTACGTAGTAGTCGCGGGTTACGCCGTCGAGGCCCTTGATCCGCTGCCAGCCCAGGAAGATGTCCGTCGCCGCCTGCATCAGCCGCTGTCCCGCGACCACGCGCTCGCCGTGGTGCGAGTAGGTGCTCGAGCCGAGGAAACGTTCGAGCACCGAGGGCTGCGCCTCCTTGACCTGCAGGAACAGTGGGTCGTTATGGTCGCGGCCGGTCAGCAGCATGATGTAGCAGCGGGTCCCGACGCTGCCCACGCCCACCATCTTGTAAGCCGCGTGGACGTAGCGGTACTCCTCCAGGGGGTGGTGCTGCCGTCCGAGCGTGCGCCGGTACGAGCTGAGCAGCTTCTTGATGATCGGGGTCGGGTTCTCCCATTCCGACCCAGCCGGGATGATGTCCTCGATCGGGACGATGACCGGCGGGTCGGCGACGATGCGCGGTTCACCCTCGACCTCTTCGGCCCGCTTGGCGAACACCCGGGTGCTGTCGCGGGTTCTCGCCTTGGCTGTCATCTCCTCGATCGCCCGGGCTTCGCTCTTGCCCACGCGCCTGACGCGGACCTCCCTGCGAACCATCTTGAGCAGCATCCCGACCTCGAAATGCTCGTACCACGCGTCGAGGCTTCTCATCCCGGCGGCCCGGCGCATCCGGCTCCGGTACTCCTGGACCCCGGCCATGACCACGGAGCGGCGGTCGTCCGGGGAGAAGCCGCGGTCACGGCCCATGATCTCGAAGCTGGCCGCCAGCCGTTTCACGTCCCACTCCCACGGGCCCGGGAGGGTCTCGTCGAAATCGTTGATGTCGAACAGCATCCGCCGCTCCGGCGTGCCGAACAGGCCGAAATTCGACAGGTGAGCGTCACCGCACACCTGCACGGTAACCCCGCTTACCGGGGTCGCCGCGAGGTCGGCCGCCATGATCAGCGCGGCGCCACGGTAGAAGGTGAACGGAGAGACCAGCATCCTGCCGTGGCGGATCGGGACCAGGTCGGGTACCCGGCTCGCCGCCTGCTGTTCCAGCAGCGTGACCGGATCGGGGCGGTCCGGGGCGGGCTCCCATCGTCCGTGACTCGACCGTGGTGCCTCCTGGCGCGCGGCTAGGCCCCGGGCGTTTCGCTCGTCAACGGTGAGGTGCCTGCGCCGCCACGAAGACGCGAACGGTCCTGCCGATTCGGGCGGCGGGCTCGTGCCCGGGCGCGAACGTTCCACCATGGCGCCTCCTCTTTCACAGGTACTCTCTCCGCCGCATCCAGACGAGGGTGATCCAGCCCCAGATGGGCGGCAGGTACGAGGTGAACAGGCGCTGGATGAAGACCGCGGCGGTAGCGTCGGCCTCGGCGACCCCGGCCGCGGTCAGGCCGAGGATCATGCCGGCCTCGACCACGCCCATGCCGCCGGGCGACGGGGCGATCCCGCCGATGAGCGCGGCCAGGGTGATGACCACGATCAGGATCGGCAGCCGGAGATGGTCGCCGAACGCGCGCAGCGATACCGACAGGGCCATGGCCACCAGCAGGTCCCGGCCGAACGCGCCGCCCAGCAATTGCACCAGCTTGCCCGGGGAGCTGGCCACGACCTTGAGGTTGCCCCAGATATCACGCAGCTTGGGGCGCATCTTCTCGGCGGCCAGCCTGCGGAGCCTGGGCACGGCCAGGGCCAGGCCGACGACCAGGCCGATCAGGACGACGAGGGCCAGGATGATCCAGACCAGCTTCGAATCTCCCCCGGCCTGAGGGGTGGCCTCGAGGTCCAGTGATCCCCAGGCGAACGGCAGCGAGACGACGAACAGCACCGCGGTCGAGATCCAGCTGGCGGTGGTCATGATGGCGCCCGAGCTCAGTGCCACCGGCGTGTCGTAGCCCTGCTTCTGGTAATAGCGCACCCGGGTCGCGAAGATCGCGGGCGCGCCGCCGGCCAGCCCGCTGAAGGCCTTGGCCACTTCGACGGCCACCGTCCGGCCGAGCGGCAATGGCCCGGCCACGCTGCCTAGGCTCTCAACGGCCGACGCCACGTAGGCCAGCTGGGCCAGGACGAACGCGATGATGACCCACAGCCAGTCGGCCCCGATCACGGTGTCGAAGGAGCCGGCCACGTCGATGAGCACCCCGATCAGGGCCCAGCCGCCGATCAGGCTGCCGATGATCATGATCAGCGTGGGCCAGCTCACCCGGCGCGGCTCGGCCAGGGTCGGCAGCTCGATCGCGGCCGCCGCCGCGGCACGCTCCCGGACCTCGGGCAGCAGGCTACGGCGGCCTCGCAGGCTCCGGACGAGCAGCGGGTCGAGGGCCGGCTTCTGCAGTTGCCTGAGCGCCCCTTCCATCAGGTGCGGCTCCAGGCCGCGTGCCGCGGCATCGGCGGCTCGTTCGGCGCCGATGACCACCGCGGTGGCCGCGATGGCGCCGGCCAGGTCGCGATCGAGCTGATCCGGCGACGCCCGCTCCGAGGCGTTGCGGAAGTCCGCCAGGACAACGGTCCCCGCCACCGGGTCGACCAGCACCGCGTCACCGTTGATCGCGCCGTGAGCGATGCGGGCCCGCCGCAGGGTCAGCAACTCGCGGTACAGGTCGTCGAGCGTGGCGTCGCTGATCTCGGCGGCGTCCGTGTCCGACAGCGCTGTCCCCGGCGGCGTCCGGTAGACCAGCAGCGCGTCACGGGACGGTCCCGCCGTTCCCGCCTCGACGATCTCGGGTACGGCGGCATCCGCCAAGCCCGCCCGCATGGTGATGTAGGCCTCGTGCTCGACCTGCTGAAGCCGGGTAATCGTCAGGCTCGGCCCGGAGTCCCGGTACAGCAGGAACCGGCCCGCCTTGGTCAGCAGCCTGGCGTCGGCCGCGTCCCGGCCGTAGACCGCGATACCGAGGCGCCCGGGCCTATCCCCACGGCATAGCTCGGTCGCCTCGAACCTCGCCACCCCCCAGACCTGCCGGGTCGCCGGGTGCACATCCCTGGACCGGATGCCGAACTCCTCGAGCAGCAGCCTGACGTCCTCGGCCGAGGGCAGGCCGAGCGGTGAGCCGAAAACGAGCCGGACCACCGCCGTCACCCCCCACCCGATGACCAGGCTCCCCAGGACGTTGAGCGGCAGCCCGTGGCCTCCGACGGCTGAAGCCAGGGCCACCAGGGCAATGAAGATCTCGATGAGGCGCTGCACACCGCGCGCCAGATACGGCAGCCCCGCGGTAGCGACCGCCATGAACAGCGCGATCTGCAGGACGGGAAAGCTCATGTAGTAGCCGTGGATCACGATCCCGCCGGGCCGTCCGCCGCGGCTTCCGAGCAAGGCGATCAGGATCCCGCATACCGCCGCCGTCCCGGCCGCGCTCAGCCCGATGTCGCGCGCGACCTCCCAGCGGCGCGCGAGCAGGGCCAGTCCCACCAGGACGACCGCAACGCCAATCGAACCCGCCTCGTACACCACCGTCACCAGCCAGGTGATGCTCCACGGCGGCGGGTGGATCACCTGGGTGATGGCCCGGTCGATCCGGGAGTCATACCGGATGATCAGCAGGCAGCACACCAGGACGAGGACGGCAGCGGCCAGGCGTACGCCATCGCTTCCGCGACGGCGCCGCTGGCCGCTGCCGACCGGGGCGAAAATGACCGAGCGCCAGCCACTCAGGAGATGTTGCTCCGGAGGTGAGCTGGCGCTCTGGATCACGCCATCAGTCATACCCGGCCGACTGGTGCTCAGGCTAGGATCTTGGCCTTCTCGCGCTCGAACTCGTCGGCCGTGATGACCCCTCGTTCGCGCAGGTCGGCCAGCTTGCTGAGCTGGTCGGCCGTGCTCGGCGCGCCTGCGGCGTCCTGGATGTACTGACGGGCCTCCCGGTCCGCCTGCTGCGCCTGCTGCTGGGCCCGCTCCTGCATGCTGCCGCCCCGGGCGATCAGGTAGACCAGGACGCCGATCAGCGGGATGAACAGCACGAATATGAACCACAGGGCCTTCGCCCAGCCGGACAGGTCGTGGCTGCGGAAGATATCGATGAAGACATAGATCAGGACCCAGATCCAGAGCACCCAGAGGAAGATCTCGAGGATCGTCCAGAAGGCCCCGAGCAACGGATAGGAATAGGAACTAGCGAGCGGCATGGCGACCCCATCAGTGGGAATGGCGCTTTCGGCGCTACGTCAATGTCAATGACCGTTCATCATAGCCATCGTCAACCTCTACAGGCTCGGCCACCTCACCCGCCATGGGTGATAGGTCGGCCTTAACCCGACACGGTAACGTTCACCCCCGCCTCGCGCAGCCAGTCGCCGGCGGTGGCGGTCGCGTGCACCACAAAGGTGGCGTTCGGCGCGTCGGCCGGCGGCGTCACCATGAAGGTGGCGGACGGGGCCTGGCCGGGCGCCACCGAGCCGAACACCGCCGGGCCGGCCGGCGCCGCCTTCCAGCCCTGGGGGAGCTGCAGCGCCAGGCGGACGCCGTGCAGCGTCGCGTCGCCCGCCGCGGTCAGCGTCACCCGCACCGCGGCCGCGCGGCCCGGTGCCACCGTGGCCGGGGCACTCACGGTCACCTGACGGGCTCCGGGCGTGGCGGCCATGGAGAACGAGCCCCGCAACGGCAGGCCTGTCAGGGCCGAGGAGTCGCCCACGTACACCTGGTAGTGCCCGGCGGTCTGCGTCCAGCCGCTGGCCGGGTCACTCCACCAGGACATCGCCTGCGGGGTCACGTCGAACGAGACCCGCGCCGAGGCCCCGGGCGCCAGGCTGACTCGCTGGAAGCCGGCCAGCTGGCGCGGCGGCTCGCCGGTGCCGGACGGGTCGGCCAGGTAGAGCTGGGCCACCTCCGAACCCGCCCGGTGGCCAGTGTTGGTGACGACCGCGGACACCCGTACGTCCTGCGTCCCGTCCGTCGCCGAACGGCTCACCGACAGGTGGCTGAACGCGAACCGCGTGTAGGACAGGCCGAACCCGAACGGGAACAGCGGCGTGACGTCCTTGGCGTCGTACCAGCGGTATCCGACGTCCACGCCCTCCGAGTACTGCACGGTCGAGCCGTTCCCGGGGAACTGGGCTGTGGTCGAGGCCGGCACCTGGCTCAGCGAGGCCGGGAACGTCACCGGCAGGTGCCCGCCGGGATCGGTCTGGCCGAACAGCACGCTGGCCAGCGCGGTCCCGCTGGTCTGGCCCGGGTACCAGGTGTCCACCACGCCCGCGACGGCCGGCAGCCACGGCATCGCCACCGGAGCGCCCGCGTTGACCACCACGACCGTGTGCGGGTTAGCCGCCGCGACCGCGGAGATCAGCTCATCCTGGGCCGACGGCAGGTTCAGCGACAGCCGGTCCGTGGCCTCGGATTCGGTGTCGTCGGACACCACGACCACGGCGACCGACGCCGACTTGGCGGCCGAGACGGCGGCGGCGATGCCAGGCGCCAGCGCCGACGGCGTGCCCCAGAGGAGCTGCGAGGAGGCGCCGCTGATCGACAGCTGGTACGTCTTCCCGGCGGTCAGCGGCACCGCGACCGAGTACGTGTGCACCGGGGGCGTGGACGGGTCGTCGATGATCTGCTTCCCGTCCAGGGACAGGTACGTCGAGGTGTAGCAGCCGCACGGGTTCGTGATGGCCAGCACGTAGGTGCCGGTCTCCGGCGCGGTGAGGGTACCCGTGTAGCTGCCGCCGAACGGCGTGGGCGCGTAGGCCGGGGACAGCGCGGACGGCGGGATGGCCGGCAGCGCGGTGTCGGCGGGCAGGCCCGGCTGGTACGCCACGCCTGCGCCGGAACCCGCGGCGGCCTTGATCCCGGCCAGCGGGCTCGTCGTCCCCGAGGGGATCACGTAGGCACTGCCGCCGCCCGCGTACGTCGGCGAGGTGTCCGCCGCCGGGCCGACCACGGCGATGGAACCGCCGGAAGAGGACAGCGGCAGGATCGAACCGTCGTTCTTCAGCAGCGTCGTCCCGGCCTCGGCGACAGACGTGGACAGCGCGACGTGCGCGGGCGTGGTCACGGTGGCGGACGTCGACCCGGTACGCGGCTGGCTGAACAGCTTGAACCGGAACATCTCGGTCAGTACCCGCTGCACCATCGTGTTCAGCACGCTCTTCGGGATCGTCCCGTTCTGCACTGCGGTCTGCAGCGGCGCCCCGTAGTAGGTGTCGAACGGCTGCTCCTGGTCGGTGCCCTGCACGGCGCCCTGGGTGGAGTGCAGCGCCCCGTAGTCCGACATCATGAAGCCGGGGAAGTCCCACTGGTCGCGCAGGATGCCGGTTTCCAGGCCGGCGTTGTTGCAGGCGAAATCGCCGTTGATCACCGCGTACGAGCACATGACCGAGGCGTCGCCCGATTTCACCGCCGCGTAGAACGACGGCAGGTAGATCTCGTGCTCGGTCCGGGGGTCGATGATGACGTCGTCGGCCGGCGTGTTCCGGTACGTCTCCTGGTTGTAGTCCGCGAAGTGCTTCACCTGGGCCTCTACGTCCTGGCTCTGCACCCCGGCGATCTCGGGCACGTCCAGCGAGGCGTTCAGGAACGGATCCTCGCTCAGCGCCTCGAACGACCGGCCCCAGCGCGGGTCGCGGTCGATGTTCACGGTCGGGCCCAGGTTAGCGCTGGCGCCCTTGCCGTACTCCTCGGCCCCGATTACCCGGCCATACTGCCCGGCCAGGGACGGGTCCCAGGTCGCCGCCAGCGCCACGCCGGCCGGCAACTCGGTGACACCGGTCAGCCCGTCGGCCACCCCGGCGGGCCCGTCCTCCAGGCCGACCGCCGGGATGCACAGCGCCGGGATCGCGGGCGTGTAGAACACGTACGGGTTCGAGGTCCCATGGCCCTCCACCATGGTGATCTCGTCGGCCAGGGTCATCTGGCTCATCAGCTGGGCCACGCGCTGCGAGACGGGCGCGTGCGAGGTCACCCACGGGCACGAGGCGGCGTCCGCCGACGTCAGCGAGGCAGCGTTCACCGCCGAAGCCTGGCTGGCGGCCGCGGTGGCGGGCACGGCCAGCAGCACCACCGCCAGGCCCGCCGTGAGCAGGCGCGACTTCCTCGACAAAACCCGCCAGACCCGGGCGTTATCCATCACGTTGTCCTCCGGTTCTGTACCCAACCCCCCTTATGGACTCACGCAACTCAACAAGATCTAACACGACACAGAACGAATCGGAAGAACTGCGGAAAGCTTTTTAGGGCTTTTTAAGGCTCCGTCACATATCTTCTCCGGATGGTTACAGCTGCCATGCCAGCCGGTTATGAGGGCTGGGGCACATAACCCCCGATAGACGGGGGCAGGGGCACACAACCCCCCGTGCGAACGCATCGACGCGGCAGCGCTGCGTAGGAACACGGTCCCGCTGGCACAATTGCTGGGTGACCCAGAACCAGTCAGTGGACCAGCGGATCGCCGGCGAGCTGGGCGTGGCCGTGCGCCAGGTCAACGCCGCGGTCGAGCTGCTCGACGGCGGCGCGACCGTCCCGTTCATCGCCAGGTACCGCAAGGAGGTCACCGGCGCGCTCGACGACGCGCAGCTGCGCACGCTCGAGGAGCGCCTGCGCTACCTGCGCGAACTCGACGAGCGCCGGGACGCGATCCTGAAGGAGATCACCACCCAGGGCAAGCTGACCGACGAGCTCGAGGCCCAGATCCGCGCCGCCGACTCCAAGGCCCGGCTGGAAGACCTCTACCTGCCCTACAAGCCGAAGCGGCGCACCAAGGCGCAGATCGCCCGCGAGGCCGGCCTGGAGCCGCTGGCCGACCTGCTGCTGCACGACCCGTCCAACGACCCCCAGCGCGCCGCCGCGAACT
>Ga0207674_10008022_pt1 | contig 12242 bp, 7 predicted proteins | sample KBSCornC72_FD_184303 | JGI IMG/M metagenome (GOLD analysis project Ga0207674, IMG submission 184303) | Corn rhizosphere microbial communities from Kellogg Biological Station, Michigan, USA - KBS Corn C7-2 (SPAdes) (version 2) | ecosystem: Host-associated > Plants > Roots > Rhizosphere > Soil ... | reverse complement strand
CGAGCATCTCGCCTACCAGCGGCCCGAGCGCCGCCATCGGCCCTCCAAGCTGCCCGCTGAAGACGGCCACGAGCTTGTCCGCCTGCTCATCCGTCGCCTCCTCGTCGACGAACACGCCGATGCGCCAATTCCCCTCGGTCATGACCTTCGGCGTGTCTGCGATCGCGGCCACCTTCAACCCGGCGACATCGGTGCCGTCGACCTGGCCCTCGCGGATGTCGAAGACCAGCGTGACGCGGCAGAAGTCGTAGGTGGCGCCGTGATCCATCGAGAGGTTGCAGGGACACATGAGCTCGCAGGAGCACGTCTCCACGTAGCTCCCCTTCACATTCCAGGACATGCTGGCCTCCTTGCGGGACGGCGTGCATTTTCCGTGTCGCCGACGCGCTCGTCAAACGGCCGCAGATGCTGAGGGAGCTCGCTAGAAAGCGGGCAGTGTGTCCGCGTCGAGCAGCCGGCCGAGCGCCGGGTTGTCGATCTGCATCGCCATCGAGCGGGCCGCCTCCGCGGCCCCGGGCTCGCCCAGCCGGGCCCTGTAGGCAGTCGCGTGGAGGAGGAGCTCGCTGATACCGCGGCGCGCGGCAATCCGCTCGAGCTCGTTGATCCAGCCGAGCGCGCCCTTTGCGTTCTGGTCGACGGCAACCGAGCAGAGGGCGTCGAGCCCGTAGACCTCGATCCAGAGGTAGGTGTCGGGCAAGCGGCGGCAGAGCTTCGGCGCGTCCACGAGGAGGTCGAGCGCCCGTGCGACGTCACCGCGGGCCGCGGCCACGAGGCCGAGCCCCCGGATGCCGATGCTCTCCCAGCACGCGTCTCCGACTTCGCAGCCGAGCGCGAAGGCGTGCTCGAAGCGGGCCTCCGCCGTGTCGAGGTCGCCGAGGGCGAGGTCGAGCTCGCCGCGGAACGCCTCCGGCCAGGGGATGAAGGCCGTCATCCCTCTGGCCTCCGCCTCGTCGATCGCCTGGTCGAGCAGATGCACGGCGTCCTCGATCTCCCCGCGCATGAGGTGATAGCGGCCGAGCAGGGTCAGCGCCTGTCCGAGAGGCTGGCCGGTCCCGAGCCCGAGCGAGCGCTCGACTCCCGAGCGAAGCGACTCGCCGGCCGTCGCATAGTCGCCCCTGTCGTGGTGCGACGCGCCGCGGACGACGTCGACCCAGGCCAGCTCCTCCGGCCGGCCCGCAGCGAGATCCGTGGTGCGCTGCAGCGAGTCCTCGGCCCGCTCGTACTGTGCACGGAGGAACTGCACCCAGCTGATCTCGCGCCAGCCCGTGGCGGCAATGTCGTCGCGCTCGACCTGCTCGGCGAGCGTCGTCCCCTCGTGGAGCGCCGCCGCGCCTTCCTCGTCCGTGCCGCGCGCCGAGTGCACCAGCGCTCCCCCGAGAGCGACGAGCGCCTCGGCGAGCAGCTCGCGGTCGCCGACCTCGCGTGCAGCGGCGACGGCTTCGCGCATGCGCTGGACGCCGGTCTCGACGACGCCGGCTCCGAGTGCCGCTTCGCCCGCCTCGAGCGTGGCGAGCACCGCCGTACGTCCGGAGACGCGGCTCCGCGAAGGAGCCTTCTGCTCCGTCATCGCCACGCGGAGGACCTCCGTGGGATCGGTGCCGAGCTCGCGGCGGAAGAGCTCCGCGCAGGAGTCGGCGTGTCGCGCCGCCGCTTCCTGGTCGCCCGCGGCACAGAGGCAGCGGACGAGCAGGACGTGGGCGTTTTCCTCGTAGGGGCTCAGCCGGACGAGCTCCGATGCCCGCTGGGCGGCCGCTTGGGTCTCCCCGCGCCCGAGCAGCGCGAGTGCCGCCTGGTGGAGAACCGCGCTCGTCATCCCCGCGATGTGGCGGCGCTCGCTTTCCAGCCAGAGCTCGAAGCCGGGGCTCGAGCGAAAACCAAGGCCGTCGAGGAGCTCGTGCCCGAGGCCCGGGAGCGCAACGGCCTCCATCCACGAGCCGTGTTCGAGGACGTCGACGTCGACGAACGTCCCCGGCCGCAGCTCGAGGGTGAGGGGATCGCCGCCGAGCACGCCGTCGTCGCCGAGGCGGCTGCGCAGGGCGGAAAGCGTCCAGCGCAGGGTTCCGAGGGGGTCGTCTGCCTCGGGGAAGAGGAGGCTCGCCAGGTGCTCGCGGGACGGCGGCAGGCGTGTCCGGAGCAGATAGGCGAGGACGCCCCACGCCTTGTTCCCCCGCGGCGCCTCGACGGGAGCGTCGTCCCGATCGATTCTCGGCGAGCCGAGCAGCTGGATATTCAGGCCCATTTGCTGGAAAAACCTGTCACACGTGTCGTCACACGCCTCACTGTGACGCTCCCGCCCGTGGAGTTCAACGCAAGGCGAGAAAGGGAGTGAACATGCGTGTGACGACCAAGGTCGCCCTGTTCGCCGCTTTCGTGAGCGTCCTCGCGCTCGCCGTAGCGGCCCCGGCGGCCAACTTCTCCTCCTGGGGAACCGCCCAGAAGATCGACGAGATCGGTGGGAACAGCGCCGAGCTCAACACGACGTCCATGGACGGGTGCCCCATCCAGTCGCCGGACGGGCTCAGGCTGTACATGGCCTCGAACCGGCCGGGGGGCCTCGGCGGGCTCGACATCTGGGTCGCCCGTCGGGCGAGCACCGACGAACCGTGGGGCGCCCCCGAGAACCTCGGCGAGCCGGTCAACTCGGCCTTCGACGAATTCTGTCCCACGCCGGTCCGGGGCGGTGGGCTCTTCTTCGTGAGCCGCGAGGCCCTGCCGGGCAGCTGCGGGCTGGGCGACATCTATTTCGCCCGCGACAACCCGGCCAAGGGCTGGTCGGAGCCCCGCAATCTCGGCTGTGCTCCTGACGGGCCGAACACCGCCCTCGACGAGCAAGGCCCCTCCTACGTGGAGTCCGACGACGAGGCGTTCCTCTTCTTCTCGTCGAGCTCCGCGGCGGTGCCGGGCGACATCTACGTGAGCCCCAGGCTCGACGGCTGGAACTTCGGCGGATCGAGCCCGGCGGCCGGTCTGAACGACGCGGCGGCGAACGACATCCAGCCGAACGTCCGCAAGGATGGTCTCGAAGTCGTCTTCTCCTCGAACCGCGCCGGCGGTTACGGCGCCCAGGACATCTGGTCCGCGACGCGCAAGAGCGTCGACTCACCGTGGTCGGCACCCGTCAACGTGGGCGGCGGCGTCAACACCACGGCGGCCGAGTCGCGGCCCTCGCTGTCGAAGAACGCACGCCAGCTCCTCTTCGGGCGCGCGCCGGGACCGGAGGGCATGAGCGACATCTACGTCAGCACCCGAACCGGGAAGAACGGGAGCTGATTCTGCTCGGGAGACCCCGGCCGGGTCAGCCGGTCGGGGTCTCTTCGAAGACTCCGGTCCGGTAGGCGAGCACGACCGCCTGGACGCGGTCGCGGAGGCCGAGCTTCTGGAGAACGTGGGTCACATGCGTCTTCACGGTCGTCTCGCTGATGTAGAGCTCCTGGCCGATCTCGCCGTTCGACAGCCCGCGCGCCATGAGCCGGAAGACGTCTCGCTCCCGCTCGCTCAGCTCGTCGAGCTCCTTCGGCGGATCGGGGCGGGGCAGGCGCGCGAACTGCTTGATCACCTTCTTGGTGATCGTGGGGGAGATCAGGGCGTCGCCGGCGGCGACCGTGCGGATGGCTGCCAGGAGCTGCTCGGGCGAGTCGTCCTTGAGCACGAAGCCGCTGGCGCCGGCGCTGAGCGCCTCGTAGACGTACTCGTCGAGATCGAACGTCGTGAGGATCAGGACCCGTGCGTTGTCGTCCTTCGCGAGGATACGACGCGTCGCCTCGAGACCGTCGAGCTCGGGCATGCGGATGTCCATCAGGATCACGCTCGGGTTGAAGCGGGCGCTCTTCTCGATCGCCTCGCGCCCGTTCTCCGCCTCGGCGACGACCTCGATGTCCTGCTCGTCGGCGAGGAGCATCCGAAAGCCGGCGCGCACCATTGACTGGTCGTCTGCGACGAGGACGCGGATGGTCACGGCCGGTCTCCGCTGAGCGGGAGACGCGTGGTGAGCACGAATCCGCCTCCGTTCGCAGCGCAAGCGCTCATCTCCCCTCCGTAGATCTTGACTCGCTCGCGGACCCCGACGAGCCCGTGGCCGAGGCCGTCGGTGGTGGAGCTACCGACGCCGTTGTCACGCACCTCGATCTGCAGCTCGTCGAGGGCGTAGCGGACGGTCACGTTCGCGGTGGTCGCATGCGAGTGCTTGAGCGCGTTGGTCAAGCCCTCCTGCACGATGCGATAGGCGGAGAGGTCGACGCCGCGCGGAAGCGGGAAGGGCACTCCGTCGACCTGCAGCTCGACCGGCAGGCCCGCGCGGGTTACCTCCTCGAGGAGTGAGTCGAGACCGTCGAGCCCCGGCTGCGGCACGAACGAGACCTCTTCGCGCTCGTCGCGCATCGCTCCGAGGAGGCGGCGCATCTCGGCGAGCGCAGTTCGCCCAGCCCGCTCGACGCTTCGCAGCGCCTCGCTGTCGTCGCTGAGCTCGTCGGGCAGCTTGTGCCTGACGGCGCCGACCTGGAGAACCATCACGCTGACCGCATGGGCGACGATGTCGTGCAGTTCGCGCGCGATCCGCGCGCGCTCCTCCGCGACGGCGACGCGAGCCGCAGCGTCGCGCTCGCGCTCCGCCACCGTTGCGCGGATCTCCGCGGCTTCGGCGCGCTCGGCTCTCTCCCGCAGGATGAACCCTGCGATCCAGGCGACGACGAAGCGGAGCGGGATGAACGCCATCTGGCTGGCGGTCTGCTCTCCGGGAATCGCGACGACGATGAAGAGGAGCGAGCCGGTGACAAGACCGAGTCCCGCCGCCGCCTGCAGGCCGTTGCGGAGGTTCCCGAGCATGAAGGCCGCGGCCAGCCCGACGACGCCGAGGCTGCCGACGAACGGCACCAGCAAGGGATCGATGACGGACAGCAGGGGTGCCAGGACGAAGTACGCAGCCGGTCCGGCGAACGGGAAGCGCCGCCGAAGCAGGAGGGGCGACACGAGGACTCCCAGAGCGGGGATGCAGAACCACAGCGACTTCGTCGGCGCGCCGGGGTAGTCGCGCCCGACGACGAGCTCCGCCATCCCGGCGACCCCCATCAGTGCGATCAGGAGCTCGAACCAGTATTCGCGCGCAAGTTGGGCGGCTCTGTCCCGGTTCATGCGCTGAACGTATCTCACGGCCTGTCGACCCGCCTCCTACCTGAGTAGGAGTCCAAATCATCGTCTCGGTCGAGCGCGAATCCGGCTTCGCGACGACGACCCGGCGCTGCAGCCCTCCTACCGTCGGATGCGGAATTCGACGCAGGCAAGGAGGGATGCCATGTCCACCCACAAGTCCAACAACCTCGCTGCACGGATGGGGCGCTGGAGCGCCAGCCACTGGAAGACGGCGACGTTCGGCTGGCTCGCGTTCGTGCTCGTCGCCTTCGGTCTCGGGGGGCTGGCCGGGACGAAGTCCATCGACCCGAACGAGCCCGGGCCCGGCGAGTCGGGCCGGATGGAGACGATCCTCGACGAGGGCTTCAAGCAGCCCGCGGACGAGAGCGTCTTCATCCAGAACCGCTCGATGCAGGTGACCGATCCAGCGTTCCAGGCGGTCATCCAGGACGTCGTCCGCCGGATCCGGACGCTGGACGAGGTGCAGAAGGTCCAGTCGCCGCTCGATCCGGAGAACGCCGCCCAGATAGCGGCAAGTGGACACGCGGCTCTGGTCGACTTCGAGATCCGTGGTGACCCCGACGACGCAGTCGACAAGATCGGCCCGGTCCTCGACCGCGTCCACGCGGCTCAGCAGGATCACCCTGCGTTCTTCATCGGCGAATTCGGCAACGCAAGCGCCGAGGACGCCGTCGTGACGGCATACGGGGACGACCTCGGGAAGGCCGGAACGCTGTCCCTCCCGATCACCCTGCTGATCCTCGTGATCGCCTTCGGGTCGCTCGTCGCCGCGGGTATCCCGTTGCTTCTCGCGCTGACCGCCGTCTTCGGCACGTTCGGGCTGGTCGCAGTCACCAGCCACGTGGTGCCCATGGCGAACGAGGCGCCGGCGCTCGTGCTCCTGATCGGGCTCGCTGTGGGCGTCGACTACTCGATGTTCTACTTGAAGCGGGCTCGGGAAGAACGGGCCGCGGGGCGCAGCGTGCATGCCGCGGTCGAAGCTGCTGCAGCCACCTCTGGCCGTTCCGTGCTCGTCTCGGGGCTCACCGTCATGACGGCGATGGCCGGCATGTTCCTGACCGGCGACACGATCTTCGCATCGCTCGCGATTGCGACGATCACCGTCGTCGCGATGGCCGTGCTCGGCTCGCTCACGGTGCTTCCGGCGCTCCTGTGCAGGCTCGGCGACAAGGTCGACCGGCTTCGCGTTCCGGGTTTCGGCCGCAAGCGCCGTGGAGCCCAGACCAGGTTCTGGACCCGTACCGTCAACCAGGTCATGCGCCGGCCGGCGCTCTGGGCTGCACTCTCTGGCGGGCTGCTCGTGGCCCTCGCCCTCCCGGCCGCCCAGCTTCGACTGCAGGCCGGCGGTCCGGATTCGTTCCCACAGTCGCTCCCGGCGATTCAGACCTTCGACCGCATGCAGAACGCCTTCCCGGGCACGGCCCTCGCCGCCAACGTCGTGGTGCAGGCTGCCGACGTCAACGCCCCGCAGGTGCAGGCGGCGATCCAGGATCTCCGTGAACGCGCCGTTGCCACTGGCCGCGCGTACGAGCCGATCACGGTGGACGTGAACCAGGGCGGGACGGTGGCGAACATCACGGTTCCGATCGAGGGGAAGGGCACCGACGCAGGCTCCGAGGCGTCGTTGGCCGCGTTGCGCGAAGACGTCGTGCCCCAGACCGTCGGCGCTCTGCCCGACACGGAGGCCGGCGTCACGGGATTCACGGCCGCGTGGATCGACTCCAAGAACGAGATCAAGTCGGAGCTCCCGGCCGTGTTCGCCTTCGTGCTCCTGTTCGCGTTCGTCCTCATGCTGTTCGCCTTCCGCTCGCTCGTGATCGCGGCGAAGGCGATCGTGCTCAACCTGCTGTCGGTGGCCGCTGCGTACGGCGTCCTCGTGCTCGTGTTTCAGCACGGCGTCGGGAAGGGGTTGCTCGGGTTCAGCTCGACCGCCGGGATCGATCCGGTGATCCCGCTACTCCTCTTCGTGATCCTCTTCGGCCTCTCGATGGACTACCACGTGTTCATCCTCAGCCGGATCCGTGAAGCGGTCGGTCGTGGGATGGCGAACGACGCGGCCGTCGCGTACGGGATCCGCTCGACGGCCGGAGTGGTGACGAGCGCCGCGATCGTGATGGTCTTCGTCTTCGCGGTCTTCGCGACGCTTTCGATGATGTTCTTCAAGCAGTTCGGCGTCGGGCTCGCGGTCGCCGTCCTGCTCGATGCGACCATCGTCCGCGCAGTGTTGCTGCCGGCGTCGATGAAGCTGCTCGGCGACTGGAACTGGTACCTGCCGAGCTGGCTCGGGTGGCTTCCTCGCTTCGATGAGGACATCGAGGCGCCGGAGGCCCCGCCGACGCCGGTCTCCGCCTAGACCTCCGACGACACCTCCGCCCGGCTACAGCGTGGCGCCGGGCGGAGGTGCCGGCGCCGACGTCTCGACCGGGAGCTCCTCCGGCCGGTAGCGCTTCCAGGTCACTCCGGCGAGCAGGCCGATGCCGAGGGTGGGGACGATCGTCAGGAACCGGTAGACGAGGACGGCGGCGACGACCTCCACCTGGTTGCCGCCGAAGCCCACGAGGGCAGTTGTCAGACCGAGCTCGACCACTCCGAGCCCGCCGGGCGTGATGGGGATGGAACCGAGCAGGCGGACGAGCGACCAGGCGGCGAAGGCCTCGACGGCACTCACCTCGCTGCCCGTGACATCGAGCACGCGGAGCGAGGTGAGGAGCACGAGGAAGACCGTGAAGTGGCCTGCGAGCGTCGAGAGCGTGAGGACGTGCCACCGGCGCTTGAGGAGCGCGTTCGTCCGCTCGCGGAAGCGGACGAACGACTCTCCGTCCCAGGCGACGGGCTTCTTGCGGATCAGGCCCTTGGCCCACGAGGCGATGCGGGCGGCGAGGTCGCCGACGCGTCGCGCCAGGCTCGGAGTGCTGAGCGCAGCGGCGAAGGCCGCGATCACGACCATGAAGATCGCAAGCCCGAGGTAGGCAACCGTGTCGAGCGCCGTATGCGCATCGCCGGTGAACGTGAGCAGGACGAGCGCCACCGTCGGGAAGGCGAGCATCGCGAGCTGGTTCCACACACCGGTCACCGCGACGGCGAGCCCGACCGCCGCGCTGACGAAGCCCCAGGCCCGAAGCATCGCGAACGAGAGCGCCATCCCGACGGCGACCCCGCCGGGTGCGACGTAGGTCGAAGCCGTCGACGCCTGCGTGACGACGAAGGCCTGGAGGAAGCCGAGCCCCGGCAGCGCGGCCATCCACGGCGGGGCGAACGTCAAGAGGTTGAGGATCGTCGCCCCGGCGAGGAGCGCGATGTCCTCCCAGGAGAGGCCCTTGACGACGCCCCAGACGTCGCGGTAGTCGGCGATCTTCGGGAGGACGAACGCAAAGGTCGCGACGACGACGGCGATCCCCACCCCGACGACGAGTGCCTGGCGCCAGGAGAACCGCCTGCGGCGCGGAGCCTCTTCTGTTCTTTCGGCGTTCCGGACCGTCATCTGCACCGCAGATTGTGGGTGACGGGACGGCCTCCTGCCTCGACGTCGCTCGACGTTCGGGGGGCTATCTCTCCCGCGAGGCGCGCAATACGCTTCTAGAAGTGACCAGCTGCCCGACCTGCGGCGAAGGGAATCCGGACGGCGCTCGCTTCTGCAACGCTTGCGGCGCCGATCTCGGCGCGGCTATGGGACGCGAGGTGCGCAAGACGGTGACGGTCCTCTTTGCGGACGTCACGGGCTCGACGGCACTCGGCGAACGGCTCGACCCGGAGTCGCTGCGGCACGTCATGGCGCGCTACTTCGAAACTGCGACGGCTTGTATCGAGCGGCACGGAGGCGCCGTCGAAAAGTTCATCGGCGATGCGGTCATGGCGGTGTTCGGCGTGCCGCTCGTGCACGAGGACGACGCCCTTCGCGCTCTCCGGGCCGCTTTCGACCTTCGCGCTGCGCTCGCGACGCTGAACCGAGAGCTCGAGCGCGACTACGGCGTCTCCCTGCAGCTCCGCACCGGGGTCAACACGGGCGAAGTCGTCACCGGCACTGCGGAGCGGCTCGCCACTGGCGACGCAGTCAACGTCGCCGCCCGTCTGGAACAGGCGGCACAACCGGAAGAGATCCTGATCGGCGAGCAGACGTTTCTGCTCTCCCGCGCGGCGATCGAAGCGGAGCCAGTCGAGCCACTGCCGCTCAAGGGGAAGGCGGATACCGTCCCCGGCTACCGGTTGGTGCGGGTGATCGAGGACGCGCAGGCCTTCGATCGCCGTCTGGACGCACCGCTGATCGGACGAAGGGAGGAGCTCGCTCGGCTGCGGGCCGCGTTCGACCGGTCGGTGTCGGAGCGAGGATGCCAGCTCTTCACGGTCCTCGGCCCGCCGGGGATCGGGAAGTCCCGCATGGCCCGCGAGCTCGCAGTCGCCCTGGCGGACGAGGCAACCGTTCTCTCAGGCCGCTGCCTCCCCTACGGAGAGGGCATCACGTACTGGCCGCTCGTCGAGATCTTCCGTGAGGCAGGCGCCGAGGAGGAGCTTTCCGACGCGTTGTCGGCGGCGATGCCCGAGGACATCTTCTGGTCGGTGAGGAAGGCGATCGAGCGCCGCGCCCGCGAGAAACCGGTCGCGCTCGTCGTCGAGGACATCCACTGGGCCGAGCCGATGCTCCTAGATCTCCTGGATCACCTCGTGAGCTGGACCCGGGATGCACCACTCCTGGTCCTCTGTCTCGCCCGCCCCGATCTGACCGACGTTCGTCCGACGTGGGGTGTAGCGCCGAATGCCGAGACGCTCACGCTCGAGCCCCTGTCAGAGGCCGAGTCGGACGAACTCGTCGGGAAGCTCTTGGACACATCGGAGCTCGCGGCGGCCGCCCGGGCCAGGGTGAGCGAGGTGGCCGAGGGCAATCCGCTCTTCGTCGAGCAGTTGCTCGCAATGCTTCTCGAGGGAGGTGATCCGGAGCACGTCCCGCCGTCGATTCAGGCGCTGCTCGCGGCTCGGCTCGACTCGCTCCCGGACGAAGAGCGGGAGATCCTCGAACGCGCCTCCGTCGTCGGTTTCGACTTCGAATGGGAGGCGCTGGGCGAGCTCGCTCCCGGCCGTGGCCGGCCACCCGGTGCGCAGCTCGCCGCGCTCATCCGCAAGGAGCTGATCCGCCCGCACGAGGCGATCGAGGACAGTTTCCGCTTCCGCCACATGATGATCCGCGACGCCGCGTACGAACGGATCCCCAAGGAACTGCGCGCCGAGCTGCACGAGCGCTTCGCGAACTGGCTCGAAGGCAGGGGGGAGGAGTTCGACGAGATCATCGGCTACCACCTCGAGCAGGCGCACCGTTGCCTCACCGAGCTCGGCCGGGCGGGGGAGAGGTCTTCGGCGCTCGCGGAGCGAGCGGCCGAGCTTCTCGAGGCCTCCGGCAGGCGCGCGTACGCGCGGGCCGATTCGCAGGCGGCCGAGACTCTGCTCGAGCGCGCGGCGGGCTTGTATCCAGTGGACGGTCTCCGCCGCCTGCGCCTCCTGCCGACCCTCGGCCGTGCGCTCAGGATGCAGGGCCAGCCGGACCGCGCCGATGAGGTGCTCTCGGAGGCGGCCGAGCGTGGGATCGCGGCCGGAGAGCCCGCGGTCGCCGCGGATGCCCGACTCGCCCTCTTCGACCTTCGCCTTCAGAGGACTGGTGAGACCGAGGTCGGGCGGGAGGGCATGCTGCGTGAGATCGAAACCGCGCTCGAGGTCTTCGGTGAGTTGGACGACGCGACAGGGCTCGCCCACGCCCTCCTCCTGCGTGGTCAGTTCCGGTTCTGGGGCGGCGAGGCCGCGTTGGCGCTCCCCGACCTCGAGCGCGCTGCCGAGCTAGCCGGGAAGGTGGGCAACCGGGCCGAGGAGGGCGAATGCGTCCAGTACATCTGCGCCGCGATGCGGGTTGGGCCGACGCCCGCCGACGAAGCGCTGCGGCGACTCGACAAGATCGGGTCGGGCGCCGCCGTCAGCGCACGACTCGAACTGGCCGTGCTGGGAGCTCGGGCTCACCTCGTTGCGATCCAGGGCGACTTCGACGCAGCCCGGGATCTCGCCGGGCGTGGGAGAGCAGTTGCGGAGGAGCACGGCCTCGAAGGCTCCCACGCCATGTTCACCACCGCCTTTGTGGAGTTTCTCGCCGGAGACGCGGCCACCGCAGAACGTGCGCTGCGCGTGGTCTGCGAAGGCTACGAGCAGCGAGAAGAATTCGGCTTTCTGACGAGTGCCGCCCCCCATCTCGCCGACGTCCTCCTCGCTCAGGGACGGAACGAGGAAGCGTTGGCCGTGCTCGACCGCTGGCCCGCTTTCCGCTTGACGTTGCCTGAGGATGCCGATGGGCAGGCCCAGTGGCGGCGGGTTCGGGCCAAGGTCCTAGCCCGGATGGGCGACCTCGACGAAGCCGAGCGCCTCGGCCGCGAGGCTGTGGCGATCGCCTCCGGGACGGCCGACATCCTCGATCTGAAAGCAGAGGCGTTTGCCGCTCTCGGCGAGGTCCTCCAGCTCGCGGGCCGCGCGCGGGAATCGCGGGCGGCGCTCGAACAAGCCGTGGAGCTCTACGAGGCGAAGGGCCACGTCGTCGGCGCGGAGCGCCTTCGCGGGCTGCTCGCCGGGCGCCCCATCGAGGCGTAAGTCACGCGCGACCGGAAGCAGACGCCTGCGCGACGAGGAAGTCGGCCAGCCGGAATCAGGACGCTGCGCGCCGTGCGCGCCCGGCCGTCGCGAGCGGCGCATCGCGGCGGCCGATGAGGTACCAGGTCTCGACGTCGCCCTTGCCCTTGACCGCGATCGTGCCTCGCGACTCGCACTCGAACTCGTCGGCGAGGAGCTCGTACGTCTCCTGGGTGATCTGAATGCGGCTCGAAGTGCCGTAGGTCTCCATGCGGCTGGCGGTGTTCACCGCGTCGCCCCAGAGGTCGTAGAGGAACCGCTTCCGGCCGATCACGCCGGCCACCACCGGCCCCGAGTTGATCCCGATCCGGAGCTCGAGCCCGAGATGTCCGGCCTCGCCGTCGGCGCGCATTGCCTCGAGCATGTCGAGCGCCATGAGCGCGAGCGCCCGCGCGTGATCCGGGCGCGGCTCCGGAACCCCTGCGGCGACCATGTAGCAGTCG
>Ga0207674_10008021_pt1 | contig 12242 bp, 13 predicted proteins | sample KBSCornC72_FD_184303 | JGI IMG/M metagenome (GOLD analysis project Ga0207674, IMG submission 184303) | Corn rhizosphere microbial communities from Kellogg Biological Station, Michigan, USA - KBS Corn C7-2 (SPAdes) (version 2) | ecosystem: Host-associated > Plants > Roots > Rhizosphere > Soil ... | reverse complement strand
CCACCACACCGACAAGCCGATCGAGCAGGGCGTCCTGATCTACGGGCTGCTCATGGACGTCCCGAAGCTCCGCAAGGTCTTCATCACCGGTCGCGGCGCGGAGCAGCGCGAGACCACCGAGCTCCTGCTGGCCGAGATGTTCCCGGACTGCGAGTACGAGCTGCTGATGCGACCCACTGGCGATCGCCGCCCTGCCGAGATCGTCAAACGAGAGCTCATGGAGCTCAACGACATCGACCCGGAAGACGTGCTGATCGCGTTCGACGACGATGCCGACGTGATCGCCATGTATCGGTCGCTGGGCATCACAGCCTACCAGACCGCTGACCAGGGGTACTGATCATGATGAAGCTCGGTGAGCTGGTGCGCCGTAGCGAGCCGCTGCGGAAGATCAACTCGAAGCTGGTGCGACTCGTCGGCTACAAGACCGGGGTCGACCGCAACGAGATCCCCACCGTGGTCTGCAAGACCTGGACACCCCTCGAGTACATCATCGGGAACAAGATCCGGCGCTCGGCTGACCAGAACAAGTACACCTCGTCGATCAAATTCCTCGACCGGAAGTACAACATCAAGTGCTCGTGCTCCTGCCCGGACTTCATGTACAGGTGGGAGTGGGCGAACAACCAGGTGGGCGCCGCCGACATCATCTTCGGCAACGGCGACCCGCCGGACATCCAGAACCCAGGGCATGTGCCCGGCATGTGCAAGCACCTGCTGAGGCTGCGTACCGAGATCAAGAGGAGGCACGGTGTATGAGCCCGCTACGACCTGTCATCAACATCATCATGTGCCAGCGCGAGCAGGCAGCGCGAGCCTGCCGCTTCATCTACGCTGAGGACCTGGACAAGGTCAAGGTGTGGACGCCTGGTGGCATGAAGCTCGAGGAGTGGGTGGATCAGGTCGACAAGGAGATCCAGGTGCTGTCCAAGACCAACCTGGTCCACCGCGTCTTCATGACTGCTGGGCTCCAACGCGAGTTCCGACTTGCGAAGGTCCGCGATGCCGACAAGGAATCGTGGCTGCGGATCGCTCACACGGTCGTCGACGTGTCGGTCGACCACCAGTCCGTCCAGATCGACACGCTGTCTTCCATCCTCAACCGCCTGGGCTACGACTCATGACTGCCGCGTATCAACACTCCGAGGTCTTCGCGCGCCTCAAGAGCACGAAGGAAGTGCTGACCGAAAACTACACCACGTTCCAGCTGCTGACGGTCCTCGATCACTTCATCGAGAACGCGGTGGACCCGATCGTCACGGCCTATGCCGACCTGACCGACGTGTACTTCGCGAAGGTCGTGGCCTACCAGTTCACGAACCCCAACACCAAGTGCAGCCGGGGCGACAAGGCTCAACTGCCGGTCCTCCTGTTCAACGCCGTGACGACCAACGGCCGTCGCAAGCGTGAGCACCAGAAGAAGATGCTGCTGAACCGCGGCCTCTTGTTCGGCCTGGTCTCGGTCTTCCTCAAGACTGTAAATACATACCGAAGGCTGCATGACCCATGCTTCGAGGTCCCGCGGTCCGCGCGCTTGCTCGGCCAGAAGCTCGCTGAGGAACGTGCAGGGTCGTCGCATCTCTACGGCGCGATCTCGCAAGCCGAGTACTTCCTGTCGAAGGCCCTGAAGTTCAAGGAGCTGATCGTCCAGAAGTACACGCGCATGAGCATCATGCAGGCCAAGCGCACGTACCAGGAGGTCGAGTACCAGAAGAACCTGGACGACATCGTGCAGACCTACATGATCTATCTGTCGAAGGCCATCGACCGCTGCGACAGCCGTAAGGGCGTTCTGACCCAGTACATCCAGTCCTGGTTCTACAGCGCCAAGTCGGAGATCATGAAGAGCGTGGCGCGCGACAGCCTTCACACGTCCTACGACCAGCTGCTGGAGCTGGGCATGGACGCCCAATCCGTCGGCCCGGACCACACCTACGAAGCCGAACAGTACCTGTGCGCTGTTGCGCGCAGGCTTGACCCGACCGGAGCTTTCCGGTTTGCCCTGCAGATCCCTGAGTCCTACTCGTCAAAGGACTTGAGGAAGCTGTCCCTTTTCACCAACTGAAGAAAGAAGATCACATGGATCTCGACGACGCAAAGACCAGCGGTGGTTCCGACCGCGCACCGGACGTACCCGATCTGGTCGAGGTCTACAAGCTGCCGCCCAAGAAGTGGGTGACCCTGCGGTTCCGCATGGGCATCTTCTCGACGGCTCGCTACTGGATCAAGACCCAGAACAAGCAGGGCAAGGGCACGAAGTTCCCGACCGTCTGCCCGTCCTACAACATCGAGACGCAGGAGCGCGACGCCGACAAGTACGACCCGTGGCGTGACGTGCAGCGTGCCGAGTACGACCGCGCGCAGGACGGCGAGGTCTCGAAGGAAGAAGCGCGCGAGCAAGCGCATGTCCAGTTCGAGCAGAAGTTCTGGATGCAGGCGATCGTGCGCGGCCTCCAGAAGACCGAGCCGGCCAAGAAGCCCAAGCACACGAAGAGCGAGCGCGAGACCGGCTTCAAGGACAAGGACAGCGACAGCTGGACGCCGCAGAAGGCCATCCGCCTGGGCAAGTCGTTCGCCGACAAGATCAAGAAGCTCAAGGGCCTGAACGTGGTCGAGTCGAAGAGCGGCGCCACCAAGGCGTTCCCGGTCAACGACGATCGCTTCGGCTGCGACATCCGCGTGATGTACGATCCGGACGCGGCGCCGGCCGACCAGTACCAGGTGCAGATCGGCGATCGCAAGCGCCTCACCGAGGAAGAACTCGAGTACCTGGGCCAGGACCTCGAGACCGCGTGCACCAAGGCCATGGAATGCGCCTCCGACAAGGAGATCAAGCGCGACTTCGACTCGTGGGCCTCGCGGAACAAGATCAAGATCAAGGGCGTGACCGACGCCGGCACTTCGAAGAACTCGAAGAAGAGCCGGGACGACGATGACGGTGACGACGACAACGGCGATGACGACGACACGCCGAAGAAGTCGAACAAGAAGCAGCCTCCGAAGTCCTCGGGCAAGAAGCGCCAGGACGACGATGACGGTGATGGCGACGACGACAACTCGGACGACGGCGATGACTTCGGCGACGACGATGACGACGACACGCCGAAGAAGGGCAGCAAGAACTCGAAGAAGCAACCGCCGAAGTCGAACAAGCGCGGCCGCGACGACGATGATGGCGACGGGGACGACGACAACTCGGGTGACGACGACGGAGACGGCGACGACTTCGACGACGACACGCCGAAGAAGTCGAACAAGTCGAGCAAGAAGCCGGCCGGCAAGTCGTCGAAGAAGGACGATGACGACGGTGATGGCGACGACGGCGACGACTTCGGTGACGACGATGACGACGACACCCCCAAGAAGTCGAACAAGAAGCCGGCCAGCAAGAAGTCCTCGAAGGACGACGACGGTGATGGCGACGACGGCGACGACTTCGGTGACGACGATGACGACAAGCCGGCCCCGAAGAAGGGCGGCAAGAGCTCCTCGTCGAAGAAGTCCTCGAAGGACGACGATGACGGTGACGACTTCGACGACGACAACTCGGGCGACGACGATGGCGACGGAGACGACGATCCGCCGCCGAAGAAGTCGAACAAGAGCTCGTCTTCCAAGGGCGGCAAGACCTCGTCGAAGCGTTCGTCCAAGGACGATGACGACGACTTCTGAGCCACAGCAGCTCTGACGCAAGGGCCACGGGATCCAGGTCCCGTGGCCCTTTTTCGCTTTGCACCACAGGAAACTACATGGCCCCCAAGAAAGCTACCCCATCCGCGAAGAAGATCGCGGAGAAGGCGATCGCCAATGCGAAGGACAAGAACTTCGACAGGAAGGTCGCGAAGGACGTGAAGAACATCGAGACCCGGGTCAAGTCGACGCTGAAGAAGATTTCGGCCGACTCGGACGACGAGAAGTCTTCGAAGCGACCCAAGCTGGACCTTCTCGCCCTTTACAGCGACACGATGGACGTGATCGCCAAGCGCCAGGGCTTCGAGGCTTCGTCGCTGGACGTCGCGCCTCCGATGAGCACGTCCCTGCTGTCCATCGACATGATCCTCGGCGGCGGCGTCCGGGCTTGCATGCTGACCGGCGCAGGCAACGAGCAGTGCGCGAAGACCACGCTGGCCCTCGTCGGCATGGCTGCCGCCATCAAGGAGGAGATCCCGATCATCGCCTTCGTCGACTACGAGGGCTCCACCAAGAACTCCAAGCCTTACGTGGCGTCGATCCTCAAGGGCGCCGGCGTCAACATGACGGTCGACCAGGTCTTCGGCAAGAAGGACAAGGCAACCGGCCGGTGGGTCGTCCCACCGCGCGTGCGCTATCGCTCAGAGACCATCCTCGAGCGCTTCTACGAGTGGCTGGGCGCCCTGCTGCGCGAGCTGCCGGACAAGCGCTTCGTCGAGAACAAGTGGTGGCTGATCTTCGAGGACGACAAGAAGAAGGGCACGCGGCTCAAGCTGGGCGATCGCATCGACCAGAGTATGACCCGCAAGTACGGCAACGGCCTGTGGGTCGAAGCACCGAACGACAAGATGCAAGGCATCATCTTCCTCGACTCCTACACGGCGATGAACCCGGCCGTCAAGGACGAGGAGGACATCAGCAACCAGCTGTCCGTCAAGGCCTCGGCGTTCTCGAAGCAGCTGGAGCGCGTCAAGGGCCGTATGGCCGACAAGATGGTCACCATCTGGGGCCTGAACCACCTGCGCTCGAACCCGATGGCCATGTACGGCCCGAAGGAAGACGAGAAGGGCGGCAACGCGCTCAAGCAGTTCTCGGACGTGCGCCTCCGCCAGACCTCGCGTTCCCTGTCGGCCGCTCCTTTCTCCCCGAAGGCGGACAAGAACTACAACTACAACGAGACGGAGCCGTCGGTCGAGTTCAAGGGAACGATGGACGTGTATCGCTACGTCCACGTCAAGGCCATCAAGAACAAGCTGTGGACCCCGAACCGCGAGACGTTCATCCGCATCTGGGTCGAGGACGGCAACGGCAAGGCACGCGGCATCTGCCCGGTGTTCGACACGATCCAGTTCCTCAAGGACACGGGCCAGCTGATCGGCAAGCGCACCGGCTTCAAGCTGAACCTCGGCGATCTGGGCGTGTCCAAGCCGATGACCTGGGGCGACATCAAGCTCTGGGTTCTCGGCGAGAAGGAGGACAAGATCGCCATGTCCAAGAAGGCCGGCTACGCACCGATGGACCTGCGGAAGTACTGTTTCAAGCAGATCAAGTCCGAGGTCGCCGAGGACAAGTACGTGGCGGCGGCCAAGCAGCAGGACGCGAAGCGCGCCGAGCGTGAGATCGACAGCGATGGAGGTGACGACGAATGAACGACGAGGAGACGCCCAAGGAGACACCGGCAGGTGCTCCACAGGCTCTCCTGGACCAGGAGGATGAGTTCACCAAGAGCCTCCTCCAGGTTGCGTACACCGACCCGACGAGTCCCAAGGCAACAGCCAAGGGCTCCCGGTTCGGGAAGCGCAACTCGAAATTCTGGTTCCAGGTCGAGTCGATCGAGGAAGAAGTCAAGCGCCGCAAGGCGCAGTTCAAGCCCAAGGTGCTGGAACACGTGGACGAGGCGATCGAGAGTCGCCTCAAACCTTTCAAGGACGAATTTCCGAGGGAACTCCGCGCCAACATCAACGCCGTTCGCGAGTTCTTCCTGAAGGAGGTGGCACCGCTGACGGTCGCGGCGTCGGCTGGAACCTCGCAGGCGCGCGAAGTCGTCGAACGCCTCATGAAGACGAAGGTCGACACGTCAGTGCTCTCGCGCTTCGAGAACATGGTGGGGCGCGCGGCGGTGATCAAGATGGGGCTCTACGTCCTAGAGTATTTTCATCTCCCGCCGGAACATCTTTCTGCCCTGTTCGGTGGGAACGTGCATCAACAAGACGGAGAGCTCCAGCAGGTGCTGAAGATGCTGGCCGAGATGCAGCGTGACATGAAGAAGCAGAAGATCACACCACAAGGTGAACTGAATGTCGTCCCGAAACGAAATCGAGCGCCGCGTCGCTGAAATGTTCCCAGGGCTGATGCCCGCAGGCACGCCTGCACCCAAGGCTCGTCCTGGCGAACCTGCTCCTCACATCGCCGATGAGATCGTCACCGACTCGGGCATCGTCATGCCGTCCGGTCGCGTCATCGGTGGTGATCAGGAGCTGGACATCATCAAGCTGATGAACGAGTCGAAGGACCCGGACACTGGCTTGCTCCGTGACTTGAAGATCGACGATCGCGATCTCAGCAACGCGGCCAACTATCTCGATTTCTCCTACCGCATCATCGGGAAGGACGCGCATCCGCCGTGGATGATCCAGATGTGGATCGGCCTTATGCTGTTCGGCGAGGTCTGCCCTGTCTGCTCCAACAAGAAGTGGCTGAACCTGGAATGGTTCGTCGACCACGTCCCGAAGGATCGTCCTTCGGAAGACATCGAGGAAGGCCTGATCCTCCTCCGGCACGGGAAGTGCCCGAAGTGCAAGCGTCTCAAGTGGGACCTCATCGAGAACCACGGGCTCAACAACTACGTGGAACTCGTGAACGTGCTGGGACAGCGGAGCGGCAAAAGCTCGAGCGCAGCCCACTACGGGACGTACCACGCCCATCGGATGCTCAAGTTCCCGCGCCTCGCGGACTTGACCAACGCGATGCAGAAGTCCACCGAGCTGACCACCACGTTCGTCAGCCTGACATACGCCAAGGCCATCGGCGTGCTGTGGACCCCGTACCACCGCCTCATCATGGCGTCGTCCTGGTTCAAGCAGTATCGTGAGATGCTGGACTACTACTCCAAGAAGTACGGCATGGAGCTGTACCGGATCAAGGACGAGTACATCAAGTGGTATCACAAGGGCCTGATGGCCTACCCCTCTGGACCGAAGTCGACCACCCTTCGCGGTGACACGCGTATCGCCGCGTTCATCGACGAGCTGGGTCTGTTCCCGCTGCCGACTGGCAACGACGAGGAAGACGAGCAGAGTGAACGCGCCAACGCGGACGAAGCGCACAAGTCGCTGACCAACAGCCTGGTCACGGTGCAGTCCATTCAACTCGAACTGCTGAAGCAGGGCAAGAACTGCCCGCCGGCGGTCATGCTGGGCGTCTCGTCACCGATCTCGATCCGCGACAAGGTCATGCGTCGCCTCGCCGACTCGCGCACGCCCGAAGGCAAGCGCTTCATCCTCGGTGTGAACTTGCCGACGTGGGCCGTCAACCCGACGATCCACCGGGACACGCCCATCATCACGCTGGCCTACGCGTCGAACGCAGAGAAGGCAGAGCGTGACTTCGGTGCGAACCCACCGCGTGTCCACCGGACCTTCATGGCCCACACGCAGGTCCCGCTCAAGATCTGGACGGGCAAGAACAGCCACAGCCTGACCTACCACTACGACCAGCCTGGCCTCCTCTACGGGAAGCTCCGTCAGTTCTACGCGCCGCGCTACCCGTCGCTGGTCACCATCGACGCCGGTCACTCCAACAACTCGTTCACGCTGACCGGAGCCCACTTCGACTTCGACAAGCAGCGCTCCAAGGTCTCGACGATCATCGAGATCATGACGCACGACGAGCGGAAGATCGACTTCAACATGGTGTACGAGCACGTAATCCTGCCGATCCTCAAGCAGTTGAACGCGGTGGCGCTCGTGGCTGACCAGTGGCAATCGCTGGACATCCTGAGCCGCGCGCGTGCCGACATGGGGCAGGTCATGATCAACGGCAAGCTGAAGGATCGCTGCCTGACGACCCAGTACAGTCCGCGCCGCAAGGACTTCGACTCGCTGGTTGCCATGCTGGAGAACGGGTCGATGGAGCTGCCGTTCATCAGCGAAGCCGATTACGAGGATGTGAAGTCCAACTACATCGACTTCAAGACGCTGCGCGACCAACCAGTGAAGCACCTGCTGCTCCAGATGCTGACCGTCACCGACCTCGGTGAAGGCAAGTGCCCCACCAAGGGTCCTGGCTTCACCGACGACATCTTCCGCGCGCTGGTTCTCCAGACGAAGATGCACGATCCGAAGGTGATGGAACGGCTGATCGAGGCCAACACGTCCTACGCTGCCGAGCGCCGGGCGATGCCGATGGGTCACTTCATCGGACGTTCCGGCTTCTGATTCCTGCGAGGCGACCGTAATTTTATGGTCACACGATAGGATAGACCATGGCGAAGTCCAAGAAAAAGGCACCCAAGCCAAACACACCATACAGGATGCCGCGGGTTCTCGAGGGGTCCCCGGAGAAGCTCGTCCTCTCCATGGACCCTGGGTCTCGCAACTTCGGCATCGCGCTCGTCGGCCTCGAAGGAGGCAAGCCCAGGTGCTACATGAACTCGGTCATGATGCGTCCGGTGAACACGCTCGTCAACTTCGAGCGCGCGTCCCGGAACTTCGCGATCGAGATCGCCGGCTGGATGCAGCACAAGCCCAACGGCATGATCGCTGAACGATTCCAGACGCGAGGCAACGGTGGCCCGCTCATCGAACAGGTGAGCTGCATGCTGGGCATCCTCCGAGGCACGTACCCGGACACGTCGATCAAGCTGACCATCGCGTCAGCCTGGAAGAACTCGATGAACCGTCGGTTCGCTGACGAGTTCCGAGGACATGCCCTGTACGCCAACGAGAAAGGCGAGTTCGACCTTCGCCAGGTCTACGACCACATCGACGTTCAACCTCACCAGCTCGACGCCTCTCTGATCGGTATCTACGGTCTGGAGCAAGGGCTGGGTCTCGACATCGACTTCGACTTGCACGAGTGGATCATGCAGGTCGAGGCGAGTTCCCTCATCGGTTTGCGAAAGCGCAGGAGCAGCAAATGAAGTACCCTCAGGCATGGAACCAGGGCCGCCCGGTCGAACTCTCGGCTTTCAAGTCGGACCTCACGCCGCCGCCCAAGAAGGAAGAGCCGAAGCCGAAGCAGCTCGTGGCCGCGCCGACCAAGATTGAAGCCGACGGCGACGTCGCGCGCTGGTGGACCGAGCTCTCGGACGCCGGCAAGGCCGAGTACGTGGCCGAACACCCGAACTCCAAGTACGCGGACATGCACCGCAAGTCCAAGGTGGACATGGGCGCTCCCGCTGGTGGCCACCCCAACGACAAGAAGGGTCCGGGTCAGCACAGCGCGCCGCCGGTGCTGAAGAACCACGACACCGGTGAAGGCAAGAGCCTCAGCGGGCCGTCGGCGATGCCCGGCCAAGGTCACGAGAAGCCGAAGACCGAGCAGGAGAAGACCGACAGCATCCCGCACCGTTCGCACGAGAACGAGGAGACCGAGAACCGCAAGTCGGAGCCCACCGGCCCCAAGCCTGGTCTGCGCGACTTCGTGCACCCGGACATGAAGGCCGGTTCGCCGAAGCGCAAGGCTGCGGTCGCTTTCCTCAAGAAGAAGAGCGGCCACATCCTGTCGCACCTCAAGAAGGACGCGCACGAGTGGAAGTCGGCGGGTGCTGCGCTGAAGAAGCTGGCGTCCCGGCAGCCTCTGACGCACGAAGACAAGCACGCCATGGGTGCGGTGGCTGCGGACCTCGCGGCTGTGACAGCCAGCGTGCTCATGACCGGCGGTGCCGCCCACGGTGTCGTGCTGTTCATGCAGCACTTCGGCACGCACCTGGCGACCGAGGCCATGCTGAAGTCGGCCGTCAAGGGCTCCGCGGGCCACGCTGTCCATCACGCGTCCGTCCTGACGACTGCCAGCGACGAAGACCAGATCATGCAGCACGCGCTGGAGTACATGATGGACGTCCTCGAGAACGGCGATCTCGAGGCGCTGATGAAGAAGTTCGAAGCCGAGGCCAAGAAGGAAGGCAAGGGCGACGAGGCCAAGAAGGACGTGCGCGAGGCTGCGCTCATGGCCTCGGGCTCCAAGCTGACGGCCAAGCTGGACATGAGCGCCGAGGTCGCTGGCAAGGGCATGTGCCCTGACTGCAAGCGTCCGATGATCGTCGCCATGATCGGCAACGTGCCTTCCTGGTCGTGCGAGCACGATCGTATCTCTCTCCCACTCCCTGACGACCATGAATACTTCTCGACCGGTAACCAAGGACCGGGCAGCAACGACCTCCCGGTCCAGTTCGGGTACTAAAATCCTGGACATCAGTGGCGGCACTCGTGGCCGTCGCGAATCTCCCGGCGCCTTCGACGAGTTCGACGACGACCGGCCGCAGAAGCGTCACGCGTCGGAGAAGCAGCGCGCGGAGGCGGTTCGCGCCAAGGAGCCGGTGAAACGGCAACGCGTGGACCGTCACACGATCGACCGCATGGATCGCTCGTACCAGCACGAAGGGATCCAAGTGCCGAAGAAGCTGAAGGGCAAGCTCGAGGTCGCGCGTCATGTGCTGGCCGTCGAGCCCATGCCGTCGGTGCGCCAGATCTCCAAGCTGGACAAGGACAAGAACAAGTCCATCCTCGGCGACTCCGTCGAGGAGATCCACCAGCTCCTGGAGCGGAGTGCCAATGAGTCGGCGATCTCGCTGACGCAGCGCAAGCTCCTGCAGGTCGTGCTCGATGCCATCCCGATGGCCGAGAACACGATCCGCGAGACCAACGGCATGCGCGGCGTCTACCAGCTCAACTCGCTGATCACCAGCGTGCGCGAGCTGATGATCGACATGCAGGCCACGCAGGACAAGGCCGCGATCGCCGAGATGCTCATCGAGAAGATCCTGCGCCCGATCTGGCTGGACATCGCGATGCTGCTGGTCCAGGAGGATGCCCAGGTGACCAACGTGATCACTGCCAATTGCTCTCCAGAGCAGGCGCTGCGGATCAACAAGGCACGCTCCGAGTCGATGCGTACCATCTCCGGCTCCCTCCAACGCAAGTACGAGGACGCGAAGGAGCAGACCCGGGCGCATCTCTCCAACTAGGAGCTCCTATGGGACGTCGAGCCCGCATGCGCGCCCGCTCCTTGCAGGCGTTGCCGAAGGTCACGCCCAACACGTCAATCGCTGATGCGATCAAGGTACGAGTCGCCCGCTACTACGCTGCGAAGATGCGCATGTGCTTCTTCGAGCTCGGCTTGTGTAGCGGCGGGCGTCTCCGTGCCGACGTGCTGGCGCTGGCCATGAACGGCTGGATCGTCATCGTCGAGGTCAAGAGTTCGGTCGCGGATTTCCGTGCCGACAAGAAGATGCACCTCTACGAGCAGTGGGCCAACCAGGCCTACGTGGCGATGCCCGAATCCGTGTACCTGAAAGTCAAGGAGAAGATCCTCCCCGATTGGGGTGTGTTCATCATGAGCGAGGACGGCTCCGTGCTCAAGAAAGTCCTGGGTGCCAAGTCGTACTCGATCGAAGAGGAAGACACGCGGAACATCTTGATCCGCGCCGCCTTCAGGTCTGCCGACACAAACAAGACCAAGAACAAACAAGTCACCTAGCCGAGGTGTTCATGTTCACGTTCCATAACAAGCCCACCGCCGCTTTCAAGCAGGCTCGGGCTGCACGCCACCACCGTCAACAAATCCTCTTCGCGGCACGACTGCGCGAGGAGGCTGCTGCGCTGCTTGAAGCGCAGCGAGAACCCAACGAGGAATACGCATGTTTCCAGCCAACCGTCTCACTGCTGTGGCCCGTAATGGCGAGATGACGGATGAGGAGTTCACTCCGCGCTGGCTCTACGTGAAGAAGTGCAGCCACTGCGACCTCAAGTATTTCGGCACGACGGTCCGAGCGAACGTCGAACGATACAGGGGCAGTGGCTCTCGCTGGGTTGCCCACCTGCAGCGGCACAAGGCCAAGGCGATCACGATCGCCAAGCGCTTCTACGAGTCGCATCAACGCGAGGAGTGCATGCGCAGGGCCATCGAGTTCAGCAAGGAGCACGACATCGTCGCGTCTCGCGAGTGGGCAAACGCTCACGTCGAGACTGGTGCGCTGGCTGTCAACGGTGGTTGGTTTGTCGGCAACCAGCACAGCAAGAAGACGCTGAAGATCATCTCCCAGTCGAACAAGGGCAAGGTGTGGTTCCATGATCCGCACTCCTCGTTCGCCACCAAGCTGTTCCCTGGTGACAGGACGATCAAGAAACTCGGTCTGGTGCGCGGCATGCATCCGAACCACCTGAGGCATCTCGCGAAGACCGAGGAGCACAAGGCGAAGATCGGGAACGGCAATCGCGGCAAGGCCAAGTCTGCAGAGACCCGAGCCAAGCTCAGCGCAGCTCTCAAGGGGCGTCCAGGTCACACCCCTTGGAACAAGGGCATGCGTTTCACAGAGAAAAGGAAGTAGGGCA
>Ga0207674_10008020_pt1 | contig 12245 bp, 8 predicted proteins | sample KBSCornC72_FD_184303 | JGI IMG/M metagenome (GOLD analysis project Ga0207674, IMG submission 184303) | Corn rhizosphere microbial communities from Kellogg Biological Station, Michigan, USA - KBS Corn C7-2 (SPAdes) (version 2) | ecosystem: Host-associated > Plants > Roots > Rhizosphere > Soil ... | reverse complement strand
CTGAAATGGGCGCTGGTAATGAAAATCCCATTTAGATTAGCGGGGTCATCCACGATGGCAGTAACCAGCAGCCAACTATCGCCGTTCGCCTCAGTGGTGCGATCGAAGTACTCAGTCAGGACGGCCTTGTCGCTGTAGGGCACGCCGTTCCTGCGCAGATAACCGGGCTTCATCTTAGTCGTGACGACAGTCAAAGAACCGGTGGGCTGAGGGCCTGCACGGCCGACATAATTGTTGCCACCCCTTGCTTCCCCGCGAATCGTCTCCCACGAGGCCGTCGAGACACCCTGTAAGTCGCCCGCTTGGGATTTTGGCTCCTTGAAATAAAACATGCGAGTTTGGCTGCCGGCGTCGGTTTCCAGCTTCATCGTGTCGTCATCGGCCCAGCTGATCCGAATCCGCCCCGGCTCGCGCATCACACCCGGCGGCCCGAACGCCTTGCACGCATTGCCGTCAGCCTCATCCTTGGCTGGGTCCCAGCCATCGGCTAATTTTCGAGCGGCGGGAGTCAGGGGCACGCCGGCGTAATCGCCTTTACGCGGAGTGACCATCCGGAAGCGCCAATCCTCGGTGACTACGCTCACCCACTGACCGGTGAAATCGACGGGAGCCCCCGCTTTGGCATTCGCCGGCGGAGGTGGGGCAGCGGCGCCTCCGCCGCCTTGCGCAAATATGCCCACAGGCATCAGCAAGCTTGCCATGAGAACGGGAACTAGCGGAACGCATCTCCCTTGCCTAACCTTCATGTTGTCCTTTCGCTCTTGAACCGGCTCCGTAACATTTCGCGGGCAATAGTGAGTGAACTCAGTTTAGGGCGCTGACCGCCGCTTTGTCAAGCAATCCTAGGGCCCCCGGAAGCTGCCCGCGCGCGGCCAGAGCCGAAGATGCGGCGATTGGTTTTATGCGGCCGGCAATTTCAACGCCGCACACGCAAGACGCTCCTCGCGGAACGGATCATTGACAGCCTGGCATTGGTTATTGAAGATCATCGTGGCTCGCTGAGTAGCATCGAACGGCGCCCACTTTGGAATGCCTTTGTGATTCGGATTTCCCGAACGCGCAAACGCAACCCACGCGGAACTCATCTTATCTGCCAGTGGCTGACGTTCCGGTCCATCGCCCACCATCGAAGGCGCTAGATCAACGCTGTCAAAGGCAAAGGGGATGTCGAGCGTATGGAAAGCGCGCAGTTTCCCTTCCCGCACCGGCGAATACCATTGGAAATAGTATTTGTATACCGGAGCTTTTGCTTGGGCTGCTTTGCGTTCCGCCTCCAAGTCTGTACCGCCGCGAAAGGCGGACACGGCGGTGGCCACAATCAGCGCAATGTCTAAATTGCTCGCCTTGGGTCGTTCTTTTTTGAACACGGCAATCAGACCATCTGCTCCCGCGTCATCGGTCTTGACGGTCTCTCGAACTCGGGCACGCAACCCGGCATCGTCTAAGGGATCGAGCTTGATGGTGTTGCTCCACGTCACTTCCGTTTCGGTGGAACCGATCATCAATGGAACGTTGGCGGAGAGCTCACTCGCGGCCGGATCGAAGACATGAGCCGGCAGGCTGCGTCCGTCAACGACCGGTGCGAGCTGGAACATGACGCCGCCGCCGCGCATCGCCTCGACCAGTTGGGCCGCGGGAAGCTTCTGCAGTTCGTCCACCTGGTCCGGCTTTAGACCCAACTTCGCCATATAGGCAGCGGCACCGCGGGTCGCCTGATCGGCGGTAACTCCGCGCACGGCGGACCCGCTCTGCGCGATGGCCCGCTGGAATAAGCCCTTTGCCGCCGGCATACCCATAAGCGTGCTCACTTTCCCGCCGCCACCGGACTGCCCGAAGATCGTGACGTTGCTGGCGTCGCCTCCAAAGTTCGCGATATTGTCCCGAACCCATTCGAGCGAGGCAATTAAATCGAGCATGCCCACATTACTCGCATTGGCGTATTTCGGCCCGCCCAGTCCCGCCAGATAGAGATAGCCGAATACATTGAGCCGGTGATTCACCGTCACCAGCACAACGTCGTGCTTGTTAGCGAGATTGACGCCATCGAACATCGGCCAACTTGCGGAGCTGGCGGCATAGCCGCCTCCGTGAAACCACACCATTACGGGCCGTTTGCCGCGAAGGCTGCTGGTCCAAACATTCAAGTGCAGACAATCTTCATTCCCGGTTCCCTCGTCACTCGGTACCTGCGCCATGGATTCCGGAATGAGACTTGCCAGCACCTGTGGTGACGCCGGGCCGTAGCTCAAGGCGTCGCGCACGCCCGGCCATGACTGGGGTTTAACAGGAGGAAGAAAACGGTTCGCACCCTCGGTAGATGCGCCGTAGGGAATGCCTTTGAAGACCAGCGCTTTATTGTTGACAAAGCCGCGAACTTTTCCGCTGATTGTTTCCGCGACTGGATTTGCTGATTCTCGTTTGGGGGCCGCCCCTATTCTGGCGCCCGTTGCGAGAAAGGTCGCCGCCAGCGAACCCTGGGCGAGGAAGGAGCGTCGGTTTATTCTCCCCATCCCCTCATCAAAAAAGCTATTCCGTTCAGAATTCATAAAGTCGCCTCCCTGCAAACCCAATTCATGGTCTCGACTGCATTTAACTCTTGGCCCTCGTCGTTGATCGCTTCAATCCGCTTCCATTTGACATTCACCCAACACGGCAGGAGTTGTAGTATGGTATACTGAGTGAACTCATTTTTATTTTATGTGCGAGGGATCGATCGTGTCAAGGACACTTTAGCCGTCCACAATGGCCTATTTCGCACCCCCGAGTGGAATTGCGACGAGCTTGAAACCGCTTGCTCGGTGGTTTTGAAGTTGCGTTGAGATCGGAGACGAAAATACGATGACGAACAAGAGCCGCTGGCGCATTCAAACGATCGCTGCGTTTGTTTGCATTGCGATCACCCTTCCGTTACCCGCAACCGATTCGTGTGACTTACTGAGACACTTGCGTTTGCCCAACGTGAGCATCAGCGCCGTCACGGCTATTGATGCAGGCCCAGATTGGACCTTGCCCGGCGTCGCAGGGCGCCCGGTCACGGTCAGTAAGCCATTCTGTAGAGTGGAGGGCAATATTGAAAAGGAGATAGGGTTCGAGGTGTGGCTGCCGCTGGCGCCGAAATGGAACGGCAGGTATCTGGGCACCGGGCAAGGCGGTAATGCCGGCGTCGAGAACTACCGCGATATGGCGCGCGGGTTGGATCGCGGATACGCCACGGCGAGCACCGATACGGGGCACAAGATTGCAGACACCCATTGGGTGCTGGGCGATCCCCAGCGCCTGGTTAACCTCGGGTATCGATCCAATCACTTGCTTCAAGATACGGCGAAGAAAATGATTACGGCGTATTACGGAACACCGCCACGCCATTCCTACTTCATCGGGTGCTCCGGCGGTGGCCGCCTCGGGATGAAAGAAGTACAACAGTTTCCCGAGGATTATGACGGCGTCATTACCGGCACCCCGGCCCCAATGCCCTCCATCATGACGACTCGAATTCTGTGGCAAGGCGTTCAAATGCTCAAGAATCCCTCCACGAAAATGACGGACGCAGACTGGCGGCTCGTGGCCCAAGCAGGCGTGAACGGCTGCGACGCACTGGATGGCGTAAAGGATGGCGTTGGAGAGGATTCGAGGCGGTGTCACATCGATTGGGAGAGCCTCCGCTGCAAGAGTGGGATGCATGCAGACTGTCTTGGAGTCGAGCAGATCAAACTCGCCCAGTCGATCTTCGCTCCGTTCCGCGATGAAACCGGCAAACAACTCGATCCCGGCCCGATGCCGGGATCGGTGCCGACGATTGCGATTCCCGGGCCGGGCGGAATGATCGGAGAGATGGTATATCGCGACGCGAATTGGGACCCGCTCACGCTGCGAATCGCCGACGCGCTGCCCGGTCTGCAAAAGGCCTTTCCAGACTTCGATATTAACGTGATAGATCTTAGTCCGTTCAAAAATCACAAGGGGAAGATCATCGGCTATCAAGGATGGCTGGATCCTACGGTGCTTCCGCTGAATACGGTGAATGGTTATGAGGCTGTTGAGCGCGCCATGGGCGGTGAAACGCGGACTCAGGATTTCTACCGGCTATTCATGGTCCCCGGCATGGCTCATTGCGGCGGTGGTCCCGGCGCGAACGAGTTCGGCGGATCCGGTGCGGACGCGCCCATTGTCGATGCCGACCACGATTTGCTGAGCGCGTTAGAGGCTTGGGTGGAGAAGGGCACAGCTCCGGCGCGCATCACTGCTTCCAGGGTCGACCACGGGAAGGTGGTGCGCACGCACCCCCTCTGTGCTTATCCCCGGCAGGCTCGCTACCGCGGAAACGGCAGTACAGATGACGCGGCAAACTACGAATGCGTGGTTCCGGCAAAGGAATAATCGATTAATGAAGGCCCACCCTTTCACCTTACCTCCGGTTCGCAATGGAGAGTAGTTATGAACAATCCCTGTCGACCCTCGGCTTTGGCAAAGCGCAACGCGATGACGTTGCCGGCTGATGCGGCGACCAAGTACTATATGGCAGGAGTTCCCCGCGGCCCTGTTCAGATTTTTCAAAGTGTCGTTACGGTGATCGTCGTTTATCGGGATCTGCATACGTATCGTTATATTCCGACCGCACCCAGGCGGCAGTCTGGAACACACCGCGCGATCCACCAAGTAGCTGGAGGAGCGGCGAAGTGCGTGTCTGGCATCGCCGCTTGAAGAGGCGCTCCGTTAGCGCGCTGCCGGCCTTGACACTACGCGCGGTGCGCGCGTAAACTGAGTTCACTCAACTATTGGGCGGCGCCGATGGCCCGCCGGAGGATGCCATGATTCGTATCAATCGAGCCAGGATTTCGAGAGCTTTGGCAATTATTGCCACGATGTTGTCCGGTGAAGTCGCATTCGCCCAGATCGATCTGTCCGGGGACTGGGCAGTCCGCATCCACATGGACCAGGCGTGGCGTGGCCCCGGCGCCGAGATCGGCGAGTATGAAGGGCTGCCTCTCAGTCCGGCCGGCCGTCTGCGGGCCGAGAGTTGGAGCGCAACCTCAATTACACTGCCCGAGCGGCAATGCAACCCGCTCCCGGCCGATGATTTCACCGACATCAGCGGCATGCGGATCTGGAAGGAAACCGATCCCGCAACCCAGAAAGTAATTGCCTGGCATGAGTACACCGAGTGGCAGGCACAGGAAAGGGTTATTTGGATGGACGGCCGCCCGCATCCCTCTGAGTTCGCACCGCACACTTGGCAGGGCTTCTCGACAGGAAAGTGGGAGGGTAATCAGCTCGCCATCACGACCACCCATCTGAAAATGGCGATGTATGAGCGCCACGGCCTGTTTCGCAGCGACACCGGCACGCTTTTTGAGCGGTGGATCCGGCACGGCAACTATTTCACGGTGATGCTGATTATTACTGATCCCGTGTTTCTTGCTGAGCCCTTCATCCGCACCCGGAATTACGAATTAAGCCTGAGCCAAAACCTGGGTGGCTATTCCTGTGTGCCTGTGGCTGAGATCGCAGGTCGGCCCGAGGGATACGTGCCGCATTATCTGCCCGGGAAAAACCCGTTTTTGGCGAACGGCACGGAGCGATTCGGTTTGTCGAAAGTCGTGCTTCAGGGCGGTCCGGAAAGCATGTATCCCGAGTTTAAAGCGAAGCTGAATGATCCCTCGGCTTTAGTCACGATGCCGTTTCCAGCGACGAAGGCTCCGGTATTGACCAGACGAGTCGAGCCGCCTTTAGAGAGTGTCGAGATTACGGTTCTTCCGGTACAGGGCAACGTATACCTGCTGGCTGGAGCGGGCGGGAACACAACCGTGCAGGTAGGCGAAACGTCCGTCACAGTCGTCGATACGCAATACGCGCCACTCAGCGGCAAGATTCTCGCAGCTATCCGCAAGATTTCGAACAAGCCGATTCGCTACGTCATTAACACGAGTTTCGATCCCGATCACACCGGCGGAAATGAGCCGATCGCCAAGGCGGGGAATTCGGTCGGCGGTTCCAATGTCTCGCGGGATATTGCGGGGGCCGGTTCAGGAGCGGCGATCGTCGCGCATGAAAACACCTTGAAGCATATGAGTGCGCCAACCGGCGCGAAAGCCTCCGTAGCCTTTGCTGCATGGCCCACCGAAACCTACGCGACGCCGAAATACGAACTGTTCGACGGAGAGGCCATTCAGGTGATTCACGAGGCAGCGGCCCATACCGATGGCGATAGTATGGTGTTCTTCCGGCGTTCCGACGTAATCAGCGCGGGCGACATCTTCTCCACGGTGAGTTATCCCGTAATCGACCGCGCAAACGGCGGTAGCATTAACGGGGAGATCGCCGCGCTCAATCACATTATCGATCTGACCGTTCCCAGGGATAAGCAAGAAGGCGGAACCTATGTGATTCCGGGTCACGGACGGGTGGCGGACGAAGCCGACGTGGTGGAGTATCGCGACATGGTCACGATCATCCGCGACCGTATCGCGGATCTGATCGCGCAGGGAAAATCACTTGACCAGATCAAGGCTGCTCAGCCGACCCTCGATTTTGACGGGCGCTATGGCGTACCGACAGAAAAGTGGGACAAAGACAAGTTCATCGAAGCCGTGTACGCAGACCTGGTTGCCGCGAAAAGCAAGAAGCCTTAATTGCATCCGCGATGGCGCAAGTCAGGAAAAGAACGTGGCCAGGATAATCCTTCGTTTGCTCCTCTCCATCGCTCTGTACGGTGTGCTAGCAGCGCAACAGTCCAATCCGATCCCGCTCAAGATCGATAGCCCTGCGATCAAGCAGCACGTCGAAAAAGCGAAGAAGATCGCCGGAACAGAATGGTCAACGGCGGAGCGCTATTTTTGTGAGGCTCCGCGGACGGACGCTCCCGATGACCCAGTGATCGAACCGGCCAAGATCTTCGACAACGTGTATGCGATTGGCAACGCGGGGACCGTCGCATACGTGATCAGCACGCCGGAAGGCCTGATTATGATCGATTCCTTGAGGCCGAATCAGCTTGAGGCGCAATTGCTTCCAGGGCTTCAGAAGCTGGGCCTCGACCCCGCGCAGGTCAAGTGGGTACTGATCACTCACGGTCATGCAGATCACTTCGGCGGCGCCGCTTACTTCCAGGAACACTATCGCTCGCGAATTTACATTGCCGAGGGGGATTGGGATTTGATTGAGCATCCGCCCGCTCGGACCGGAGGGACTGGAACGCCCGCTCCCGCAAAGCCAAAACGCGACATGATCCTTACGGATGGGCAAACAATCGTCCTAGGGAGCGAAAAAATCACGCCTTACTTGGTGCCTCCCCACACGCCTGGATCGATGGGCTTTATTTTCCCGGTGAAGGATGGAGGCAAAACACACATGGCGGCGCTGTTCGGGTCTGTTTTGCTGATCACCACGCTCACCGACGATCCGGGGATGCAAAAACATCTCGAAGCCATCGCGCATTGGAAGCAGGTGACGAGGCAGGCCAAGGTGGACACGGAACTTCAGAATCATCCGCTAATGGACAATTTTACGCAGAAGCTGAAAATGCTGAAACAGAGGAAACCGGGGCAGCCGAATCCGTTCGTGATCGGGCAGAACGGCTACTCCAGGTTTGTCGGCGTGATGGAGGAGTGCATGAAAGCCGAAGTTGTCCGCCGGGAAGAGGCGGGTGTGCACTAACCGGAATTACCCGCGCTCAATGGCCGCACCGGCGGCTTGCATCTCCGCGATAGCGCGTTGATCGTCGCCTGGCTTGGCATTAATGGGCCGCGTGGCATCCAAGAGCAGATCTACTTTGAACCCCTGCTGAAGCGCATCGAGCACCGTCGCTCGCACACAAACATCCAAGGCCAAGCCGCCGATCCACAATCTGCTGATCCCCACTTGCTTCAGCCGGGTCGCCAATTCGGTGCGGTCCAGCGCCGAGTACTGATCGAAATCGTTATGCGTACCCTTGGAAATGATCAACGCATCGCCGGGGAGGTGCAGGTCCCGGTGAAAGTCGGCTCCGGGCGTGTTCTGAATACAATGAGCTGGCCACGTCCCCCCTTGCTGGAGGAAGCTCATGTGGTCTGGCGGGTGCCAATCCCGCGAGGCGACTGTCATACCGGCCCCTTGCGCGATCCAGCGATTCAAGACCGGGACAACAGAATCTCCGTCCGGGATCGCTAAGGAACCGCCCGGACAAAAGTCATTCTGGACGTCGACAATCAGCAGCGCATCCTGAGCGGTCATTCCATTCATTGTGCCAACACCGCGTCAACGCCGTCCCGCGTACGAACGATAATGCCTCGGATTTCTTGGTTCTAACGGAGTCTCGCCTGGTCCCAATGTTCAACGATTTTTCCATCCTTGACACGGAAGGTGTCAAACGAGAACCAGTCGTAGGTTTTCGAGGGGTCCTTCGGATCCTTGTCGGTCCGCTTGAAAATCCACTGCACGAGATCTCCTTCCGCGATGATCAGAGCCGGCGGATCCTTCAAGGTATCTTCGATCTTGCCAGGCTTAGTCCAGCCCGGGCCAAAAATTCCGCCTCTCAATGCGCTGACGATATTTTCCCTTTTCCCAGGGAACATCGGGTTGTGCTCAACATAATTCGCACTGGTATAGGTGTTGAAGTTATCTAGGTTTTTGGGCTCCCAGACATATCTGTAGAAGTCGTAGACCACTTTCTTATTTGCCTCTACGGAATTAGCTTTCGATTGCGCATAGGCAAAAACCGCCGTCAAAACGAGGCCGCCGGCGACCAATGCTTTCCAAAGTTTCATAAGATTCTCCTATTCAATGGGATGCTCACCGCCGTTATTTGCTTTTGGTCAGATCTTCGTAAATCAGTTTGACAAACATATCGCCGGTCCATGAAGGTTGGCTATAGCGAGGGTCGTAATCCAAGGTGAGTTTCGCGGCCAGTATTTGCTCCAGAGTCATCTTCTGCTGAACCATGTCCTGGATGCGGTCGCGAATGATGGTGACCATGTCCCGGTATTCGACGACGTCCGCTTCGTCGCAAAGGCGTCCGTGGCCGGGGAGAACGTACGTGCCGCCTTCCTGCTTATCTTTGGGAACCGTCAGCTCGATGATGTGGTTCAGAGCCGTGATCTCGCCGCTGATCGTGCCGCCGCTTTTGCTATCGATCATCGGATAGCTAACCGTGGAGAAGACGTCCCCGGTGCTGATCACATCCGAACGGCGGAAAAACACCACACTGTCACCGTCGGTGATCGCCGCGGGTTCATGGAAAAGCTGAACCGCTTCGCCGTTAAACAATTCGTAACGCTTAGTGGCGTAGGTCTCCGTCGGCCAAGCCGCGAACGGTAAGACGGCCGTCGAACCCGTGGGAGCGCTCATCCGTGCCAGAACATTCTCCTGTGCCACGATGGCTGCGGACACCGGCTGGTCCTGCCCGCCCGGAGCTAGATCGCGGCCGGTGATCGGCATGCCGGCCTTGGCGATCGCCTCGTTGCCGCCACTGTGGTCGAGATGGAAACTGGTGTTGATCACCCAACGGATCGGCGCTTTGGAAAGCTGCTTTACGGAGGCCAGAATCTTTTCGGTCTCCTGTCCCGTCCCCGAATCCACTACGATGACGGATTGCTCACCAACCTGGACCGTCGTGTTCCCGGCCGGGCTGGCCAGCATGTATACGTTGCCCTGGACTGGAATGATCTCAAGATTGGTCGATTTGCTCTCGGTCTTGGCAACCGCCGGAGCGGCCTTAGAAACGAACGAGGCTGCCAGCGTCGGCCGTGTTAAAAAATCGGGAGACATGGTTTCCGCGCCGCCGACCACAGCCTTTTCCGGGATTCCGAACCGCTTCACGGCGCTCAATACATACGGATTTTTTCCTGGCAGGTAGTGTGGCACGTAACCTTCTGGGCGATTCGCAATCTCTGCCGTAGGCGTGCACGCGTAACCTCTTGGCTGCGGGTTCAGATTCAAGATGTAGTCTCTGGTGCGGATGAAAGGCTCGCTGAGATAAACGGGATCGGAAATGATCAGGGTGACCGTCAAGTAGTCTCCGTGCCGTACCCAGTGCTCCCGCAGCGTTCCCTCATCGCTGCGGTAAATGCCAATCCGTTCGAACGGCGCCATCTTCAGGTGAGTTGTCGTGATGGTCAACTGATTGTGCTCCCATGTGCCGGTGGAGAAACCCTGCCAGGTGTGGGGAGCATATTGGGATGGATGGCTCCGGCCGTCCATCCAGATGGTTCGTTCCTGCCCGCCCCATTCGTTGTATTCGTGCCACGCAACCACTTGACGAGTGATCGGATCCACATCCTTCCAGATGCGCATGTTCCCAAAATCGGTGAAGTCGTCCGCGGGAAGCGGCAGACATTGCCTCTCGGGCAACGTGTTCAGGGAGGCATTCCAGCTACTGGCCTTGAGCCTGCCCGCGGGACTTAAAGGAATTCCCTCGTACTCGCCCAGCTCGGCGCCGGGGTTCCGATAACGGTCGTCCTCGTGAATCTTGAGCGACCAGTCTCCGCTGATGTCGGTCTGCACGTATTGGACGCCCGCAGCCGGAGCCGCCGTCTGGGCGTACTGAGGGGTGGAAAACAATAGAAGCAGCAAACCGCCCAAGGCACACTTCTCGGTGCTGAAAATCATCGGACGGCCCCTCCTTTCAAATTGATAATAATGAGTATAGTCACGGTAAAGTTCGCGTCAACATGGGCACCACGCTTTCGACGTGATCGGAACTCGACATCCATCGAGCGGCTCAGTAGTACGCGCCAAGAGAGGTGATCTTGGTTTTATCGGGATAGAGCACTCCGGCTGCGGCATTCACCGCGGACCGCGGCGTGTACCAGATGGCTCCCTGGCGCGTGATCGCAAGCTTAGGCATGTCGCCCTCTTGCGGCGCTGGGAAATAGGTGAACTTTTCTGTTTTCGGATCGAATTTGATCAGCGTCCCGCCTTGCCCATCATCCGGGATCCACACGTTGCCGTCCGCGTCGGGCCACGCATCGTAGGGCTGTGCATACGCGAGCGGCAGCTTGTACTCGACCATCTTTCCCGTGGCCGGGTCCAGCTTTCCTAGCTTGCCGTGGCTATAAATTCCGAACCATACGATCCCTTTTCCATCCATTCCAAGTCTCCGGATCTGGCACGGTTTCGTCAGCGGCGGAAACTCGGTGAACTTCTCTGTGATCGGGTCGAATCGGGTGATGTTGCAGCCGGCGTATTCTGCAAACCAGATCTTGTCATTCTTATCGATGAAGATTCCATAGGGATAGGAATTCTTTGTTGGCGGATCGTAAAGCTTGACCACTTTCTGCGTGGTGCGGTCCCATTTGCCGATCTTGTTTCCGATGATGACGCTGAAGAATATATTCTGTTTCGAATCGAGCACCGGCGTGTGTCCCTGTGCTCCCTCCATATCACCGTTAATGTTCATGTCATAGCGTTGCATCTCATTTGTCTTGGGATCGAGCTGCCCCAAGTGGAAGCCTCGGGTTTCCGACCACCACACGTGGCCTTGCGCGTCGACGGTCAGCCCATGTGGATCGGCCGTGGGTACGGGCAGGACATAATCGTGGAACTCGGCGGTGCGCGGATCCACCATGCCGATGCGGTTTGGAATCCCGCGGTCGGTGTACCAGACGTTGCCCTTGGCGTCGAAATGCGGCTCTTGCGCGCGGCGTCCTCTTCCCATTGGTCCGCCCTTCGCGTCTGTCGACGGGGGATCGAGCGGCAAGTAATATTCGATGTACATCGCGCGGCCCAGAGCCTTTTCGTCGATCGGATAGTCTTCCACTTTCACCGATCTCACTGAGCCATTCGGAGCGAAGTTCTTGGCGAGGTAGGCAACCACCGCTTCGCGGTCCTGCAGACTCATCATCTCCGGCGTGATCATCCCGGTGCCGCGCGTCGTCTTGCCTCCCGCATTCATCATCAAATCGAGTGCGGCATTGGCGGACGCCTGCGTCCAACCGCCGCGGTGCGTGGGCAAAAAATTGATGCCGTGACAGGCGACGCAGGTGCGCTCAACCACGGCTTTTCCGGGGCCTGGCGGATAGAGTTCGTCGTAGGAGACGGGCGTCGGTTGCGGGCGCGGATTGCCCGGACCATTAAACACGGCCAGTTGCCCGGGAGCGTATGAACCTTCCTGCAGTGCAAAATCGGCTGTTAGGGTAGACCCGGGCTTTACGTCCAACGTCTTCACGTCGCCCGAGAAGCCATTTTTCTTAACGGAGACCTGGTACTTGCCGGGCAACAACTTCACCGCTTCGTAACGACCGGCTTCCGTGTAGACCATGTAGAGCACGTGT
>Ga0207674_10008018_pt1 | contig 12248 bp, 10 predicted proteins | sample KBSCornC72_FD_184303 | JGI IMG/M metagenome (GOLD analysis project Ga0207674, IMG submission 184303) | Corn rhizosphere microbial communities from Kellogg Biological Station, Michigan, USA - KBS Corn C7-2 (SPAdes) (version 2) | ecosystem: Host-associated > Plants > Roots > Rhizosphere > Soil ... | reverse complement strand
CGGTGGTCAGCGTGTCCAGCAGGGCCGACGCGGTGACCAGGCTCGCACCGGCGAGGTCGGCCGGGGTCAGCCGGGTGATGTCGCCCACCCGCGTCTCGACGGTGACCGGGGCGCCGTCGGCCGCCGTGTCGACCATCTCGGCGGCGGCGTGGTCGAGCAGGGCGGGATCGCGGTCGTACATGATCCAGTGCTGCCGGCCGGGCAGGCGCGGGGCCAGCCAGCGCCCCATCGACCCGGTGCCGGACCCGAGGTCGTGGATCACCAGCGATTCGGTTCCCGACAGCCGGACGCCGACGAGGTCGAGCAGGTCGGCGGCGCGCGCGGCGGAGTCGGCCGGCTCGCGCAGCGCCAGCCAGTCGGCGAACTTCAGCACGGCCGACCCCGCGTCGTCAGCGATCTCGCCGACCCATCGAGATCTTGGACGATCGCACCGGCGATGACCGGTGCAATCGTCCAAGATCGAAGGGCGATCATGCGGCCACCCCGCTGAGTGCCGTCGCGACGCGGTCGGCCGTGTCGGCCCAGGTGGCGAGGCTCTCGCGGCGGTCCCGGGCGGCGGCACACAGCCGCTCCCGCAGGTCGGCGTCGCCGAGCCAGGCCCGCAGGGCGCCGGCCAACGCGACCGGGTCGTCGGGCGGCACCAGCAGGCCGGGCGGCGGGCCGGGGCCGAGCGCCTCGCGCACCCCGCCCACGTCGCTGACCAGCACCGGGATGCCGCGGGCGAACGCCTCGGTGAGCACCATTCCGTACGTCTCGCCGCGCGACGGGAGGACGAGCAGGTCGGCCGCGGCGTACGCGGCGGCGAGGCCGTCGCCGGTGCGCGGTCCGATCATCGTGACCCGCCCGGCCAGGCCGGGTGCCGCGATCGCGGCACGGATCCGGCCGGCGAACGCCGGGTCGCGGGTCGGCGAGCCGACGAGCACGCACGTCCACGGCCGGTCGGCGACCGCCGCGAGCGCCTCGATCAGCACGTCGTGCCCCTTGCCCGGGACGATCGCGGCGACGCAGAGCAGCCGCCCACCGCCGTCCGACGGCGCGGTCACGGCGGCCGGGTCGACGCCCGGCGACGCCACGGTGACCCGCGCGGCCGGCAGCCCGTACAACTCGACGAGCCGCCGCCCCGTCCACTCGCTCGTCGCGATCACGGTGACGGCGGACGCGACCGCGGCGCGCTCCGCGTCGTCGCCGAGCGGCATGTGCATCAGGATCGCGAGGCGCAGCCGGCCGGCGTGCGCGGCGAGCTCGTCGGGCGCCGCCGACGCCACCAGGCCGTCGACAAGAACAAGATCATTGTCCCCGACGGTCGCCAGCCGCGCCGCCAGGCCGGCACGCTCGGCCGGCGCGGGCCGCGGCCAGGAGCCCGGGACGGCGTGCTCCCACACCGTCCAGCCCGCCGCGGTGAGCGCCCGGATGATCCGCCGGTCGTAGGTGTTGCCGCCGCTGGGCGTCGCCGGGTCGTCGATGTCGTTCGGCAACACCAGGTGAACTTCGCTCATAGCGTCCGCTCGTAGCTGGCCCACGCCACGTGCGACTCGTGCAGCGTGACGGAGATCCCGGCCAGTTCGCGGGCGCCCTCGCCCAGTGCCCCGGCGTGCACCCGGTCGGCCAGCCGGTCGGCGATCGTGCGGGCCAGCACCTCGGTGGTGGTGTTGACCCCGGCGAAGGCCGGCTCGTCGTCAAGGTTGCGGTAGTTCAGATCCTTGAGTACCGCCTTGAGCTCGTCGATCGCGAGGCCGATGTCCACGACGATGCCGTCGGCGTCGACGTCGGCCCGCCGGAACGTGGCATCGACGACGAACGTGGCCCCGTGCAGGCGCTGCGCCGGCCCGAAGACCTCGCCGCGGAAGCTGTGGGCGACCATCATGTGGTCGCGGACCGTCACGCTGAACAAGGGATCACTCTCCGCCATAGGTGATGAGGTGGCACAGCGCGGGCAGGGCGCCGCTGGACAGCCGGCCGAGCACGTCGGGTAGCTCCTCGAACGGCGACGCGCCGGTGATCAGGGCGTCGAACGCCGGGTCGCGGAGCAGGTCGAGGGCGAGCACCAGCCGATCGGCGAACGTGCGGCTGGCCCGCGCCGGCGACACGGTACCCACCTGGCTGCTGCGGATACGCAGGCGGCCGGAGTGAAACGCGCCACCGAGCGAGACGGTGACCGGACGGTCGCCGTACCAGCTCAGCTCCAGCACGGTGCCCTCCGGGGCGAGCAGGTCGAGCGAGCGCTGGAGCCCGGACTCCGACGCGCTGGCGTGTACCACCAGGTCGCGCCCGCCGGCAGCGTCGGATGGAACGGTGAACTCGACGCCGAGCGCCTTCGCGATGCCCTCGCGCGCCGGGTCGGCGTCGACGAGCTGCACGTGGACGCCCGGGAACCGGGCGAGCAGGGCCGCCACGCTGCAGCCGACCATCCCCGCGCCCACGACGGTGATCCGGTCGCCGATCAGCGGCGCGGCGTCCCACAGCGCGTTGACGGCTGTCTCGACGGTGCCGGCGAGCACCGCCCGCCGCGCCGGGACGCCGTCCGGCACCACCGTGACGGCGCTCACCGGGACGACGTACGCGCTCTGGTGCGGGTAGAGGCAGAACACGGTGCGTCCGCGCAGGTGGGCCGGGCCTTTCTCGACGGTGCCGACGTTGAGGTAGCCGTACTTGACCGGTGCCGGGAAGTCACCGTCCTGGAATGGCGCCCGCATCGTTGGGTATTGGGTGGGTGGGACGCCGCCACGGAAGACAAGCGTCTCGGTGCCCCGGCTGACGCCGGAGTACCGGGTGCGCACAAGCACGTCATCCGGACCGGGGTCGGGTAGGACGGCCGGCCGGATCTCGCCCTCACCGGGCGAGCGCAGCCAAAAGGCGCGCGCCTCGCGGGTCACCGTTCCTCCCCATTCCCGGCCACTCCGGAACCGGAGCGAACCGAAAAGCCGCGGCTCACGTGTTCAGCATCAGGGTCGCAACCATAATCACGGAGGCACAGTGCCCACGCTTCGGACAGGTCCGATCGCTGGACTTATCGCGCAGGTCGTCCTGCTTGCCGGAATTGCCGGAACGGTCGGTGTCGGCACGGCGGGGTGGCTGGTGGGCATCGCCTACGGGGTCGCCACCGCCGCCGGCTTGACCCACGGGCTGCATCGAGCGGGCGCCGCCGCCCTCGGGCCGGCCGACAAGATCACGCTGGCCCGGGCGATCCTCGCCGGCGGCGTCGCCGCCCTGGCCGTCGACTCGCTCAGCCGACCCGTGCCGGTCACCGTCCTGGTGGGACTCACGATCGGGGCGCTCCTGCTGGACGCCGTCGACGGGTACGTGGCCCGACGCACGAACACCTGCAGCGACCTCGGCGCCCGCTTCGACATGGAGATCGACGCGTTCCTGCTCCTCGTGCTGAGCGTCTACCTCGTGCCGCAGGTCGGCGTCTGGGTGCTCGCCATCGGCGGGATGCGCTACGTGTTCGTCCTCGGAATCTGGACGCTGCCGTGGATGCGCGCGACCCTGCCGCCGCGGTACTGGCGCAAGGTCGTGGCGGCGACCCAGGGCATCGCGCTCGTCGTCGGCACCGCGGGTGTGCTGCCCCGCACGCTGACCGTCGCCGGACTGCTGGTGGCGCTGACGCTGCTCGTCGAGTCGTTCGGCCGCGACGTGCTGTGGCTGTGGCTGCGGCACCCGCTGCCGGTCCGCGGCTGGACGGCCGTCGAGCCGGCCACCGTCGGCGCGCGCCCGATGCTGCTGCGCGGTTACGCTCATGAGCGGATGTACGAGGAGCTGCAAAGTTGAGTCGGTTCGAGGCGGTGCTGTTCGACGCCGGCGACACCCTGATCCGCCTGTCGGGCAGCGGCGAGACGTTGCTGCACCGCGCGGCGGCGTCGCTCGGCGCCGATCAGCTCGACCCGGACAAGGTCGCCGACGTGTGGCGCCGCGTGCTCGACCGTTCGAGCACCGCCGAGGAGATGGCCAAGGGCCGCGACCTGTCGACGTCGCGGCACCGCGAGGTGTGGATCGACCTGTACGACTCGGCCGGCTGCGGCGACCTGGTGCCCGGCCTGTCGGAGGAGCTGTACTCGCTGACCGTGCGGGCCGACTCCTGGGAGGCCTTCCCCGACACCGTGCCGACGCTGCGCGCGCTGCGCGAGCGCGGGCTGCGCGTCGGCGTGGTCAGCGACACCGGCTTCGACCTGCGCCCGGCGCTGGACCTGCTGGGGCTCTCGCCGTACCTGGACAGCGTGGTGATGTCGTTCCAGTACGGCGAGTGCAAGCCGGCCGCGTCGGTGTTCCGCGCCGCGTCCGAGCAGTTGGGCGTCAAGCCGGAGCGGACCCTGATGGTCGGTGACAACCCGCTCACCGATTCCGGCGCCGTCGGCGTGGGCATGTATGTTTTCCTGCTGCCGCGCCCCACCGCCGACGGACCGCGGGGACTTGGCCACATCCTGTCGCTGGTCTGAACCGCCCGGCGGGTCCCGCGCGTACAGGCCATCGTGAGGAAAGACGTGATGATCGAGAGCCGCCCGGACATCGCCGAGGTGGAGACGCCCGAGGACGCCGCGGAGACGGCGACGCTCGACGCGCCGACCGAAGACCGGCCGACCGAAGACCGGCCGACCGAAGACCGGCCGACCGACGAGGCGGCGCTCCCCGCGTCGGCCGATGACGCGACGGCGACCGAGGACGGCGCCGAGCCGGCGGACGGCGCCGGCGCGAAGCCGGCCTGGCGGCGCAACACGCGGCGGGTCGGCGGATGGGTGCTCACCGCGCTGGCCGCCGGGCTCGTGTTCTTCGCCCTCGTCGCACCGAACCAGCCGGGCCAGTATCAGTCCGCGTCGTTTCTCCGCATCCCGATCGAGGCCTTGATCGGCTTCGGCGTGCTGCTCCTCCTCCCGGCCCGCCTGCGGCGCTGGGCGGCGGTGCTCGCCGGCGCCGTGCTCGGCCTCCTGATGATCGTGAAGCTGCTCGACGTCGGCTTCTACTCGGTGCTCGCCCGGCCGTTCGACCCGGTGCTCGACTGGACCCTGTTGGACTCGGCCGCCGGGTTCGTGCAGTCCTCACTCGGGCGCACCGGCGAGATCGTGGCGGTGGGCCTCGTCGTGGTGACCGCGGTCGCCGCGCCGGTGCTCATGGCGCTGGCGGTCAAGCGGCTGGTCCGCGTCATGGCCCGGTACCGCACGGCGGCGAACCGGTCGATCGCGCTGCTCGCGATCGTCTGGGTGGTGTGCGCCGCGCTCGGCGCGACGATCGTCAAGGACCTGCCCGTCGCGTCGACGGCCACCACGGACCAGGCGACGTGGCACGTGCAGGCCATGGAGGCCGGCCTGAAGGACCGCGAGGTGTTCGCCCGCGAGGCCAGCGTCGACGCCTTCCGCGACACTCCCGGCGACAAGCTGCTGACCGCGCTGCGGGGCAAGGACGTGCTCGTCACGTTCGTCGAGAGCTACGGGCGCAGCGCGGTCGAGGACCCGTCGATGGCGCCGCAGGTCGACGCCGTGCTCGACGCCGGCACCGAGAAGCTCAAGGCGGCCGGCTTCGCCTCCCGCAGCGGGTGGCTCACCTCGCCGACCGCCGGCGGCGGAAGCTGGCTGGCGCACGCCACGCTGCTCTCCGGGTTGTGGATCAACAACGGGCAGCGCCACAACAACCTGCTGGCCAGCGACAGGCTGACGCTGAACACCGCGTTCCGCAAGGCGAACTGGCGCACTGTCGGCGTGATGCCGGCGATCGAGCGGGCCTGGCCGGAGGGCAAGTTCTTCGGCTACGACAAGCTCTACGACGCGCGCGCCCTCGACTACCACGGCCCGCGGTTCAGCTACGCGCCGGTTCCGGACCAGTACACGCTCTCGAAGCTCCAGAGCAACGAGATGGCCAAGCCCGGCCGCGGCCCGATCATGGCGGAGATGCCGCTGGTGTCCAGCCACGGCCCGTGGTCGCCGATCCCGCAGCTGCTCGACTGGAACGGCCTCGGCGACGGCTCGGTGTACAACCCGATGACCGAGGGCTTCAACCCGGACGACCTGCTCAAGCGCAGCGCGAGCAAGGTCCGCGACGACTACCGCAAATCCATCGAGTACACGCTCAACACGCTGGTCTCGTACCTGCAGAACTACGGCAACGACAACCTGGTGCTCGTCTTCCTGGGCGACCACCAGCCGGCCCCGATCGTCACCGGCGAGAACGCCAGCCGCGACGTGCCGATCACGATCGTGGCGAAGGACCCGGCGGTGCTGGACCGGATCGCGGGCTGGAACTGGAACGACGGTCTACGCCCGCACCCGGACGCCCCGGTCTGGCGCATGGACGCCTTCCGCGACAAGTTCCTGACCGCGTTCAGCTCGTAGGGGTCCCGCTTCTCGCCGATCTTGGACGTCTACTGCTGCGATCGCAGCAGTAGACGTCCAAGATCCGGAAATCAGCGGCCGGTCACCGACTCGAGTGGGATCGACAGGCCGATGCGCAGGTCGCCGGCGGCGTTCGGGTGGTAGCAGTCCGCGCGCAGGTCGGGGATCATCTGCGTCGGGTCGGCCGGGTCGCGCAGCACCGCGTCGAAGTCGAGCACCGCGTCGAAGGTTCCGCTGGTGCGGATCCACTCGTTGACGGCGAGCCGCGCCTGCTCCTTGGCGCTGCCGGCCGGGTTGCACATCGGCAGGATCGTCGCGCCGACGGCACGCAGGTGTGCCGCGTGCAGCCGGGCCGCGATGCCGCGCATGGCGTCGATCACCTGGGCCGCCGGTGCCGGCGGCGCGTTGTCGCCGCCGCCGAGGTCGTTGGTGCCCTCGAGCAGCAGCACCGTGCGCACGCCGGGAACCGAGAGCACGTCGCGGTCGAGCCGTTGCGGCGCGGGCGGGCCGCAGCACTGGCCGGTCGGGTCGTACGGGTTGGGCTGCACGCTGACCGTGTTGCCGGAGATGCCGGCGTTCGCGACGGCGAGCCGGCGCGGCACCGGGAGCGCGCCGAGCCGGCCGGCGAGCACGTCGGTCCAGCGCTGGCCGGGCGGCCCGATGGCCTGGTAGCCGTCGGTGATCGAGTCGCCGAGGGTCACCAGCGTGCCGCGGGCGGCCGGACGGTCGGCCACGACGAGGTCCATCCACCAGGTCTGGCCGGGGTGGTAGCCGGTCACGGTGCTCGACGCTCCCCCGGGCACCACGGGCGAGCTCGGGAACGCGGCGTCCGACGGGTCGGCGGCCGTGTTGCCGCCGGTGCCGACGTACTGGGCCGGCGGGTCGTAGGCGAACGGTGGGAACGAGTGGTCGTTGACCGGGCTGCCCGGCGCGTACAGGCTCACCGCGAGGTCCCGTCCGGCCTCGACGGTCATCGGCACCGGATCGCTCAGCACCACCTGCCCGGGTGCGATGTCGACGGTGCGGGCGCGGCGGAACGTCAGCGGGCGGTTGGATCCGGGCACGAGGCGGGCCGCGCCGGGTGCGGCGGCGATCCCGAGCCAGGCGTCGCGCACGCGCACGGGCGCGCCGCCGAACGGGTTGCCCAGCCGCACCCGCAGCCCGGCGCCGGCCACGGAGGCACGGGCGAGCTGGCGGACGGTGGCGTCGGGCGAGACGCCGTGGACACCCTGCAGCGAGGCGGCCCAGATGCCGGCAGCCACGCCCGGCGAACCATAACCGGAGTCGGGCGACGGGTCGGCGGCGACGGTGGGCGCGGCGGCGGGGAGGACTGCGGCGGCGGCGAGCGCCGCCACCGCGACGACGATTCGGTGCGGACGGAACACGGCACCTCCCGGGGGCCGAAGAATTCACGACGCCCCGCATATTGACACACTTCGACGCACCATGCCTCCGGACGCCCCTCTTTCCGCGATCTTGGACGCCTTCTGCTGCCTGGGCAGCAGCAGGCGTCCAAGATCGCGCGGGTGGTGCGGGTGCGGGGCCAGGGGTCAGGCTGGGATGCCGGCGGCACTTCGACGGGAGTGATTGTTGCACTGGCGGTGAGTAAACTCCCGGAGCCGTTGCAGGGTCAACGATTCGTGGAACGCGTGAGACGGCCGGCTCACGCCCGTAGATACGTCAGGACCGCGAGTACCCGCCGGTGCCCCTCCTCGATGCCCGGCAGGTCGAGCTTGGTGAAGATGTTGCCGATGTGCTTGGCGACCGCCGCGTCGCTGATCACGAGGTCGCGCGCGATCGCCTGGTTGGACCGCCCCTCCGCCATCAGCCCGAGCACCTCCCGCTCCCGCGGGGTGAGCCGGGCCAGCGGATCGGTGGTGCGCTGCCGGGTCAGCAGCTGGCGCACCACGTCGGGGTCGATGACGGTCTCCCCCGCCGCGACCCGCGTGATCACGCGGGCGAAGTCCGCGATGTCGCCGATGCGGTCCTTCAGCAGGTACCCGACGCCGGCCCGGCCGGCCGGACCGAGCAGTTCCGCCGCGTACGCCGTCGCCGCGTACTGGGACAGCACGAGCACGGCCGCGCCTGGATCGCTTGCCCGCAGCGCGACGGCCGCCCGCAGCCCCTCGTCGGTGAACGTCGGCGGCATCCGCACGTCGGTGATCACGAGGTCGGGCCGGTGGGTGCGGGCGGCGTCGAGGAGGGCGTCGGGGTCGCCGACGGCAGCCAGCACCTTGTGGCCGAGGCGTTCGAGCAGGCTGGCCAGCCCCTCGCGCATGAGGACGGCGTCCTCGGCGAGCACGAGGCGAAGCTCTAGATCCGGCAAGGCAGGCACACCCGCAGCGTGGTCGGCCCGCCGAGCGGGCTGTCGAGCGTCAGCGTGCCGTCCAGCACCGCGGTCCGGTCGACGAGGCCGCGCAGTCCGCTGCCGAGCCGCGGGTCGGCGCCGCCCGTCCCGTTGTCGGTGACCTCCACGACCAGGTGCTCGCCCACTGTCCGGCCCACCACGGCGATCCGGTCGGCCGTCGCGTGCCGCACCGCATTGGTCAGCGCCTCCGACACGACGAAGTACGCCGTCGACTCGACCTGCGGCGGGAGCCGGTGCGGCAGCGCGACGTCCACGTCGACGGCGACCCGGCTGCGCTCGGCCAGTTCGCCGATCGCGGCGGGCAGGCCCAGGTCGGTGAGCACCTGCGGGTGGATTCCGTGGATCAGCTCGCGCATCGCGGCGAGCGCCAGCTTGGCCTGCTTGTGGGCGTCGCCGACGAATTCCGCGGCACGGCCGTCGGTCTCCGCCAACTCCAGTTCCGCGAGGCCGAGGTTCATCGTCATCAGCACCAGGTGCTGTTGCGCGCCGTCGTGCAGGTCGCGCTCGATGCGACGGCGTTCGGCCTCGAACGCGTCGACCAGGCGGGTCCGGGACTCGGCCAGCTCGTCGACGGTCCGGCGCAGTTCGGCCTCGGTGGGCGCGATCACCCAGCGGGCGAACGCGGCCTGGCCGCCGGCGAGCGCGCTCACCCCGTAGACGGTCAGGATCGTCAGCGGGACGCCGACGACGCCGGCGACGAGCCACGCCTGCCCGACGGAGTTCACGGTGATCGCGCCGACCTCGACGTCGACGAGCGAGCCGTCCAACCGCACCAGCAGGGGCAGCGCCAGCACGATCGCGCACAGGAAGAGCACGAACAGCGCGATCCCGTCGACCACGAACAGCACCGTGAGCAGGCAGGCGGTGTAGGCCAGCTCGCGCCAGGTCGCCGCCTCCGTCACCCGGCGCTGGAGCCAGCCGAGGGCGCCCGGTTCCGGCCTGCCGTGCGGGTCGGCGGCGGGCCGGGGGTCGACGAGCCGCAGCCGCCGCCGCTCCACCGCGCCCACCGGCAGGCCGACGAGCACCAGCGACGGCGGGAACAGCATCCCCATCAGCACCAGCCACCACGCCGTCGACGCGACGACCGTCGCGCTGACCAGGTATGCCAGGCACCGCCAGGGCCACGACGACGCCAGGAACCGCATCGGGTTGCCGGCCATCGCCCGCCACAGTGATCCGCTCTCCACCACGTGGACGACGTTACGACGCAAGGCCGGTCGCAGCACTGGCCCCCGCTGGAGACCGTCTGGTAGAGCAGGCACTACCTCCGTCAGATGACGCGGCAACTGGTGGTGGCCGTCTTGGTCGGGTCGCTCTCCGACGTCACCGTCAGGTTGACCGTCGTGTGGCGGGCGGTCGCCGCGTCGCGCTTCACGTAGACCGAGACCGGGACGGTCGCGCCGAAGCGCGCGGTGGCCAGGGTGTTCGGCAGCCAGGTCGTCCAGCCGGACGGCGCGCTCGCGCTGACGCGGTAGACGTCCGAGGAGGCGAACGCGGTGACGTCGTCCGGGTGCCCGCTCACCGGTGCGGCGGCACCGGTGTTGCGGACCGGGAGCACGCACCGGGCCCAACCGCCGCGCGGCGCGATCGCGAAGCTCGGGTAGGCGGCGACGCCGCGCCGCTGCGGGCCGGCGCCGTCGAGCGAGCGGATCGCGACGGTGTAGGACAGGATGCCGCGGCGGTCGCGCTGGACGTCGAGCACGTAGAAGTGCAGCCGGTTGGCCTGGTCGACGAACTCGTACTGGCTGCCGGAGTCGGTGCCGGCGTGGAAGAGCGAGTCGGACAGCTGGCGGTAGTCGCCGATCGTCATCTTGACCGGGGTGCCGTTCGGCAGCACGAAGTCGACCTTGTCGATGTCCTGCGGGTTGGCGTCCACGGTCCAGATGAACGGCGCGTTGTCGGCGTTCTTCGTCTTCGCGAGCAGCACTCCGGAGTCGGGCGTGAACGAGTCGAAGCCCATCCGGTCGACGACCTCGACGGTGTAGTTGTTGTAGCGGCCGCCGTCGCAGAGCGGGTCGGTCGACGTGTCGCAGGCCGGGCTGAGGTCGCCGGTGCCGAGCGCCACGTTGACGCCGGACAGGCCGGTCGGGCCCGGCTGCACGGAGCGGGCCGTCACCTTCGCGACGATCACGCCGGACCCGGCCAGCGCCTCCCGCGACAGGCTGAGCACGTTCTGCGCGTCGACGATCCCGAGCTTCATCTTGTTGCGCAGCATGTGCTGCGAGCCCATCGACGAGCCGGCCGTGCCCGGGATCAGCCACCGGCTGTGCGGGCCGCCGGGGCCGTTGAACGTGCCGCGGTCGAGCATCTCCCACGGGCCGCTGTACGCGCGCCTGGCCGGCACCGAGTACGGGTTGTTGTAGTTGTCGCCGATGCCGAGGATGTGGCTGAACTCGTGCGCGTAGGTCGACATGCCGGAGCTTTCGGCCTGCACGGAACTGCCGCCGCCGGCGTTGGGCCAGATGTTCGACGACGCCTGCCAGGAGGTCCACTCCACGTAGCGGGTGTTGTTCCAGTTCGGCAGCGCCGGGTCCGGCGGCCCGAACTCGTCGTTGACCTCTTCCTTGGTGCTGAACTTCATCTCGCCGAACTCCTGCCAGGTCGACGACTCGTCCTGGCCGGCGCTGAGCAGGAACACGAACTCGTACTGGTTCGCCACGTCGTCGCCGACGTCGGCGCGCCACGCGGCGAGCGCGTCGGCGCGGATGTCGCGCTGGCAGGTGTCGCCGGCGGGGCAGCCGGCGCCGCGCTGCATGCTCGCCTCGATGCCGTACTCGTGGCTCTTGCCCGGCATCTGGTACGCGCCGTAGGCCGCCAGATCGATGCCGAACCGGCCGCCGGAGTCCTCCATCCAGTACTCGTGGATGGTGTGGCCGCGGTTGAGCGTGCCCGGCTTGTTGAGGAAGTCCCGGTAGAAGGCGGCAACATCGCTTCTCGGGACGTCGTGCACCGTTGTCGGGTTGCCGTAGATCGTGGAGTTGGCCGGCTGCGTGATCACGAACGGCTGGTTCGGGTAGTCCACCAGCACCAGCGCGCCCTTGAAGTTGCGCACCGAGCCCGCCTTCGCCGGGTCGGCCCAGTTCGTGCCGGGGATCTTGCGGTAGTCCTCCCAGGTCATCGTGTCCGGCAGCTCGTAGTTCTGCGGGTCGATCGCGCGCGGGCCGTTGGTGCCCGGCAAGGTGCGGGTCAGCGCCGCCGGCTCCGCCTGCTGCCACGGCTGGGTCTGCGGCCAGTGCCGCATCTGCCAGGGGTTCGCGGTGGGCTCGGGCCGCGGTTCGGCGGCGGCTGGCGTCGCCGCCAATGCACTCGACGCGACGAGCGCCGCGATCGGAAGTGCGATTCTCTTTCGGACGCTGAACATGCGCACCCCCGACAGCCCGGCGCTGGACATCGACAAGCGCAGATCATAGTCATCGACGGTCGTCTCAGGCCAGGGACGCGAGGAACTCCACCACCGCGTGCTGGTGGTTGTACGCGGCCCAGCCCGCGGGCGTCGGATCCGCCGGCGCGAACTGGCCCGGCGTGTCGCCGACGAGCCCGACCGCGGTCGGGTCGGCGCCCAG
>Ga0207674_10008015_pt1 | contig 12254 bp, 10 predicted proteins | sample KBSCornC72_FD_184303 | JGI IMG/M metagenome (GOLD analysis project Ga0207674, IMG submission 184303) | Corn rhizosphere microbial communities from Kellogg Biological Station, Michigan, USA - KBS Corn C7-2 (SPAdes) (version 2) | ecosystem: Host-associated > Plants > Roots > Rhizosphere > Soil ... | reverse complement strand
GTCCATTTGATATTGGTCGGTCAGCAGGCCGGTAGGGTCTTCGTCGGAATCAAGATGAGTTGGTGAAGGTTTCGTGGCAATCGTCAGGACTCGAAAGCCAGTCATGCTCGCAGCCTCGGCCAAAAGGTTGATCCAGGTCGAGCGGCCCTCTCCGGCTTCGGAGGACGTAATTCCGCAAACGAGGCCGTGATTGGCCGAGCGACTGAGCCGGCCTTGCAACATGGTCCAGGTGCGAAAGGCCCATTGCGTACGTTCTGCCGTTTCCATCTTTTCCAAATTACCCAGCGTGGTGAGCAGAGGCAGTTTTGTGACGCGCGCCAAATCTTCGGTGGTCCTGAGCCGTCGATCGACGACTTCCAAAAGCAGGATCAAAACAAGGCCTGCGCCAATCCCGACAAATCCGCCGAACACTGAAGCGATTCCAATTTTTACACCGCGCAAACCAGCCTGAACCGTTTTCATTGAGGCCTCGGCAAATACGTGCGCCAGGCCAGGCGGAGTGGAGGCATATAATTCCGCCTCGCGTTGCCGGGACTTCAATTGAGTTTGTGCTTCTTCGAGGGAAAGGAGCCTAATCTGGAAAATCTGGCTTTCCGCATTTGGACTATCTGGCGATGAGCGGGAAAGCGAATTGGCTACTTGTGCCGCCAAAGTGGGTGAGTTGGTCACGCCGGGGGGAAGGCTCGCGAGCTGCATTTGAAGATCTTCAATCTGTTCGCGGGTGGCCTGAACCGAGGGATGTTTTTCTGTGTACTTGGCCAAAAGCTCATTCAATTGAGTAAACAAATGATCGAGCCGTTCCCGTTGCTTTTGGATTGTAATCAACTGACTGGGGCTGAGCGTGCTTGCATTCGTCGTGGACTGGGATTGCTGATTGGTTTGAAGCGAAGAACCGATAGCGCCTCGAAACTGCTCCTGCAGGACCTTGATGTCACTTTCCATCTGGGCAACCTGCTTTTTGAGATAGTCATCGGATAGTTTTGTGGCCTGGTTCTTTTGGAATTCTTTGGTGAATGCCACGGACTGCTGCAGAAAGCAGTTCAACAGATCAACGGCTTCGTGAGGATCAAACGAGGAGAGTTGTACCTTGACCAGGTCTGAGTCAGGCTCCGGTTCAATTTTGATCAGTTTGGTGAGCTTCTCGGGCGGAATGGGAGGATCAGCTTGCGTGCCGACACGGCGTAGGAGTTCCGGAGAGCGAAGCAAACCGGCGAACGTTTCGGGCGTCATCGGCGTTTGTTTGAAGAAATCGCTGGAGGTCTCATCGCGCATTAGTTGCGCGGTGGCGGTAAACTTGGGTTTGAAATACCACGAACCGAGTTCAAAAAAGCCGGCACCGAATATGAGCGCTCCGATCACCAGCCAGGGCCAACGATGTGTCAGTGCATCGACGACGACCCAAAAATCGATTTTGGGTTGGGAGCGGTGCTCGTTGCCGCGGAAACCATTAGCCGAACCGTTGGCAGGCTTAGGGTGATGATGGAGAGATTGCTCGTTCACAGAGTTTTCTCCTCTGTGGGACGTTCCCTCATGGGCATCAGAATTTTCGTTCATCGGCTGTTTAGTGAGGCTAAGTTCTGATAAGTCGGAAAAAACCGTCCAGACTCATCGCGCCCTACCGTAAGAGGATGCCCCGGGGGTGGTTAGTGGGTGATGACCTTATCCGGAGGCGTTGGAAACCCTACGGATATTAACTCTAAATTCGGCGGCCCGGCCGAGCACCAAACGGGTGCGATTGAAGGTGTCGGGGCAGTTTAGGGTCAGGCAAAGCGGCAGTCCTATGCCGCTTTCGCGAAATTGCCTGAATGGCCCGACAGATTTAATCGCAACCACCAGAGGGAAAACGACACTCACAGGGCCCGTTTCTCCAACGGTGAGCGCTGGCAAAATCAATACTGGGAAATTTTCTGCTTCGACAGGGAAAATCCTAGGAGTTATGGCCGGGAAGCAGGCTTGCGAATTCGCTAAAGGAGTGGATGCTTGACGGTGGACTTGCTCGAGTCAGAAGCGAGTTTGGCTTGAGGCGGTTTACAGCAATGTCTCGAATGGTTAGTAAAAGGGATCGCATATCCGTTGTCGTCGTGGACGATCACGAGGTTGTTCGTGTCGGCTTGCGGGCGCTACTCGCCGCGGATCAAAATATCGATTTGATCGGTGAGGCATCGTCCGGACGTGAAGCCGTCGCGCGCGCAAAAGAACTAAGGCCTGAAATTGTGGTCATGGATCTCGCAATGCCGCTTTTGAACGGGATGGAGGCCACCCGGCAGATTTTACAGGCGTGTCCGACAATCAAAGTAATTGCGCTGTCTTCATACACGGACCTGGAGCACGTGCAACAGGCAGTATCGGCGGGCGCCTTCGGGTATTTATTAAAAGGCATGGCCCCTGCCGATTTGATTGGAGCACTCTACGAGGTGCATCGCGGACACCGATATTTCAGTCCTGCCATTGCTGATCGAGTGAATCAAAAGAATTTGCGGGGCCGGCGGTTGGCCACCGCGCGCTCGTGCGCGACTCTAACTATTCGTGAAGCAGAGGTCCTGCAGTTGATTGCGGAAGGAATGGCCAACAAGCAGATCGCCGAAGAACTCAGTCTAAGCGTTAAAACTGTCGAAAAGCATCGGCAGGCGCTCATGGGCAAATTGCACCTGCACAATGTCGCGGAACTGGTTCGATACGCGATCTCGACCAAAACAATTGAAGGCGCAGCCGCGGACGAATCGCAGGTTGATGCCTAGTCTCTTGGCTGATGTGCCAGCGTTTCGTCGTGGCGAAGCCACGTGTCTCGAAGCTGCTGTGCAAGACCAACGAGTTTCGTGAATTGAAATGGTTTGATGAAATAACCATTGGCTCCGCTGTGAATCGCGGCTTCTTCCAAATTTGGGAACTCCGCACCGGTCAGTATCACCACCGGGAGTCCATCAAGACAAGGCTGTCCCCGTATCCAGCGAAGCAATGAGAGGCCGTCCTGAGGAGGAAGACGCAAATCCAATACAATCAAGCCCGGGATCGGATGGCGCGAACGATCATTGTAAGGAGGATCGTTCTTCAAATACTTTTGTGCGCTGACGCTGTCCTCGACTGCATCAATGCAGGTCTCTGTACGAAGCTCTTCAAACGCCGCCTTCAATAGCATCACAAAATCGGCGTCATCGTCCGCAATTAATATGTGGCCTGCGTTAGTCATTTGCTCTTCGTTTAGATGTCACTTTTTGTAATTTAGCCCTACACCTTCTAACTCCTTTTCCCCGGTCAACTTACGATCATAATCCACACAGCTACAAGTGGGTTGCAACGATTAGAAGGGGAGGGTAGGACTACCTACACAATGGCATGGGCTTCCAGCTATTCAGCAGCGTATATTTTAGGCTGATTTGCCTTGGCAACTTCTGGCGGAAAATGCAACACCCCGCTTTTGTAGTCCTGAATGCGCCATTGCAGAAAGGCGGAACATTTCGCCGTCGTTCCTTTGTTTCTGGTCGGCCAGTACGCTCGAAAATCGCTATCCAGGTCGCGCAATTCGCGGATGCCCGCCCTGGCCATTTGCCGGGCTTGCGAGAATTTTTCCGCGGCCAGGGCTTGTTGCCAAAGCATGATTTTGCACGATTGCGAGGCCATGCGCGCGGCAAGGTCCAGTTCCAGAGTCAGTACTTTTCGCGTTGGGTGGATCGAACGAGAACGATTAAGTTGCGCGCGATATTCTTCGACTTCATCAAATGCGGCGCGAATGTTTTTGTCCGAGATGCGAGCGTAATATTTGAGGCCGTCGCGGCAGAAAAGTTCGCGAGAGGCAGGGATTGGAGCGGCGATAACTGCGCCAAACGGGGTGATGTTGGGTGAAAAATAGTTGAACTTGCGATGGGCAAAACCCAATGCCAGCGCAGTTTTTGCGGTCCGTTGAGTGGGATCGTGAAAAACATCCCGGCTGAGGACCGGGACCAGCAGCGATTCGTCAAAAGTGCGGGCACACCAACTGACCGACGCGCCCACCACATAAGGCATGTAACTCACAGCGAGCGGCTGGGGATGGCCGCCGTCGCCCCAGTCAGTATTGAGATAGCCCAACGCCCCATACTTTCGGCCAGCATCCGCCGCACTGCGCAAGTTCGCAAAGGCAGTGTCATGTCGTCCGATTAAGCTCATCCATGTTGACGTGCCTGGGCAGACGTAGAATTGCAGATTTGATCGTGCGAATGTTGCAGCTTCACGATTGAAGGGATGATTTTTTTCATACCCCCAATTGAGCGCGATTACGTCGCTGGGCAAATCTTTGATCAATTCGGGATAGTGCAGAATGATATCACCCCAAAATTGCATGCGCCGGTTGCGGAGCGAAACTTCGCGATAAATCTTCTTAAGAAAATCCAGATAAACCCGACCTTTGCCCTTCTTTTCGCAAAGGGCACGGCTTTGACCTCGACCAAGATCCCAGGTCTCATCGCAACCCACATTGAAATTGGCGCTGCTGAAATGCGGAAGCGATTCGTCGTAGAGTTCGCGAAGAAATGGCAGCGTGCCGGGATGATTTGGCGCGAGCGTCGTCGGATAGCGTAGAAACGTTCCGTCGGCGCTTTCGTAAGGTTCACGCACTTCAGCGAGCTTTTTTAGCGGCGGATATTCCAACCAATAGCGCAAATGGCCGAATGAGTTTTGATTGGGAACGAGATCGATCCCTAACGCGCGGCAACGTGCATCGAGTCCTTCAATTTCCCGACCGGTGAGCGCGCCCCAATCCTTCCAGACAGGACGATAATTCCGGTAGGCGAAAGTGTGCTCCGTGTAGAGCTGGAACTCGTTAATTTTGAAGTCAGCGAGCAACTCGACCAGATGTTGCAACGTTTCGGCTTTCGGCACGCGGCCACGGGAAATGTCGAGCATGACACCGCGCCTTGCAAAATCGGGATAGTCTCGAATTGTTAAGCATGGCAACTGGCGGCGATACTCGCGAATCAATTGCCGTAGAGTGGTGGATGCGGCTCGCAGTCCTCCTGATTCGCGATAATGAATTTCGATTCCTGACTTTGCAATCGTGAGGGCGTAGCCTTCAGCATGATTGGGGGCGAGTTCGCTTCGCCCGGCGATGATAGTTGGTTTGCGATTACTGTTTGAATCCTTGAAAACCAGCAAGACGCCGATTTCGTCGGCTGCCGCTCCAAGACGTAGTCCGAAGTATTCGGCAAAGCTGCGATCGCCACAAATCGATGCTTCGCGAGGGAAAATGAAAAACCCCGCGTGACGTTTTAAAGAGCGGGGGAACGGAAGAAGGTTCAACGCTTCAGGTTTCCGGTTTCGCGAGTTCGAATCATTTAGCTGCGATCATTCCCGTATTGCGCGCATAGTTGAATAGCCCGCCGGCATCGACGACCGGTCGGACATCGCCCAAAGGTTTAAATTTGTAAACCTTACCAGTGTTTTTGACCGCCACTGTTCCCGCGTCGAGATCGACCGTCACGACCTCTCCGGTTTTGAGGATGTCGCACAAACGTTCGGTAGCTTCGCAGGGATAAAGCTCTCCGGTGGCGACGCAGTTGCGGAAGAAGATTCGGGCGAAACTTTCTGCGAGGACAATCTTGCAACCCGCGGAACCCAATGCGATCGGGGCATGTTCCCGGGAACTGCCACAACCGAAATTGCGGCCCCCGATCACAATCGGGTATTCACTGTCGAGGTGCCCGTCTTTAACATAGCGGGTTGGGTAAAGCGATTCAGGAAGGCCGCACAAAGCGTAAGAGCCGAGTTTCTCGTATTCTTCGGGAATGGTCGGGATAAGATTCAGGTATTGTGCTGGGATGATTTGATCGGTGTCGATGTTGTCGCGCACAACGTAAACTGGCCCTGTAAAGACAGATTGCATGCAGAGAAGATTGGATATTATGGCAAAGTTTTCAATCAGAATTGGTAGTTGGATTGCGGTGACATGGCTTGATTTGGATTGTGCATAGCGCTAAAAGGAACCGCATGAGCGAGTCAACAGTTCAGCCCACTTCAATCAAACCTGTCCAGGCCGGAAGCTCGAATTCACTTAGAATTGGTCGTCGGCAATTTCTTAAGGTAGGCGCCGCCGGGCTCGCATTGTCGGCGCTCGGCGGATACGCGGCTGATTTTGCGGACCAGAAAAAACGGGTCGGGCTCATCGGATGCGGTTGGTATGGCAAGTGCGATTTATTGCGGTTGATTCAAGTCGCGCCGGTGGAGGTTGTTTCGCTCTGTGACGTGGATAAACAGATGCTTTCCCGTGCCGCGGACATCGTTGCCTCGCGGCAAATCTCGAAGAAGAAGCCGCGGACTTACAGCGATTATCGCGAGATGCTCAAGGAAAAGGATCTCGATCTTATTCTGATAGCTACCCCAGACCATTGGCATGCGTTGACTATGATCGCTGCAGTTGAAGCAGGAGCGGATATCTATGTGCAGAAACCGATCAGCGTCGACATAGCCGAAGGCCAGGCGATGCTCGCCGCGGCGCGAAAGCACAATCGTGTTGTCCAGGTCGGCACACAACGTCGCAGCACGCCGCACCTGATGGAAGCGCGGGATACGGTCATCAAAGAAGGCAAGCTGGGTAAAATCGGTTTGGTGGAGATTTGTTGTTATTATCACATGCGAACAAGCGAGAACCCGCCCGACACTTCACCGCCGGCGTATTTGGATTATGAAATGTGGACCGGGCCGGCGCCGATGCGGCCTTACAACAAACTGGTGCATCCGCGTAGCTGGCGCGCGTTTATGGAATATGGCAACGGGATCATTGGGGACATGTGTATTCATATGCTGGATATGGTTCGTTGGATGCTCGATCTGGGATGGCCGGTGCGTGTCAGTTCTTCGGGCGGGATTTTGGTGGACAAAAAGAGCAAGGCGAATATTTCCGATACCCAGACAGCGACATTCGATTTCGGCGATCTTCAAGTAGTGTGGCAACATCGGACGTGGGGCGAAGCACCTGATCCTAAATATCCCTGGGCAGCGGTTTTTTATGGCGACAAAGGTACATTGAAAGCAAGTGTAATGGGCTACGATTTTATTCCTAGCGGTGGCGGACAGGGAATTCATCGTGACGTTACTTACGAGCTTGAGCAATTTCTTGAAGATAAAACTGAGGATGGCCTCGAAAAACATGTCGCACCCGCGATACGCGTCCATATGAAAAATCTTCTTTCGGCGATTGCCAGCCGAGGCAAGCCGGTGGCGGACATTGAGCAGGGTTATATTTCAACGGCGTCATGCATTCTCGCGAATATGTCGATGAAACTGGGCCGCAGCTTGACGTGGGACACGACTAATGGACGGATTGCTGGCGATGAGGAAGCCAACCGGCTGCTGCGACGGCCATATCGTGCCCCTTGGGTGCATCCGGAGGCGTAGGAAATTAGAAAGTCGAACCTGCGACTCTTTAGCGTGGCGCTCAGAGTCGAAGGGTTTTACCCCATTGTTGGATTCGTCTGAACTTCTCATAGTCCTTCGGTAATCGAGTTTAAGTGTGCTGGTGGATATTTTATATCTGAGATGAGCGCGCGCAGGCATATATCTCCAATGGAAGGAACTCCATCCTCACTTGGGTTGAATGCAGCCGAAGCAGTGCTGCATGTTTTTCATGTGGAGGATAATGCTGACGATCACCTGCTGCTCAAAGCGGCGGCAGAAATGGCTCAGGTGAATTTTTCGTGGGAAGTCGCGGAATCCGCCGATACCGCAATCTTTTACTTGAGCACTCTACTCGCGTTGGACGGCCAGAGTTCTTTGAAGTGGCCGGATCTTGTCTTGTTGGATGTGTCATTGCCGCAGGGTGGGGGACTTAAGGTTTTAGAGTTCATTCGTTCCAAGCCGGAATTAAATTCGTTGCGCGTTGTGGTACTGTCCGGAAGCAGTGCGCCAGGAGTTTTGGAGCGGGCGTATGAGTTAGGCGCCAATTCAGTGTTACTCAAGCCAGTGGCGTTCCGCCAGTTGGTCAAACTGGCGGAGTCATTGCACGCGGCGTGGAGGCTCGCCCGCCGACTTTCCCCAGAGGTCAGTCCGATTGTTGATGAGAGCCATCTGACGGCTCATCCGGCGGAGTGATCAGCGGTCGTTGGCTGCGCCGCCAATAATCGATCAAAGAGCCGATAATTTTTCGCAACTCAGCCAACTGACCCGGTTTGGTGAAGTAGGTGTTCGCGCCAAGACGATAGGCTTCTTCGATGTCTGTCTCGAGGCCGGAGCCGCTAAGGACAACGACCGGTATGCGCGTGAGACCGGGTTCCCGCCGCAACCATTGGAGGACTTCGAAGCCGTTCACACGGGGCATTTTCAGGTCGAGCACAATAATGTCGGGAATCGGGTGCTCCGTGCGATCGGCAAATTTGCCTTCGCCTCGCAAGTAGTTGATGACTTGCTCACCGTCATGTGCCGACTGAAAGTTCACCTGGACGCCATTATCGGCGACCACGTGTCTTAAAAGCTCCAAATCGTTTGGATCGTCTTCGGCTACCAGGATGACAAGTTTCTTGCTCATTCCTTTTCAAAGTTGCCAAAAGAAATTTCGAACAGTTTGATGCCCTGGACAATCTATCACAATTAGAGTGTGTGCCAGAATCCGGTATAGGAAATAATAAGTCCAAATGGGGTTCAAACCCTATTTTAATCAATTCGGAAAATAGCATAATCAGCCAGTCATGGCATCAGCATACGACGAGATCAAGAGAGCATTGGCAATGTTGCGACAGGGAAGTCCGATCACAGAGCAAAGCCGCGCGGAACTTAACCGGGTCAAACGAATGCTGGAAAACGAGATCGCCATGGCGGAATTGGTCCGTCATGATTTGCAGCCAATTATGCTTGAATCTCGTCGAGCTGTTTCTAAGGAGCCTTTGGTAAACCGGCCAGCTTCCGAATCTTGATATTCTGGAACGAAATCTGGCCGTGATCACCCTGTAAGGCGATAAATCCAATGTTGGATTTCGCGAAGTGCGGCATCTTCCCGAACTTGCTCTTGGCGACACGCTCTTTGAAGTCCTCACTGTCGAGCACATATTCAAAATACTTTACCCCATTAATTTCATGGATGCACTTTTCAGGGCTGATGACCAGGCGAATATGGTTCCATTCACCGGCCGGCTTTGTGGCATCGAGTGGCTTTTCAGTTTTGGGGTCGATTGCGGGTTTATATAAGGCATAGAGCCAGCCGCAACGCTGCGGATCGGCTGCTTTTGCGTTGTCTTCCAATTGAAATTCAGGTCCGGTAGCCCAGGCCGAACCGGCCTCGTCAGTTACGTGAAACATGATGCCGCTGTTTCCGCCTTCGGAGATCTTGTAGTCGAGTTGCAGTTCGAACCAGTCGAACGCGTTGGATGTGACAATGTCGCGGGCGTTATGAGGATCAACGCAGACCAGTGCCCCGTCTTTGACTTGCCAGCCAGGGAGTACCCCTTCACTCTTGAAGTTATGCCAACCGGCGAAATCTTTGCCATTGAATAACATCTGCCAGCCGGCTGCTTTTTCTTCGGAGGTGAGAGTGTTAAGGCCAGTGCTTGCGGAAGTATTGGAATCATTCGTAGCCGCGGCATCGATTCCCAATTTTGCCTGCAACTCCGCTTTCCAGGCGGTTCCGAGTTCTTCGACCGTGTGGCCGGTTAACTGAGTCCATAAGGCATCTTCGTATTTACCCGAGCGGATCGCCGCGTTTAGAAGTTTCGCGAGGTCCTTGTTGTATTTTTCACTCACCCAATTGAGGAAATTCGCAGTCGGACGGTAGCTGCCGTCATAACGCGCGCGAGCGAAATTGCGTTTAGTGATGTCAGCGCCATGACTCTCTGGCTCGAAATTGTACCAACGGATGTAATCAGGAATGCCTTCAGTCAGCCAACCCGGGGCGCGCCGGGCATTCGGATTTTGGCGTCGGGCGCGGCCATATTGCTGGACAACGTGGACCATTTCGTGGAAAACGGCGCCAACAGCTTCGCCTTTGAGATTGTTCTTGAACCATGGAGCGGCGCAACGAATCCGCGTACCACTGGTGTTGGCGACGCCGCGCATGTCTTCAATAAAAGTTATGCTGAAATTGGTTGGGGCTTCAAAGCCCTCGCTTGGAAGCATTTCGACGATTTTGGGATACCATTCCTTTGCCATCGGGGCGATATGTTCATGGGCCCACTCGCGCAATTCGGGAGTATCTGAAGTGTCGATCGTGATTTGGTATTTACCGCTGCCAGCGCCCACGATTTCGCGTCCAACAGAGCCATCTTTCTCGTCCGCTACTTTCGCTCCATCCGAGCTGATCACGTCAATTTCACTGAAGAAGGTGTTTCCGAACTGGTCGTCGGATTCGGTGCTGGAAATATCAAAAAGGAGATAACGGAATTTGCCGAGGGCACCCTCCGAATCGGAGACGCTGACGGCGTATTGGCCGCCGATTTCGGATTTAGGGCGAGTATCCACTTTGGCGATGAGCTTCCAACCAACCTTTTCGGGGTCCATTCCTTTCGGTTTGGGATTGAAATCTGCGGAGGAGCCATCGGTCCCGAACAGCTTATAGACCTGCGGTGCGCGTGTGTCGGGATGCCATGAATAGGTGTTGATCTGCTGAACGCCGGTTGTGGCGCCTAAATCCACGAGTAATCGTCCGCCCGGTGTACCTGCATTGAAGAAGAAATTCTCGGCTGGTTCGTCTTGCTCGGTTGGCAATTTCCCATCATTCAATTTTTCCAATTCGCCGCCGTTTTCGTCACGTTGGCCTTCGAGAATCGAAAATTTTGCCGATTTTGCGGCATCAGTTTTGGAGGGCGAAGGCACGTCTTTGAACTTGAAGCCAGAAGTGGCGGTGTCGTTGGGATTGTGATTGATGCTGATTTTGATCTCGCCGCGAGAGACTGGCATGGATGCGACAAAGAGTCCGGATACGATTAGAATTTTGACAAAGCTCATATGATTCTCCGCATGTGGTGCGTCGAGGTTACCGTGGCTAATCAGGTTGGAAACACAAAAATCTGAGTTCGGACATCAAAGTGGCCGCTGAGATCGCGTTCTTACGAGCTTGTTAGTTGATTCAGGAGGCCAAAGCGGTGCGAAGTTGGGCGGCCAGATCACGGAGGGCCTGTGGGACGACGGTTGTATTGGCGAGGACGGGCATGAAGTTCGTGTCACCGAACCATCGTGGGACGATATGTATATGGAGATGTTCCTGGATACCCGCGCCGGCCACTTTGCCGAGGTTTATGCCGATGTTGAAACCGTCGGGTTTCATGACTTTGGTGAGGGCGTTTTGGCAGCGGCGGGTGAGTTTCATGAGATCGGTCATTTCTTCATCGGTGAGGCCGTTCATGTCGGTGACCTGCTTGTAGGGGACGATCATGAGGTGGCCACCGGTGTAGGGATAGGCGTTGAGGAGGGCGTAGCAGGTGCGGTCACGGACAATGACGAGGTTGGCTTCGTCATCGTTTGATTGGGCAATACGGGTAAAGAGGCTTTCCAGGGCCGTCGGTTTCGGCGAGAGAATATATTCGATACGCCATGGGGCGTGAAGTGCGTCCATGGGGCAAATGGTAGCAAAATGGCGAAGCGGGAAAACTGAAAATGCTGAAATGAACAATAGCAGTTAAAAAAGCCGGAGTGTTAATGAAAGAAGCGCAAAAAAGCAGGCCTGGACGAATGTTGCACCCTTGTTGCGCTTTATAGCACCTTTGTAGCACCCTGAATCGCGATTCTGTACAAGCAGGCCAAGCGATGTAGCACTGTAGCACCCTGTACGGGGAAGTGAAGGTGGGTATGTGGTACGGCACCGTAACGATGCCAAGTCCAAGCACACGCTTAACAGTTCAACCCCTGGACGCTGTCTTTTCGAGCTGACTGCGAAGGATATAGATGAGGGCTTTGACGGCCAGTTCCATGAAGAGGAAGGGCTTGGCAATGAGATCGTTGCCGCCGCTCATGGTAGAGTTGGCACGGCTTTCAAAGTCATTCAGACTGGTAACAAAAACGACGGGGGTCTTTTTGTACGTAGGAATGGCGCGCAGCTTCGTGCAGAGTTCAAAGCCGTTCATGCCGGGCATATCCACATCCAGAAAGATGAGATCGAAATTCTCTTGAGCGACGAGACTCAGTGCGGCATTGGGATCATCAGCGCCGATGCATTTGAGCTTGGCCTTTTCGAGAGCGTAGGTGACGGCGCGACGGGAAATGGCCTCGTCATCTACGACGAGGATATTGGCAGATGGAATCTCCTGTTTTTTCGGGTCGAGAGCGCTTTTGAAAAGAATTGCCAGGAAATCGACAGTGGAAGC
>Ga0207674_10008014_pt1 | contig 12255 bp, 13 predicted proteins | sample KBSCornC72_FD_184303 | JGI IMG/M metagenome (GOLD analysis project Ga0207674, IMG submission 184303) | Corn rhizosphere microbial communities from Kellogg Biological Station, Michigan, USA - KBS Corn C7-2 (SPAdes) (version 2) | ecosystem: Host-associated > Plants > Roots > Rhizosphere > Soil ... | reverse complement strand
AAACCAATAACCAATTACCTACAACCAAACCGGTAGCTACGACCTAAAACAATGACTGGCTATGGTCATTGGTCAGAGCAGCGGGTTTAGTCTTTGGTTATGGTTTGGGATATCATAAACAAAATAATATTTCTTATGCTGGGAAGCCAAAAACCAATTACCCACAACCGGACCCGCAGCAAAGACCAAAACCATGACCTGCTTTTGAGTGCCCCAAGTATCGAAATATTTTAGACGGCAAGGGTAAGTTTGATTTATTTTTAATTTTTGCATTATTAATTAAAGGGACCGGGTGAAAAAGGAAACGCTGAACATAGAAACGAAGGAGGTCAAACAGAACAATGGCACTTACGTCAATGACCTTGGCTTCCGGCTCATCCTCGTGCCCACGTTCGGGATCATCATTCCGCTGATAACGGGAATGATCAATCCCTATAATTTTTCGAACTGGGTGATTAAACTGAGTTTCTTGTACACGATTGGAATTGCTGCGGTGGTTTGGCAAGGCAATCGCTACCTCCATTACACGATGCGCAGCTATTTCGACTGGCACAATAAACCGCTGCAAAAAATCATAGTGCTTCTTTTAAGCGTCACATTTTATACCATACCTGCAAGTGTGCTTTTGCTGGTGGGATGGTATAAGTTGTTTGCCGACGGAGTTCCGGATTGGAATGTGGTATGGCAATCTTCGCTGATCATCCTGGTTTGCGTGATATTCATCACCCATGTGTACGAAACCGTTTTTCTTGTGAAAGAAACAGAAAGTGAAATGGTAAGAAACGAACAACTGGAAAGAGCAAAAGCGGAAGCGGAGCTCGAAGCGTTGAAAAACCAGATAGATCCGCACTTCATTTTTAATTCTTTGAATACCCTTAGCCACCTGATTGAAGACAAACCCGTAAAGGCAAAACAATTCAACGACAACCTGGCTGATGTATATCGTTATATTCTTCAGAACAAAGCAAGGGACCTTGTTCTGCTAAAGGAAGAGATACGCTTTTTGGAGAACTATTTTACATTGCTCAAAATCCGATTTGAAAATGCGGTTCAGATGCAGCTATTGGTGGACGAGAATAAAACAGATCAATACTTAATCCCGCCGATCTCGCTGCAAATACTTGCGGAGAATGCCATCAAGCATAATGAATTTTCAGAAAAGCAGCCTTTGACGATCGAGATAAAATTGACCAATGACGAACTAAGCATCAGCAACCCGGTAAGAAGAAAGACGCTTCGTAAGCCATCTTCAAAAATCGGTCTGCAAAATCTTAGGGAAAGATACCGGTTGATTACCAATAAGGAAATTGCCATTCATGAAGGCGAAAATGATTTTAATGTAACACTGCCTGTATTGAAAATTGTTTGACATAAGATGGTGTGGAGAATTCAGGATTGGGACGTGGGCATTGAATACAATGAAAAATATTTATTCGAATTTTATGATAAATGGACAGGGTTTGGCAATGCCCAACGTTTACCGTTAATTCGTCTACCCGCTACAATGGGCGCAGACGATGCCTGCGAAACGTTATGTTTGAAAGCAAAGATTATTCAAAACGAAAAACCCGGCGCAGAGTAATTGCCGAAGCCGTTGCAAAGGTTAAGGAAGATTAAAAGCCTTTACTGTAATATTACCCGTGTTAAAACTTAGTTGACTGTAATCAGGCATAGCCTGACTCTATCGGTGCACTGAAAAATATGTATTCGAGTTCTATGATTAGGGAAAAGGGTTGGGCAATGCCCAACATTGGCCGTTTATGCGTCTAACTGTTACCAATAGGCGCAGGCGATGCCTGCGAAACGTTATGTTTGAAAGCAAGGATTATTAAAAACGAAAAATTCGGCGCCGAATAATTGCCGAAGCTTTTGCAAAGGTTAAGAAAGATTAAAAGCCTTTACTGTAATATTACCCATGTTAAAACTTAGTTGACTGTAATCAGGCGTAGCCTGAGCCCATAGGTAACACTCAATTAACATCGTCGTTTTGTTGGGTATAGCCCAACCCTCCAATAAAAAATAAATAAAAATCAATTTATGCCCAATACCTATACACAATTGTTCGTACAAGTCATATTTGCGGTCAAACGAAGGCAATCCCTAATTCCAAAACAACACCGGGATACCCTGCACAAATACATGACCGCCGTCATTCAAAATGATAATCACAAATTGTTGTCTATTTTTTGCATGCCCGATCACGCCCATATTCTGGTCGGTCTGAATCCAGATATCTCAGTTTCAGACATGGTACAGGACGTTAAAAGAGCCTCCACCAATTTTATCAATGATCAACATCTCATAAAAACACATTTCAACTGGCAAAAGGGATTCGGAGCATTCAGTTATTCCAAAAAACAAGTACCCAATGTTATAAATTATATTCTCCGCCAGGAGGAGCACCATCGGAAAAAAACGTTTCGCCAGGAATACCTTGAATTTCTTAATTTGTTTGGCATTGAATACAATGAAAAATATTTATTCGAATTTTATGATTAATGTAGGGGGTTGGACGATGCCTGCAAAATTTATCAAATGAAAGCAATCATCATTGAAGACGAAAAACCGGCGGCCGAAAAATTGCAGAAAGCAATCCTGAGAGCCGACCCCTCAATGGACATAGTGGCGGTAACCAATAGCGTAAGTTCATCTGTGGAGTGGTTGCAGCAAAATCCACTGCCGGACTTATTATTTATGGATATTGAACTGGGAGATGGTTTGTCATTCAAAATCTTTGACGAGGTGAAAATCACCAGTCCTGTGATCTTTTGCACGGCATACGATGAATACTGGCAGGAAGCTTTCGAGCACAACAGTATTGATTATCTCTTAAAGCCCATCCGGCAGGACAAGCTGGAAAATGCCCTGAATAAATACGATAAGTTGAAACAGCATTTTACAACAAACTTTCAGCAACTGCAGCAATGGTATCGTTCCGGGGAAAACGGATATAAAAAAAGGTTCCTGGTAAAGAGAGGCACCGATTATATCAGTGTCAAAACGGAGGATGTTGCTTATTTCTACGCTGCACATAAGTTGGTTTGCATGGTCGACAACAAAAATAAAAAATTCATATTGGACCAGTCGCTGGCTGAGATTGAAAAACAATTAGACCCTTCCAAATTTTACCGGGTAAACAGAAAATATTTTGTCCAGCAAAATGCCATCAAAAAAATAAAGGCTTATCCAAAAAGCAAGCTGCAACTGGAACTGGAACCGGCCATTGATGATGAAATTATCATTAGCCAGGAAAGTGTTGCCGCTTTTAAGGAATGGATGGGCCGATAAAAAACCTGCACATATCAGTTTTGCAGATCGCGGAGTGATCCCGGAAAGAATTGTACAACCGTCACGTAATATAACAATCCATCGAACGTATAGTAGGTGTCAGGAACGATTTTAAGCTTTTCAACTGCGGATTCCTGGTACAAGTTTCTCGACAATTCGATTGATCGTTTTTTGCCCATGAAACAAATTATATCGTATTGGGATGTTTACATTCACTCCAATAGTCAAGTATCAATCGAATGGCATTCTTAATCGCTTCAATTGAATTCTTTTTCTGGAAAAAACCCTGGACTGTCATTTGAGTGTAGGCCTCGTTCACAGTTTTCTGATCAACAGATGTCGAATAAAAGACAAAAGGAATACTTTTTCTTCTTAACTGCTGATCGTCGTCTATGCGTCGCTTGAATTCAATACCACTCAAACCGGGCATGTTAACGTCGCAGAAAATGACAAAAGGCTGATCCGCGGTTGTTTTTAAATAGTTGAGCGCATCATTGCAATTATCCAACAAGACCAATTCGTTTGAAACCCCCAGGCTTTTCAAAACATCTTCAAAAACTTCCTGGTCATCAACATCGTTATCAATAACTATTATAGGGCCTGATTTCATGTCGTCTGTTTAGTGAACGAAAAACGTAAGGCTATTAAAAAAGAACGCAATTGTAAGGCCAATGGCGTTGGTACAAGAAAGCGTAAAGAGAAGAAGTTATTTATAACATTAAAGAGTACGTTATTGGGGAAAAATTTGCGCTAATAGTGGAAGATTTATTGAAACCAATCTCAGGAAAAATGCCGACCGTGGGTAAAGCTTTTCCAACATAAGCGAAATCGAACGCTTTTTACTGCGCCATTAAAACGGGAAGAGCAAATCCAATACAGGAGAGGATTTGCTCATTTCCCAACTAGGAATTAACTACCATTAACCCTAATCAATTATTACATGTTATTTATTATGCTCTTTATGATCTGCTTTATCACTATCTCCATGACGGAATGGTCTTCCCATTTTTCGTAACAGCCGAATTACCAAAGAATCATAATGAGGTAATTGTTCAGCAGTGCAAAGCATCCTCACCCGTCGAAAATGATTGAATGTTTCGATATCCAGTTCTTTCTGCCTTTGAGCAATTACCTCGCCGGCCCTGTTCAGCACCGAATCAGGAGTGTCAGGATAACTTAAAAGCCCGAACAGACTGTCTTTGGCCTTCCGCATGTTATCATACATCGGCTTTATTTTTTCTCTCTGCTTATCTTTTAGCTCTTTATATTTTGCTGTTTGTTCCTCATTAAAACCCACTTCCTCCTGCAACATTTCTGTAACGGTTGAACGTGGTCTATCGGGCTGTTGTGTCGCAGCCGCTTTCTCCCGGCGTAAAAAATAAACGAGTACAGCAATATTGGTAAGCAATAACGCTCCAATGATGATCAGTAAATTTCTATACCGTGATCTGCTCATGGCTGTACCAGGTTTTCAAAATCAAAACTGCTGCTGCTCGCAATGTAAGACTCACTATCTGATCCGGACTGTTCACTTTGAGCGGCAATAATTGTGGCAGGTGTTTCTGCCGGTTGGTTAAAAAGCAAAATGCCGTTAAATAGCAAGATTACACAAAGAGATGCTATCGCAACCGCCGGCTTTGAAAGAAACGATCCTAACGCTCCCCATACGGTTTGTTCCTCTGCCTGTTCACGACCGAGTCTTGCCTTTATGCGTGAAAACAGCCAGGGTTGGGGCTGCGCTCTCTTGATCCCATCAAGACTACTTAATACCTCTTCTACCTTTTTCTCTATTTCATCGTTGTGTTTCATGTCATTTAGTTTGACGTTCACTAGTTAAAAAACCTTTGCTCAGGTTTTGTCTTTATAATAATCTTCAAGTTTCTTTTGCAAATTAGATTTAGCCCTGTGCATCAGGGATTCAACGGACGAAACCGTTGTTTTCATGATATCGCTGACTTCCTGGTAACTCAGGCCCTCGAGTTTGTGCAAGGTAAAAGCAACACGCTGATTCTCAGGAAGAAGATTGATGGCATTAAACAGCCTTGCGGCATTTTCCTTTTGCTCCATGCTTACGCCGGGGTGGTGAAAATCAGGGGCATCGATGGTCATCTCGCTGTCTTCTCCAAACAAGCTGCGCACAAAGCCGAATCGCTTCTTTCTTCTTTTTCGCCTCACATGGTCCAGCGATTTGGTAACGGCAATCCGGTATAGCCAGGTCGAGAATTTTGAGTCACCCTTGAAAGAGCCGACGGAATGGTAAACCTGTACAAATACTTCCTGGGCTATGTCCTCGGCATCTTCAGCATTCTGAACAATGCCTAAGGCAGCGTTGTAAACCATGTCCTGCCAGGTATCAACAATTGTTCTAAAAGCAGCCTCGTCGCCTTTTTTCAACTGTTCTATAAGCGTCCATTCATCCAAACCCTTGCTGTTGTTTCAACGATATTACGGAAAAAATCATTCCGGGCGGACGCCACGGTTAGTCCTGTTCATAGTTGAGCGCGGCTTCCCGAAATTCTTCAAACTGTAAGTAAAGGTCAGCATAAAATATTGCTGCAATACCTTATTTTGAACATCCTGGATATAGTTTGCAGTAACCTCGCGAGTAATACTTTGATTTTGTTTCAGCAAGTCAAACACCGACAATTTTAATTCTCCAACCCTATTCTTCAGAAATTTTTTCCCGATCGCAGCATTCCAAAGCAAAAAATTCTGATTGAATCCTTCAGATAGTCCGCTGTAGGATTGATGGTTTAAATCATTTTGCAAAAACCAGCCATTTTTAGTAAGTAAGTTAACCTGTGCCCCGATCACCTGGTTATAATATTTTGTATTTGACTCCGGCTCCTTATTGTTGGTGGCTGTACTGAAATTCCCGGTATATGATAGATTGAAGTCCGCGTACTCACTGATATTGCTGGCCACACCCACCCCCACAGTATAAGTATAATTGTCTGTCACGTTATTTATATAATTCACCTGGCCGGGAAGTTTGGAATAAGTAAACCCGGCGTTCAGGTTGAGATTAGATTTAATAAACCTGAATGGCAAACTATATGTAAGGAAGGATCTCAGGCTTTTGTATCCATCAAGGTTAACAGGTTTTATCAATTGCGAACCCTGCTTCAGCACCACGCCGCTTTGAATAACAGAATCCTGCGAAGACCTGAATGTCGCATTCGTGATATAATCCTGGCTTGCCTGTAAAAAAATATTCGCGAAAAGGCTTCTTCCTTTCTGCGTATTGGCAAATGTGTACCGGCCGGATAAGAAATGTGATGTTTGCTGATTTAATGCAGGATTACCGGTCGACAGCAACAAAATGTTATTGCTATTTACCACATCCTGCAATTGAGTCACGGTGGGCGTTATAGTGTTCGCGCGGTAGAACAGCCGAAAACTGCTTCTCGGGTTGATTTTCCGGCTCCATTGCAAACTGGGAAGTAAATTACTAAATGATTTGCCCAGCGACGCAATAGTTGGAAATTCACGATCACTTTCAATTTTTGTATGCTGCAAGTTCACTCCTACCGCAAACATGTTATCCCTGCTATTCCCCAAACGATAGGTAATGCCACCACCCTGCAGCCTTACGATGTTATCAAACACATTTGACTGTGTACTGTCAAAAGCAGAATACTTTCTCGTCGCATCGTCAAATTGAAAGGTCTTCTGATCAGCGTCATTGCTGGAAAAGGAAGGAGCATAACTGAACTGCAATTGTCCTTTTTTGCCAATGGGTTCTGAATAAGTCAGATTAGTTGAAATAGTATATCCCCTGGTTACGTTATCCAAAAACTGGTTTTGAGTTGAATCGCTGTACGCACCTCCTTTGTAGAAACGCGTTTCAGAAAGCACATAGGTTTCACCATCCGTATTATTAAGTACGGTGTTAAGGTTTAATGACAGTGTACGCCCTCTTTTGCCAAAATTGTGGCGGTAAAGAATATTATTCCTCAAATTGTATCCCGTCCTGTTATTGGTTGTTAAGTTTTCAGTTTCGTTAGCTATATTTCCCTGGGTGTAGGAGGAAGTAGCAGAATAATCATTTACTGAATTATTCTTTTGGAAATTCAAACTCGGTGAAATGATCAGTGAATTAGCAGAGTCGATCTTATATTCTAAACGCAAATTGAACCGGTGGTTGAAGTTTTCACTTAGCTGGCGACTGTCTTCATCATAAAATTGTATGGTATCGAGTCCAAGATTGCGGCGGTTTAATATTTGTTCATTATCATTTTTGCTGTGATTAAAGAAATAGCTGCCCGAAACATCAACTTTTTTATTCCATTTATCAGAGTAATTTATGCCAAAGGCATTGGTCTTGCTGATGCCCGGCTGCTGACCAACAATAAAATTCTCCTGGCTTCCTCCCCAGCCCTGGCCACCACGTCCGCCACTTCCCCCACCGCGCGGAGTGCCACCGCCACCACCACCGCTGCGGCCGTTTGCACCGCTCGACGTAACACCCAACAAATCCTGTGTTCCAAAATTTTGCTGGTTGATATTATTTAGCAACCCGACAACGGAAATGCGACGGTTGTTCTTAAAAAAACTCACATTGCCGCCTGCAGCATAACGTTCATCTGTACCATAGCCGGCATACACGCGGCCGAACTGGCCATTTCTCATCCCTGTTTTGGTAACAATGTTTATTGCTTTTTGCGAGTTGCCATCATCCACTCCCGTGAACTGCGCCTGGTCGCTTAATCGATCAAACACCTGGATCTTGTCTACAATTTCTGAGGGAAGATTTCTCAAAGCGGCAGAAGCATCATCGCCAAAAAAATCGCGGCCATCGATGGTTACTTTTCTTACCTGCTCGCCCTGCGTGGTTACTGTTCCATCCCGAGCAACGGTAACTCCTGGCATCTTCTTTACCAGGTCCTCTACGGTTGCATCGGGATTTACTTTAAACTGGCTCGCATTAAATTGAATAGTATCTCCTTTTTGTTGCACCGGGGGAGTTTTGGATGTTACGGTTATGCCGCTCAGTTGCACAGTGGTTTTAGGGACATATACCGTACGCAGATCCTGGTCAGGAAAAGAATCACTTATAGAAACTATTTGCCTGAACTCATCATAACCAACATAACTAACTTTTAATAAAAAAGTATCTATAGGAAGTTCTGTGAACTTAAATACTCCCAAACTGTCGGATATTCCGGTACGGGTTGCATTGCTGTCTTTAACAGGAGCCAGGGAAACAGTGGCGCCGACTAACGGTTTATTATCGGCAGGGTCGGCCAGCTTCCCCTTAATGCTTTGAGAATGAGCAACTACGTTCAGTATAAGTACGGTAAATGAAAGTAAAATTGTTTTCATTGATAGCATTACTCAGAGTTGGACGATGAAACTGAAAACAACTTTCGGGCCTGACGGTAAGGTCCATTAATTCAAGCATTCTTTAACACCCTATCGCCCTAAAAATTTAAGGCTCAAAGTTTGCGACTGCCTTCATTTACCGGAACTCAAGTATCTTGCGCCTCTTAAAAAATGATTAAGAATTATGGATTATAGTAAACTAGTAGCCGTAACGGGCATGCCCGGATTGTATGAATTGGTCAATAGCAAATCCGATGGCGCCATTGTTCGTTCTCTTGAAGATGACAGCACCAAATTTGCATCTTCGCGCATACATAACTTTTCTCACCTCGAATCTATCGAAGTATATACTGTTCGCGACAATGTAAACCTGGTGGAAGTGTTCCAGGCCATGGAAAAAGCAGGCGGTTCCCTGCCCGATACTAAGGATAGCAACGTATTGAAAAAATATTTTGAAAATACTTACCCGGACCTCGATTTTGAAAGGGTGTATGCCAGTGACCTAAAAAAAATGGTAAAATGGTTTGACATTTTAAAAAAGAAAAACATTGAAATCAAATTATCGGAACCAGAAGAAGAAGAAATTGAAGAACCAGATAGTGAAGAAGTAGAAGAAGTGGAAGAAAAGCCCGTTAAGAAAGAAGCGAAGAAAAAAGCTGCGAAAGAACAACCATCCGCGGAAAAGACTTCTGCAAAACCCGCTGCAGCAAAGAAAAAAGCTGCGACTAAAAAGGAGACCACTGCTTCAGCTAAACCCAAAAAGGCGAAAGAAGAAACACCTGCAAAGAAAAAAGCAGCGCCAAAAAAGAAAAAATAAAGCTGCGCTCTTTGAATGGATCTATTATATGAAATGTGGCCAGGGATCATGGCAGAAACAATTTGAATTATGACGTACAGTGCGGAAATAAAAAAACTACCCCGGCACTACTTGCCGGCTGATTTTGAAGTCAAGAACTGGACATTGCTAGAACCCTATTTTAAAGAATTGGTTGAAAGAAAAATAGATTCAGCCGAAACCCTCGAGCAATGGCTTAAAGATGTGAACGAAATAGAAGCAGCATTAAGCGAAGATGCATGCTGGCGACAAATCCGGATGACCTGCGATACGGAGAATAAAGACCTTGAAGCAGCTTATGCCTTCTTTATGATGGAGATCCAGCCAAAGATCCAGCCCTACGCCGACCTTTTGAACAGGAAGCTGATTGATTCCAATTTTACAAAACAACTGGATAATAAAAAGTTTTTCACTTACCTGCGAAACGTTAGCAAGAATATTGATCTTTTTCGCGAGGCCAATATTCCATTGCAGGCGGAAATGAATGTGGAAGCTCAGCGATTCGGCGTGATTGCGGGAAAAATGACAGTGGAAATGAAGGGGCACGAATATACTTTACAACAAGCGGCGAAATTCCTCGAAGATCCTGAAAGGTCCGTCAGGGAAGAGGTTTACAGGAAGATCAGCGAAAGGCGATTAAAAGATAAGACCGAATTAAATGACCTTTTTTCATCGCTGTTAAAAAAACGACATCAAATAGCGATTAATGCAGGTTTTGAAAACTATCGCGATTACCGGTTTAAAGAACTCGGCCGGTTTGATTATAAAAAGGAAGATTGTTTCCAGTTTCATGAATCGGTCAAACTGCACATAATGCCGCTCGTTAACCAGTTATACGAGGCCAAAAGAAAAAAATTAAAACTGGAAACGCTTCGCCCCTGGGATATTGAAGCGGAACCAGAGGGTGTGCAACCGCTCCGTCCCTTTTCAACAGGTGACGAGTTGATTGAGAAAACTGTGAAGTGTTTTAATCAACTTCGCCCATTTTTTGGTGATTGCCTGAAAAAAATGAAGACCATGGGACACCTTGACCTGGAAAGCCGAAAGGGCAAGGCCCCGGGTGGATATAATTGCCCGCTCGCGGAATCCGGCGCTCCCTTTATTTTTATGAATGCAGCCGGCCAGTTTGATGATGTGACGACTATGGTACACGAGGGCGGGCATGCGATTCACTCTTTCCTTTCGCACGATTTGGAACTACACGGCTTTAAGGAATATCCTACTGAAATAGCGGAAGTGGCAAGTATGAGTATGGAACTGTTCAGCATGAATCACTGGCAGGTATATTTTGACAGCAAAGAAGAATTAACAAGGGCTAAAGAGCAACAGTTAGAAAGAGTCATTACGATTTTTCCCTGGATCGCAACGATTGACAAGTTTCAACATTGGCTTTATGAAAACCCGGCGCATACCGATAATGAAAGAAACGAAAGATGGTTCCAAATCTTAGAAGAATTTTCGTCACCAGCGATCGACTTTTCCGGATTGGAAGAATACAGACTTTATAGCTGGCAGCGTCAGCTTCATTTGTATGAAGTGCCATTCTATTACATTGAATACGGAATCGCACAATTGGGTGCTATCGGCCTCTGGCAACAATATAAAAAGGATCCTGACGCGGCAATCAATAATTACATCCGGGCATTGGATCTCGGAGGTACCCGAACCCTGCCAGAATTGTTTGAGACGGCTGGTCTGAAATTCGATTTTTCACCTCAACACATAAGCGGCCTGATGAAGTTTGTCAAAGAAGAGATGGATAACATTCAAAAAAACTAATGAAATACCCTTAGTGTCCATGTCTTAAATTCGGAAAATTCAAATACACATATTACATTTGAACCCTCATTAATAAAAAGTATTTTAAAATAGCTACTAATCAGAGCCTTAACCTAAGTCCCCGTGTTTCTACACGGGGGCTTTTATTTTTAATAGGTTTCGACGATAAAATATTCCTGGTATCCTGAAAGACCAAAGACTAAATACATACAACCAAACCGGTTGCCATGACCTGTTTAATTGATCTTCATCAATAACGGGAGGAACTGCAATTAACGCAAACACCTTCAGCCAGTACTTCAATATGAGAAGATGAATAACCCGCGGGAAGCTTGATGTCAGGGGTTACAATGTCATCGAGGCAATAGGTGTTTTTACAAATGGTGCAAACAAAGTGTATATGATGGTCGTGGTGATGACCTTCTTCGCAGTTGTCTTTGCACAAGGCATACCGGATAGAATTATCGGCAGTAGGAATCGAATGAATAATTCCTTTTTCAACAAATGTCTGTAAGGTGCGGTAAACGGTTACCCGGTCAAATTTTGCACCGGCTTTCTTTTCAATATCACCATGCGCAAGAGCGCCTGTCCCTTCCAGGAAGAGGTGGAGTATCTTTTCGCGACTTGCTGTAACGCTGAGCTGGTTTCGCTTTAGAATTTCTTTGACATCCGGGTCCATCTTTATTAATGCAGTGTTTTTTCAATTTCTTTTATCATCGCACGAATCTCGCTATCCTTGAGTCCATCATAGATTTTTTTCACTTCTCCCTGCCTGTTTACCAGTGCCAGGTACTGAGTATGTAAAAAATCATCGTCAATGTTTCTCAAATTATTTGCGGGATCATCTATAGTGTAACTAATGCGTGCCATTGTATAGAGGCTGTCTTTCCTGCCGGTCAGAAACATCCATTTAGATGTATTAACGCCCAGGGAATCGGCATATTTCTTTAGCTGTTGCGCAGAATCTGTTTCCGGATCACTTGTATGCGACAGGATGACGAAATCTTTTTCGTCCTTAAACCTTTCGT
>Ga0207674_10008012_pt1 | contig 12255 bp, 12 predicted proteins | sample KBSCornC72_FD_184303 | JGI IMG/M metagenome (GOLD analysis project Ga0207674, IMG submission 184303) | Corn rhizosphere microbial communities from Kellogg Biological Station, Michigan, USA - KBS Corn C7-2 (SPAdes) (version 2) | ecosystem: Host-associated > Plants > Roots > Rhizosphere > Soil ... | reverse complement strand
CCCTTCAGCTCTTCGATCGGGCTCTCGACGATCTCGAACGCGACATCGATCTGGGTCGAGACGATGTCCTCATATTCGATCTCGGCCTCGGCCAGCGCGGTCTTCTCGACCGGGGACCACATCACCGGCTTGGCGCCGCGGTAGAGCTGGCCGCTCTCCGCGAACTTGAACAGTTCGGAGACGATCGTCGCCTCCGCGAAATAGTCCATCGTGAGATAGGGCTTGTCCCAGTTCGCGCTGATGCCGAGGCGCTTCAGCTGCTCCCGCTGAACCTCGACCCAATGCTGGGCATAGGCACGGCACTCGGCGCGGAATTCCTTTGCCGGGACCTCGTCCTTGTTGAGCTTCTTCTTCCTGTATTGCTCCTCGACCTTCCACTCGATCGGGAGGCCGTGGCAGTCCCAGCCCGGAACGTAGGGCGCGTCCTTTCCGAGCAGGCTCTGGGTGCGGACGACCATGTCCTTGAGCGTGTGATTGAGCGCGTGGCCGATGTGGATGTCGCCGTTGGCGTAGGGCGGGCCGTCGTGGAAGATGAACTTCTCCCGTCCGTCGCGGGCGCGCCGGATCTGCTGGTAGAGCCCTTCGGACTCCCAGCGTGCGGCGATCACCGGCTCCTTCTGCGGAAGGCCGGCCTTCATCGGAAAGTCGGTCTTCGGAAGGAAAACGGTGGTTCGATAGTCGGGCTTGGTGGTCACGTCGGCCATTCGCGCGGGCTCTAGCGGTCACTCGTCAGATTGCAAATTGGACGATCAATCGATGGCGAGCAGGTGCCGCGCCCGAGCCTCGTCGTCGCGCATCTGGGCGACGAGCGCGTCGAGATCGTCGAACTTCCGTTCCTCGCGGATGTAAGCGTGGAGCGCGACCTCGACGGTCCTGCCGTACAGGTCGCCGTCGAACCCGAACAAATAAGCCTCGAGCAGCTCCTGCGGAGGCTTGAAGGTCGGACGGATGCCGAGGCTCGCGACGCCGGGATGCTCGCTCGCGTCGTCAAGCGTGACGCGCACGGCGTAGATTCCATATTTCGGCCGCTGGTAGTCGCCCAATTCCAGGTTCGCGGTCGGATAGCCAAGCTCCCGGCCGCGGGCATCCCCGCGCCGGACCACGCCCTCTATCGCATAATCGCGGCTCAGCATGTGCGTCGCTGTGCCGGTATTGCCGGCGACCAGCTCTTCGCGGATTCGGCCGGAGGAGATGCGTTCACCGTCGAGCGAGACCTGCGCGACCGCTTCGGCGGCAATGCCATGCTTCTCGCCGAGCGACCTCAGCAAGGCCACGTCTCCCAGGCGGCCCTTGCCGAAGCTGAAATCGTCGCCGGTGACGACTCCTGCCGCGCCGATCCGCTTCGCCAGCACGTCCGCGACGAACTCCTCCGCGTCCATCGAGGCGAGCGCGGCATTGAATTCGAACACCAGCATCGCATCCGCGCCTGCGTGCGCGAAGAGATTCTCGCGCTGGCCCAGCGAGGTCAGGCGGAACGGCGGAACGTCGGGCTTGAAGAAGCGAACCGGGTGCGGATCGAAGGTCGCCACGATGACCGGCCGCCGCTCGTGAAAGGCACGCTGGATCGCTCGCCCGACAACCGCCTGGTGGCCAAGGTGGAATCCGTCGAAATTGCCGAGCGCGACGATGCTTCCCTTCAAGGTCTCGGGGATGCCGCCGGCGAGTGTCAGGCGCTGCATTGCCCGACGCTTAGTGGGTCGGGAGGTGCTTCCGCAACAGCCGGTACTCATGAACCGCGAGGATGATGACGAACAGGTCGAAGATGCTCAGCAAGATCAAGGCGATGTCGTGGGTAAAGCTATATCGATAGAGCTGATAGGCGATGAACAGCCCGAAGACCGCAATGCTCGCGGGATAAGCCCAGATCTTCTCGCGCAGCAGTCCGATGACCAGAGCCGACTTAATCAGCCCGTGGCTGAGGAGGTAAAAGGCGTAGAAATTATGCTCGGCGACCGAGAAATGCTGACCGAATTTCAGCACCTGCCGTGCGATCCAGTCGTTCGGGTCTTCGGTCAGTTCGCCCTGGCTGAAGCGATTGATCCAGTTGATGATCGTCGCGGTGCTGGTGAGGTATAGCGCGAGGCCTCCGACGATTTCGATGAGTGCGTGCGCGCCCTTGAAAAGCACGCTGACGACGAAGATTTGGTGGATGCGCTTTTCGTTCATGGCGGGCACAACGCGGGTGCGCTTGACTCCGCTCCGGTGCAATCTTATCTGCACCATATCCCGTTTCACCGGTTTCCGGCGGCGCATTCGTGCGCGCGTCGGTTTTTCGTCTGGAAGGGGCTTTCTAGCGACGAGATGGGGCATCGTGCCCTGTGGAGCTGAAGAAGGGTAGAGAATGGCTCGTATTGCCGGGGTGAACATCCCCACGAACAAGCGCGTGGAAGTCGCGCTGACCTACATCCACGGAATCGGCCCGACCACGGCCAAGAAGATCACGCAGAAGCTCGGCATTGCGCCGGAGAAGCGGGTCCAGGACCTCACCGACCAGGAAGTCCTTCACATCCGCGAGGAAATCGACCGCGATTATCAGGTCGAAGGCGATCTCCGCCGCGAAACCGCGATGAACATCAAGCGGCTGATGGACCTGGCCTGCTACCGCGGGCTTCGCCATCGCAAGGGCCTTCCGGTCCGCGGCCAGCGCACGCACACCAATGCGCGCACCCGCAAGGGCAAGGCCCGGCCGATCGCGGGCAAGAAAAAGTAAGCCGGTCCTTCGAGACGCGGCGTCGCCGCTGCTCGGGACGAACGGTACCACGAGATTTCAGGGATTAGGGACAAATGGCTCAAGCACCCCAGCGCCTTCGCAGAAGGGAGCGCAAGAACATCACCGCCGGCGTCGCTCACGTGAACGCCAGCTTCAACAATACGATGATCACGATCACCGACGCGCAGGGCAACGCCATAGCGTGGAGCTCGGCGGGCCTCATGGGCTTCAAGGGCAGCCGCAAGTCGACCCCATATGCGGCGCAGGTCGCGGCGGAAGACGCGGGCCGCAAGGCTGCAGAACATGGCGTCCGCACGCTCGAAGTCGAAGTCAAGGGTCCGGGTTCGGGCCGCGAGAGCGCCCTTCGCGCGCTTCAGGCGGTCGGCTTCCAGATCACCTCGATCCGTGACGTGACCCCGATCCCGCACAACGGGGTGCGTCCGTCGAAGCGGCGCCGGGTCTGACCGAGACCTGAAGCCGCTGCCGCGAGGAAAATCGCGGTGTTTGAAGAGTTTGTACCGGCGAGGGACGCCTCGCCACAAGGCAGGACGAAAACATGGCCGTCAACGCAAAGAACTGGCAGGAACTGAAGAAGCCGAACGCGCTCGAGAAGAAGGCGAGCGGGGGCGACAACCGCCGCCGCGCAGTCTTCGTCGCCGAGCCGCTGGAGCGCGGCTTCGGAATGACTCTCGGCAACTCGCTTCGCCGGGTGCTTTTGAGCTCGCTTCAGGGTGCCGCCGTCACGTCGATCAAGATCGACGGCGTGCTGCATGAGTTTTCGAGCCTCGCGGGTGTCCGCGAGGACGTGACCGACATCGTCCTCAACGTGAAACAGATCGCGCTGAAGATGGAAGGCGAGGGGCCGAAGCGCCTTCACCTCGCCGCCACCGGCCCTGCCGAAGTTACCGCGGGGATGATCCAGGCGACGGGCGACATCGAGGTCACCAACCCCGACCTCGTCATCTGCCACCTCGACGATGGCGCGACGCTCAACATGGAACTCACCGTCGACGTCGGCAAAGGCTATCAGCCGAGCCAGGCCAACCGGCCGGCCGACGCGCCGATCGGGCTCATTCCGGTCGACGCGCTCTACAGCCCCGTCCGCCAGGTCGCCTACAAGGTCGAAAACACCCGCGTCGGCCAGGAGCTCGATTACGACAAGCTCACGCTGACGCTCGAGACCGACGGCACGGTGACCCCGGAAGACGCACTCGCTTACGCGGCGCGCATCCTCCAGGACCAGCTGCAGCTATTCGTCCACTTCGACGAGAGCCAGGTGCGCATGGCGCCCTCGCCGATGATCGGCCAGCCCATGCCGATGGCGGCGGAGGTGCAGACCGACACCAACCAGCTCAACCGCTACCTGCTCAAGAAGGTGGACGAGCTCGAGCTGTCGGTGCGCAGCGCCAATTGCCTCAAGAACGACAACATCATCTACATCGGCGACCTCGTGCAGAAGACCGAGGCCGAGATGCTCAGAACGCCGAACTTCGGCCGCAAGAGCTTGAACGAAATCAAGGAAGTGCTCGCCAGCATGGGCCTTCGCCTCGGCATGGACATCCCCGGATGGCCGCCCGAGAACATCGAGGAGATGGCGAAGAAGCTCGAGCAGGAGATGCTGGGCTAAACCCCACGCATCGTCGACTTACGGAACAAGGAAGGGCCGCTCCGCTGGGGCGGCCCTTTTTCGCTGGGGACGATCATGCCGCGAGGGCGTCCACGGACCCTTCCCTTCCGGCTGCCAGGCGCGCCGCCAGCGCGGCACTGATGGGAAGTCCGCAGGCGTGCTCGACGAAGAGGAACTGCCCTGCAGGATTGACCTCGAAGAAGACATATTCGCCATCCGGAGTGAGGCGCAGATCGATCGCTCCATATTCGAGGCCCAACCGCCGCATCAGCTCGAGGAGTCTTGCCCCGACATCCGCCGGTAACTGGTGCCGTTCGTAGGCCTGCTGGTTGAGGCGTACGTCGAGCTTGTATTCCATCTTGTCGATGTCGACCGCGGCCGGGAAGATTTCATCGCCGATGATCGTCACCCTGAGGTCCGCAGCGCCCGGCACCAGAGATTGGAAGATCACGGGTGCGAGGCGAACCGAATCCAGCAGCGCGAGCTCTTCCCGTTTCAGCTGCCGGGTTTCCCGCCACGAATGGAAAGTCTGAAGGAAAGGTTTGTAGATCACCTCCCCGCGCCGGGATTCCCAAAAGGCTCTGACCTTTTCCGGATCCGTCGTCATCAAAGTATCGGGAATGGCGAGTCCAACGTCGCGTGCCGTTTCGAGCTGCCACGGTTTGTGCGCCGCTGCGGAATCGCGCACCGGATCATTGATCCAAAGCCCGGTCGTGCACTGCCACAGGCCCTGAAAGGCCGTCGAAAGCTCCGTCAGTGCGAAGTGCTGCGAGTTGGCATCCATCCCGCCGGGAAGAACGAAGGTCTGAGGTCGTCGCCACCAGAAAGATTGGACCGCGTCGAGCCGAACCGGCGGGCCATTGCCTATGGCGAGTTCGAAACCGCTCCCATGTGCATTGCTGAAGGCCATGGTGACAGAGGCTCGCTGCGGAACGTCGCGAAGGTCGACCAGCCGGACATCGGACTCGCCGGCCTTCGCGAGTTCGCGAATTACCGACTGCGCGTGCACGTCCGTAGGCTCGCTGAAAACCACGATTGTCATGAGGGAACTCCTGGGCTGGGAAGGAGGCCGGCGCCTGATAGCGCCGGCCTTCCGAGCATCGGACGATCAAATGAAACCGAAACCCTGAATGCCGCCTCCGGCCCAGGGCTCCGGCAGAGGCCCCTGAGAGATCTGCCCAGGATCCCAAGTGCCCTCCCAAATGCGTTTGGGGTCTCCGATCAACTCCTTGCGGGTGTCGTGAATAGGCTCCTTGATCATCTCCTTGCGGGTGTCGGCCCAGGGTATTTTCTCTCCCCACGGATGCTTTTCCCAAGGCAGCGGTTTGTAATTCTGGCCGCCGCCGTAACCCGCCGTGGGCGCGCCCATCTGCATCGCGAGAGCCTCGGCGGACGCATGGTGCGGTGTCGCAATCGCAAAGGGCATTGGGCCCCCAGCCATTGCGGCCGCGGGGTTGACCACCTGGTCTATCGGGTTGGTCTGGACCACATCCGCGGGACCGGTGCCCTGGGGGTCGAAGACCGGCTTGATTGGGTCGCTCAGCGGATCCTTACGGATGTCTTTGAGCGGAGCCTTATCGATGATTGGATCGGTGATGAAAGGCTTGTGACCACCCGTGGGGTCCGACAGCGGATCCTTGTGCACATCCTTGAACGCGATGGTCTCGGTGTGCGGAAACTTGTCGGCTGCCGGATCGGTATGAATGTCCTTGATCGCAAGGGTATCGATAGGCGGCTGTTTGTCCTGTGGCGGGAACTTGTCGATCGGGGGCAGCTTTCCGCCGTCACCAATGACCTCCTTGATCGGGTCCTTGATCATGTCCTTGAAGACCGGCTTGATTTGCCGGAGAACGGCTGCCTTCAGCGCTTCATTCGTGATCTGGATCGTCGCGATCTTGGAAAATCCGTGCCCTTCCACCGCTCGGAACTGCTGAACAGCCGCAGCGTCCATTTCGTAGGTCTGTCCATGGGCCGTCGTGATCGCAAACTTACCGTCTTCGGTGCGCGAAACGACGCCGGTAAGCTCCGTCGTCTCTTGCGACGTCGCTTCGTCCAGCGTCGGCGCGCCTTTCAGGAATTCGAGAAATTCGGAATTGCCCGTTGTCTTGCCCGTAGCCATCGTAGGCCTCCTGACCTGGGCATCGCAGTTCCGCCGAGCTCGAAGCCGACGATGTCCGTTCCGTGAGCACCCACGAGCGTTCAATCGATCTTGCAGCCGCTAATACAAACGCGAGTCGGCAACGGTCCCGCCTCACTTGAGACGACAATCTCAAATTGCCTGCGAAGCCGGTCGATCGATTCCGCTCATGTGCACTTCACCTGCTCCGCAGACGCATGCCTGCGGGCGGTCAGATTTCGGTCGGCACACTGATGGACATTATTATCTGCCCTGTTTGTCGAAAGAGCAATACGCAAGGCAGGACCACCGATCGCGACGTCATTGGCAGCCCCGTTCGAGCGGCCGTTTCCTGACCCGCCCTTTTCAGAGCGGCCTGGACGACAGCTTGTAACCCTCCCAAACGGCGATCGCCAGGAACAGCAGATCAATCGCTTCGGAGGTCTGGGTCGCAAGGGTAATGCCGGTTCCAAGTCCGACACGAGCCACGACGTCGAGGAAAGGCTGGCCCGCTTCCTCCGCGAGCAAGGCGAGGGTGGACAGAACCATTCCAAGCCCCCAGCCGAGAGCCGCGCAGGCTCCGCCGAGAAGACGGAACTTCATATCCGAGCCGCGCCCTGCCCTCTGAATGGCGATACCGACAAGGGCGCCCAGCGCGATCGCGATGAGCCCCAGTTCCATATGCGTCAGATAGACGAATACCGCCCAGAGAATTGCACCCAAAGCGGCGGCGGCGAGCCCGGCTACCGTCGCTAAAGCGAAATTGCCGTCGTCAACACCAGTATAAGCGTCCGGTCGAGCCGAGTCCGTCATTCAATCCCTCCTGTTATCGTGATCAGTTGCCGGTGACCGCGCCGATCATGGCGTGCGTGCCTTCGGTCATCAGGGCGAGATAGCCGGCGAGCGCGAGGTAGAAGGCGCCATATTCGACCTTCATCGCCAGCGGCGCGGAGTAATAAGCGCGGTTCTCCTCGGAATTCTTGTCGAAGTGCCAGGCTTGCTTCAGCGCCGGGATTGCCGCCACGCAGATCAGGATCAGCAGTGGGCTCGGCCGATAGAGCATCAGTGCGAGCATGATCGGAACGCCCAGGAACCAGACGCGCGGTGAAAGGATGGCCGTCATCCTTCCGCCATCGAGCGGGGACAGAGGAATGAGGTTGAAGAAGTTCAAGAAGAAGCCGGAGTAAGCGATTGCGAGCAGAAGTCCGCTTTCCGCCTCCCGGCCCCAAAGGTAGATCACAGTCGCGGCGACTGTGCCAAACAACGGCCCGGCGCTCGCCACGTACGCCTCGGTTTCCGCGTCCATCGGCTGGTCCTTGAGTTCGATCCAGGCGCCGACAAACGGGATGAAGGTTGGAGCGCTCACCGCCAGCGAGCGCTGCTTCGCGGCAAGGAAGTGCCCCATTTCGTGAACGAAGATCAGGGCGATGAAGCCCGCGGCATACTGCCAGCCGAATATGCTCGTGTAGACGGCCAGGGCCACGAGCATGGTCAGGATCGTGCCGCCGATCTTGCCAAACTTGAACAGGCCGAACAGCAGGCCGAGCGCAGCGCCCATCAGGCGGCGTCTTCTTTTTGGCGTCCGAAGAAACGGCGTACGGCTGCCCCGGCTCCGACGAGCGCGACAGCCGCCAATTTCCAGATCTTCAACAGGAATACGCCGATGAGGCCCAGCAGGCCGAGCTTCTTTACGGCGACCACGCCAACCAGGGCGCCGAGACCGTAAGCAGCCACCTTGTCGGTCGAGCTGCTAAAATCCTCATAACGCTTTCCCGGACGGTAGTTGAGCGTGCCCAGCAAATTGCGAGCGACCAGCTTGTCGGTTCCGATTGTGTCGGACCCCGTGATGAGGTCCAGGCTGAAATAACCTTCGCGGCCGAGCGCGTACGTATTGTAATTGATGGTCTGGGGCTGGCCCGCAGGCGCGCCGCGATCCTGTAAAGACAGTGACCAGACAAGGCGATGCGATGCCGAATCATATGCCGGCTTCTCGACCCAGCCGGTTACGTCAAGCGCCGGAATGCCGCGAGCAAGCCGCTCGGCATTCCCTCGCTCGGTACCTTCCTTAAGGTCCTCGAGCATTGCGTCGGCCTGCCACTCCTTGGCGTCGCCATCGCGGACGTAGCCTTCCTTGATCCAGGTGACGTCGACCATCCACCTAACGTTGTCGCTTTTTTCGGTCACGAGTCCGAAGCGCTCAGGTGTCGACGAATTCCCCAGAGCCGCCATGATTCGATTGGCCTCGGCCGCCGGGATGAAAACTTCATCGTCCGTGATGTTGAGCGTCGCCTGATCAAGCAGCCTGATTTGCGCGGGCCCGAATGTCCCGGACTTTGCAGCCGCCTGCCAGGCAGCCTGAATTTCCGCCTGCGTTCGTGATGAAGGCGTGTTCTGCGCATAGGCCGGCGTCATTGAAACTGCTGCAGTCGACAATGCCGCAGCAATCAGGAGAAATTTGGCGCGCATTTACTCGTCCCCAGAACCTCGGCACTCAGCGACTGTCATCGTGATTGTTCAAAGATCCCCGGTTAAAAAATCGTGCATCATTCGGGCAATCAACCCCCTTAAAGGGACGTATTTCTAGACGACATATAAAAAACATCCCGTTTTTCTTGCGCAAAACAGGAACAAGTTCTGAAAACAGCCAAAAAAAAGTAGAAATAGTAATCAGGTTCTTCGACCCTGCCACCGAGCGCATCCAGTTCGCGATGCGGCACTCGGCCGGATCCCGATTAAGCGGAACGAGGCAAGAAGCTTAGATACTGCTCGCGCGCATCGCTTCCCAGATCAGCCAGAAGACAAGCAGGAAGCCGGTGATTGCCGCGATCACCGCGGTGGCCTCGCCGAAACCGAGGCGGAAGTGCTTGTGGTGATCCGCCATGAACCGGTCGAGCTGCGGCTTCAGCCTTTCGTCGCCGGTCAGGATCCCGACGTCGAGGTGCCGGCCCTTGCGCAAATATGTCACGATCTGCGCCGTCTCCTCGTCGGAGACATTCGGATAGCGCTGGATCAGGTCCGCAATGTCCTGGCGGGACATTCGCAGCGCGCGCACTTCTTCGCGCCTTATGTGGGCGTTCATGATTTTCTCCTCGGGAGATCGCTTGCGGGTTCAGATCAGGAAGAGCGGTTGGCGAGATGCGGGCTCGGGGCGCTTCCTCCGCGCGACTTTCTTCAGCTCGCGCTCCAAAGCGCGAACTCGGCGAAACAGACGGCCGTCGATTTCCTGGAAATCATCGGTCGATGAAAAGAACATGAAACCGCCGGGCACGCGCACGGCAATGCCGATTGTGCGGCGGTCGAACTCAACTGCGAAACGTTGGCTTTGCACCGAACTTCTCCAATGCGGCCAGAAGCGCGCGAACGGTCCGCGAACCTCGCGGGCTCGCGTTCGTCTGGCTGATTTCAACGGATGCGCTCGCGTCCTTGCGAAGCGCTGCTCATTGGGAAGGCCTCGGGCGGAAGGCGGCCCGAGGCGCTAGGCTCGCTCGGTACTGCTGCCCGGATGAATTTCTGAGCGTGAGGGACGTTCAGACATAAGAGCAATATGGAGCCGCGGAACCGCGGTTCAAGGCGAGGGCGTCATCGCGGGTTCCGGCGAGCTGTTCCGGCGGCGCAGCAGCTTCCACACGCCGACGGTCGCGAGCGGCAGGATGAACGTCGCGAGCAGGACATAGGCGAGGTCGCGGTAGCCGGTGGCGATCAGCGCCACGAGGCCGAACCGGCTGGCAAGGAACATGCAGACGACGATGACGACGAGGGCGATGGCAAGGCGTTGCCGGTGGGTCAGCGCCTTGCCCGAGCGCGCGGTCCAGGCATGGTCGATCCGCTCGTTGATCGCGTGAACGGAGCTCGTTCCGCTCTCGAGAAGGGCCGAGAAGATCATTGCCTGGAAAAGAAGGTGGAATGCCGGAATGCCGATCCGCTGAAGGAGAAAATCGGATGGGAGTACGGCGCCTTGCACCTCCGGATAGAAAGCGGCCATCGGGATGAAGAAGAGCATCGCGGGAATCATCGTCAGCGGGCCGGCGATCACCCCGGCGATCACGGCATCGCGATCGCTCAGCAGGTGACGAAGGACGGGCAGGATGACGATCGCGCCGACGATATTATAGCCGAAGTAGGTGAGGCCCGCGAAAGCCCAGCCCGAGGTCTGGGGATTGGCCGCGAAGCTGCCGGGAATGCGGTCGCCGAACTTCCACAGCGCAAGGACGATGAAGGCCGCGTAGATCGCGTACAGATAGTAAGAGACGTCGCGGAAAAGGCGCTCGACCGCCTTGTTGCCGAAGGCGACGATGCCGGCGATGCAGATCGCGAGAAGGACCGTCCCCGCCCACAAAGGCGCGCCGAAGACTGCGTTTCCGATCGCGCCCGCGGCGGCTCCATAGACCGCCAGGATCAGGATAACGAACATCAGATAAGCAAGCTCGAAGAGCGGCCAGGCGGGGCCGAGCAACTGCCTGATGAAGCTCCGGTAATCGAAAGTCTGGAAGCGCAGGGCAGCGACGAACGTGAGCGAGCAAAACAGGCTGAAGAGCAGGGTCGCAAACAGCATTGCAAAGAGACCGCCCCAGGGGCCGCGGCTCAAGAAGAACTCGACGAGCTCTCGGCCGGTCGCGTAGCCGCCGCCGATGACGACGGCTTTTACGCCCAAGCCAGGAAGGACCCAGCGCGTGAATCGGCTCGTCGAAGCTTTACCCATCGGACCCCCCGCAATGACCATGGCAAATCTCGCGCCGGACGGCCAGCCGATGCCACCACATCCGATCGGTTAACCGCAATGCGGTGAATCGGGAAAAGATCAGCGGGGTGCTTCCTGCGCTGGGCCGAGCTGGATTTTCGTCAAAAACAGCCGAGACTTCCGCGACTTAAGAATCGCAAAAAGTCTGGCTTGGGGGATCCAAATGACGAGCGCCGTCACGTCGCGACCGACGCACTACGCCACACTGGGGCTCGAGCCGGGCGCAACCGAAGACCAGATACAGCGCGCGTTCGCCAGAGAGATGAGCGCAATTCGTCCGCGCGCCTTCGGAGGAATTGCCGAGGTCAGCATCGCCTACGAAGTGCTTCGGGATCCCGTCAGGCGGAAAGCCTATGACGAGTCGATTGGAATTGCGCCCAAGCCCAAAGCCCCGGCGAAAGTGCAGTGGCAGGCATCGCCGTACCTCCTCCGCGCATCGGCCCGGCCCAGCCCCCTGCCGGAGGCCGTGCTGCAGCCTCGGCCAGATCCGACGCCACCGCCGCCCCGCAAGGCCGAAGTGGCGCCGCGCGCCGACATTCCCGCGTTTGTGCATCCTCGCCCAGAGGCCCAGCTTGACGGCGAAGAGGCGCCCATCGAGTGGAGGAAGCCGGCGATCATGATCGGCGGGGCCGGCGCGGCTGTCGCGCTCATTGCCGCCTGGGCGGGATCGCTTGCGGGCAATTACCCCGAGCCGCAGCCGTCGAAGCGCGTGGTCAAGGTCGCGCTCGCGCCGGCCGAGCCGTTTCCGATCAATACGGCGCCGGGCGCGGTCCCGGTCGCCAGGGCGAAGGCATGGTCCGGCCGGCCGGCGCGCGTCGCCTCCTCGCGGCATATGGTGCGCCGGCCGACAAATGCGTTGGCGGCCGATGAAACCGGACCAACTTCGCCCCAACTGGCCCAGCCATATTATGCGTCGGCGACGCCCGCAGTCGCGGAAGCGCCCTCGACCAATATCGTCCAGGCAAGCTTACCGCTTCCCAAGAGCGTTATCGCGCGAACGATCGGGCGAATCGGCTATGCCTGCGGCCAAGTTGCTTCAGCGACCGCGGTCGAAGGCGCGCCAG